>Ga0187810_10000630_pt1 | contig 12973 bp, 10 predicted proteins | sample NC_wetland_sal_i_9_FD_132963 | JGI IMG/M metagenome (GOLD analysis project Ga0187810, IMG submission 132963) | Wetland sediment microbial communities from Neuse River Estuary, North Carolina, USA - ASW_5 | ecosystem: Environmental > Aquatic > Freshwater > Wetlands > Sediment | place: USA: North...
AAATCAGGCCTTACCTGTGACTATGCTGACGATTGGGAAATCATTCCGGTCATCGTCACCACTCACGTCGAAATATCGGCCTTCGTCGCGGACCCGGGAGTCCCGTTCGTCCTGATAGACCATCTCGGAGAGATGCTGACCACCGACCAGCCTCCTTCACCTGGATGGTGGTCTCCGTGGGAATCTAACGGTGAAGGCCATGGTGATGACTGAAATCGATAATCAAGTGCATGGCTGTACGGATAACGCGATAAAGAAGCCGACTCATCATTACTATATAGGCGCCCAGCTGACTCATCAAGAGCAGCCCTGAGTCCAGATCGTTGCAATGATCCCCGGAGCGCCCGTTCATAGCTGCGGTCTGTGACCGCACCCGAAATCGGCGATAAGGAAGAAGGCACGCCTAACGCGATTCGGGCGCCGTACGCAGGGTCACGGACGCGTGGGGAACGACGATCCTGCTTGATCAGGCTTAGAAAGGCGATGACACGCGGCGCGGATTTGCGCCGGATACGTCTGCTCGCAGCAAGGCCAATCTATAATGGTTAGGCACCATGAAATGGCCCGGCTTCACACGCCAGCTGAGGCAGCGGAGATCTTGAGTATCCGCGAGTCGTGGCTCCGCGACAAGGCTGCTGCCCGGGCGATTCCGTGCACGTTTGTTGGTAAGCACCTCCGGTTCAGCGATGACGATATCGCGCAGATCGTGGCCGCGGGCGCCCGGCCACCCGTGACTGGCAGACGCCGCATCTGACGCTGGCGACCGTCTGGATCAGGGCACTCCAACGCCAGTTCTCCACCACGGGGAACGGTCACCTGGGAGACGAGGACAGACATGGCGTATGCAGAGAAACGCGGCAAGGGCCCGCGACCTTGGCGCGTCAAGTACAAGGTCCCGGGCGGCGAAGCCAGCCAGTCGGGTTTCGAAACCAAGGCGGCCGCGCTCAACTGGGAACACGACCAGGAGGCGAGGGTCCGGACGGGCGCATGGGCCGACCCGGCAGCGGGTGAGATAACGGTCACCGAATGGATCGACCGCTGGAACGCCGTCCAAGACGTCGGCCTCAGCACCGCACACAACCGGGAGTACCTGATCCGCAGGTTCCTCCGGCCGTACTGGGGCGCACGACAGCTCAATTCGCTCACCGGCGAGGAGATCACCGTCTGGGAGAACAACCTGCCCGCGGCAGCCCAGGTGTCGCGCCGCACGGCGAGGGACGCGGGCAGCCTGCTGCACACCATCCTGGGTGACGCCGCTGCGGGCCGGCCGGCTCTGATCCCCTTCAACCCCGCCGTCCGGCCGCGCAATCGCGGCCGGAGGACGGGCCGGGCGCTCGACCGAAGCCCGCAGCGCGCATGGGCAACCCCTCTGGAGGTCCTGCTCGCCGCCGAACGGGCCGCGCTGCTGGCCGGGCGGGACGACGAGTTCACCATGCTCGTCACGATCGCCTACACAGGGATGCGCTGGGGCGAGACGATCGGCCTGGAACGGGACCTTGTCCTGCCGACACTGATCAACGTTGAGTGGCAGCTCCGTGAGATCAGGGGCCGGTTCTTTCGGATCCCGCCGAAGGACGACTCATACCGCAGCACGAACTGGGAGCCGCTCGTACCAGTTGATACCCCGGTCTTCCTTGCCGAGCTGCTGACCGCCCAGGCAGATAAGAACCCCCACCGCCTGTGCGCCTGCGCCCGCGAGCATGGCGGTTCCGGCAGGTACATGTTCTACAGCCCTGACGGCGGTCACTACCGTCGCAGCAACTTGGCCCGGCGCGTGTTCCGGCCTGCCTGCGACGGGCGGTACGAGGCAGTAGACGGCAGGCCAGGCAGTCTAGTCGTGGTGGACGCGACAACCTGGCCGGGCACCCCGGCCGCGTCCTGGCCGCCAGCGATGCCTGGGAAGCCGTTCACCCCCCCGTCCGGCAGGGGCGTGCCGCGCTTGGTGAGCACCGGCGGGACGGGACACTGTTCGTCATGCGGACGCACGGTCACATTGCGCCTAGATGGCAAGGCCATCATCCACAAGATCACGGATGGACCCTGCCCCGGGAGCGGGCAGCAGCCCTCCGAGGACGCTCTCCTCGCCTGCTGGCTGCCGGTCAAGGACGGGCTGACGCCTCATGGCCTGCGGCATAGCCACAAGACGTGGATGGTCGAGGACGGCATCCCGGAGATCCTCGCCGAGCAACGCCTGGGTCACGACGTTCCCGGGATGCGCGGCTTGTACGCCCACGCTTCCCAGCGGATGAGGGAAGAGCTGCTGACGGCCCTGCAGGCCCGCTGGGCGCAATCGCTGCGCGAGCGCGCCAGAATCCATCCGCACTCCCCCGTTCCGCTGCTCGATGGCCTGCTGGCCCCATTCCGTGCCGACCCCGCGAGTGCGGGCGGGGCGTCATGACCGAGCGTGGACGGGAGGAGCTCCGGCCCTACCTTCGCGACGAGCCGCCGCCGGACGATGCCACCATCGTCATCCGCGGCGGCCCGGACACCCTCGCGAAGCTCACGATGCATGCCCGCCGGACGCATGATGCCTACGTCCTGGACGGTGAATCGCTGTGGGGGATCTCCGTGTACTGCGCGCTAGACGACGTGGGACCCGCATCGCTTGATGGCCTGTTGCGGCGCTTTGCCTCATATCGGGCCGTCCACCTGCCGCGAACGGACCAGCTGCGGCGCGCCGGATACTTGTTGCTGCCGTCGTTCGGCCGACCACACTTCACGATCAGGCTCGACGGCGATGATCCGGCCGGGTTGACCCGACTGCTCGACGCTCTCGGCCCCGCGGAAGCCAATAAGTATCATCGAAGAGAACGGCCGGGAAGGAGGTAGCCATGATCCGCGTCGACATCACCTGCGATCTCATGGATGAGGACGAGACCGGTCATGTGTGGGCCTTCCTGCGTGACGCGCGCGACCAGGCCCTCGTCCAGCCCGGTGCCATCGTCGTCGCCGGTGACGAGGATGCGCCAGCCGTGGCCGAAGTCGTCGATATTGTCGACAAGCCGGCCGGCCAGGTGGTCCACCTTCGCATCCTGCCGGGGCAGCTCGAGGACTACCAGGCAGTTATCCAGCGGGCGGTCATACCCGCCTGACCGTCCTCCCGGTCCAGGAAGATGATCTCCCAAATTCCTCCCAATACGGCCACAGCTCCCATCCCCTACGTGGGATGAGAGCTGTCCATATGAGTTCTGAACTGGGCTTATACCTGTGGGCGATACTGGGATCGAACCAGTGACCTCCTCGGTGTGAATCAGGCCTGACGGCTGCCCGCAGGTGCCTGCAACGGCCTGGAAGTGCCGTCTACCTGGGCAAGTGACCGCCCGGACTCCCCCAGACTTCTTGCGGCCCTTCGCCGGTTGGCTCCCCAGGATGGCTCCCCAGGATGGCTCCCACCGGCCCCGGTGATCACGCACTGTCCGGCGGCCCGCGCTGGTTGCCGAGCTCCTCAGGCAGAACGCCCGGTTCTGTATCGCTGACCGTCGAAGGCTCACAGCGCTGCGCGGAAGGCCGCGTCAGAACCACGCTGTCTTGATGGGGATCTCGGTCAGCCGGGGAGCCTTGTGTCCAATCGCCGAGGCGAGGCTGGAATATGCCATCGTCCAGTGCCGCCCGTCTCGGTGAATGGCGCCCCAGCCCAGGCCGTGGGGGCAGTCCCAGTTGGCGCGGCCGATGCCGGGGAAGTAGAGGCTGGCTCCGCTGTCGTCAGCGCAGTACTGGCCATTGCCCAGCTCGATCAGCCATGGAAAGCCGCCCTTGACATCCGCGGACCCGTGGTTCTGCAGCTGGGGGAAGGGGCGTTCCGGTGTCACGATCACAACCTGGGAGGGGTCAGGGCCTCGCCAGCAGGCCAGTCGCAGCGGGCCGGCCAGGTCCAGGAAGCAGGGGTCATAGAGAAGGTTCTGCTTGGTGATGCAACGGAACGCGTCCCGGCGAGACGAGGAGATGGCGCCAGAGTAGCAATCGGCGTTGCCGGACCTGGCCACCACGTCGATGCCGGCGGCGACCGTTCCGGACCTGGTGAACGGCTCGTAGATGATCACCTCAGTGGCCACGATCCCGGTCGTCCTGGTCGTGACCGCCGTGGTGATGCCGCTCAAGGCGCCTGACGAACACCCGGCAGCCGCGACCGCGATCACCATGGCCGCGGCTGCACGGCCAGCCAGCGACACCAGCAACGCCTGGGCGGCCAGCCCGCCAGTCTTTCTACGGTTCACACCGTATAGATGCGCGAACCCCGCTCCCCGGTTGCCCCTAACTAACGCGGCCTTCCGCGCAGCGCTGTGAGCCATCGACGCGACTCCCTGCCGATTCCGTGCGGGTGGCGCGGAGATCATCAAGCCGACGACCGCGCACAGATCATCCCCTCGGTTCCTGTCAGCAGCCAGCATCGAATCACCGCGAAAGCGTCCAGATCGAACACCTCTTTGTTTCAAAGTCAAGGGGCAGCCGGGGCGTACCCTCCTTTCCCGCTGCGGGGATTATCGGCTCGCGGGCGGCCGCGTCGAGGACGCCCTGCGGGCGCCGCTACGCGGCCGGGCTGCGCCCGGTCCTGGACCCGGCTGCTCGCTCGCACGAGAGGGCAGCGGCGCGGGAAAGGGAGCAGTGGTCGTAGGGTGGGTGGCAGGCCCGGGAGTGGCTGGCCCGAAGAGCCGGTGGTCGGGGTGTGAGCCGGCCGCCCTGGTTGCAGAGTGGTTCCCCGGTTGCCCTCCCGGGCTCTTCGCTGCGGCGGCTGCGGCGCGCCGGGCGTCTTCTTGCAGGCAGGCGAAGATGGCGTCGCTGATCTGGCGTTTGAGGGCGCGCAGCGCTTCTTTCGGGGTTTTGCCTTCGGCCAGTTTCTTGTCGTAGTAGGCGCGGCCCTTGGTGTGCCGGTAGCGGATCTGGGTGACCGCGGCCATGTGGATCGCGTGGTTGAGCCGGCGGTTGCCGCGCCGGGACAGCCGGTAGACCTTCCGGCCACCGGAGGACACCTCGATGGGGGCGGTGCCGTTGTAGGCGGCGAACCGGTCCCGGCCGGGGAAGCGGGACACGTGGCGGACGTCGCCGATGACCGCGGCGGCAATGACCGGGCCGACCCCGAACAGCGTGGTCAGGCTGGTCCCGGCCGCGGCGACCGCCGCGGCGGCTTTCTTCCTGGTCTCGCGGATCCGCGCGTCGGTGCCGCGCAGATCCTCGGTGAGCTCGGCGGCTAGTTCCCAGCGGGCCGCTTCCACCGCTCCCGCCGGCGTGACCGACCCCAGGAACCGGGCGGCCTGGCCTGCGGTGATCTCACCGGGCACGCCGCCGGGGATCAGCTCGCACAGCACCTGGTGCAGCCGGCAGGCCACCTGGGTGCGGGCCCGGCCCAGGTCCCGGTAGCGCTTGGACCAGACCTTGAGCACCGCGGCGTGATCATCGCGCCGCACGTCCCTGACCTGCGCAGAGCGCAGCGCGGCGACCGCCACCGAGCGGGCATCGTTGGGATCGTTCTTGTTGACGTTCCCGGTCGCCAGCAGCCGCACCCGGGCGGCCAGCTTGGGCGCCACGTCCAGCACCCGCTCACCCGCGGAGAGCAGCTGCTGGGCCAGCAGGTGACCGATCCCGCCGGCGCCTTCCACCGCCCAGGCCCGCTCGGGCCACGCCTGCGCCCACTCCAGCAGCCGCTCGGCCTGGACCGCCGAGGCGCGCACCCGCAGCTGGTCCAGCGGCTCCTCAGCGGCGCTGATCGCCACCGCCGTGTGGGAGACCTTATGCGGATCCCCCCCGATCATTACCACCGCCATGACTGGCATCTCCTTCCGCCACCGGGGGATGAAGACCGTGGCGGGCACGCCCAATTCCAGGAATCACAGCGGCGCTCGCGCCCCTCTTTTGAGCCACGCCACGGCGAGGCCCCGGCAAGCAGGCACGTCGTTCGAAAGCCAAGCCCAGCAACGGGCCGGCAGCGGATCTGAGAGCCAGACCTGCCGGGGACCTCTCAACGTTACGAGCCAGGCTCACTGCCATCCCGGCCAGGGCCCGCAACGCCTACAAACAATTGGGCGGATCCCGCGCGCGATGAGTGACCAGGACCGACAGCATAGCGTGACTAACGCCGACCTGCGTCGTGGTGCGAGATCGCCGAATCCGGGCGCTGTGAGGCTGGCCGGCCACATGAGTCGGCACGGGCAGAGCCGCGAGGCCTTGCAGTCAATCTGGCCTGGTGCTGTCACACTGGAAGGGGCCGGCTCCCTGCGATCACCCCCGATCGCGCCGCTGGCCTGCAGCTGCGAGTTCAGGACACTCCGCGAATCCGGAGTCCTCTGCACGCAAGGGCGAAACCGCACGTCAGTCATGCAGACGACTTCGGGAATTGACAGCCACCACCACCACCTAGGCGGCGACGGCCACCCAGAGCATGAACCGGCTGAGGGGTTCCATGAAGCTGAGATGGGCGACTGACCCGTTTCCAGGGCCAGAGAGGGCGGTTTTCCGTCTTCCGAGGGCGTTTCCGCAGGCAGCTAAGCTAGTCCCGTGATTAAGGGCCACGTTGCGGCGAGTTTCGCGGCTCGTTTCGGGGTTCCCTCCTAGGACCTGATCCGGGTAATGCCGGCGAAGGGAGATCGCCCCGCAGGCCCTTTCTTATGACCGGACACGAGCACGCGTCCGGGATCGTCGCCGTCACCCGGCCGTGCGCACGCAAGAGTCAGCCCAACGACCCGGCATCTCAGGGACCTTGGTCTCTACCGGCCGGTATCCGCCTGGCCAGACCCTAGGACAGCGTCTTGCGACAGGAGGTCCGCGCTATGGCATGGGAACCTATCCACAAGCGGCATCTGCCGGGCGCCGGCCATAACCTGGCCGATTACGACCTGACGGTCAGAGAGTTCTCCTGGGAGGCGGCAAGCCGCGAGCTAGAGGGCTTGCCCGGGGGACGGGGCATCAATATCGCGCACGAGGCAGTCGACCGGCACGCGGCGGGCCCGCGTTCGGGGGTGACCGCCTTGAGGTGCGTAGCGAAAGACGGAACCATCACGGCGCTGACGTACGCCGACCTGCGGGGCCAGACCAGCCGCTTCGCGAACGTCCTCCGCGAGCTGGGAGTGGGCAAGGGTGACCGCGTGTTCTCGCTCCTCGGCCGCGTGCCGGAGCTGTACATCGCGGCACTGGGCACGCTGAAGAACACCAGCGTGTTCTCCCCGCTGTTCCCGGCCTTCGGACCAGAGCCCGTCCGCGAGCGGCTGCGGCTCGGTGACGCGAAGGTGCTCGTCACCAGCCCGGAGCTGTACCAGCGCAAGATCGTCTCGATCCGTGACACGCTGCCCGGGCTGGAGCACATCCTGATCGTGGGCGAGCCGCCGGATGACAAGACGATGGAGCTCGCGTCGGCGCTGGCCGCGGCCGATGATCACTTCGACATCCCGGCTACCGATCCGGAAGACATGGCGCTGCTGCACTTCACCAGCGGCACGACAGGCAAGCCCAAGGGCGCCGTGCACGTACACCAGGCGGTGGTGGCGCATCGGGCCACTGCGGCGTTCGCGCTGGACCTGCGGCAGCAGGACATCTTCTGGTGCACCGCCGACCCAGGCTGGGTGACGGGTACGTCGTACGGCATCATCGCGCCGCTCACCCTCGGCCTCACTCTGCTGACCGACGCCGCGGAGTTCGAGGCCCGCCGGTGGTACCAGATGCTGGCTGAGCACCGGGTCTCGGTGTGGTATACGGCGCCGACCGCGATCCGGATGCTGATGCGCTACGGGCCCGAGCTGCCAGCCTCTTATGACCTGTCCGCGCTGCGGTTCATCGCCAGCGTCGGGGAGCCGCTCAACCCGGACGCCGTGGTCTGGGGCGAGCGGACCCTTGGACTGCCCATTCACGACAACTGGTGGCAAACGGAAACCGGCGCGATCATGATCAGCAACTTCGCGTCCATGGATATCAGGCCCGGATCGATGGGGCGCCCCCTCCCCGGCATCACCGCAGGGCTCCTGGAACGGGGGGATGATGGCCGGGCCCGGGTAACCGCCGGGAAGGTCACCGAGATCACCGAGGCCGATACCGAGGGAGAACTCGCCCTGCGGCCGGGCTGGCCATCGATGTTCCGCGGCTACCTGCACGACGACGAGCGTTACGCCGAGGCGTTCGCGGGCGGTTGGTACCTCACCGGGGACGTGGCGCGTCGCGATGCTGACGGCTATTACTGGTTCGTCGCCCGCGCAGACGACGTGATCAAATCCGCTGGCCACCTCATCGGCCCGTTCGAGGTGGAGAGCGTGTTGAAGGAGCACCCGGCTGTGGCAGAGGCCGGAGTGATCGGGAAGCCGGACCCGGTGGCCGGCGAGCTGGTCAAGGCGTTCGTCGCGGTGAAACCCGGGCATCAGCCGAGCGAGGAGCTGCGCACCGAGCTGCTTGCGTTCGCCAGGCGCAGGCTCGGGGCGGTGGCCCCCAAGGAGATCGAGTTCGATCAGGACCTGCCGCTGACGCAAAGCGGCAAGGTCATGCGCCGCCTGCTCAAGGCCAGGGAGCTGGGCCTGGACACCGGGGACGTCTCCACGCTCGGCGGCGCGCGATGAGCCGGGCCGCCGGGGAAGCCGTCCCGGAAGTCACCACGGTTGCAGCACAGCTTGATGGCGGGCACCACAAGGAACTGCTGCGCCAGATGCTGCTGATCCGGCGGTTCGAGGAGAAGTGCGCCGAGCTGTACAGCGCGGCCGAGATCCGCGGCTTCGTTCACCTGTACATCGGTGAGGAGGCTGTCGCGGTCGGCGTGAACCAGGCGCTGACCCCGGATGACTCCATCGTCTCGACTTACCGCGAGCACGGTCACGCCCTAGTCCGCGGGATTCCCCTTGACTCCGTGATGGCCGAGATGTACGGGAGGACGACCGGGTGCAGCCGCGGCCGGGGCGGTTCTATGCACCTGTTCGATGTCTCGCGCCGGTTCTACGGGGGGAACGCGATCGTGGGCGGCGGGCTGCCGCTGGCGATCGGGTTCGCGCTCGCCGACCGCATGCGCGGCGAGGAGCGCGTGACGGCCTGCTTTTTCGGCGACGGCGCGGTCGCAGAAGGCGAATTCCACGAATGCATGAACCTGGCGGCGCTGTGGGACCTGCCCGTGTTGTTCTGCTGCGAGAACAACCTCTACGCCATGGGCACGGCGCTGGAGCGCGCCCAGGCACAGACCGACCTGGCGCTGCGGGCCGGCACGTACGGGATGGCTGCCTGGCCGGTGGACGGGATGGACGTCATAGCCGTGGAGCATGCCGCGCGGAACGCCGCGGAGGCGGTCCGGGCAGGCGGCGGGCCGCACTTCCTCGAGCTGCGCACCTACCGGTTCCGCGCTCATTCCATGTACGACCCCGAGCTTTACCGGGACAAGGCCGAGGTGGAGCAGTGGCGGCACCGCGACCCGATCGAGATGCTCGTCCGTCGCATGCGCGACGCGGGCGAACTGTCCGACGACGAGCTCGCCGCGACGGAGGAGAAGCTGGCCAGCCAGATCGAGGCATCGCTCGCCGTCGCGCGGGCGGCCCCGGCCGAGCCGGTCGAAGATCTCACCAAGTTTGTCTACAGCCCGGAGTCATCATGAGCGACGACGGCCAGGTCAAGACCACCTACCGCGAGGCGCTGCGCGCCGCCATCCGCGAGGCCCTGCAGCGGGACGACCGGGTCTTCCTGATGGGCGAGGACGTCGGCCGGTATGGCGGCTGCTTCGCGGTCAGCCTGGGCCTGCTCGAGGAATTCGGCCCGGAGCGGATCAGGGACACCCCGATGTCGGAGTCGGCCTTCGTGGGCGCGGGAATCGGTGCGGCCATGGCCGGGATGAGGCCGATCGTCGAGATCATGACGGTGAACTTCAGCCTGCTCGCGCTGGACCAGATCATGAACAATGCCGCCACCCTGCTGCACATGTCGGGCGGCCAGTGCAACGTTCCGCTGGTGATCAGGATGACGACCGGTGCCGGCCGCCAGGTCGCGGCGCAGCACTCACACAGCCTCGAAGGCTGGTACGCCCACATCCCCGGCATCAGGGTCCTCGCGCCCGCCACGCTCGAGGACGCCCGCGGAATGCTGTGGACGGCGCTGCAGGACCCCGACCCGGTACTGATCTTCGAGCACGGCTCGCTCTATAACATGCAGGGCATGCTGGCCGCCGATGCCGGGCCGGTGGACATCCGGTCGGCCAAGGTCCGCCGCGAAGGCGGCGACGTCAGCCTCATAACCTACGGCGGCACGCTGGGCAAGACGCTGTCCGCGGCTGAGCAGCTCAAGGCGGAGGGCATCGACGCGGAGGTCATCGACCTCCGGTCGCTGCGCCCGCTGGACGACGCGACGATCATGGCCTCGGTGGCCAGGACGCACCGGGCGGTGATCGTGGACGAGGGCTGGCGGGCCGGAAGCCTGTCCGCCGAGGTCAGCGCGCGGATCACCGAGCAGGCGTTCTACGAGCTTGACGCTCCGGTCGCGCGGGTCTGTAGTGCCGAGGCGCCGATGCCCTACCCGCGCCACCTGGAGGAGGCCGCGCTGCCGCAGCCGGACAGCATCATGGCCGCGGCGCGCCAGGTGGTGAGCTGACGTGGCCGAGTTCCGCATGCCCGCCCTCGGCGCGGACATGGACGAGGGGACCGTCCTGGAATGGCTGGTCAAGCCCGGCGACGAGGTACACAAGGGAGACATCATCGCGGTGATCGACACCGCGAAGTCGGCGATTGACGTCGAGTCCTTCTTCACCGGTACCGTCGAGAGGCTCGTCACCGACGTAGGCCAGACTGTCCCAGTCGGCACCGTCCTGGCCACGATCACCGAATCCCGAGCGCAGCCGGCTGCCCCGCCAGCCGAGCCTAAGGGCCCGGAGCGGCCGACTGCCCCCCAGCCGCCTGGCCCGCCAGCCGGGCTTGAGGTCCCGGAGCGGCCGCGGCCAGCGACACTGCGCAAGCGCGAAAAGAAGATCGTAGCCGCTGAGCAGGCCCCTCCCGCGGTGACGATCTCCCCGTTGATCCGGAAGCGCGCCCATGAACTCGGAGTTGATCTGGCCAAGCTCCGCGGCAGCGGTCGCGGAGGCGCGGTCACCCGGGCAGACGTGGAGCGCGCCGCAGCCGAGCGGCAGCGGGAGGTAGCCCTCAAGCCGCCCAGCCCGGCTGTGTCACGCATCCGGGTAACACCGCTGGCACGCCGCGTCGCAGCGGAGTTGGGCGTCGACCTGGCCGGTGTCACCGGCACCGGACCGGGCGGGGCGGTCAGCGAAGCCGACGTGCGGCGCGCCGCCGCCCTGGTCCCGGAAGCCGCCCCGGCCCCGGAAGCCGCCCAGCGACCGGCCGCTGCCGCCGCCGCGCGCTCAGGAGTAGAGCGGGCACTGTCAATGCGGCAGGCCATAGGCAGGCTGATGGCCAGGTCCAAGCGGGAGATACCGCACTACTACGTCAGCAACACCGTCGACATGACAAGATCCCTGGACTGGCTGCACGAGCGTAACCGGGAACTGGAGGTAAGTGAGCGGCTGGTTCCGGCTGCGCTGCTGCTCAAGGCCGCCGCACTCGCCGCGCGCAAGATACCGGACCTGAACGGCTACTGGCTGGATGACCAGTTCAGCCCGGCGGATGCCGTTCACCTCGGGCTGGTGATCTCCCTGCGCGGCGGCGGCTTGCTCACGCCGGCGATTCACGATGCCGCTGATCTGCGGCTGGCTGAGCTGATGAGCCGGATGCGTGATCTTGTCATCAGGGCGCGCGCCGGCCGGCTGCGCGGCTCGGAACTGACCGACGCGACGATCACCGTGACAAATCTCGGTGACCAGGGAGTGGAGTCGGTCTTCGGAGTCATCTACCCGCCCCAGGTGGCGCTGGCTGGTTTCGGCAAGGTCACCGAGCGGCCCGTCGCGGTCGGCGGCCTGATCGGTGTGCGCCCAGTCGTCGTCACCACGCTTGCGGCCGACCACCGGGCCAGCGACGCGATGACCGGCGCCCGCTACCTAACCGAAATATCGGACCTGCTCCAACGACCGGAGGAACTATGACACCGGATCAGGCACAGCACGCCATCGAGGAAGCACTCGCTCAGGTCGCCCCGGACGTGGACATAGCTGATCTCACACCAGATACCGACCTGCGGGACGGCCTTGGGCTCGATTCACTGGACTTCCTCCGCTTCGTCGAGATATTGAGCGAGCGCTCAGGCAAGCAGATCGCCGAGGACGATTACCCGCACCTGGCCACGCCGGCCAGCGCGGCCAAGTTCCTGGCCGGACGCTGACCGCTACCGGTGACCTGGCCGACCTCTTCCGATGGTCAGGATTCGCAGGCATGCGCGCCGCCGCTGCCACTGCCGCTGACGAGCCGAACGGCCGGCCCGCAAGACCCTACGTACCGTCCCCAGGGACTGAACCGGTCGAAGCCATACCCTGGTGCCCGGGCGGTCCGGCGTGGGCGGTCTGCATCTGCCGCCGCGGCGGGTGGCGTGCACGGCTTCCCGGCCGCGATGACGAGCTCCATCGGCCGGGACGGGCCGGTGCGCGAGGTGGCTGGCCTGCTAGCGACCCGGACCGCTGTCGGCCAGCAAACTAAGGCACCTGGAGCAGAACCCGAATGCCCGTTATGCGGCGTGCTGTGTGTCGAGGACTCGGGCTAACAATCAGTACAGATCGGCGGCCCTGGATCGTCAGGCGGCAGGCGCAGAACTGATCACAGAATGTGACACACGTCAGCCCTGGTAGATGGGCGAGGTGGAGCCGATCGCCCGGCGCGAGGACGTGGCAGAAGCTGGTCAGGCTGGCGTGCCGGGGGCCTGACGCGGCCACTAGTGCGGCCTGCGAGCGCGGCGGAACATGCAGGGCAGAGCAGGTGGCCGATGACGGGCTCACCGGCGGCCAGGGGAACGTTCAGCACAACCGGCGCCGGTCACCACAAGCCGCGCGACCGGGATCGGGGCGACCCCAGCCGCGGTTAGCGGCGTGCAGGTGAGCTTAGCCTTGTGGCGAGGCGGTGAGCTGTGCAGCGAGCTGGTACTTGAGGACCTTGCC
>Ga0187810_10000631_pt1 | contig 12961 bp, 25 predicted proteins | sample NC_wetland_sal_i_9_FD_132963 | JGI IMG/M metagenome (GOLD analysis project Ga0187810, IMG submission 132963) | Wetland sediment microbial communities from Neuse River Estuary, North Carolina, USA - ASW_5 | ecosystem: Environmental > Aquatic > Freshwater > Wetlands > Sediment | place: USA: North...
CCACGACCGGGCCGACGACGATCACCGTCAACTCGAATGCCGCGGTGAACGTCAAGTTCCCGGACCTTACTCCGATCGGCCTCAACGACCTCAAGGCTGGCATGGTGCTGATTCTCGAACATGACGGCACGCAGTTCCAGGTCGTGTCGTGGCACAATGCGACGTCGCCGCTCAAGGTGCTGGAACTCGGCGCTACCACGGGTCAGACCTTCATCAATACCTTCGCCCTGCAACAGATCACCAGCCTGACTGCCGTCACCCGCAACACGCTGTTGACCTCGACATGGAGCGGATCCGCCTTCACATGCGGAACCGGCGAGGACGGCCTGTGGTCGTTCTATGCATTCGTTGAGCTAAATGTGGGTACAACCGCGAACAACATCGTGTTCGTCAGGACGCGGGCAGCGGGCGGTGCTCAGGAATTCTACTGGCCATGCGGGACCACGGTATCGCAGCCGTCCACCACGATCCTCATCGATCTCGCCGTCGGCGATACCGTGCAACTCTATATGCAGACGTTCGCCAGTAACGTCATCATCGCCCAGCCCGTCGGCGGCAGCTATCCGAGCCTGGTCGCCTACCGGATAGAAGGTCTCCACTGATGAAGAATTTCACGGTGCCGAAGGACGACTTTCCGGTCCTCATGCTGGCGCTGGCCGGCAACGCCGAAATTTCACCGCGAACGCCCGTTCTGTTCGACGGCAATTCCGTGCTCTCGGTTCCGGACACGATAGCTCCCGCCGTTCAAAGCATTCTTGCCGATCCGCACTGGCGTACGGCGCCACAGCGGGCGGCATTGCTCGCCGCTGCCGAACGCGTGAGACTCGCCAGGGAGACCGCCGGCATCACCGTCAACGCGATCACCGTCGCGACCGACACCGCCAGCCAGGCGCGGCTCACTGCCATGGCGCATCATGCGAGGGACAATCCGGCGGTGCTGTCCACCTGGCAGAACGGCCCCGGCAACTACGTCGTGCTGACGGCGGCACAGATCCTTGGCCTGCACGCCGCCATGGTGACGCACGTCCAGGCTTGCCTTAAAGTCGAAGCCGAAACGTCGGCCCGGATCGCGGCCGGAACGCTCACCACCGAGGCCGAGATCGACGCGGCGTTCGCGGCGATCGGTTGAGTGAACTCATTCGTCCAAACCGACTTGCGATTTTTTTTCGAGACTGTCGTTCGCGAAGGTGACATAAGCGCCGCTGCAGCCGTCGCAACCCGGACCGTTCCAAAAGTAGATGGTCACGTTGTTTCCCACGTTTTCCATGTAGGAAAACTGCTTGCCGGCGCAGCCGATGACCTCTTTTGCCTCGGCATAAGTCATGCCGTGCTCAAGCATTTCGAATTTGCTGAGATTGATCCTGCAGGATTGACCGCTTCTTTGATTAGGGGCGGCATGGACGGCGCTTACAAGCAGCGTTGCGGCCAGAATGGCTAAAACTGTGCGTGTCATGGGGATGATGTTCTTCCCGTGAAATAGGCGATCCACGATGATGTCCTTGTCGTGCAGCCTGACGCGGGCAAGGTCATAGGCTGCCTGCATGCTCAGCCACAGGTCGGCGCTGCCGCCGAATGCCTTCTCAAAACGCACGGCCATCTCAGGCGTTACGGCGCTCTTGCCTCCGATGACATTGTAAAGCTGCTGACGCGTTACTCCGATCGCCTTCGCAGCCTCCACAACACTCAGTCCGATCTCGTCGAGATTCGCCTTCACAAGCTTGCCCGGGTGCACGGGGTTCTTCATGCGCATGATAATTCTCCGTCAATGGTAGTCTTCAAGATCGACATGTAACGCGCCAGTTCGCGTGCACCGTGACCGCCCAAATGCCCCTACGATCGCCCTTCGCGTGGTGGGCACCGCAGCCTGACTACCCCGGTTCATGCCGCCGACCGAAGATCGATCTTGACCTTGAGGCCTGCGCGCGTTGCCAACGTCAACAGCGTGTCGAGCGAGAACTTGTTGATTTTCCCCAGCAGCAGGTCATTGAGCCGCGGCTGAGTGATGCCCAGCCGACGCGCGGCCTGGGCCTGCGTCGTGTTCCAACTGCGCACCTTGTCCTTGATCTTCATCATCACGTGCGACCGTAACGCCATCGTCGCGGCATCTTCTGGACTGTCTTCCAGCGCGTCCCACACGCTGGCGAAACTCTGCTTCGCTTTGCTCATTCTCGTTCTCGCTTCAATTTCCGCAATCGTTCCGCCGCAAGCTCGATATCGCGCCGCGCGGTCTGCTGCGTCTTCTTCTGGAACGCGTGGAGCACATGAACGGCGTCGGCGAACGTCGCGATGTAGATCACGCGGAATGCCCCGGCGGCGTCGCGAATTCTGATTTCGCGGACGCCCGCACCAACCGTCGGCATCGGCTTCCAGTCGGTGGGATCGCGACCGTTCTGGACCTGGTCGAGCTCATGGCCGGCCTCTCGGCGCGCATCTGCAGGGAACTCGCGCATGCGATCGAGCGAATCACCATGAAATTCTACCCGCTTGACCATGACTATCTTATATCTATTTTTATATAAAATGCAAGGGGCAGCGGCTCATTTGCCGCGCCCGCGCTTCGCCTCTGTCGCCGGTGCGGCCAGCCCGCGCTCGATAAGAAGGCGGATGGCTTTGCCGCGCGACTTGATGGCCTCGCGGTCGGCGAAGGCCTCGACGGCGGTGAGCAATGAACCGGGCACCCGCAGGGTGACGACCTTGTCGGCGTCGACCGTGACCGGCCGCCCCATCTTTTTGCGCTTTTGTGTTACAAATGTCTTGCCAGCCATGGACGCATGTATTACATTAAACATTGCGGCCCCGCAAGGTGTGTCACCACCCTGCAGGGCCTAACCCGCAACATGGAGTGACCCATGTCACAGGCTACCACGCAGTCTACATCAGTCAGCGTTCGCTTCCCGACTGAACTGCTGACTGTCATCGAAGAGTACGCCGCCGCTCACGGCATGCCGCGGTCCAAGGCCATCCAGGCCCTGACCCTCCGCGGTTTCGCCTGGCAGGCGCGGCAACCCGAACTCGCCGCATCTCTTCCACTGGAATTGGCTCACGTCAATCTGCTTCATGCGCTCACCGCATTGGCGCCGCCATCCATCGACGGCAACGCCGATGTCTCCGAGGTCCAGGCTCGCATCGACCATATGCGGGCAGTCTACGACGCCGTGAACCGTTACGCCGCCGGCATCATCGAAGACACCACCGATCATCTGCCGGGACCGTTCAACCGCAGCGCAGCCGAAAACATCGTGGGCGATCTCGGCAACAGCGACTGGCTTGATATCGGTGAGGAGCTGACCGGCGCCGGCTGCGAGTTCGGCAACCGCGCCGCGGCAGGGTGAGGGGACCATGTCGAAGAAAACTTTCGCCCGGCTCAAAGTGAAGCTCATCGCTGCGCTCGAAGCGCACCATGCGCTCAGTGACACATTCGACGCGGTCAATGCGCCTGACACGCCCACGACAGAGGCCCAGCAACGGGAACTTGACGCCGCGGCGGACCGTTGTGTCAGGCTGTGCGACCGCATCATCAAGACGCCGCCAGGCGGGGCGTATCGGGGCGCCGACCAGCTGGTAACGCTCGCTGCCATCTGTCTTTCTGACAGCGCACGACGGCTGCGATCCATATACGCGGCTGAGGCCGCCGAGGAATTCCGGCTGCGGCCGGAATGAAGCGAGCGGGGCCGTAAGGACGCCGGCCCCGCTCACCTTCCTGTCGCCGCCGCCGCCGCGGCGGCGGCGCCGGTTGCGAAATCCAAAAAAATGGGCGATCGTCCCTGCATGGGTGTATCGTGATCGCCGTGGTCGGCCGCACTATCGGCATGTTCCAGCAACGCCTGCGCCGGGCGAACGACGCGGCGCGCGCAGCGCGGATCAAGCAGTGCTTCGACGAAGGGCTCACGGCGCAGGCGACTGCCGCGCAGATCGCCGCCATCCGGCAGCAAAAGCCGGCGATCCTGCTGCCGCCGGGGGTCGGGCGGACGTTCCAGCCGTGATCGCATGACTGCCGTGTTCGACAAGACCTCGGTCCTGACCGGCACCGACGACGGCGACAGCTATTCTCCGACCAATTTACGGATCGTCGTGCCGGCGTCCGACCTGATCGCGGGAATAATCGGGACGGCCTGTCAACTGGAACTCCGGTTCGGATCTCTTTGTCCGTCTACCACCGGCGCCATATCGAGCATGTGGTTCGGACAGAGCGGAGCGTCGCCGCCGAACTTCACCGGCGACCAGGTGCAAGTCAAATTCGCGGGTGGCGCCAGCATCAACGGCTCCGGCGGTGCGGTGATCGTTTCGGACATCTTCACGCTCGCACAGCCCTTCGATGCAACGAAGAGCTACACCTGTGCTTTCTTCATACCGGGTTCTCCCAACTTCACGTCGCTGAGTGAGGGTTCGGTGGCGGGTGTAACGATCTATGCCGACACCACGACCGGAAGCGACACCTCCAGCCAGACCGCTCCCGCAAATCAGGCCGTGCTCCTGACCAATACCGACTTATTCCTCGAAAAGATTTCGATCCCGATCGTGGTCCCGGTGCTGATGGGACAGGCCGCTTTCTGATGGAGAACACGCATGTTTTTCGGTAAACGCGAAGGCTACGTCATGGTCGATCACCGCGCCTCGCCGGGGCTGCCGGAGGACGTCGCGCGCATGTGCGGCTACGATCCGGCGCTATGCCGCGAGGGCAAGATGTATGAGGCGGCGAGCCTCACCTGCGCGCATTGCAAGGTCGCCGTGGTGAAGAACCCGCTGCGCACGCGCGAGCGCGCCAACTGCGCCAAGTGCGGCTTCCGCTACATCTGCGATCTGTGCGACGCCGCGCGGTTCCACGCCGACTATGTGCATACGCCGTTCGAGCAGCGCTTCGAGGAGGCGCTTTCCGGCCAGGTGCAAACCCCGGCCAATCCGCATGGCTTGATCCTGCCGCCCGGATTTACCGAAACCGAATAACGGTTCCACCCGCCTACCAAAGCTCACAACGAAGGCCGTCCCCCGGGGCGGCCTTTTCATTTGGAGAACAACAATGGCTAAGCGATCGTTTGCTGCCCAGAACTACACGCCCGCCGTAACCGCCGATAACAGCATTCTCACCGGCGCTATTCAGGGAATCGGCGCCGCGGCGGCGGCCAACGGCCTGCTCGTCTCGGAAATCGCCGAGATGGGCGAGGCGTCGGCATCGTCGATCAACGGCATGGTATTCAGGCGCAGTCACGTTCTCGCCGTCGGTCCGACCGCGCTGGCATCGCCCAACACCGATGGCCCGATGAACGGGCTGACCGCGGCAGCGCAGGTCGGCAGCATCACCTATACCGCAGTGACCACCACTTACCCGACGCCCACCAACGTCACGACTTCGGCGAAGCTGCATCTGTCGTTCAACGCCTTCGGCGGCATCTTCCGGTGGGTCGCCTATCCCGGCGAGGAATGGGGAATCATCGGGGTCACCGTCGATATTTCGGAGTCGACGCTGTCGTGCGGGTTCGGAACGCCCGGGGCAATGAGCAGCCACATAATCTACGAGGCATATTAGGTTCTAGATGCTCCCGCGCGGAAATCCCCCAGCAGGTAACGCATGCAGGCCGTCCATCCGGGCGGCCTTTTCTGTCCGGAGGCGAGGCTGACCGATGCTGACCCCGTATTACGCCACCTTGATGTCGTCGTAGATCGACGGGCCGACGTTGACGTCCTCGACCTCATTTCAATCCATGCTGCCATTGCAGGCCAAATACACTTTCCCATCTCAATTTTTCCAGTTCATCGGCCAGATGATCCATATCCGCGCGGCGGGGCGAATAACGACGGTCACCTCGCCCGGGACCCTGACGTTCGAGGTCGTCGTCGGCTCGACCGTCGTTTTTACAAGCGGCGCGATGACGCTCGTTGCCAGCCAGACGACAGTGACTTTCATTGCCGATGTGACCCTGACGGTCCGAGCTCTTGACACGAACGCTGCCGCCGGCCTGACGTTCATGGGCATCGGAAAATTCGATTGTGTGGCGATTACCAATGTTGTGACAAGCGGCGGTTCAGTCATGCCTGCTTCCGCGCCAGTGGTCGGAACGGCAATCGACAACAGCACGACAAATCTGCTCGATGTCGGAATTTTGTCGTCCGCAACAACGAGCACGCTGATCTGCCATCAATATCAACTGGATTCGTTGCTATGAGCGAGCTACGCATTCTTTCCGCCGAAGGTCTGGGAGTGGCTGCGCCGTCTCTGTCGACGCAGGTCTTCGATCTTTATGTCTCGCTGCGGATTCTCCTGATCGTTCCCGGCCTCAGTGTCTCCGGCATCCCGCGCCTGCGCTTCAACAATGATACCGGGACGACTGCCTACGCCTACAATGTGAGCGACAATTTTGCCGCGCCGGTCGGCGCCGTTGCCGGCGTCGCGAACGGCATCGCGCTCGGAGCGGTGGACGCTACGACCGCCTTTTCCGTAGACATGCTCCTCGGCAACGGGCCCAGCCAGCCGCATGTGGTGATGTTCAACGGCGTGGCCGGCATTCTGGATGCTTCGGCGGCACCGCATATCCTCTCGGGCGCCGCGGTGTGGGCGAACACGTCGCAGATCACCAGCGTCCAGCTCGATGCCGGTCCGAACGGCGGCAATCTCAATGCCGGGACCGGGCTGATGGTTCTGGGGGCCAATCCTTAAGGCCAGAGGACCTGACAGGAGCCGGCCGTGCCATCGCGAATCCTGCTGCCGCCGATGCGCGGCCAGATCGGCTGGCGCGGCCTGGTACGGCGGCAGGCGTTCCCGCCCGTCTTCCCTCCGCAGCCGACCAATTACGACTGGCCGAATCCGCGCGGCCCCGGCTTCAATCCCGAGTTCCGGACCTGGATCGAGGAGGGCAACAACCTTCCGCCGTTCGGCGGCATCGGGCCGCCGCAACCGATTGATTACGACTGGCCGAACCCGCAGCGCGGCGCCGTCCGCTGCATCGACCTCCTGACCTGGACGCAGGCCGGCAACGCGCCGGTCGCCAATGTCATCACGCGATCGCCGCTCTATACCGCGATCATCCCGCCGCGCTTCAATCCCGAACTGCGCACCTTCGCCGGCCCCGGCAACAATCTCAGTCCGCCGGCCGCCGCCGCGCCGCCGCCGGGCCCAAACCTCGACTGGCCGAACCCGCGCGGCCCCGTGCCCGCGATCTCGCTCAAGACCTGGCTCAACGCCACCGCGCTGCAGCTGATCGGGCAGGACCAGTTCTTCGGCGCGCCCGGCTTGGCGCCGGCTTACGATTTCCCCAATCCGCGCGGTGCGACCGCCGGCATCGTCCTGCGGACCTGGTCGGATGCCGTCCGGCTGCCGCTGATCGCGCAGCCGGCGCCCAATCTCGACTGGCCGAATCCGATTGCGAGGTTCCCGCGCGACCTGTCATGGGTCGCGCAGTTCAATATTCAGCTGCACGCGATCGCCGCGGCACCATTTGCCAATTACGACTGGCCCAACCCGCGGGCGCCGGTCCCTGCGTCCGACCTGCGGACATGGACCGGCTCCGGCCGGCTCGATCTGATCGGCCTCGATCAGTTTTTTGCCGGACCCGGTCAGCCCCCCGCCTGCCTCGACTGGCCGAACCCGCGCGGCGCCGTTGCGGCGATCGAGCTGCGGACGTTCGCCGCCGGCATCGCCGAGGTCAATCTCCCCGCCATCATCTATCCGGCGACATTCGGCCTGTTCGACTGGCCGAACCCGCGCGGCGCCGTACCCGGCATCGCGCTGCGCACCTTCATCGATCCGGTACGCACCTGGCTGATCGGCCGGGACCAGTTCTTCGGTGCGCCGGGCCAGGCGCCGGCCGATCTCGACTGGCCGAACCCGCGCGGCGCAATACCGGCGATCGGCCTGCGCACCTGGTCGCCGGTATTCCTTCCGCTGCTCAGCTTCGTTCCGCCCGTACCGTTCGTCCTCACCGACTGGCCCAATCCGCGCGGTGCTGTCGCCGCGATCGCGTTGCGCACATGGACCGATCCGCTGCGCCCGCTGCTGCTGGGCCGGGACCAGTTCTTCGGCGCTCCCGGCCAGCCGCCCGCCATCCTCGATTGGCCGAACCCGCGCGGACCTGTCGGCGCCATCGACCTGCGCACCTTCCTCCAAGGCTGCAACCCGGTGCGGCCGTCGCTCATTGTGCCGGTGCCGTTCTTCAATTATGACTGGCCCAACCCGCGCGGGCCGGTGCACCTGATCGATCTGCGATCGTGGTGGATGCCGCTGGCCTCCGGCGTGCTGGTGCCGTTCGGAGGTTTCTACCGGGCCGCCTCGGGCCAGCGTGACCGCATCGATGGCGCCGGCAGCCTCGACCGCTCCGGCTCGGCCGGCAGCCTCGACCGCGGCGGCATGACCGGCCAGCGCGACCGGGCCGGGATCACCGGCACGATGCCGCGTACCGATGAGCCCGGTGAGGTGGATTGATGGCGACGATTCCTCACCCGCTGCAGTCATTTGTCATCGGGGATGACTGGCAGATCATCGGCCGGTTGACGGATGAGCTCGGCAACCCGCTCGATCCGACCCCGGCATCATCGGCTGTCTGGAAACTCGATGACGAGACCGGGACGGTCAGCCTGTTCACGCTGACGATCGGCGCCGGCATCACCATCGGCGCCGACCCGGCCGGGATCTCGACCGTGCCGGTGGCGCTGATCACGCTGCCAGCGGCGTCGACGGCAACGCTCACGCCCGGGACGTTCCGCGACCAGCTGCGCCTGGTGCTCGCCGGTGTGACATCGACGTTCTGGCAGGGGCCGATACAGGCGCTGCAGCAGCTCAGTTGAGAGACGGCGCGGCTGCCCGGCGGATAGACCGGGCGGCCTTTATCTCTGCCCTGGTGATTCTGTCGAGATCGATGCCCCGGCCCCGGCCCGGCAAATCGGAGAAGGCTTTTTCCATCGCGAGCACAATGGTATCCGTGCGGACCATGCACTCCCACAGGCAGGCGCCATTCGCCGCCAGGAACCGGACCTGAAACGTTCTCATTTGCCGCCTTCGACTTCTTCCTCTCCTTTCGTGAGTTCGCTCACCGGATCCGTCCGCCAATGTCGCGTGATCCATTCGGCACCGGCAAAGTCGTGTGGCCGCGCGCCGCGAAAAAATACCGCTCTGGTGTCCGCCGGCAGGTGGCGCGCACTCGAAAGGCCGATGACCTGTCCCGGGAACAGATAGTCGATCAGCTTGCAGCGCCGTGTGAGCCATGCTGGATCGTTGCCGTCATAGCTGTGATATAGCGAGCCGCACCCGGCCGGCAGCAGGGCGAACGTGGTAGCGATCTCGGCCGGATGATCGGGATTGCGCGGCAGCGCCGGCATGCCGGCGCTGAGGCAATAGCCGGCGAGATCGTCGAGATTGCCGGTGATGACCGTATCGAGGCCGGTGAGGATCATCGGATCGTCGAGCCGGCACGGTTCGATGAATGAGGCGCCCGACGGCGGCAGCCTGTCGAGCATGACCTGCAGGACATCGCGGCCACCCAGATCCCGCCTGCGATCGGTGAACAGCACGAACTGATAGGGCAGGGTCAGATTGCGCCTTATCCCGTCGTGGAGCTTGCAGACCCACGATTCCTCGTACGGGGGGACATTGTCCCGGTTCGCGCCCGTATCCCACAGCAGTGTCACGACTTTCAGCATGCACGCCCTTTCAGTTCGGTTCGATCCCTTCACGCTCGCAAAGCGCGACGCCCGCGGGTGTGAGCAAATAGATGTCGGTCTGAACGCCGAGATGCAGCGTGCCCTGCCGGAAAATCCCGATCTGCGGCAGCATGGCCCGGTCGATCCAGACGATGACGCCGGCCGCTACCAGTTCGGTGATTGCCGGCAGCGTCGCCGGGTCGGTCATCTCGCAATCGACCGGGACGCCGATCTTGTTGCGCAGGCTGCGGCATTCGAGAATCTTGCGGGTCTCGGCCGGATCCCGGAATTCGGCAATGCGCTTCATCATGACGGTGGCCTCACCAGCCTCATTCGGTTGAGGGCGCGCTCCGGATCGATTGGAACGATGCGCCCGTCGCGCCGGAACAGATGATCGGCGGGTACGTCACGATCGACGGCCACAGCGGCAGCGATCACCGCTCCGGCCCCGATGGTCACGCCCGGCAGGATCACCGCATGGGCGCCGACGCTTGCGCCATCCGCAATCACGACGCATTTCTTGTCGCGCAGGCTGTCGATGTCAAACCCGGTCTTGCCGGCCTGCGGGAACATATCGTTACAGATGATGACATGCGGCCCGATGAACACGTCGCAGCCGAGCCAGGCGCCCGGACCGAGGGCGGCGGCATGCTGCAGGCGGCAGCGGTCGCCGATCCTCGCGCCGTCCACCAGGACCACGCTCGCAATGACGCAATCCTCGCCGACCACCGCACCGCGGATGAATGAAGACCGTCATGGCTGGCGCTGGCCGCCGCGGCGGTCGTCGATGCGCAGCTGGCCGATATTGTACCAGCGCCCGACGTTTTCGCCCTCGGCGTTGATCCAGACCTTCGTGCCCGTTTCATCGATGACGATTTCGAGTGTGCTGCAGTTCGTCATGTCGTCGCTTGGACGCATTCTCATTGTCTTCTCCACAATTCACCGGTCCGGCGGTTCACCACGCTTCCATCCATCTTGCGCTTGCGTGGATCGTCCTTGCCGCCCGCCATCGGCTGGCGCGCCACGTGGATGCCGTGATGCTTGTCGTACAGGCGCTGGGCCTTGGCGAGCATCGGCGCCTCGACCTTGGCCCAATACTCCGCATTGCAGCGGGCATGGGCGACGCCGGTCTCAGTGCCGTTCCAGGCGTGCGGCACCGGGATGTGGCTCTCCACCCATTTCTGGCCGGCAACCGGGTTGCCGCAGATGTTGCAGATGGGAAATTCATTGTCGCCGCAGGCCTCCTGGTAGAGCGCGCGACGCTGGGCCGTCGTCTTGCGCCGCCGCGGCCGGGAATTGAGACTCGGTGCCGGCGGCCGGCGCACCAGGCCGCGGATACCGGGATCCTGTCCGGGATCCCTGCCGGAATTCCACCGCTTGCGAGTCGTCACGTGGCCCTCCCGATGAAATGCAGCACGCTGCAGCCGCCGGGACCTTGTTCCTCGACGAACACCGCGAGCCGTCCTTCATGCGCCAGTCGCGGCCAGAATTCCTGGAGCAGCGCCGTCATCTCCTCGTTCTGTGCGGGCGCATACGGGAGCGCAATGCGCTCCCGTTCGTCGATGAAGATACGCAGAACTAACTGCCCAGGCATGGATTTCCGCCTTCAATGCGAAGGGGGTCGAGGTCGTTGAAAGACCGGGCCATCGCCCGGATCGTCCGCGCCGCCAGCAGCAAGTCGTTCTGCTGCTCCGGAGTATCCTTTTCCAGCCGGCTCAGCCCCCAGCCGGCCAGCCGGTCGGCGAGTGATTTGGCTTCCCTGACGGTAATGGTATCAATCTCAGCAGCCATGACGGAACGTCCCCACTTTTCGTTGCGGTCAGGCCCTGCCGCGGTGAATCCCAGCCGCGGCGGGCCGCCTCGGTTTAAGGTGGCGGCATCCGTGCCGCCACCTTGGTTTGCACCGATCAGTCGATCCTGACGGCATCGCTGCCGTTCATCGCCGCCGTCAGCTCGCGCAGGCATTGCACCCCCGACTGCAGGGTTTCCTGGACGGCTTCCCAGTCATCGGGACGCCTCTTCGTGGTGCCATTGCGCTCCAATGCGGCGGCCAGATCACGGATGTCCACGACCTCGGCGGGCTCCCGCGACGTCGTCAGCGCGCGCAGGAACCTGGCGCCCAGCACCATGTCCACCTGCAGCAACGGCCAGTCGACCGGACGCGATGTGACGGCGTCACGTTCGAACCGGTCGGCGAGCGCCTGCACGTCGGCGACCGTCATTGCCGGCGTTGGGATTTCAGGGGTAGGAGTAGCCTTAGCCATTGATGTGTTGTTCCTTTCACGTTGGTGGTCAGGCCCGCCGCGGTGTCTGTAGCACCGCGGCGGCCCGCTTCATTCCGGCAGGCATGCGTGGCCGGCCCGGAATTCCTATTCCGCCGCTTCGCATGCGGCGAGAGCGAGCACCGAGGCCTCCAGCATCTCCTGCGTCGTCAGCAGCGGCTCCTGCAGGGCGGCAGCGCATTCGCGTTCGATCTGCCAGCCCTCCAGCCAGTTCAGGAACAGCCGCCAGTGCGGCTCCAGGTCAGCGGCGGCCCATACATACGACCGAAATCCGCTGCCGTCCTTCGGCAGGCAGATCAAGCGGCATTTTTCGATGTGCATGCCCGGATGATTTTCCTCCCACAGCTTGCAGTGCGCAGCGAGCGCAACAAGGCTGTCGAGATACGGTTTCGGCGACGTCTTGAAATCGTCGAGCTCCAGATAGCCGTTGACGTCTGCGACAAGGTCCGGCGTGCCGCCATACTGGCAGGTTTCCGAGACCAGCGGGATCTCGATGTCGATCGGCTGCACATGGTTTCGCTCGCGCCACTCGCGATATTGATTGAAACAGGCGATCGCCTTGGCGAGATCGTCGCGCCGCGCCAGCCAGCGGTGGGCGCATTCCAGGATCTGCTCATCAGAATGGTCGCGCAGGTCGTGCTCGGCCATTTCGTGGACGCAGCCGCCGATATCGATGGCGGTGCGGTCATGCAGCGGAACGCCGGCCTTCCCCTGCTTATAGGCCCAATACATCAGGGCGGTGCGGTCCATGAAGCGGTTGACCGGATCGTGCGTGCCGGGGACGGGCTCGCCGGCCGCGTTGAAATAGCCATCCTGTGGTCTCGGCATCAGTGTGGCCTCCGGAGAAAGCCGGGAATATCGAGGCCGTCATTCGGCGGCGGATCAATCTCGGTATAGCGCCGCTGTGCCGCTGAAGCCTCGCCGGCAGCCGGCTGTGCCGCCGGAGCCGGAGTCCCGGTTGCGCGCCGCCGCGGCGTGATCGCCGGAAGATCGGGAGCCGGCGTCATGTCGGCGATCGCAGCCTCCATTCCGGCGGATGTTGCACCGGCCGG
>Ga0187810_10000632_pt1 | contig 12950 bp, 9 predicted proteins | sample NC_wetland_sal_i_9_FD_132963 | JGI IMG/M metagenome (GOLD analysis project Ga0187810, IMG submission 132963) | Wetland sediment microbial communities from Neuse River Estuary, North Carolina, USA - ASW_5 | ecosystem: Environmental > Aquatic > Freshwater > Wetlands > Sediment | place: USA: North...
CCCGCTCCAGGCCGACCCTGGACAGCAGGGCGACCCCGTTCCACCGGCCCTCGCCGTGCGCGGCCACCTCGTAGCCGAGCCCAAGGTCCTCGATCTCGGCCGCAGGAAAGGCGCCCGCCGCGACCTTGGTCTCCTGCAGGCCGACGACGTCGGGCTCGGTCTCGGCCAGCCACTCGAGCAACCGCGGCAGCCGCGCCTTGACCGAATTGACGTTCCAGGTCGCCAACCGCACCTGACCGGGCTCCCTCCGCCAGAACGTGAGCCGCTCTGGTTACCGCTCTCACAAATAATCGATGAAATCGCAACGGGTTTGAACGCTGGGGTCAACGGGATCGGTGGGACAGCGTTACTGCGCGCCCTCGCGGAAGCCTTCGAGGAACCGGCGGAAGACGCCGCCCTCCCGGCTCAGGGCCGGCCCGGGCGGGGGCGCCTCGGGGCGTTCCCGCCCGACGGGCTGGGAGTAGTCGGCGCGGGCGATGGCGTCCACGATCTGAGCCTCGTCGAAGGACTGTGAGCCGGGGATCTCCGGGACGAAGCCGACCAGGTCCCCGTCGAGCAGGACCTCGGCCTCCAGGCCCGTCGTCCCCTCGGCCCCCCAGACGGCCTCGCGCCCGCCGCCGGCTGGCACCCGTACCGCGTACGCGTCGACCCCCGACTTCTTCAGGTGGGCGTCGATGCCGCGGTCCCTCAGCGCGTCGGCCACCCGGCGGGCCCGGTTCTCATCCATCTGCACAGGCTACCCAGCCCTCACCCGCGGTTGGCCCGGGCGGCGTCGTGACCCACGCTCCCGCGGGCGCTAAATTCTTCGCATAGAGGAACTATTGCGGCGGGACGAGCGGGCGGGAGCATGACCGTGCTGACCAGGGAGCAGCTGCCGGTCCGGCTCACTCCCCTGGTGGGCCGCGAGAGCGAGCTCGACGAGATCGTGGCCGCCCTGGCCCGCAGCCGGCTGCTCACCCTCACCGGGCCCGGCGGTACCGGGAAGACCCGCCTGGCGCTGGCCACCGCCCGCGCCGCCGGCCCCTCGTTCGCGTCGGGCACCTGCTGGGTGGAGCTGGCCCCGGTCGAAGACGCCGGCATTGTCGCGCAGACGGTCGCCTCCCGGCTCGGCGTGCCCGATACTCCCGGGCAGGAGGCCATCGAGGCGGTGGCCGAGCACGTGGCCGACCATCCGGTGCTCGTCGTGCTCGACAACTGCGAGCACCTCACCGAGGCCGCGGCCAGCCTGGCCGAGTACCTGCTCGCCGCCTGTCCCGCCCTGGTCGTCCTGGCCACCAGCCGCGAGGCCCTCGGCGTGGAGGGCGAGCTGAACTGGCACGTGCCGCCGCTGTCGCTGCCGGAACCCGGGGTGGCGCCGACCGCGGCCATGCTCGCCGACTCCGATGCGGTCAAGCTGTTCGAGCAGCGGGCGCAGCTGGTGCGGCCGTCCTTCCGGGTCACCGAACAGAACGCCGCCGCGGTCCTGTCGATCTGCCGGCGGCTCGACGGGTTGCCGCTGGCGATCGAGCTGGCGGCGGCCAGGATGCGGGTGCTCTCTTCCGCGCAGCTCGCCGAGCGGCTCGACGACATCTTCGCCGTGCTGGTCGGCGGGTCGCGCTCCGCGCCCCGCCGGCACCAGGCGCTGCGCGCGACGCTGGACTGGAGCCACGACATGCTCGACGGCGCGGAGCGGGCCGTCTTCCGCCGGCTGGCCACCTTCTCCGGCGGCTTCACGCTGGACGCGGCCGAGCGGGTAGCCACCGGGGCGGACATCGGCGCGGACGCCGTGCTCGAGCTGCTGACCAGGCTGGCGGACAAGTCGCTGATCCGGGTGGAGCACCACCACAGCAACTCGCGCTACCACCTGCTGGTCACGATCCGCGACTACGCGCGGGACCGGCTCGCCGAGGCGGGCGAAACGGACCAGGCCCGGCGGGCTCACCTGGGCTACTTCACCGACCTGGCCGAGGGCGCGGCGGGGCGGATCGAACGCGGCGACGCCGGACCCGGCGGCCTGGAGCTCGAGCTCCACCGCCTCGACGCCGAGCTGCCGAACCTCCGCGGGGCGCTCGAGTTCGCGCAGGAATCAGGCGACGGCGTCGCGGCGCTGCGGATCGCCGGGCATCTGGACCGCTACGCGTACCTGCGCGGCCGCTACCACGAGGTCCGGCAGTGGATCGACGCGGCGGTCACCTCCGCCCCCGACGCACCCGCGGCGCTGCGGGCCAAGGCGCTGCTGGGCGGCGGCCGGCTGGCCCTGCTGCAGTGCGACTACGCCCCGGCGGTGCGCAGGTGCGAGGCCGCGCTCCGGCTGTACCGCGAGCTTGACGACGCCATGGGCATCGCCGGCGCGCTGCAGGTCCTCGGCAGCGTGGCCCGTGAGCAGGGCCGGTACGCCCGGGCGATGGAGCTGCACGCGGAAAGCCTGGCCGTCGCCGAGGCCATGGGCGACCGGTGGGGGGTCGCCAGCGCGCACTCCTACCTCGCCTTCGCCTCCTGGCTGCAGCGCGATTTCGCCCGGGCCGCCGAGGAGGCCAGCGTCGCGCTGGGCGCCTCCCGCGAACTCGGCGACGTCGAAGGGGCCGCGTGGGCGCTGATCAGCCTGGGCACGGTCGCCCGCTACCAGGGCGAGGTCGAGCGGGCGGCCCTGCTGCTGACGGAAAGCCAGGCCCTGTCGGAGGGGATCGGGTTCCGCGAGGGCCTCGCCTGGTCCGCCGAGCAGCTCGGGCTGCTCGGGGCCGTCGACGGCGATCCGGCCGCCATCACGCTGCTGCGCCGGAGCCTCGAGCTGCACACCGAGCTGCGCGACCGCTGGCGCATGTCCAGCGTGCTAGAGGATCTCGCGGCCATCGCGCTCGCGCTGGGGAAGGCCAGGCAGGCGGGCCGGCTGCTCGGCGCCGCCGAGGCGATCAGGGAAACGATCGGCACCGTGATCGCCCCGTGCGAGCGGCCCCAGCACGTGCAGACCCTGGCGGCGGTGCGGTCCGCCCTCGGCGAGGAACAGTTCGCGGCGGCCCGGCAGCAGGGGCTGGTCGCCACCCTGGACGAGCTGGCCCCCGACCTGCCCTCGCCGGAGGACGCCGCTCCGGTCGCTCCGCCCCGGGCTGCGCCGCCTCAGACCGCGCCGCCTCAAACCGCGCCGGCTCAGACCGCGCCGCCTCAGGCAGATCCGACTGCGGTCCCGGCGGCTCCATCTTGGCTGGCCGGAGCCCCCCCGGGGTCGGCCGGGCCGACCGCAGCCCCGGCGGCCCTGGTCGGGGCGGCCGCCGACGGGCCCAACCCTTCATCCCGGCGGGCCCCGTCCCGGGCCCCGGCCCAGGCCGCGCAGCAAACCGCCGCCAGAAACACCACCGCGGCCGCCGGCCCGCTCCGCGTCAGGACGCTGGGCGCCGCGGTCGTGGCCTTCGGCGAGGCGGCGCTGACCGCCGCGGACTGGAGCTACGCCAAGCCCCGCGAGCTGATGTTCCTGCTCGTATCCTCGCCGCCGCTGACCAAGGACCAGATCGCGGCGGCGCTGTGGCCGGACCTGTCGCGCCAGCAGCTCGGCAACGCGCTGCACACCGCGCTGCGCGAGTTGCGCCGCGCGCTCGGCGATCCGGGCTGGGTCGTGTACGCGGACGGCCGCTACCGGTTCGACCGCTCCCGGCCGCACGAGTGCGACGTGACCGCGTTCGAGGACGCGCTGGCCGCCGCCCGCCGGGCCCGCCCGGCGCAGGCGGCCCTGCCCGACCTGCAGCGCGCGGTCGCGGCCTACGGCGGCGACTTCCTCGAGGGCATGTCGGCGGGCGAATGGGCGCTGGTCCGCCGGGACGAGCTGCGCCGCGCCTTCGAGTCGGCCCTGCTCGCGACGGGCCGGCTCCAGGCCGCCGCCGGCCGGCACCAGGCCGCGGCGGCGGCGTTCCGCCGCGCCGTCGCGCACGAGCCGCTGAACGAGTCCGCGCACCGGGAGCTGATGAACAGCTGGGCGCGCCTGGGCGAGACCGCCCGCGCGGTCCGGCACTACGAAACGCTGGTCACCCTGCTGCGCGACCAGGTCGGCGTGCCCCCCGCGGCCGAGACCACCGCGCTCTACCAGCGGCTGACGGCGACCGAGTAGGCGCCCGCCGGCCTGTCTCCCGTCCCCCCGGTGTTTCCCCTAGTGGTGCTCCGTTCCCCCCGTGCTGGTCTGCCAGACTCGCGGACACCCCAACCACGCCGGGCCAGGAGGTGCCACAGATGCCCGATCCGATCAAGCCGCCCGCCGCGCGCCGGCCCGAGGAGGCTCTCGAGCTGGTCTGCGCCGCGCTCAGCGACGGAGACCTCGAGGCCGCGCTCGCCCAGTACGAACCCGCGGCTACGCTGGCCCACTGGCCGCGCCGCGCGGCCAACGCCGACCGCGATATCCGCGGCGCCCTGACCTGCTTCATGGCGCTGCGCCTGCCCCTGTCGATCCGGATCGGAACCGTGCTGGAAACCGGCGGGCTAGCGCTGGTCGCCTGCGACCGGCGCGTCACCGGGACCGGCCCCGATGGCGAGCAGGTCGCCCTGGCCGGGCGCGGTTGCGCCGTGGTCCGGCCGCAGTACGACGGCGCCTGGCGGATCGCGGCGGACGCGTGGCAGCTGGGAACCGAGCTTCCCCCCGAGCCTCCAGAGATTCCCCCGGTAACCTGCGGCGATCCTGATCGCGGCGAGGGACAAGGCGGACGCCTCACCAACTAAAGCCCTGAACGTCTGCCGGAAACGGGACATCACCATGAAGACTGCCAGCCGCTTCTCGCAGAGGATCTCACCGCGCCGCGTGGTCGTTGCCGCCGCTGCGACGGGTGCGCTCGCGCTGACGGCCGCGCTGACCTTTGCGCACTCCGCGAGCGCCAGCGCGGACACCGCGGACGGGTACCAGTTCAGCACCCATGACAACCACGGCGACGTGACGTTCAACCAGCTGCTCGGGATCAACAACGAGGGCGTCATCGCCGGCTACCTCGGGTCGGGGGCCAAGGGCCACCCGAACCGGGGCTACCAGCTGTTCGCGCCGTACGGCCAGGGCAACTACGAAGGCGAGAACTTCCCCGGGGCCAAGCAGACCCAGGTCACCGGGCTGAACGACAACGGCATCACGGTCGGGTTCTGGTCGAACCAGAACAAGGCCAGCATGGTCAACGACAACTTCGGGTTCTACGAGGTCGGCGGCCAGTTCTACACCGTCAACTTCCCGACCACCAACAACGCCAGCCCGCAGGTCGACCAGCTGCTCGGCGTGAACGACCACGACGTCGCGGTCGGCTTCTACGGCAACGCGCAGGGCAACAACCGCGGCTACACCTACAACATCAACACCCACACCTTCACCCGGGTGCTCGTACCCGGCGCCCCGAGCGGCAAGGCCGGCCCGAGCCTGACCGCCGCCGCGATCAACGACCACGGCGACGTGGCCGGCTTCTACGCCAAGACCTCCTCGCAGACCGACGCCTTCATCCTTTACGGCAACGGCAAGTTCGTCACGCTGGCCGTGCCCGGCGCCACGATGACCCAGGCGTTCGGCCTCAACGACCACGATGAGGTCGTCGGCACCTACACCGTCGGCTCCGGCAGCAGCGCCGTCACGCACGGCTTCACCTGGCGGCCCGGCCACGGCTTCACCACCGTGGACGACCCGCACGGCATGGGCGCCACCACCATCAACGGCGTGAACAACGCGGGCGACCTGGTCGGGTTCTACACCGACTCGGCCGGTAACACCGACGGGTTCGTCGCCACGCCGCGCGGCTGACCTGACCCCATCCCCAGAGCCGGGGGCCCGACCGGGCCCCCGGCTCTGCTCCGTGCTGCGGACCGCCGCACGAGCGGGGCAGCCACCACCGCTCGTTCGGGATGACCGGTTTTCTTTATAATCCGGCTGTGGCGGCCAACGAAGTCGGAGCCTTCGAACTCGGTACCGACGGGCCCCGGGTCATCCTGGTCGGGGTCGACGATTCCGTGACTTCCCTGCGGGCCGGGGCGTACGCGGCCGGGCTCGCGCGGCGGCAGGGCGCCCGCCTGGTCATCGTGTACGTGGAGCAGCGCGCGGCGCTGTACGCCGCCACGGGCGCCGCCGGGGCGAGCGCGGTCGCGGCGCAGGACCAGGCGGTCCGGGAAACCGGGGAGGACCTGCGGCGCCGCGCCGAGGCGGAGGCCGAGCGGCTGGGCCTACCGCTCACGTTCATCATCGCGCACGGCGACCCGTACCACGAGTTGCGGCGGGTCGCCGACCAGGTGCGCGCCGAGGCCGTGATCGTCGGCGCGTCCAGCAAGGCCGGGCACCGCTGGATCGGGTCGCTCGCGGTCCGGCTGGTCAAGGCCGGCCGATGGCCGGTCACCGTCGTTCCCTAACGCCCCCGAGCAGGAAGGATTCAACGCATGGGCGTGGCCGTGGTCACAGGGGCGGGTTCCGGGCTGGGCCGGGGCATCGCCGGGGCGCTGCTCGGCGCGGGCTGGCAGGTCGCGCTGGCGGGGCGGCGGGCCGATGCGCTGCGCGAGACGGCGCTTTCCTGGGGCGGATCGCCGGAGGCCGCGCTGGCCGTGCCGACCGACGTGACCTCGGCGGCGTCGGTCGCGGCGCTGTTCGGGGCCGTCCGTGATCGCTGGGGGCGCCTGGACCTGCTGGTCAACAACGCCGGGGTGTTCGGTCCCGGCGGCGCGGTCGACGAGATCGACCCGGCCGACTGGCAGCACGTCGTCGACACCAACCTCACCGGCGCGTTCCTGTGCGCCGCGGAGGCGGTGCGCCTGATGAAGGCGCAGACCCCGCGCGGCGGGCGGATCATCAACAACGGCTCGATCTCGGCGCACTCGCCGCGGCCGGCCAGCGCCGCCTACACCGCCACCAAGCACGCGATTACCGGGCTGACCAAGTCCATCTCGCTGGACGCGCGGGCGTTCGGCATCGCCTGCGGGCAGATCGACATCGGCAACGCCGCGACCGAGCTGACCGAGCGCTTCAGCCGGGGCGTCCCGCAGGCCAACGGGACCGTGGCCCCCGAACCCGTCTTCGACGCGCGGCACGTCGCCGACGCGGTGCTGTACATGGCGTCCCTGCCGCTCGACGCGAACGTCCAGTTCCTCACGATTACCGCCACCACGATGCCCTTCATCGGCCGGGGCTGAGCCGACCCGGGCCCGGCTCGCGGGTTGACCAGCTCCGATTGCGGGCAGTAATGCTGTTCGGGAATTTGCGTTACGGGACGGCATGGGGGCGCTGGGATGGTGGCATCGCCGGTTCAGCAGGTCCGTTATCCCGACGGCCGGGTCAGCCTGGCCAGCACCGACGAGATCGCCGGGAGTAGGTACGCGAACGGCGACCTGGCGCCGCTGCCGATCACCCGGCGCACCTGGACCACGTACAACTACGCGGCGCTGTGGGTCGGGATGTCGCACAACATCCCGACCTACCTGCTGGCCTCCGGCCTGATCGCGCTGGGGATGAACTGGGTGCAGGCCCTGGTCACGATCGCGCTCGGCAACCTGATCGTGCTCGTTCCCATGCTGGCGAACAGCCACGCGGGGACCAAGTACGGAATCCCGTTCCCGGTGTTCGCGCGCGCCCCGTTCGGCCTGCGCGGCGCCAACCTGCCGGCCCTCCTGCGCGCGGTGATCGCCTGCTGCTGGTTCGGCATCCAGACCTGGATCGGCGGCGAGGGGTTCTACACGCTGGTCGGCGCGGTCGCCGGGCGCGGCTGGACCGCCGCGACGCCGTCGTTCGGCGGGTATCCCTGGACCCAGTGGCTGTCGTTCGCGCTGTTCTGGGTGCTGGAGATGGCGATCATCGTGCGCGGCATGGACACGCTGCGCCGCTTCGAGAACTGGGCCGCCCCGGTCGTGATCGTGGCGGCGGTCGCCCTGCTCGCCTACATGGTGACCAGGGCGCACGGCTTCGGGCCGGTGCTGTCCGAGCCGGCCGCGCTGGGCTGGGGCCGCCGCTTCTGGCCGGTGTTCTTCCCCTCGCTGATGGGGATGATCGCGTTCTGGTCGACGCTGTCGCTCAACATGCCGGACTTCACCAGGTTCGGGCGCGGCCAGCGCCAGCAGGCGGTGGGCCAGGTCCTCGGCCTGCCCACCACGATGACGTTCTTCTCCCTGCTCGCGGTGCTCATCACCGCCGCGGCGCAGAAGGTCTACGGCACGCCGATCTGGGATCCGATCGAGCTGACCGCGAGGTTCCGCAGCCCGGTGGTGATCGCGTTCGCGCTGTTCGCCATCCTGGTGGCCACCTTGTCGGTCAACGTGGCGGCCAACACCGTCAGCCCGTCGTACGACTTCTCCAACGTGGTGCCCGCCCGGATCAGCTTCCGCACCGGGGGGCTGATCACCGGCGTCATCGGCATCGCCATCCAGCCGTGGCGGCTGCTCGCCAACCCGCACGTGTACATCTTCGTCTGGCTGGGCTTCTACGGCGGGCTGCTGGGCGCCGTCGCGGGCGTGCTGATCGCGGACTACTGGCTCGCCCGTCACACCGAGCTGAGCCTGGCCGACCTGTACCGCCCGGGCGGGGCCTACTGGTACGCCGGCGGGGTGAACTGGCGGGCGGTGGCCGCGTTCGGGGCGGGCGCGCTGCTGGCGGTCGGTGGGGCCTGGTCGGCGCCGGGTACCGGGCCGTTCCCGGCGCGCGGCCTGATCCCCGCGCTGAAGCCGCTGTACGACTACAACTGGGTGGTCGGGTTCGCGGCGGCCCTGATCCTCTACTACGGGCTGACCATGCTCCGGCCGGCGGCCGGCCCCGGGTCGGCCGGCCCCGGGTCGGTCGGCCCCGCGTCGGTGCCCGGACCCCGTGCAGAAACGGCAGATTTACCGCCGGGCTGAACTTGGCACCGGCGTGCGGGCCGGAGCATGCTTGCGATGAGGCCGTCACGGCCCCGGAACTGCCCGCTCGACTGGAGGGTGCCATGACGGATCTCAGTTCCCTGCTCGAACAGGCCGCCGCCAGTCACCCGGACCGCATCGCGCTGCGGCTGGACGACCTGACGCTGACCTACGCCGAGCTGCACGAGGCCGCGGGGCGGATGAGCGCGCTGCTCGCCTCGTTCGGCGTCGAGCCCGGGGACCGGGTCGGGCTCATGCTGCCGAACGTCCCGGCGTTCCCGATCGCCTTCTACGGCGCGCTGGCCGCCGGCGCCATCGTGGTGCCGATGAACCCGCTGCTCAAGGAGCGCGAGGTCGCGTACTACCTCGGTGACTCCGGCGCCAAGGCGGTCATCGCGTGGCACGCGGCGGCCGGGGAGGCCGCCAAGGGCGCCGCCGACGCCGGGGCCCAGATGATCGCGGCGGAAACCCCGGACCTGGCCGGCCTGCTCGACGGCGTGACCGCGCCGGACGGGGCGTCCGGCCGGGGCGGCGATGACGACGCGGTCATCCTGTACACGTCGGGGACCACGGGCCGGCCCAAGGGCGCCGAGCTCACGCACAACGGGCTGGTCCGCAACGCCACGCTCACCTCGCGGACCCTGATCAAGAACCACCCGGACGACGTGATGATGGGGTGCCTGCCGCTGTTCCACGTGTTCGGCCTGACCTGCGGGCTTAACGGCACGGTGGCGGCGGCGGGCACGCTGACCCTGCTGCCCAGGTTCGACCCGGCCAAGGCGCTGGACATCATGGCGCGGGACGGGGTGACGATCTTCGAGGGCGTGCCGACCATGTACGCCGCCATCCTGCACCACCCGGACGCGGACCCGGCGAAGGCCGCGACGCTGCGCGTCTGCGTCTCGGGCGGGGCCGCGCTGCCGGTGGAGATCCTGCGCGGCTTCGAGGAGAAGTTCGGCTGCATCATCCTGGAGGGCTACGGGCTGTCGGAGACCTCGCCGGTCGCCTCGTTCAACCACCCAGACCGCGTCCGGAAGCCGGGCTCGATCGGCACCCCGGTCGAGGGCGTCGAGATGCGGCTCATCGACGACGACTTCCGGACCGTGCCGGACGGCGAGATCGGCGAGATCGCCATCCGCGGTCACAACGTGATGAAGGGCTACTGGAACAAGCCCGAGGCGACGGCGGAGGCGATCAGGGACGGCTGGTTCCGCACCGGGGACATGGCCAGGACCGACTCCGACGGCTACTACTACATCGTCGACCGCAAGAAGGACCTGATCATCCGCGGCGGCTACAACGTGTACCCGCGGGAGATCGAGGAGGTCCTGCACGAGCACCCGGCGGTCGCCGAGGTGGCCGTGATCGGGATCCCCCACCCCGAGCTGGGCGAGGAGGTCGGCGCCGCCGTGGCGCTCAAGCCGGGGGCCAGCGCGACACCGGAGGAGCTGCGGGCGTTCGCCAAGGACCGGATGGCCGCGTACAAGTACCCGCGGCACGTCTGGCTGGTGGACGCGCTGCCCAAGGGCCCGACCGGGAAGATCCTGCGCCGCGAGGTGCAGCCCCCCGAGGAAGTCGGGTGACCGCCGGTTCGGAGCCCGGCGCGGGCGAGGCCTGGGCGGAGGAGGCGGTCGAGGCCGCGGGCGGGCTCGACCTGCTGCTGTCCGACGCCGCGCTCGGCGTCGTGCGCCGGTTCCGGCCGGACAGCTCCATGCTGCGGCTGGCCGGGCGGCTGATCCGCCACCCGGAGCTCGTCGCCGGCCAGGCGGTCCAGCTGGGCACCGAGCTCGGCCGGATCGCGGCCGGGCGGTCCGAGGTCGAGGCCGATCCCCGCGACCGCCGCTTCTCCGACGCGGCCTGGAAGGACAACCCCTTCCTGCGGCGCAGCGTCCAGGCTTACCTGGCCGCCGGCAAGTCCGCCGAGGACCTGGTGGCCGGCGCCGGCCTCGGCTGGCGCGACGACACGCGGATGAAGTTCCTGCTGGCCAACCTGATCGCCGCCGCCGCGCCGAGCAACAATCCGCTGTTCAGCCCCGCCGGCTGGAAGGCGTTCATCGATACCGGCGGCGTCAACGTGGTCCGCGGCCTGCGGGCCCTCGCCTCCGACCTGGCCATCTCGCCCCGCGTGCCGTCCATGGTGCCCCCCGACGCGTTCGAGGTGGGCCAGGACCTGGCCGTCACGCCGGGCGCCGTGGTTCACGCGGCCGAGCAGTTCGAGCTCATCCAGTACCAGGCGTCCACCGAGACGGTCCACCGTCACCCGCTGCTGATCGTGCCGCCGATGATCAACAAGTACTACATCGTCGACCTGGCTCCCGGGCGGAGCATGGTCGAGTACCTGACCGGGCAGGGCCACCAGGTGTTCGTCATATCGTGGCGCAACCCCGACGCGCGGCACCGGGACTGGAACCTGGACACCTACGGCGGCGCGCTGGTGCAGGCGATGGCGGTGGTGCGGGAGATCACCCGGTCGGCCAAGGTGCACGTCTGCGCGCTGTGCTCGGGCGGGATCATGGCGTCCATGGTGGCCGCGCACCTGGCGGTCACCGGGCAGCTCGACCAGCTGGCCAGCTTGTGCCTGGGCGTGGCCGTGCTCGACCAGGCGCAGGCGGGCACCGCCGGGGCGATGATCGACGAGAGCACCGCCGCCGCGGCGATGGCGGTGTCCAGCGCGCGCGGGTACCTGGACGGGCGGGCCCTGGCCGAGGTGTTCGCCTGGCTGCGGCCCGACGACCTGATCTGGAACTACTGGGTCAACAACTACCTGCAGGGCAAGCCGCCGCCCGCCTTCGACATCCTGTACTGGAACGCCGACGTCACCCGGCTGCCCGCCGGGCTGCACCACGACTTCATCAAGCTGGCCCTGGCCAACGCGCTGACCAAGGCGGACGAGGCGACGATGCTCGGCTCGCCGGTCGATGAGTCCAAGATCGACGTGGACGCCTACGTGATCGCCGGGATCACCGATCACCTGTGCCCGTGGCAGTCGTGCTACCGGACCACGCAGATGCTGGGCGGCCAGGTCAAGTTCGTCCTGTCGACCAGCGGGCACATCGCCGCCATGGTCAACCCGCCGACCAATAAGAAGGCGTCCTTCCAGACCGCGCCCGCCAATCCGGCCGACCCGCGCGAGTTCCTCGCCTCGGCGCAGACGCTGCCGGGCAGCTGGTGGCCGGACTACTCGGCCTGGCTGGCCGAGCGCGACGGCGGGGAGAAGAAGAGCCCGCGCACGCTCGGCAGCAAGGCCCACCCCGTCCTGACCGCGGCGCCAGGAACCTATGTCCACGACCGCTGAGGTCCGCAGCGTCGCCGTCGGCGGCCGGGAACTGCGGGTCGCGGTCCGCCCGGCCCGCCGCGGCCTGAAGCTGCCCGCGCGGGCTCAGCGGGTTCCGCTGCTGCTGATCAACGGGATCGGCGCCAGCCTGGAGGTTCTCGAGCCGTTCGTGCGCGAGCTCGACCCGGCGGTGGAGGTCATCCGGTTCGACCCGCCTGGGGTGGGCGGCTCCGGCCCGCCGGCGGGGCCGTACCGGTTCACCGGGCTGTGCAGGCTGATCGCGTGCATGCTGACCGAGCTCGGCTACGAGCAGGTCGACGTGCTAGGCATTTCCTGGGGCGGTGGCGTCGCGCAGCAGTTCGCGGCGTCCCAGCGCTCCCGCTGCCGCCGGCTGGTCCTGGTCGCGACGGCGCTCGGCATGCCGATGTTCCCGGCCAAGCCGTCGGTGCTCATCCACCTGGCGACCCCGCGCCGCTATCTGGATCGCGGATACCTGGAGCGGGTGGCCGCCGATCTCTACGGCGGGTCGACGCGGACCGATCCCGCACGGGTCGCGGCGATCATGAACAACGGCAACCGGGTCGGGCCGTCCGTCGGGTACCTGTATCAGCTCCTCGCCGGTGTGGGCTGGACCAGCCTGACGTTCCTGCCGCGGCTGCGCCAGCCGACGCTGATCGTGGCTGGCGACGACGACCCGATCATCCCGCTGGCCAACGCCAGGCTGCTGCACCGGCTCATCCCGAAATCGCGGCTGCACGTCTACCACGGCGGGCACCTCGGCCTGGTGACCGAGGCGGAACAGCTCGCGCCGGTGGTGGACGGCTTCCTGACCGCACCGTTACAAAGGAGTACTGGCATGGCAAGTGATGCCCGGACCGCCGTC
>Ga0187810_10000633_pt1 | contig 12928 bp, 9 predicted proteins | sample NC_wetland_sal_i_9_FD_132963 | JGI IMG/M metagenome (GOLD analysis project Ga0187810, IMG submission 132963) | Wetland sediment microbial communities from Neuse River Estuary, North Carolina, USA - ASW_5 | ecosystem: Environmental > Aquatic > Freshwater > Wetlands > Sediment | place: USA: North...
GACGTGTGCCCGTCTGAAGCGTCGACGGGTCCGATTCTCGATGCCGCCGAAGAAACTGCCCTGGGGCTGGCTCGCGAAGTTCCTCGACCCGGACGGCAATGAGTTCTGGCTGATGCCCGCCGGCTGAGGCCCCCTAGCGGCCGCAGTCCTTCCGGGTTCGCCGCGCGTCCTCCGGATTGGACCACGGCAGGGAGACGCCTGGTCCCCCAAGGATTGGACTCTCCGCGCTCTGTAGGGGCCAGCCGTTCGACGCCGTTTGGCCCTTCGGGCACCCTAGCACGTCATAGTGTAGCATGCTATGGACGATAGAGGGGGAGGCGGGAGCGACACCGGACACCCCCGTTTCCACTGGAAATCCTATAGGAGAAGGTCGTTCCGGCCAGACACAAGGCTTTTGTAAAGGCCGGGGGTAGAATCGCTGGTAACCATGACCGAGGAGGGAGAGCATGCTGGCGACAATGACCCGAGCGAACCGCGGCGTCGACTCCCTCCCCGGGGTTGTCAGCGTTAGGGAGTTCGCGGCCTGCGAGTTCCCGCGCGAGGACGTCGTCTGGGTCGCGGCTCAGAGCCGCCCGGCGCCCACCCCAAAGGTGAGCTTCCGGGCCCGCTGGGCCCGATTCTGGCGAGGGCTTGACACCCACGGGGAGGCGGAGTCGGACTCCGAGGCGATCCCCGAACCAGCGCCCGCGTAAGCGGGAACCTTAGGGCGCCCGGCCGGCGGTCTATACCGTCGTCCGGGCTAACCATTTCCGGCGTTCTACTCAATTTTGGTTAGATTCAGTCGGATTTCGGGTCACCCGGTTTGCCTTACACGTCGGCTCGAGGAGCCTGAAGGTCGGCGAGAATCACGTGGGCTGCATTGTGCCCGGGGGCCCCCAGCACACCCCCTCCTGGATGCGCGGCGGAACCACAGAGGTAGAGTCCAGGGAGGGGCGTTCGGTACCCTGACCAACCCGGGACCGGGCGGAACCCAAGGATCTGGTCCGGAGTGATGTCGCCCTGAAAGATGCTTCCCCCCGTTAGACCCAGCTCTCGCTCGACATCGACGGGAGAGACGACCTGGAACTGGTGCACGGCCTTCCGCACGTCGGGAGCTCGCTCCTCGAGCGTCCGAAGGATCGTTTCGGCCACCGCCGGTTTCGCCTCCTCCCAGGTGGTCCCACGAAGCTCGTACGGCGCGTACTGGACAAAGCAGGTCATCGTGTGCTTCCCTGCCGGGGCTACAGACGGGTCCCGAACGCTCTGGAAGAGCGTTTCCATGAACGGATGGTCGGAGAACCGGCCGTACTTCGCCTCGTCGAACGCCCGGTCGAGGTACTCGAGGGACGGAGAGATCTCGAGCGCTCCCTGGTGGGCGTCGCTCGGCGTACCGGGAGCGGCCGGGAACTCGGGAAGCCGGTCGAGGGCGGCATTGAACTTCACCTGAGCCCCGCGATACCGTATCTTCTCCACCCGACGGCGGAACTCCTTCGGCAATGAATCGCTCGGAGCGAGCGAGAGGAACGTCTGGCGAGCGTCGAGGCTGCTCGCGACGGCCCGGGCGTGCAGTGCCTCCCCCCGCTCGGTCTCCACACCGACCGCCCTCCCGTTCTGGACAAGGAGGCGTCGGACCCCGACCCCCGTGGCGATTGTCGCTCCAGAATGCTGGGCTGACGCGTGAAGCGCCCGTGTGATCGACCCCATGCCACCGGCCGCGAACCCCCAGACCTCCCGGTGTCCGTCGAGGACCCCGAAGCTGTGATGCGCGAGGACGTACGCCGAGCCGGGAGTCGACGGGCCGAGGAACGTCCCGATCACGGCGTTGATCGCGAGGGTTCCCTTGAGCTCGTCCGACTCGAACCAATCGTCGAGCAGGTCCCGCGCGCTCCGGAGGATCAGGTCGCGGAGCAGGCGCTCGCCCTCCTCACCGGGTACGAGCTTCAAGAGCTGGTCGAGGGGAGGCGGGGGGCCCATGAGGACCGGGTCCAGGAGGTCGACGATCCGTTCCCAGAACGCCTGGTATTTCGGGTACGCGACCGCATCCCGGTGCGAGAACGCTTCCAGCCCTTTCGCGGTTCGCTCGGCATCGGTCCAAATGCGGATTGACCGACCATCGGGGAACGGCTGGAACATCTGAGGGTCGAACAGGATCGTTCGGAGGCCGAACCGGTGAAGTTCGAGCTCCGCAACGATCTTCGGACGCAGGAGGCCGGCCGCGTAGGCGTAGGTGTTGATGTGGAACCCGGGCCAGGTCGGTTCGGTGACGCAGGCCCCTCCCACGTGGCGCCGCCGCTCCAAGACCAGGACCTTGGCGCCGGCACGCGCGAGATAGGCGGCAGTCGTGAGGCCGTTGTGGCCGCCGCCGATGATGATGGCGTCCCAGACGTCGGGCGTCCTGCTTCCCCTACCCCCCGCAGTCCTTCCACGGAAAAACCTGTTCCTCTGGCGAAGAGACCGGGTCGAGAACGGGCGGCTGTGACGAGGGTTAAATCATACGTGCCCGTCCCTCGGCGGGATCACCATGGCGGGCTTCGACGTCGCCGTCGTAGGAGGGGGGCATAACGGCCTCGTCACCGCGGCGTATCTCGCAAAGGCGGGGGCGAAGGTCGTCGTGCTCGAGCGGCGACCGATTGTCGGCGGTGCCTGCGTCACGGAGGAGCCGTGGCCCGGGTACCGCGTGAACACGTTCGCCTACGTCGCGGGGCTGTTCCGCCCTCCGATTGTCGAGGACCTCGAGTTGCGTCGATTCGGCTACGAGACGATCCTCTACGACCCGCAGGGGTTCTACCCGTTCCCCGACGGACGGGCCCTCGTCCAGTGGAACGACACGGAGAAGTCGGTCGAGGAGATTGCGCGGTTCTCGAAGAAGGACGCCCAGGCGTTCCCAAAGTACCTAGAGTTCTGGGAGGGCGTTCTCGACCTCGTCGAGCCGATGCTCCTCGCTTCCCCCGTACCCCTCGTGGACCTGGTCGGCCAGTTCCCGGGCGCGGAGTCGGAGGAGCTGGTCCGCCGCCTCTTCCTGCTGAGCGCCCAGGACTTCCTGGACGAGTGGTTCGAGAGCGAGGAGTTGAAGATCGCCCTCGGGACCAGCGCCGTCATCGGCGAGATGGTCGGACCCCGCACCCCCGGAACCGCCTACGTCCTCGCCCACCACACGATCGGGGTCCTGGAAGGGAACCGCCAGGTTTGGGGCTTCTCGAAGGGCGGCATGGGCCAGATCACCCAGTCCCTCGCCCGCGCCGCCCAGCACTTCGGGGCGACGATCCGCACCGGTGCGGGCGTGAGGGAGGTGCTCGTCCAGAACGGACGCGCCACCGGGGTCCGGCTCGAGAGCGGCGAGACGGTCGAGGCCCGGGTGGTCGCCTCGAACGCCGACGCCCAGCACACGTACCTCGAGCTCCTCCCCCGGGACGCAGTGCCGCCCGAGGTGGTCCGGGATGTCTCACGGATCCGCAGCCGGGGCGCGGCCCTCAAGTTCAACGCCGCGCTCGACGCGCTCCCCAACTTCACCGCCGTCCCCGACGGCCAGCTCGCGCGCTACCTGTGCGGGGCGAACGAGATCTGCCCTTCGATGGAGTACCTCGAGAAGGCCTACGACCAGGGGAAGTACGGACACTTCTCGGACCACCCGTTCATCGACTGCGAGATCCAGAGCATTCTGGACCCGCAGATGGCCCCGCCGGGGAAGCACGTGATGACCTGTTTCGTTCAGTACGCTCCGTACGAGCTGAAGGAGGGAAACTGGGACGACTTCAAGCCGACCGCGGCCGAGCGGATCCTGGACACGTTCCGTGAGTACGCTCCCAACATCCGCCAGGTGGTCCGGAACTGGCAGATCGTCTCCCCGTTCGACATCGAACAGACGCTTGGCATGACCGGTGGGAACATCTTCCAGGGGAACATCACTCCCGACCAGATCTTCTCGTTCCGACCGATCCTCGGTTGGTCGAACTACCGGACTCCGGTGAAGGGCGTCTATCTCTGCGGGTCTGCCGCCCACCCCGGAGGCGGCGTCACGGGAGCCCCAGGCCACAACGCCGCTCACGCGATCCTGGAGGACTTGCCAGGGATCCCGAGGTAGCCGGGTCGGTCTCACGCCGGGTGCAGGCCGAGGAGTACCGGGAACGATGGTTCGGAAGACCGCCCGACCGAACCCGCCCGGTGCACGAGAGCTCTGGCGGCGCTATCGAGCCCTCTTCCCGAAATACTTCTGGGCAGAGGAGACCCGGCACGCGAGCATCCTGCTTGCCGGGGCGCACGACTCCTCGCTCGTCGACGTGGACGGCAAGGAGTACATCGACCTCACGAGCCAGTGGTCGACCAACAACCTCGGGAACGTACATCCCGAGGTCCTGAAGGCGACCGTTCAGGCGCTCGAGCGCTACGGGTTCCTGATCTATTGGATGAACCCGCATCTCCCGATGCTCGACCTGGCCCAGCGACTCATCGAGGTCCGCCCGTCACCGAACCTGACCCGGGTCTTCCTCGAGCTCTCGGGCACCGGAGCTGCCGAGGGCGCGGTGAAGTACGCGGTGGAAGCTCGGGGGCGTCCGGTGATGCTCGGCTTCATGGGCCAGTACCACGGCCTCAGCATCGGCATGGGGAGCGTCGGCTCCCTGACCTCGGAGGCGCGTCGCCACTGGGAGCCGTACGCTGGGGGCGCGGTGCATGCGCCCTACCCAGCGATCTCGCGCCGCCCCGAGGGGATGAGCCCCGAGGAGTACGGCGGCTGGGTGCTCGATTTCATCAAGGACGAGCTGCTCCACCACGTCGTCGCCCCGGACCGCATCGCCGGTGCGATCTTTGAGCCCGTGGCGCTCGAAGCCGGCACGTGGATTCCTCCCAAAGGGTTCGCGCGGGGGTTACGACGACTGTGCGACGACCACGGATGGGTGTTCATTGACGACGAGGTTGAGGCCGGAATCGGTCGCACCGGCCGGATGTGGGGGATCGAGCACTTCGGGGTCGCCCCGGACCTCGTGGCGATCGGAAAGGGCCTGAGTGGCGGTCTCATGCCGATCGCCGCGGTGCTCGGGACGGAGGAACTGATGGTCGACCACAACGTGGCGGCCGGAACTACGTTCGGAGGCCACCCCGCGGCCTGCGCGGCGGCCTCGGCGACCTTCGACATCCTGAGGCGGGACCGGATCGTCGAGCGCTCCGCGAAGCTCGGCCGTCGGACCCTGAAGCGGATCCAGGAGTGGGAGCGGTTCGACGGCGTCGCCGACACCCGGGGCCTCGGGCTTTGCCTCGCCGTCGAGCTCGGGCGCCCCGGGCACCTCCGCACGCCAGACCCTGCGACGACGCGCCGGGTCTTCTTCGACTGCGTGCGGCACGGGGCCGTTCCGCTCTACAGCTACGGGGACCACGTGCTGCGCATCCAGCCCCCGCTCACGATTGCGGACGAGGAGCTCGACCGCGCGCTGGGCATTCTCGAGAGCGCGCTGCGGCGTGCCGGACGCTAGAGCGGGCTTCTCAGCTGGCCAGCTCTTGCTCGATGGTCCGCCGCGCTCGGACCACGACCCCGCGCTCGCGCAGCATCGGGAAGAACGGCTCGGGGTCGAGCGCTTCGGGTGGGTGCATCCCCGGGGTCTTGATCGTGCCTGCGAGTAGCTGGAGGATCGCGACGGCCGCCGGCGTACCCGTCAGATACGCCGTCGCGGTGACGTGGTAGAGCTCGCTCGCGCGCCGGTGGCTCAGGGTGGTCGAGAGCGTTTCGGCCACCCGGCGACCTCCCCGCTCGCCGATGGTCTCGACGACCAGGGCGGCGAAGCCATCGATCTTGCCGGCGAGCTCGGCTGGCTTCGGAAGCGCGTTCAGGACGGCCCGGCGAGGGCCCGGCGCCTCAGGCGTTCCGCGTTCGAGCAGCTTGAGATCCCGTAGGGTCTGGAGGATCCGGACCGTCCCGTCGTCTAGGGCCAGTTTGAAGTCGACGTAGCGCACGCCCTTCCCGATGAATCGCGGAAGGCTGTCGACCTCCTCGTGGTCGACGGAATAGACCTTCTGCCGGCCCACCGGCTCGGGGAACGCGTACGTCTCGCCCTCCCCGAATGGGGGGACCTCGCGGTAGCGGCCGTCCTCCCAGATGCGGGAGGTGTGGAGCGTCTCCTCGATGAACGTCTCGGGACTGAACAACGGCAGGAACGCGTACTCCGGGCTCGACGCGGTGTCCCCGTCGCGGACGCGAATCGACTCGACGTGGTCGAGCCCGTCCGCCGAGTGTCGCGCCATCACGTTCGAGAGTCCGGGATCCTCGCCCATCCCGATGATCGCCGTTCGGCCCCGCTGCCGCCACTCCCCCTCGGCGGCGTACGGGTCGGCCGAATCCGCGGCGAGGTCGACGTAGTTCACGCCGTGGGAGAGGCAGGCGGCCTGGACCACGCCGTTGAAGCGAGGAAGAGAGGCTTGGACCGCCACCTCGGCCCCCTCGAGCGCGGCTTCGACCGCCAACGGGTCGGAGGCGTCCAACGCCTGGGTCGCGATCTTGGCCGAGCCCCCGAGGCGGGCGGCGACCGACCGGGCGTACCGCTCCTCGACGTCGGCGAGGGTCAGGCGACGGACTCGGGGGTCCGCCACGAGGTGTCCCGCGATGACGGTCCCGATCGCCCCGCAGCCGATCAGTACGACGTGCCCGCTCGCTGGCGGAATAGTATCCGGCTCCGTCCTCCGGAACCGAGGGGGTTCATTACGTTCCCCCCCCGGGGGATGGGGTCGACCCTCTCTAGCTGGCGGAGATCGTGTTCCAGGTCATGGTCGACACGGTCGTACTACCCATCGGGTTCTGGTAGAGCCCCGAGAGGGCCGGGTTGTAGACCGAGAAGAGGTCCGGCACCGCGAACCAGGCGTTCGTGTAGTTCTGGTACATGATCTTGGTCATCTCGGCGTAGAGCTGGCTCGCGAGGGTGGCGTTGCTCGTCCCGGCGGCTTCGTAGACGAGGTTGTCGAGGGACGCGTTGTAGTTGGCCTCACCGTAATTGTTGAACCCGGATTGGCAGATGTTCGCGCTGCCAAAGCTCAGGAAATCCTCCTGCGTCCAGTCGTCCGGCGAGATGTAGTCGGAAGCGTAGAAGTCCTGGCCGATGAAGAACGGTCCGACTCCTTCGTAGACCTGCGAACCGAGGCAGTGTCCGCTCGAGTCGAGCGTCTGTTCGGTGTAGAACTGCGCGAGGGAGATACCGACCGGGGTGACGGTGATCCCGATCTGGGCTAGGTTGGCCGCGATGACGGTCGCGGCGTCCTGCCAGTCGAGGCTCGTGCTGAGGTACTCGAACTGGAAATTACAGTTCGAGTTTGGACACTGGGGGTTGGTGCCGGCGCAGGCGTTATTGTTGCACGGCGAGTTCGCGATCTCCTGCTTCGCGAGCGAGAGGTTATACTGGTACGGCGGGAGGTTTCCCGGGTTGTAGTCGGGGCTACCGGGAGGAACGGGACCGGTCCAGTTGAAGGCGTAGTTCCCGAAGGCGTCCTGGATGACCTGGTTGTAGTTGATCGCGTGCGTGATGGTCGCCCGCACGCTCCAGTTGTTGAACGGGAAGACGCTCTGGTTCATGAACACCCACCAGGATCCGCTCGCTCCGCTGAACTGCTTATCCAGCTTCTGGACGTTGAGGCAGGAGATCCCCTGCAACTGCTGGATGGTCGTCGGGCCGAGATAGGCGAACGACGCCGACGCGACCGACCCGCTCTTCAGGTCCTGGACGGTCACGGAAGGCTGCGACTGGTAGTCCACCTCGATCGTCGCCTTCGCCGGCTGCAGGTTGTTGTTCCAGGGCTCCTGGGCGGCGAGGGACGTGGCCCAGTAGTTCCCGTTCGGGGTCAGCGTGTAGCCCGCGGTCGTGCTGTAGGTGGTCAGGTTGTACGGTCCGGTGCCCATCGCGTTCGCTTGCATCCAACTGTTCGGCGAGCCCTTGATCACGCCTCCGTGCGCATCAATGAACGCCGGGTCGACCGCGGCCGCCCCCGGAGTGGCGAGCTCCGCGAGCAAGTACGCGTACGCGACCGAAAACGGAGCGGAGTTGAGATAGCCGTAGCCGAGGTTCAGCTCGATCTCGTTCGGGGCCAGCACCTGGAACGACTGGTTCGGGGCGCTCATGACCGCGATCTCGGACGCGTTCGGGTTCGTGAAGTCGAACGAGTTGAGGGCGTTGGTGACGTTCGCCGAGGAGTTATCGATCTGCCCAGGGTCCGAATAATACCACACGTTCGGGAACCAGAAGTTCTCCGAAATCAGGTATTGGTTGATCCCGTAGAGGACGAGCTCGCGGTAGAGGCTATACCACATCACGTAGGCGTTGAACGGGTCCCCATTGGAGAAATGGACGCCGGAGCGGAGGGTGAAGTTCCAGTGAAATCCGTCGGCCGAGGTGCTCCAGTTCTGGGCGAGAATCCCAGAGAAGTTCGTGAGGCTCGTCCCGTTATACATCACGAGCGTCTGGTAGACCTGTTGGACGAGGCCCCAGGCCGGCGTGGACGGGGCGGTCTGGGGGTCCGCCGTTTCCGCGACCTCAGCTTGGTCGATGGTCAGGGGGTTCGTGGACTTCAGCGTGCACTTCTGGTTGGAGAGATTGTTCTGGACGACGAAGTAGACCCCGATGCCCGCGAGAACCAGGCCAACGACCACGACCAGGGTAATCGCATTGCGCCATTTCGGGTTCATGAGGACACGTCCCGCCGGGGGAGCGAGAGCGGTAGATGGACCAGCCTGATATAGCCTGCTAAGGCGTCTCATGGGCGCTTCGTTCGGCGGCGCCACCTCGGTTTCGACACGCTCTTATCCCCGAGGAGCTCAGGGAACTCCGATGGCTCCTCCTGCCGACGCCGGGCGCTCTTCGCGGCCGTTGGGGGGAGGGGTACCGCCCCTAGCCCCCCACCGGACCCCGGACGGTCAGATCTACTGGGACCCGGCGGTCCTGCGCTCAGAGCTCGACCAGTTCTTCTATCGGAACTGGCTCTGCGTAGGCCGGGCGGAGGACCTCGCGGAAACGGGCGACTACGTCACCCGAACGGTGGGCCGGGAGAGCATCCTCCTGGTCCGAGATTCCGACGGCACCATCCGGGGCTTCTACAACCTGTGCCGCCATCGCGGGACCCTGGTGGTTCTGGAGGAGGGAGGCAAAGGAGCGCGGTCGTTCATCTGCCCCTACCATGCCTGGTCGTACGACGTGACCGGGAGGCTCATCGGGGCCCCCCACATGAGAGGCCAAGAGGACTTCGACCGAAAGGAGTACGGGCTCCACCCGATCCGGGTCGATACCTGGGGCGGCTTCGTATGGGTCAATCTCGAGCCCGGTGGACCCTCCCTGAAGGAGGCGCTCGGACCGTTCTTCGCGCGGTTCGACCGGTTCCCGATCGCCGGCCTTCGCCTCGGCGGGCGGAACGTGTACGAGGTCGAGGCGAACTGGAAGATCATCGTCGAGAACTTTTCGGAGTGCTACCACTGCGCGCCCGTCCATCCGAGCCTGAACCGGCTCACCCCGTACCTTTCGGGCGACAACGACGCGTCGTTCCGGCAGAACGGCGGACGCTCACTCTTCTCGGGAGGCTTCATGGAGTTCGCCCAGGACTTCCAGTCGATGACCCGTACGGGCTACACGAACCGTCCGTTGCTCCCCGGGACGACCGCGGAGGACAAGAAGCGGGTCTACTACTACGTCCTCTTCCCGAACACGTTCTTCAGCCTGCATCCCGACTACCTGATGATCCACCACGGCTGGCCGGTCTCGCCGAGCCACACGCGGGTCGAGAACGAATTCTATTTCACTCCCGAAGCCATCGCCGCCCCGGGGTTCGACCCGAGCGACGCGATCGGCCTGTGGGACGAGGTCAACCGGCAGGATTGGGCCGTCTGCGAGCTCGCTCAGCAGGGTATGGGTTCCCGCGCCTGGGGCGGCGGACGGTACAGCGACCAGGAGGAGCTCGTACGGGACTTCGACGAGTTCGTCCTCGGCGAGTACACTCGCTCCCGACCCGCACCGGGGACCCCCCGGGACCCGTAGTCAGCGCCGCCGGCGACCGGTTAGGCCCATCCGCTTCAGATAGTACTGGTCGACCAGGTGGACGACGTCCTCCTCGCTCGAGTACCGACCCTGGAAGTAGGCGGCCGTCTTCGAGCCCAGGTGCGCCATCTCGCAAATGTGCCAGTCCTGACGGTTCGTCATCTCCCAGAACTCCATCGCATCCTCGGCGGCGTCGGGCTCGTCCCGGTGGACGTACACGTCGAAGATGAGGCGGGTTCGCTCCGGGCCGAGCGGAATGAACCAGTCGAACGTCACGTAGTCCGGGAAGAGGCTGAGGAAGTTCACCGGGTAGAGTACGTAGTAGTACACGCGTCGCCGGTCCTCCGCCGAGAGTCCCGGGAACGGCGCTCGGACGGTCGTGCCGGAGAGCGTGGCCGCTCGGACGCCGTCCACGAAGTCCATCCATCCCCCGAAGACCGGGCCGGCGCGTAGGTCCTCCTCGCCGGACCGGTAGGGAGTGATCTTGACCAGTTGGGGGTGGACTCCCGGACAATGGTAGCATTCGTTGGCGTTCTGGACGACGAGCTTCCAGTTCGCCGCGATCTCGTAGACGACTCGGTGGGTCCGGCGTAGCGCCTCGAGCGGGTAGTTCGCCGTTCGCGCGATGAGGCCTCCTAGCGTCTTCTCAAGCGGCTCCGGACGGGGGGACAGGTTGACGAACACGAACCCGCGCCACGTCTGAAGCGCGACCGGGTGGAGCCCGAACTCCGAGCGGTCGAACCGCTTCGCCTCCCGCATGTGGGGAGTCCCGAGCAGGCGGCCGTCGAGGTCGTACGTCCAGGCGTGGTACGGACACAGCAGGCGGGTGAGGTTCTTCCCCTCGGCTTCCTCGACCAGGCGAGTCCCGCGATGCCGGCATACGTTGTGGAACGCCTTCAATTCCCCGAGGCGGTTCCGAACGACGAGAACGCCCGACCCCGCGACCTCGACGGTCCGGAACGACCCCGGTTCGGCGATCTCATCCTCGCGCCCGAGACATTGCCAGCTCGTGCGGAAGAGCCGCTTAACCTCCTGCTCGTAGACGGCAGGGTCCGAGAAGAGAGGCCCCGGCAGTGTGGAGGCCTCCCGGAGTGGGCGGTCGACCGCCCGATACGCACTCGCGGGGATCGCTCCTCCGCGGGGCCTGGTGCGGACTGCGGCGGCCATCGCTTCTCTCCCGATCGGCTCGGTAGTGGGGGGCTTCCTTAACCTTTCGGTCTCCGCCCCTCCCAAGGGGTGAGGTTTATCCGACTCCGTCCCTCCCGGGGCTCCCATGGCCGAGCTCGATACGGTCGTGATTGGAGCCGGCCACAACGGCCTCATCACCGCGGGGTATCTCGCCCGGGCCGGCGCGCGGGTCCTGGTGCTCGAGCGGAGGCCGATCGTCGGGGGGGCCTGCGTGACCGAGGAGCCCTGGCCGGGGTACCGGATCAACACCTTCGCGTACGCGAGCGGGCTCCTGCGGCCGAAGATCGTCACGGAGCTCGAACTTCCACGATTCGGATACGACCCGATCCTCTGCGACCCCCAGGGCTTCGCGCCGCAACCGGACGGCCGGCACTTGACGTTCTGGCTGGACGAGGAGCGCGAGCAGAAAGAGATCGCGAAGTTCTCGGCCCGGGACGCCCGACTGTATCCGGAGTACGTTCGGTTCTGGGACCACGCGCTCGACCTCATCGAGCCGGCGATGATGGCCCCCCCGTTGCCCCTCAACGAGTTCATCGGAACGTTGCCCGCCGGCGAGGCCGAGCCGATGTTGCGCGACCTGTTCCTCAAGAGCGCTCGAGACTTCTTGGACAACTGGTTCGAGTCGGAGGAGCTCAAGGGGGCGCTCGCCGCGGGCGCGGTCATCGGGACCTTCGCGGGACCCTACACGCCAGGGACGGCCTACATCCTCGGCCATCACAACATCGGCCGCCTGGGCGAGCATCGGCGAGTCTGGGGGCACATGCGCGGCGGGATGGGCCGCATCACCGAGGCGATCGCCCGCTCGGCCACGCACTGGGGGGCGACCGTCCGTACCGGCGTCGGGGTCCGTTCCATCCTGGTCGAGCACGGTCGAGCGGTCGGGGTCGTGACCGACGCGGGGGAGACGATCCGCGCCCGCACGGTCGCTTCGTCGGTCGACGTCCGCCACACCCTGTTGGAGTTCCTTCCTTCCGGAACCCTGGACCGGCCGGTCGAGGACCGCCTCAAGAGGGTCCGGTCCCAGGGGGCCTGCCTCAAGTTCAACGCGGCGCTCGACGGGGTGCCAAAGTTCACGGCCGCACCGGACCCCTCCTACTTGGTCGGTGCGGTCGACCTCTGCCCGTCGATGGAGTACATCGAGCGGGCGTTCGACGACGCGAAGTACGGCCGGTTCTCGAGGGCGCCGACCGTCGACATCTACTTCCAGAGCCTGGTCGACCCGGCCGTCGCCCCACCGGGGAAGCACACGATGACCTGCTTCGTTCAGTACGCTCCGTCCGAGCTGCGCTCGGGCTCGTGGGATGACGCTCGGGAGGAGGTCGCCGAGACCGTCCTCACGACCATCGAGGCGTACGCGCCCGGTATCCGCCGCCTCGTCCGCCACTGGCAGGTGGTCACCCCGCTCGACATCGAACGGACCCTCGGGATGACCGGCGGGAACATCGACCAGGGAGACATCACGCCGGACCAGATCTTCTCCTTCCGACCGATTCCCGGCTGGTCGAGCTACCGGACTCCCGTCCCCGGTCTCTACCTGTGCGGCAGCGCGGCGCATCCCGGGGGCGGCGTGATCGGGGCCCCGGGCCACAACGCCGCGGGCGTCCTCCTCGCGGACCTTCGGGGCTCCCCCGGAGGCACCGGGGGCGCTCTCGCTCCGTCCCGGGGCGCGGTATCGGGGTGAGCCGGCGTGCCCGAGTCGACCTTACGCTTCCACGCGGCCGCCGACCCTGCGACCCTGCGTCGGCTGCTCTCCGACCCGGCGTTCC
>Ga0187810_10000635_pt1 | contig 12886 bp, 15 predicted proteins | sample NC_wetland_sal_i_9_FD_132963 | JGI IMG/M metagenome (GOLD analysis project Ga0187810, IMG submission 132963) | Wetland sediment microbial communities from Neuse River Estuary, North Carolina, USA - ASW_5 | ecosystem: Environmental > Aquatic > Freshwater > Wetlands > Sediment | place: USA: North...
AGGAGCATCAGGCTCAGCCCATCACGCGCGCACGCCTGCCAGGTGGCAAACGCGGAGATGCCTGCGAAACCGAGCCCCCGAAAAATGAGGCAGGAGAGAACGAGGATTATCAGTACGGCCACGATGCCTCCACTAGCTCGGCGGCGCTACTCTTAGAATTTAGCACGGGGCACCGCACCGCCGCAGCTAATTAGCCCGGTTACAGGTGAAGAATTACAGGTGAAGTTTCTGGCGGATTCAGGAGAAATCTCGCTAAAGTATTGAAAAGAATGGTAGGCCCGTGGGGACTCGCTTGTCCCGAGCTTTGCGAGGGAAACCCCAGACCTGGCCGACCAAGTCGGCCCGCTCTAACCAACCGACCGTGAGATCAACGCTTTGAATGGACGGAACTAGCCTTGTTCGATCCCGATACCGGGTTTCGTGCCGCTTTCCCCAACCAACCTGCCATCTCACGGGCCGTGGGTTATCCATCTTTTTGGCTCATGGGCCGAGCATAGTCAGCCGTAGCCTTCTTTCAAGAAAGAATTTAGAGAGGTTTTTTCCCGGCTTCGGAGGCTTGCGGCACGGAAGCTAGGCGCTTCAATTCTGCCTGTGCACTGGTGTATTCAATAAAAGTTGTGACTCGCGTATTTATCGCTTGCTGAAATAGGCTCTCAGCCTCCTGTTGCCTTCCTGCAAGCAAAGCATGTTGTCCGAGATAAAAATATGCTTCACAATGCTGCCCCCGATCTGTCGTAGGATCTGAATTTGTTGCCGCACCCAAGACGGACTCTGGCGCGGCCTCCCCTAGATAAAGTCTAATCAGTGCGCCGGGCCAATTCGTTAAATCCAAGCTGGCAGCACTTCTTTGCAACCCGCTGCGTGCCTCTTGTCCCGCCCGGGAACGCGCCAAGTACAGCCACAATGCGGAGTACGGGTCCTTGGGATCCAACTCTACTGCCTTACCGAGGTCCTGCGCGGCGGTAGAGAATTGCCCCGAATAGAATTGCGCGCGGCCGCGGTCCTGGAATGCGATCACGTAGTTTGGATTCAAGTGGATGGCTTGGCTCTGGTCCTGAACAGCCAGCTCATATTCGCCTTTATCACTGTAGGCCTCGCCACGGTTACTGAATGCTTGAGCGAGATTAGGATTAAGCCGGATGACTTGGCTGTAGTCCTGAATAGCAAGGTCGTAGTCTCCCTTATTCATGTGGGCACTGCCGCGGTTGGAGAAGGCAGCCCAGTCGTTCGGATTCAGAAGGATAGCGACGTTGTAATCGTCAATGGAATGGTCGTAGTCTCCTTTGGCCGAGTAGGCGTACCCGCGGTCGGAGAAGGCGTATGCGTAGCTCGGTTTCCGTCGGATGGCCTCGCTGAGATCACTGATAGCATGATCGTAGTCGCCCTTATGTGCGTAGGCGTTACCTCGGTGGGCAAGAGCTTCCGCGGAAGCCGGGTCGACCCGGATGGCTTGGTTGAAGTCCTGAATCGCGCGGTCGTAATCGCCCTTGCCGGTATACGCGAGGCCCCGGTTATCGAAGCCTCCCGCAAAATTCGGCTTCAGGCGAATGAACTCGCTGAGGTCCTGGATCGCACGGTCATAGTCGTGTTCCTCAACGTAGGCCTCGCCCCGGTTGTTCAGCGCTTCCGGGAGATTAAGCCGGATGGCTTGGCTGTAGTCCTGAATAGCAAGGTCGTATTCGCCTTTGCTCCAGTAGGCTAACCCCCGGCTATTGAACGTCTCCGCGAGGCTTGCCGTCGAAAGTCCACCCGAGTTGATAGCAGCCGTGCAGTGAGGCAAGGCTGCGTCTGCAGTCGTTTCGGATCTACACAACTCCACGTCGTTGTCCCGCTGGCCATGAGCAGGTAGAGCCCCTACCATCATCAGCATCATCAAAACGATCCAATTTCGCATGTCTCCTCCGAGCGGGTCAGCGTTTCGAGCCGACGTGACAATTTTTGGTTTTGACTTAGAACGGAATACATTCTTCATTGTTTCCGTACTTTTTGTTTTCTTCGTTTTCGATTTTGCAGTCGTGCGGGCTCATACGCTTGAAGCTCCCAACAAGAGAGTCGGCCACTTCTTTCCCCTTATAAAGGAATATCACCATCGTAAGGCGGTCTGTGCGTACCGCGTAAAGCGTACCTTGATCGGCATTCCTCTTTCTCTGAGCCAGCTCGAACTCGAGGGCAAGTTCGACTTCCTTACCGCCCTGCTTGTATTCCGTCAGGCATGAGGTCAAGAGAACTTGAACAACGCCTTGTCGCTCTAGAATGTCGCTGGTGTTGATTTGCCAGCTAGATTGACAAGACCATAGAGTCCCTGTAACGGACAAATTGTAATGATTCAGCTGGAGCACTTGTTTTGTTTCGGCTTGAGACTGACCGAAGTGGATAGGCAGAGCTAAAGCAACCCTCCGCAACCACTCCGAATTGCGTTGGGCTTGGGCCTGCTCCTCTTGATCCTGTTTCTTTTCCGCTTCGGCAACTTTTTCGCGGTACTCGTCGTCGTCATAGTACGAGAATTGCTCCGCGTTGTATTGCCAAGTGTGGCCGTTGAGGGTTAAGGCGATGGCGGAGTAATTTGGGGAGAGTGATGTGCCATTTTCGCGGCTAGGACTGACAGACTGCAGGTTCCCTTTGTATTGGAGAGCAAACCACCAGCCATTTTTCAGTTGTCTGGCGTTTTCCACTGTAGCCGACGCTTCCAGATACGCAAGGTTGTTCCCACTGTAGCTCGCCGGGTCCGGTTTGCCGGATGTCGTTCCTTCCACCAGAGGGACGCAGAACAAAACTCTGCATTCCGCCTTGGCTTCACAATCATTGTTGTTGAACTCAGCAAGCCAGCCATAATCAGCAGCATCTGGCAGGCTGCTGCCGACCAAGAACTGAAACCGACGAAATTTCTCAGGCATCTTGAAGCGCGCGACGCAAGCTGCTTGGTCAGGTTCTTTGTCCTTGTTGGCAGCGCAGGCACCCTCCACGCTCTTCCTCATATGATCCAGCAGTGACTGCGGTGGCATTTCATCCGGCGAGCTTGCCATCTTTGCGGCCCTGCATAAATCTGCGTGTGAGTCAGCAAACGAGGTGTTCTGCTGGCAAGCATTAAGCAGAGCGTCTCGCTGCAATTTGTCTTGATTTTCTTGATAATGCGACTTTTCTTGAGCCAGTAACGGAATTCCACTACAAAAGCCAAGGGCAACTGCAATCAGGGTACGAGCGAGTTTCATTGTGCGCATGCTGCCTTAACCTCCGCAACCGCTATACCGGCGTGGCCATCACGAAACTTGTCCTATGTTCGGCGGCGAGTGAGTGTTGCGGCGATAGTACTTCCGCGCTTGTGTTCCCAATCAGGAACTGGCAGCGGGCATAGTGAGGATTTCTAGGCTATTTCGGCCAACCCAACTCTGCGCATTCTACGGTTGAGCTTGACCATCACAAGCACCGCCTCAGCTGATCAGCCCGATTACAGGTGAAGAATTACAGGTGAAATTGAGTTTCGGAGGACGGCGAAAACGTGGTTAAGTCCATCGTTTTGAAGTGGTAGGCCCGTGGGGACTCGAACCCCAGACCTGGCCGACCAAGTCGGCCCGCTCTAACCCGGCGAACTCTCAATCAAGGCGCGGATTAGCCGGGACGATTTCCATTTCTTGATTTCGGATTCCCGACGCCGCGCTTCCAATAGTGTTGCGAAATCCTCCCGATGAACCAGTTTCCAGGGACCTCGTTTTCGCGTCGAAGAAGTGTGACCGCGAAGGTGTTCTGAAACACGGCGGCTCAAGTCTGTGGTGGACCCAACATAATATTTGCCCGTCGTTTCGCTTTGTAGAATGTATAAGGAAGCCATCGAACAAGTGGTAGGCCCGTGGGGACTCGAACCCCAGACCTCTACCGTGTCAAGGTAGCGCTCTAACCAACTGAGCTACGGGCCTAGTGTGGCAGAATCAACTAGTTAGTGCGTTCATATGGTATCGCAGTTTCCACTTGGTGCACAATTTGGTTCACATCTCGATGAATCTCCGCCGTCGCTATCCCTTCGAGAGCTGCCCTCTGCACCTCGGGCCGAATATGGCCGTAGCGCTTCGCCATTCGTACAGCGGTGCTCGCCGACCAGCCTAGAATCTGTGCCACTATTGCAAATGGTGTTCCCTGTTCGAGGAGCTTGGTGGCGGCGGTGTGTCTCAAATCGTGGAAGCGCAATCGCCCTAATTTCGCCTCTTTGCAGGCGTGTCGCCACGCAGTTCGCCAATTCTCAATCGGTCGCTCTGGATCCATTTGGCCATTCTCGCATGCGGGGAATACAAATTGCCCGGCCTTGCGGCGCGGGAACCGACAAGCCCACATCTCGAGTGCCGCCCATGCGGGCTGTATTAGAGGAATAGGCCGTCCTCTGCCGGCATCTGTTTTGCTCTCGCCGACTATTAGAACTCGACTGGCGAGATCGACGTTTCTCCATCGCAAAGTTCTGATTTCTTTGTGGCGCATTCCCGTATTAATTGCCAGCACGATCACTGTGTACAACGGGGTCCAACAGCCCTGCTTTCCACCGGCTCGCGAAGCCTGCTCCAATAGCTTCTTTTCCTCATCACTGCTCAGGGCCCTTCCGGCCTCGTTGTTCTCTCGCAGCCGCCTGACATCCCGTCGTAGTTTATCCCAAACGCCACAATCGCTGAGAATCGAACTCAAACACGCAACTTCTTTATTGACGGTTGCACCCGCAGCCGATCGGGATCGTCGAAGGCTCTGATACGAGGCGACATCTCTCGCCTCAATCTCGCACACAAGTGTTTTCCCAAAATACGCACGCACGTGCTTTAGGGCGAACTCATAGGTTTTACGGGTACCCTCAGCAAGCGCAGCCCGCTTTGCTAGCCAATGTTTCGATGCTTCAGTAAATGTGGGCGGCAACTGACGTTTTTCAATCCGATTCCATTTTTCCTCGAGTCCCCGCCGTCTTTGTCGTTCGGCATCGCGCGCCACATTCTTGTTCTTCGTTCTTGCAGATTCGTGAACGAATCGCCCGGCGAATCGGAAACGAAACCAATAAATCCTATTCTTGCCCCTACGGTAGATCATGACTCATTTCCTCCCTTGGACGAGCGTGGTGTTCTCTTGACCTGTCTTGACCGTTTGACCGTGTCTATCCTGCTCGTCAGCTTACGACGCGCTTTGCGTCTCGAAGCTCCCTCCTGCCTCCACCATTCCAGAGATCGCGCGCGCTTGACGCCACCACTGCATTTCGTGCCGCAGTAGATCTGGGCGGCCTTCTCCGCAATGAAATATCTGGAGCATCGCGGGCACACTCTGGCGCGCCAGTTCTCCAGAAATAACTCATATACAGCCGCCTGAAAGTCATTGTTGGGACCATACTTGAACGCAGCCGTCCCCCATACGGGTGAGACAAGCGGCCGTGCTCCGATCCCCACATCAGGGAAGGCCTTCCTGAACTCGGCCCAGGATTCGTGAAGTTCAGGGCGCTGAAATGACCAAGCCCCTGGTTGTGTACGATCAGCGAAATCTACGTCTAGACCCAACAGCACAAGGAGATAGCCATTCTTGGACGCCTGAGGATCTGAGATCCACACCTTCCGCAGGTATTCGCGAAAGACAAGCACGACCGGCCGTGCCGAGGTGTGCCATCGCACCAAGCCCGCCTTTGGATCCTGCGCATCGAAAGGCCAGAAAGTCGGGTAACTAGTTCCAAGCGCGACGAACTCCTGCTCTGAGTCGCCAAGATTGACGAAGACCTCAAGGCCTGCATACAGAATTTCCTTGGTCTCTCGTGCTTGACGATTCGGCCACAACCCGAAGACAGTGGCTAGCCGGCCCGTTTTGAATTCACGCCGCTTCATGTATGATTGTGCTTGTCTATTCGAATGCATACGCAGTAAAGCATAAGAATAAGCAGAAGTCAATAGCGATGACCAAAATTAGAGCTAAGTCGAGTAACGAATGGAATTCTGAGGGCCTGGGTGGCTTTGTCGAGACGAGGCTGTTGGTTAGGGTGGCGAAGTTAGAGGAGTTGAATCGCAGGGTGGGGGAGAAATGAACAATCAACTACTCACGGTGAGGGAGGCGGCGGACCGACTGGCCTTGAAGGAAGGTACGGTGCGACTTTGGCTCGCGCAGCGACGCCTCCCCGTAGTTCGCTGCGGGCGGGCAATCCGCATTCCCCTCCAGGCCATCGAGGAATTCATTCAGAGCAACACGATTCCTGCGAAGTGCGGTGAACGGTAAATCATGCGCCTGGATACACAGCCCGAGGCCCGTCCACTTCCGCAGTGCCTCGATCTGGAGCGTGCGCTGCTGGGGGCAGTGATCCTCGACAATGCCGCGCTCACAATCATCGAGGGGCGATTGAGTGCGTCTAGTTTTGCGTCGGCTGCGAATCGAAGAGTTTTCCTCGCTATGCAAGCGCTCGCCGCATCCGGGCAGGTGATTGAGGAATTCACGTTGTTCGAGGGGTTGAAAAACGATTCGGAAGTGCTCAGCTCAGGCGGTGTCGCTTACATCGCAAAGCTAGCCGATGGCGTCCATCACAAAGCACCTGTGGCGCAATGGTGTGAAAAGGTGCGCGAAGCCGCGATTCTGCGGGATACCGCCCACGCGGGCCAAGCGCTCATGCAAGATGCGCTCGCACCGAACGCAAAGGCCGACGAAGTAGTACAGCGAGCGCAAGCCCTGATCGCCGGTATCACGGCTCCCGCGGGTCAAAAGGTGCCTGGTACCCTCGCGTGTGATGTGCAACCAGAGTACGTGTCGTGGCTCTGGCAGGGCCGGATACCACTAGGCAAACTCACTGTACTCGACGGCGACCCAGGGCTTGGCAAGAGCGCGATCACTATTGACTTGGCGGCCCGCGTCACAAAAGGTAAGCGAATGCCCGATGGTTCTTCGGGTGTAGGGGGCGGAGTTGTGCTCATCTCAGCAGAGGACGGCACGGCAGACACGATCGTGCCGCGCCTGATTGCCGCTGACGCTCATCTGCCACTGGTATGGATTCTGTCAGCCGTTCCTTGCCCCAATGGAGAGCGCCAACTCGAAATTCCCCTCGATATTCCGATCATCGAGCGCGCCGCGAAGTCAGTCGGGGCGAAGCTGGTGGTTATTGACCCTTTAATGGCGTTCCTACCGAGCACAACAAACTCATTCCGCGACCAGGACATCCGGCGTGCTTTGGCTCCGCTTGCAGCGATGGCCGAGCGAATCGGAGCCGCTGTGCTGGTCGTGCGGCATCTAAACAAGGCCGCCCATGACAATGCTCTGTATCGCGGTGGCGGCAGTATCGGCATCATCGGGGCGGCGCGAAGCGGCCTACTGGTTGCTGTCGACCCGGATGATGAAGCCGGCGAGCGTCGCATCTTAGCCCCTACCAAGTCTAATCTTGGCCCACGGCCCGCGTCACTCTGCTATTCGATAATCCAGTCTGGCAACTCAATTCAAGTCTCCTGGGGTGGAGAGAGCGTGCATAAGGCGGCGGCACTCCTTGCATTCCCTGCCGGTGAGGAAGCGCGCAGCGCCGTGGACGAGGCAGTTGAGTTCTTGCAGACGTGCTTGGACGGGACAAGCTTACCGGCTGAAGGGGTGCGGCGCGAAGCGCGCAAGGCCGGAATCTCTGACCGCAGCCTTGACCGTGCGAAAAAGCTTGCAGGTGTCAACGCGAGCCGTCAGGGATTCGGCAGGGGAGCTTCTTGGGTGTGGGGTCTATCAAAGAGCCCCGAATCCTGTGCGAAGCATGTCAGGGATTCCAGCTTGGCGTCCTTCCGACAACCCTCTGATTCAAAGCTTGTTGAATCATGCGCTTCTGCGAAGAGCGCCAGCACGGAAGTATTGGCGTCGTTCGGGGAAACCTTGGCGAACTTCGATGGAGCGGGAATCGCATGATGATCGAGCGATCCAGCCCCGGCGTTGGAATCAGAATCCAGTGAGGAAACGCAAAGCGCAAACCGTGGCGATAGGAGACTGCTTGCTGACGCTCCGCGAGGCGGCGGAAGTATTGCGCCTGAGCACGCGCACAGTGCGCGAGTACGTCAGGCGCGGAGAGATCGAGGGCCGACTCATAGGCGGACGCTGGAGATTCAGGCGTGCAGACCTTGACGCTTTCTTTGCGAACGCGCCTCATGATTGGGATTTTGGTGGAAGGAACAATCACGGCGATTAGATGGTGAAATCACGCGACCAAGGCCGGTTCTGGGGGTATCGGATTGACTGGGAATACGTGCCGTGTCTTCCTGCGCGCGTAGTTGCAGATTATCTTGCTGACCCGCGCAGAGTTCCCTACCTTCTAATCTGGAGATACCGTGGTTTGCCGATCGAGCGGGCATTGAAGGCTCCTAACCTGGGACAAATGAGGGAGGTCGTGCGTCTTGCCCCGTATTCGTTGCGCGAGGGCGAAGCTCCATCGCCTGGTTGGGTGGAAGTCAAACGGTGGAACGGAGTCCGAGTTGGACTTCGTGTTTTGGAGCGCCCGCTGCCGCGGCACGGTGGCAAATGTTTGCTTTTGATGTGTAACCGCTGCCAGCAGCCTCGACGAGCGCTTTACGGCTGGCAGGCGGTCAAGGCCGCGTGGGCGGTAAAGTTCGCAGATTGGTTGTGCCTAAGGTGCGCGGGCCTGAGCTACGCGTCCGAAGGAGGTGCACTGATCTTTCGCAGCCGTTGGGCCCCGGCTCGGCCATTCTCTGGTTTACTGCTGAAGGCGCGGCCTGAACGATGGGAACCGATTGTATTCACTTCACCGCTGAAAACGATCGAATCGGGCCTCGTCCAAAATGTTTTTCTCCACCACACTCTAGTCTAATAATTAGACTAAATGTCGAGCATGCCCGACTTTCGTTTCCAGTTAGGATGGTCCTCCGCAATGTCTGATGAAGGTACGGTCGACTACCTAGTGGACACTCGGCATACCCTCTTCAATCCAATTAAACGCCTTCAATTTGTTGCCGGCGATCTCATCATTCAGGATGCTATATGCACTCTCCTTCCAATCAACTCGGGTAGGCACTGTCCCGAATTCCATCGCGGAATCGACTTTTGAGTCGGCACTGTTAATTTCCTGACCTCTTCCAGTTGGTGCATCTTCAGGCCGCCAATACTCCACTGTATTCCAAAGCGAAACGAGCAGCATGGAGTTGTCGCCGTATTCTGCTCGCAATTTCCCGCAGATCTCAGCCCTCGCTTCCTCCATCAATCTGTGTAGCGCGCGCTCGAGCAGTTCGTTGTCCTCTTCCACGCCATCGCGCTCAAATTGAGCTCCAACGCATTGCGCCACGCGGAAAGTACCCAGACCTAGGTCTCCTGCCCATTGCTCATACACAGGGTCGTGCACCTCATCGAACGCCAGTTCGCAAAAGTCCCTGTAGATTGCAGCGAGGGTCATTAGCCTTACCATGACGCGCGCCCGTTCGACCTGGTCGGCATAAGAGGTTAAACCCCTTTTTCCGAGCGCTTCCCAGCTTTTCTTGGCCCAATGAAGCTCCTGGCCATCGGTCCAAACACGGAAGAGAGGGGCCGCATCTTCTGAGATGTCCTCCCACCAAACTGTGCGCCGCTCGCCCATAAGAACGATTCTGTTGTAGAGGATCGTCTGTAGATTGATCGTATTCAGGATACTAGAAGTATGGAGTGCCAAAGGCAACAAGATTCTCGCGAATCCGATTCGGTCAGTCCGTCCGCTTAGCGCGGGAGAAGCAGAAGCTCTCCCAAGAAGAGTTTGCGGAGCTTGCCAACGTGCACCGCACATATATCAGCTCGGTCGAGCTGGGCAAGGTGAGCGTAGGAATTGAAGTCGCCCACGCCTTGGCCGCGGCTCTCGGTCTCAGGCTGAGCGAGCTCGTGCGCCGAGCTGAATAGAACCCTTCCTTGGCGCCCACCCCTAATCTGCAATTAACACGACGTGGGACGTTTTCCCTTCCTCCACTCCGTCGATAGCGAGCTGAGATAGAATCGCACAGATATGGGTCAGCCGACTGTCCACCTCGGAACTTCAGCGTTCGCGGCTGCCGGATGGGAAGGGAGCTTCTAACCGATAGCCCCTCACTCAACAAGGATACGTTTATGGGGGGCACTTAGTGGTGGACTCTTCTTTGTCTCGCTTGGAGAGAGCCATGACGAATCAAGCTTTTGGAATCGCATGGGTCGCATTCGCATTTGCCATCGCGGTCCACGTCGCCGACGAGGCCAAGCACGATTTCCTGTCCACCTATAATCCGAGCGTCCGAGCGATTCGCGCTCGATTGCGTTTTCTCCCGCTGCCGACGTTCACGTTCAGGCTCTGGCTTGGTCTCCTGATCGCGGGGATTATCCTGCTGCTTTGCCTTTCGCCGCTCGCGTTTGGCGGGAACTATTGGTTGCGGATTGCATCTCGACCGTTGGCGATCGTGGTCGGAGTTTTGAACGCCGCTCTACACTTGGGCAGTTCAGCCTATTTTCGTCGCTGGATGCCAGGCGTGTATAGTTCGCCCCTGCTCCTGGTCGCGGCGGTCTATTTGCTCGCTGCTTCTTGAGCTGGCGACTCCATCTCGGAATCTTGCGTGTAGCGCTCCCCTCAGAGCTGGAGAGTCAGCTGCGAGTACAAGCGGCAGAGGCGGATCGCTCGCCGCCGTTCACCAAAGTCGGGTGACCGGGTTCGGTAAGACAGGGCAACCGGTGACCGGCGATCGGCGACGCATGAGGGTGACGCGTGAGCGGTGACCGGCGCGTGGAGCTAATGGAGTGGGCAGAGATTCTCGGCAAGGTCGCCAAAAGCAAAATCCAAATCTCCGCTTACGCGAATAACCACTATGCGGGGCACGGCCCTGTGACCGTGGAGATGTTCCGTGAGCCGAGCGCAGAGGCAAGAGTTCGGCTTCTCGCGCTCCAGGAGTGCGTCAGTGAGAACTCCTGACTGGCAAGAGGAGATGACGGCAATGCGGGCAGTGGGGATTCTTTGAGGTCGGCATCCTAGCAATTAAAGAACAACATGAGGGGCACCGAATTAACAGAGGTGATTGGCAGACAGGGCATTTCACGGGCGGCACATTCAAGGAGTTGTGACCATTTTCAGATTCAGGGTCGTAATTGTCGAGTACGAAGCCACAACGCGATGAAGAGCACACAGCTAAGTGGCCATTTGTGTGTTTCCAAATACGGGTGGTCGACATGAGCGCCAGGACGGGACATTATCGCAGACATAACCATCAGCTAATAGTCTTTACCTATAAATACTCGGCCTGGGTTTCACGCAGAGCAACTGCCCAAACGCTCTGACGAGTTATTGGCGTGCGTTCGTTTTCACTGGCGGCGCACATTGGCGTGATCGCAAACTACTACGTCATTACGACCTCCCCCGTCCTTACGAGACCTTGCGCACGCCCCTGCGATTGCGATTTTCACGTTGTGCTCTCATCTGTACATGTCCCGCAAGATGTCTCGGATCACTGTCCATAACAAGAGTAACGAAAAGCAGGTCAACACGCAGAGGGCAATTGTGCCTGCGAGAGCCAGCACGAATCTAGCTATCGCCTTGAGCGTTTCCGTTGCGGATCTCCTCAGAGGGAGCTGTGATAGCAGGTCGTTTATTCCCTCCTGACTATATAACACTTATTATATCCAGTTGATGTAGTATCAGGAAGATTGAATGTTCACTGCGCCGTTAAGGTGAAGGATGACTGGGGTGTGACTTCACCCGATCGGCAGCACAAGCTCAACTGTTCAAATGAGATTCTAAATGCGCCGCGACTGACAGAATCGCTATGCGGCTGTTAAAGTGTGGGTTATGCTTTTTCTCCCCCGCTCCGCAGCACTTCAGTATTGGAGTCGTTCACATTCGTTGGAGGACCAAGCCGTGATTATCGGAGACCGTCTACGTGCGTGGCGTAAGGAAAAGAAGCTGTCACAAGGTGATATCGAGAAGCGAACGGGATTGCTTCGTTGCTACGTCTCTCGCATCGAGAACGGGCACACGGTTCCGTCTGTAGAGACTCTTGAAAAATTCGCCCGCGCGCTGGAAGTCCCGATGTACCAGCTCTTTTATGATGGCGAGGAGCCGCCCAAGCTGCCCAATCTTCCAAGGCGCAAAACTGCAAAGACCCTTGCATGGGGCAGTACAAGGAAGGGAGGTCGAATGCTGACGAAGTTCCGCACACTCCTGGCCCGGACAAAGGAATCCGACCGACAGTTGCTGCTTTTCATGGCCCAGAGAATGGCCAAACCCCGAACCGTTCGCCGTCAACGTTGACCGCCCGAAGTGCCCCATTTATTCGTCTTCCTCTAATTATCTAAACGAAGAGGTATATACTGCTGATGTATCTAAATAGAGGTGTATCCCTCCCGTGGCGGGAATCTCTCATGGAATATGAGATTGCGCGGCGGACACCCCGCTATTCCTTCGTGGTTGACGTAGAAGTGGCTGATCTGCAGTCGGAGATTCAAATTAGGGAACGAACGACGACCCTCAGCTTGTTTGGATGCGGCATCAACACCTCGAAGGGCTTCCCCCCAGGAACCAGAGTCAGGATTAAGCTGTCCCACCGAGGTGCGGAGATGTCGGCACTTGGTAGGGTAGCCTATGCGCGACCAGGCGTGGGCATGGGAGTCGTGTTCACCACCGTTGAGCCAGAAGAAGGACGGGTTCTAGAGCAGTGGATCGCCGAACTGGCGAGCCTTTCCCTCGCGTAAGGCTCGTTGGTTGCAAGGATGAGGACACGGTTAAGGGTTCATGATCCCATTATGAATCGGCGGTTAAGTTGGCAAGCACTTTTCTGGAAGCGATACATACCCTGCTTCGAGGAATGACGGCCAAGTCCCCGGAAGTCCTCTTCTCGGAAACTGGAAATGGCACCATGCAGGCAGGCTTCCAGTTTCTGAGAAGACCGTTTCTCGGGACCTGGCCGCCAGAGCCTCGCGATCCCCGTTAGGCCCTGCTCAAATG
>Ga0187810_10000636_pt1 | contig 12883 bp, 8 predicted proteins | sample NC_wetland_sal_i_9_FD_132963 | JGI IMG/M metagenome (GOLD analysis project Ga0187810, IMG submission 132963) | Wetland sediment microbial communities from Neuse River Estuary, North Carolina, USA - ASW_5 | ecosystem: Environmental > Aquatic > Freshwater > Wetlands > Sediment | place: USA: North...
CAGGCATGATCCTATTCGAGTCGGTCCGCGTCATCTCCTTCGAGCCGCCCGCGGTTTCCGAACCCATGGACGTCGCGGTCGCCGGGCGGAAGGAGGGCGGAACCATAGTCGAGACGGGCGTCGGCCTCGGGGCGAAATACCCCGCAGCGATCCGCGTTCGCGGCTCCTATCTCTCGCCCGGCCTCGTCTGCGGCCACACGCACCTTTATTCGGCCCTGGCCCGCGGCATGATGGTCAACATTGCGCCTTCCAAGGACTTCGCCCAGCAGCTCAAGAACCTGTGGTGGCGGCTCGACCGCGCGATCGACCTGCCCATCCTCGAGGCGAGCGCCCTGGCCGGCTGCGCCGACGCCGCGTTCTGCGGAGTAACCAGTGTCGTCGACCACCACGCGGGCCCCGAGGCCATCGACGGCAGCCTCTCGGTCATCCGAAAGGCCTACGAGGAGGTCGGCATCCGCGGCATTCTCTGCTACGAGACCACCGACCGCAACGGCATGGACGGCGCGCGCTCAGGCGTGCGCGAAAACGTCCGTTTTGCCCGCGAGATCGACGCGGCGCGCGAACGGGGCGAGCGGCCCCTCGTGGACGGCGCCATAGGCGGCCACGCCGGCTTCACGGTCGGAGAGGAGACGCTCGGCGAGCTCGCCGACGCCGTCAAATCCACGGGCCGCGGCATCCACATCCACGCCGGCGAGGACAAGTTCGACGCCGTCGATTCCCGGTACCGCTTCGGCGCCGACCTCGCCGCCCGCCTCGAGGCGGCCGGATGTCTGGGGCCGAAGTCCATAGTCGGACACGGAGTGTGGCTGACCGAGAGCGAGGTCGAGATCCTCAACTCGACCAACACCTTCCTCGCGCACAACGCGCGCAGCAACATGAACAACGCGGTGGGCTACAACAAGCTCCTTCCGCGCTTCGCGAACGTCGTCCTCGGCACCGACGGCATGAGCGCCGACATGCTCGAGGAGTTCCGCTTCGCCTGTTTCAGGCATCGCGAGTCGGGAGGCCCCTGGTGGCCGGGCGATTTTCTGAAAGCCCTGGACCGCGGCAACCGGCTCATCGAGCGCTACATGGGCGCGGCCTTCGGCCGCGTCGTCGCGGGGGCGAAGGCCGATCTCGTGCTCTGGGACTACGATCCGCCGACGCCGCTCGCGGGAGGCAACATCGCGGGGCACCTGGCCTTCGGCCTCTCCTCGAGATCGGTAAAGTCGGTCGTGATCGACGGCGAGTTCGTCGTCAAGGACAGAAAAGCGACCTTTGACGCGGATCGGATTGCCGAAACGGCGAGGCGGGAATCGCTCCGCCTGTGGAAACGAATGGAAGAGAGGTAAGCATGCAGCTCGACACCCAGAAAGTCCTCCAGAAGGCCAAGGCCTACCGCGAGGACACCGCCGAAATCCTTTCGAAGATCATCAAGGTGCCAGCCCTGTCCGGCACCGAGAAGGACAGGATCGCTCTGCTGCAGGACCTTTGCAAGAAGGCCGGCTTCGCGGAGGTGAGGATCGACGGCCTGGGCAACCTCCTCGCGCGCGTCGGCTCGGGGCCCAAGAAACTCGTCTTCGACGCCCACATCGACACCGTCGACACGGGCGATCGCACGCAGTGGAAACTCGACCCCTTCTCGGGCCTCGTGAAGGACGGCCTCGTGCACGGCCGCGGCTCCTCCGATCAGCTCGGCGGCGCCGCGAGCATGATCACCGCCGGCCGCATCCTCTCCGAGCTCGGCTATGCCGGCGATTATTCGGTCTGGTTCTCCTTCACGGTCATGGAAGAGGACTGCGACGGGCTGTGCTGGAAGTACCTCATCGAGAAGGAGGGCTTTAAGCCCGATTTCTTCGTCTCCACCGAGCCCACGAGCTGCCGTCTTTACCGCGGCCACCGCGGAAGGATGGAGATCGAGGCCCGCTTCAAGGGCGTATCCTGCCACGGCTCCGCGCCCGAACGCGGCAAGAGCGCGGCCTACATGGCCGCGAAGGCCGCCCTCGCGATCGAGAAGCTCAACGCCCAGCTCAAGCCGGACGACGACGGCTTCCTCGGAAAGGGCACGATCACGGTGTCCAAGGTCGAGGTCCACGGCCCCAGTCTCTGCGCGGTCCCCGACCAGGGCATGATCTACATGGATCGCCGCCTCACCTGGGGCGAGACCATGGAGCTCGCCGTAGACCAGGTCAAGCGGGCGATCACCGCGGCAGGCGTTGAGGACGTCGAAGTCCTCGTCCCCAATTACGACAAGGCGAGCTGGAAGGGGACCGTGCACGCACAGGAACTCTACTTCCCCACGTGGAAGATCCCCGCGGACCACCCCCTGGTCCGCTCGGGCGTGGAGACGCACAAGGCGCTCTTCGGAGCCGCGCCCGCCGTGGACAAGTGGACCTTCTCCACGAACGGCGTGGCGGTCTGCGGCAGGCACAAGGTGCCCTCCATCGGCTTTGGCCCGGGCGACGAGGCCCAGGCCCACGCCCCCAACGAGGTCACCCGCGTGGACGACCTCGAGAAGTGCGCGGCCTTCTACGCCGGTCTGCCCTACGTTTTGGAGTCGCACACATGAGATGGACTTACCGGTGCCCGAGCTGCGGCGCCGAATACGCGATCGAGCCCGGCCGCTATCTCTGCGGCGCCTGCGCCGCGAAGCGCGCGCCCGAGCGGCCGCTCACCGGCATCCTCGAGTGCGTATGGCTCGACGACGACGCGTCGGTCGGCCGGGAGGTCGGCCCCGAAGGCATACCTCTGCCCGTGGAGCGCGAGTACTTCGCCCCGGTGCCGGTGGGGGACACGCCGCTCTGGGCTCCGGCCAGGCTCCGCGAGGAGCTGGGCTTCCCCGGGCTCTTCATCAAGGACGACACCTGCGAACCTACGGGCTCCTTCAAGGACAGGGCGAGCGCCCTCGTCGCGGCCTTCGCGCGCAAGCATCGCATCGGCGAGATCGCTCTCGCCTCCACGGGCAACGCGGCCTCCTCGATGGCGGGCATCGGCGCCGCCGCCGGACTCAAGATCACCGTGTTCCTGCCCAAGGCCGCGCCCGCGGCGAAGCGGCTTCAGGTGCTACAGTACGGCGCCGAGCTCAGACAGGTGGACGGCAACTACGACGTCGCCTTCGAGGAGTCCCTCGCCTACTCCAATGCGACCGGCGTGCTCTCGCGGAACACGGGCTACAATCCACTGACCATCGAGGGCAAGAAGACGGTCTCCTTCGAGCTGCTTCGCGACCTGAAGAGCGCGGGCGCCGCGGGCGGACTGATGAAGCAAGGCGGCGGGAAGAACGGGCCCGGATTCGAAATATTCGTGCCCGCGGGCGACGGCGTCATCCTCTCCGGCGTCTACAAGGGCTTCGAGGACATGCTGAGGCTCGGGCGCATCGCGCGGATGCCGCGAATCTGGGCCTGTCAGGCCGAGGGATCGAGCGCCCTCGCCCGCGCCCTGGAGTCCGGAGACTTCGGTCCTCCCGTCCCAAGCGACACGATAGCCGATTCCATCAGCGTCGACGTGCCCCGCAACGGCGCCTATGCCCTCGCCAAGCTCCAACGCCACGGGGGAGCCGCGGTCGTGGTGTCGGACGAGGAGATACTCGCCGCCCAGCGCATGTTCTCGTCGAAGGCCGGGCTCTTCGCGGAGCCCTCGTCCAGCGCCGCCCTCGCGGGCTTTCTCAAAGCGAGCGGCCGCATCGATCCGGACTCGGTGGTGATCCTCCTCGTCACGGGCTCGGGCCTCAAGGATCTGAAATCGGCCGCTCGAGCGGTCGGGGTCGAGCTGTGAAGAGACGCCGCGTTCCAGGTCTCGAAATCAGTGGGGGAGAGTGCTTTTTCAAAATGCAGGTGCATTTTGAAAAAGTTACCTTAATATTGCGCAGTTTCGCAGCGCCTCATTCAAATACCAAAGAGCGCGAGAAAGTGCGAGCCATTTCAATAGCGTGCGAAGCACGCTGATGACCGAGTTTTGGAATCAGCTCAGGAAGGCGGAATGAAATGATAGACCTGAAGATCAACGAGAACCAGCGCAAGAAGAACATCCAGAGGTGCAGGGAAAAGGGCATCATCCTGCCCACCTACGCGCAGATGCGCGACCCGAGCGCAGTGCCAGAGCCCATCAAGAAAGAGCTCTCCGGCATCGGCCTGTGGGACGTCCACTCGCGAAATCTATTTCGCGTAACCTGGCACAACGAGCCCAAGGAGCGGGGCGGCAGTTTCGGCGGCGTCAACTATCTCGAGCTGCCGCGCTCGATCACCGGCACCAAGGCGCGCATCATCGGGCTCGTCGGCAAGTGGTTCCCGACCGGAGCGCACAAGGTCGGCGCGGCCCTGTCCTGTCTCCTCCCCGAGCTCGTGACCGGCCGCTTCGATCCCACGACCAAGAAAGCGGTCTGGCCGAGCACCGGCAACTACTGCCGCGGCGGCGCCTACATCTCGCGGCTCCTCGCCTGCCCGAGCATCGCCATCCTCCCTGCCGGCATGTCGAAGGAGCGCTTCGAGTGGCTCAAGACGATGGCCGAGGAAGTCATCGCGACGCCCGGCAGCGAGTCGAACGTCAAAGAGATCTTCGACAAGTGCATCGAGCTCGAGGCCACCCGTCCCGACGCGGTCATCTTCAACCAGTTCGACCAGCTCCCCAACCACCTCTGGCACTACGCCGTCACGGGCCCCGCCATGGAGGAGGTCTTCCGCTCGATCTCGCGGCCCGGAGACCACGTGGCCGGAGCCGTCCTCTCTTCGGGCTCGGCCGGCACCCTCGGCTCGGGCTCCTATCTTCGCGACAGCTTCCCGGGCGCCAAGGTGGCGGTCGCCGAAGCCCTCCAGTGCCCCACCATCCTGGAAAACGGCTACGGCGAGCACCGGATCGAGGGCATAGGCGACAAGCACGTGCCCTGGATCCACAATCTCCGCGACACGGACGCCGCGATCGCGGTCGACGACGAGCTGCCCATGCGCTTCATCCGCCTCTTCAACGAGGAAGCCGGAAAGAAGGTTCTCGCGGAGAACGGCGTCGCCGCGGACCTGGTAGGCAAGCTCGGCTGGCTCGGCATCTCCGGCGTGGGCAACCTCATCGGCGCCATCAAGTTCGCCAAGTACTTCGAGCTCGGCGAGCACGACGTGGTCTTTACGATGTTCACCGACTCGATGGAGCTGTACGGCAGCCGCCTCAGGGAATTGACCGCCGAGCGCGGCGTCTACGACCAGAGACAGGCGGACCGCGACTACGAGCGGCTCCAAGGGATCGGGGTGGATCACTTCCTCGAGCTCAGCCAGGTGGACAAGCGTCGGATCCACAACCTCAAGTACTTCACCTGGATCGAGCAGCTCGGCAAGGACCTGTCCGAGCTCCGGGCGCAGTGGGACGACTACCGCGCCTACTGGGGGGGCCTGCGCGCCCAGGTTGGCCAGCTCGACACGATGATCGAGGACTTCAACGCGGAGGTCGGGAGGTGATACTCCTTCGGAACTGCTTCTACGTGCTCACCTCCGGCGCCCGGTCGGCCCACGAGGCCCGGCCGGGCGCCGCGGACGGCCGCGCCAGGCCAGAAGCGGTTCCCCCGGGGCTTGCGGGCGTGGACATACTCATCGACAAAAATCGCATAACGCGCATCGGCAGGGGAATCCCGGCCCCCGCGGGAGCGGAGGTCGTCGACGCCTCGCGGCACGTGGTTATCCCCGGCCTCGTAAACACTCACCACCACTTCTACCAGACGCTGACGCGCAACCTCCTGGCCGTCCAGGACGCGAAGCTCTTCGACTGGCTCCTGTACCTCTACGAGGTGTGGAAGGAGCTCGACGAGGAAGCGGTGTACTGGTCGAGCAGGCTGGCCATCGCCGAGCTCCTCAAGACCGGCTGCACGCTCACGACCGACCACCACTACCTCTACCCGAGCGGCTTCAAGGACGACCTGCCGGGCTTGCAGTTCGCCGCGGCCACGCAGCTCGGCATCCGCTTCGCTCCCACCCGCGGCTCCATGTCGCGCTCAAAAAAGGATGGCGGCCTGCCACCCGACAGCACTGTCCAGGACGAGGACCGCATTCTCGCCGAGTGCGAGGCGACGATCAAGAAGTATCACGATCCGGCCCCGGACTCGATGCGGAAAGTCGCCCTCGCCCCCTGCTCGCCCTTCTCGGTGTCTGAGCGCTCGATGCGCGATTCCGCCGATCTCGCGCGAAGGTACGGCGTGCGCCTCCACACCCACCTCGCCGAGACGGCCGACGAGGACGAGTTCTGCAGCTCGATGTACGGCAGGCGGCCCCTGCGTCTCATGGAGGACTGCGGCTTCGTAGGCCCGGACGTGTGGTACGCCCACGGCATACACTTCAACGACGAGGAGCTCGACCTCCTCGCCCGCACAAAGACAGGCGTGGCGCACTGCCCTTCCTCGAACATGCGCCTGGGCTCCGGCATCTGCCGCGTGCGCGAGATGCTCGACCGCGGCGTGCAGGTCGGCCTCGCGGTCGACGGCTCCGCCTCCAACGACGCCTCCGACATGCTCGGCGAGGCCCGGCAGGCCCTCCTCCTCCAGCGGGTCAGGTACGGCTCGGGCGGCATCACCGCGCGGGAAGTCTTCGGCATCGCGACCGAAGGCGGGGCCCGCATCCTCGGCTACGAAAAACTCGGAAGGATCGAAGAGGGCTGGCTCGCGGACCTCGCCCTTTTCGACGTCATGAAACTCGAATACGCGGGCGCCCTCTCCGACCCGGCAGCGGCCCTCCTTTTCTGCGGCTACGACCACGGGGCCGACCATGTCATCGTGAACGGGAAGCTCGCAGTCCGCGATCGGCGCCTCGTCGGCGCCGACGAGGAGGAAATCAGGATGAACTCCGCCAAGGTATCCAAGCGTCTCCTCGAAAAAGCCGGGGTGGCTCGATGAAGACAGTCGAGCGCTACTACCACCCCGCCGACCTGTCCGCGGCCCTGGCCGCGGCAGCCGGCGACCCCGACGCCGTTTGGCTCGCCGGGGGCACCAGTCTCTTCGCGGGCGACTATGCCGACAAGCCCGCGGCGGTCATCGACATCTCGACCTTCATTCCCCGGGGCGTGGCGGCGAAGGGCTCGGGGCTGTCGGTCGGCGCGGGAACGACCTTCCAGGAGCTCATCGACTCTGAGCTCGTTCCCGCGGTGCTCAAGGACGCCGCTCTCGGAATCGGCTCGCGCAATGTTCGCAACAGAGCCACCGTCGGCGGCAATATCGCGGCGGACCGCGCCTGCTCGAGCCTCATACCCTCGCTCCTCGTCCTCGACGCAAAACTGGAGATCGCGGGAGTAAGGAGCCCGGCTTCCTCGGGCGTCGGGCCGCTCGACCTCCGGTCCTGGCTCGACAAGCCCGAGGGGCTCATACTCGCGATTTCCTTCCCCGTACCTGACAAATCGCGCCGCTCGGCCTACGGTCGCTGGGCGAGGATCGCCGTCGATGCCGCGGTCCTCGGCGCGGCCCTGTGCTGCTCGGTGGAGAAAGGCCTCCTGAAAGACGTCAGGATCGCGTTAGGCGGCATCTCCGGGAAGAGCCGGCGCATGCGCGAGCTGGAGGCGCGGCTCGAAGGGTGGCGGCTCCCTGCGCCCTCCGATGATCCACGGGCCGACATCGAAACCGCGGCCCTTCCCTTCCTCGCGCCCGCGGAGGGCGGAATCGTGAGCGCTTCCTTCAAGCGTTTGAGGGGGGCCGCCCTCCTCGCGGACGTCGTGGCCGCGGCCATCGGCGGAATGAAGGAGGGCCCGCGATGAAGATAGGCTTCAAGCTCAACGGCAGGCGGGTGGCCTGGGACTGCGAGCCGGGCGAGAGCCTCCGCGATCTTCTCAGGCGGAAGGGGATCGTATCCGTCCGCAACGGCTGCGACGGCTCCGGCTCCTGCGGCCTGTGCGCCGTCGTCCTCGACCGCCGGACGGTCAACTCCTGCCAGGTTCTCGCGCCTCAGGTCGAAGGCAAAGAGGTCTTCACGGTCGAGCACCTTTCAAAGGACCGCAGCCTCTCGATCGTACAACGCGCCCTCGTGGACGCCGCCTGCGTCCAGTGCGGCTACTGCACGCCCGCAGTGGCCCTCGCGATGCAGGACCTGCTCGATCGCTCGGCCGACCCCTCCGAAGAGGAAATCAGGGACGCCCTGGCCGGCACTCTCTGCCGCTGCACGGGCTACGAGCAGTTCTACAACGCCGTGAGGATAGCCTCGCGGCGCCTCGCCGACCCGAGCTACGCCGAGGCTGCTGCGCCCGAGTTCCGGCCGGACCTGCGGCACGTGGGCAAGGATCGCGAGAAGGTGGACGCCGCGGGCCTCGCCCGGGGCGAGCGCGCCTTTGTCGAGGACCGCCTGGACGCGGACGCCTGCCACCTCAGGATGCTGGCGAGCCCCCACGCCCACGCCTGGATCAAATCCATCGACTGCTCCGCGGCGGAGGCCATGCCGGGAGTGGTCGCAATCCTGACCCACCTCAACTGTCCCGACAAAATGTACACGACCGCCGGACAGGGCTTCCCCGAGCCCTCGCCCTACGATCAGCGCATGTTCTCGAAGAAGCTGCGCTTCGTGGGCGACCGGGTCGCGGCGGTGCTCGCCGAGACGCCCCAGGAGGCCCAGGCCGCGCTCGAGGCGATCAAGGTTGAGTACGAAGTGCTGAAGCCCGTGCTTTCCATAGCGGAGGCCAGGGCGCCGGGCGCCCCGGTCATCCACTCCGGGGAAGTATCCTACGTCTCGGGCGAGCCGCCCGCGGGGACAGGCGTGGCGGGCGACGGCCGCGACGACCCCGTCATCTACCAGTTCCCCTTGCACGCCGACCCGCACCGCAACCTCGCGGCGAGCGCGGCCGACGGGATAGGCGACATCGACTCGGGCTTCGCCCAGGCCGACGTCGTCATCGAGCGGCGCTACAAGGCCAACCGCGTCCAGTGCACGCCGATGGAGCCGCACGTAGTCTACGCCAAGGTCGACTCGGGCCGGCTCATCCTCCATGCATCGACCCAGGTCCCATGGCACGTCAGGCGCATCGTAGCCGGAGCCGTGGGTATCGCCGAGAACAAGATACGGGTCATCAAGGAGCGGGTCGGCGGCGGCTTCGGCGCCAAGCAGGACATCGTGCTCGAGGACGTGGCCGGCTACCTCGCCTGGACCACGGGGAGGCCCGTGTTCTACCGCTACAACCGCGAGGAGGAGTTCGTCGCGAGCCGCACCAGGCACACGATGGAGATCACGGTGAAGCTCGGCGCGAAGCGCGACGGAAGGCTCACGGCCATCCTCATGCGCCTCGACGCGGACACCGGCCCCTACGGCCAGCACTGTCTCACCGTCCCCATGAACGCCATATCGAAGAGCCTCCCCCTGCTCCTGTGCGACAACGCGCGCTTCGAGGTGCGCTCCTACTACACGAACCTCTCGCCCGCCGGGGCCTACCAGGGCTACGGCGCGCCCAAGGGCTCCTTCGCCCTCCAGACCGCCCTCGCCGAGCTCGCCTGCGAGCTCGGCATCGATCAGCTCGAGATGATCGAGCGCAACCGCGTCCGCTCCGGCGCGAGGATCGAGATACTCCGCAGCCTCGGCGAAGGGCGGCCCGGAGCTGCGGTCACGTTGGGCGAATGCGGCCTGGGCGAGATGATCGCGCGCGGCAAGAAGGCCTTCGCCTGGGACGCCTCCGTCGCTCGGGCGCGGCCGAGCCCGGGCCCGAGCGGCCCGGATTGGGCTGTCGGACGCGGCGCGGTCATCATCCAGCAGGGATCGGGTCTGCCGGGTCTCGACGCGGCCAACGCGGAGATCCGTCTGCTCTCCGGCGGGACGGTCCTCCTCCTCTCCGGGGGAGCCGACCTCGGCACCGGCCTCGACACCTTGACGGCAAAATCCGCGGCCGAGATCCTCGGCCTCGAGATGGACGACGTCGCGGTCATCTCGGGCGACACCGACATCACGCCTTTCGACAAGGGCGCCTACGCCTCGTCGGGCACCTTCTTCTCGGGCAACGCGGCCGTGCGAGCCGCCGAGGACCTGCGCGCCAAGATCATCGCGGCCGCGGCAGTCGTCATCGGCGAGGACCCGGCCGACCTCAAGATCGCGCATCGCGGCAGGGTCGTGGGAAAGCGAGGCGAGGTCAGCCTGGCCGAGCTGGCGCACATTTCCGGCCAGGGCGAGGGACACGGCGATCTCGTCGGATTCGGCTCCTTCAAGAGCGATCACGCAGCCTTCCCGTACGGGGCCCACTTCGTGGAGGCGGCGGTGAACCGGCGCACGGGCGACGTGAAGCTCCTGCGGTACCACGCCTATCAGGACTGCGGTACGCCCATCAATCCGGCCCTCGCCATGGGCCAGATCTACGGCGGCGTCATGAAGGCGGTCGGCCATTCGCTCTACGAGGAGATGCTGTACGACGAGCGCGGACGCTGCATCAACGCGAGTTTCGCCGACTACAAGATCCCGACCATCCGCGAGCTGCCGGATGATTTCAAGGTGGAGCTCGTCCCCGTGGCCGACGAGGTCGGCCCCTTCGGCGGGAAGAGCGTCTCGGAGATATCGCTCAACGGGGCGGCCCCGGCGATCGCGATAGCGATACACGACGCCGTGGGCGTGTGGATGCGCGAATGGCCCTTCACGCCCGAGCGCATTCTGCGGGCCATGGGTCTGTTGTAATTGTGCATCGTATACTGTCGGCGCCGTGCAGCGCCGAGGACGTGTGAAAGCGGAGGGAAAGAATGACGAAGGGCGAAATAGCGAAGCTGATCGATGGCCTCAAGGCCAAGAAGATCAACATGTATCGCAAGGATTTTCTCCTCACCTGGGAGAAGAGCCGCGACGAGATCGAGGCGACGTTTATCGTGGCGGATATCCTTCGCGCCATGCGCGAGGCCAACATCTCCCCCCGTCTCTGGGACTCGGGCATAGCGGTCTCGAACTTCCGCGACAATTCCACGCGCACGCGTTTCTCCTTCGCCAGCGCCTGCGACCTTCTCGGTCTCTACGTCCAGGATCTCGACGAGGGCAAGAGCCAGATCGCCCACGGCGAAACCGTGCGCGAGACCGCGAACATGATCAGCTTCCTCACCGAGGCCATCGGCATCCGCGACGACATGTACCTCGGCGAGGGCGACAAGTACCAGCGCGAGGTCGGCAAGGCCCTCGACGAGGGCGTGGCCGCGGGCGTCCTTCCCTCGCGCCCGGCGATCGTCAACCTCCAATCCGACATCGACCACCCCACCCAGGCCATGGCCGACTTCCTCCACCTCGCCCACCACTTCGGTGGCCTCGACAAGCTCAAGGGCAAGAAGATCGCCATGAGCTGGGCCTACTCGCCGTCCTACGGCAAACCCCTCTCGGTGCCCCAGGGCATCATAGGACTGGCGAGCCGACTCGGCATGGACATCGTCCTCGCCCACCCCTCTGGCTACGATCTCATACCCGAGGTCGTGGAGCTCACGAGGCGGCAGGCCAAGGAGTCTGGCGGCTCCTTCACGCACCTGTACTCTATGGACGAGGCCTTCAAAAACGCGGACATCGTCTACCCGAAGAGCTGGGCCCCCTACGATGTCATGCAGAAGCGCGTTCCCCTCCTCCACGCCGGCGATCAGGCGGGGCTCAAGGAGCTCGAGAAGAGCTGCCTCGCAAACAACGCGAAATTCAAGGATTGGGAATGCACCGAAGAGAAGATGCAGTTGACGAAGGGAGGCAGGGCCCTCTACATGCACTGCCTGCCCGCCGACATCACCGACGTCTCCTGCGATGCAGGCGAGGTGGCGGCGAGCGTCTTCGATCGCTACCGCGACGACACCTACCGCGAGGCGAGCTACAAGCCCTACATCATCGCCGCCATGATTCTCCTCGGCAAGCAGAAGGACCCCGCGGCTACGCTCGCGAAGCTCCTCGAACGGGGTACCCCGAGAGCCGTGTTCGCCTAGGCGGCCTTCACGGCTGCTCGCCTCGCCACGGCACCGTCACGCTCTGGCCTGGGGTCGGAAGGCTCGCGCGATAGTCGTTTATGTAGGCCTTGTACTTCCCGCCCGGCTTGACATCGATCGCGATAAGGCTCGAGGTTGCCGTATCCCCCGTGCCGCCGCGGGTCATGTGCCCGTAGCCCACGGGATTGGCGCTCGTATAGCCGTAATGGTAATCGTCCGGCGCCTCGACGAGACGGGCGTAAAACACGTACTTTCCGGGCTTTTTCAGGTCGACCACGATATAGGGCGTGTGCGGCCCGTAGGGGAACAGCAGGGTCTCGCCCGTCGAAACCTCCTGCACGTAGATGGTGGCGGCGAAAGCATTGTCGCCGTCGACGATGTCGAACTTCACGCGCACCGCCCCGGCCTTTGGTCCAAAAGGGAGAATCCCGCAGCCGACGAGGGCGGCGTACACTGTCAGCAGCGAAAGTAGCCGAATACATCTGACTCTTGTCCAGCGCTTCACGGCAAACCTCCCGGGGCAGCCTTGCTCCTCATACTATCTAAGATGCGCTGGATGGCGAAAAGATGCGGGCATTAGCAAAAAACGGCCTTGAAAGGATGGCACCCGGCCCTCCTTCCCCCTCCTCATTCTCCTGCTCGGCTCCGGTACCTCGTCATCGCTTGGCTGCAAGATCATTCCCGTCTTTCCGCTGTCAATCGGAGGGGAGCGCCGAGCTCAAGAAAACTCGCGCGAACTGCGTTTTCCAGGTGTTGATGTGCTCGGGGCTCGACCAAAATCGTATCCTGCCGTCTTGAAGACTCAGGCTGCCCCCCTTGGGGAACTGCTCCGGGGTCAGGTCATGGTCCAGGTGCTCGGCTACCTGATAGTGGTAGAGGTAGCCGTAATCCACCTCTTCCCCCGGTTTCGTGTTGTGTATGAAGGTCGCTCGTATCAGCGGATGGTTCGCCAGGACCAGAAAGTACGCGTTCACCATGGGCGTCATATCATAACAGAGGGCCGCGCCATCGTGTATTCCACGGAGGTTGTCGTCGACAAAGGAC
>Ga0187810_10000637_pt1 | contig 12863 bp, 10 predicted proteins | sample NC_wetland_sal_i_9_FD_132963 | JGI IMG/M metagenome (GOLD analysis project Ga0187810, IMG submission 132963) | Wetland sediment microbial communities from Neuse River Estuary, North Carolina, USA - ASW_5 | ecosystem: Environmental > Aquatic > Freshwater > Wetlands > Sediment | place: USA: North...
AGTTCGAGGAATCGTGGATGCTGAAGGGCTCGTAATACTGGTAAGAAGCCAATTTTTGTTCATAAGAGAATGAATCCGGGAATAGGCCCATCAAAGCCATCACATCCGATTGCTTGATCACCTTGGAGCGGTAGCGTTTTTCCTGTGAAACATATTGCCCGAACAAAAGGGAGGAGTCCTTCCAGATGCTGTCAATATCGATTTCCGCATAAGCCGTATCGAACTGGTCGCATTGCCAGATGATATTGCGCTCCACATCCTGTGGAACTGTGATTCCCCTGGCAATCTTCGCGAACTCATGGATTTCGGCTTCAGTTAATCCAATCTTTTTTACGAGTAACTGATATAGGTTAGGTGCATCTTGCTTCATTTCTCTGGCAACTTCGACCGCGATCTCGAAATTCTTGCGTACCAAAAAATTGGTGTAAGCATTGTTGTTTGAGAAGGGCTTGTACTCGTCCGGCCCCATCACACCTAGCACCTGATAGCCTTCTCTTCCAGAAATCTGGTCTACCCGTTCCGTCCAATACCTGGCGGTCTCGAAAATAATTTCCGCGCCCTGATTGTACAGAAATTCTTTATCACCCGTGGCACATATATAATGCCACACGCCTAAAGCAACGTCCGCAGTGATGTGCACCTGATGATCAGCATACTGCCAGGGCACACAGGTCTCATTCCCATATTTATCCGCTTGCCAGGGGTATCTTGCCCCCCGATAGCCGTAAGATTGCGCCAGTTTCCGAGCAGACTCCAGCCCCCGATACCGGAAAGCCGGCACAGTCCGGGCGATTTTGGGATGGGTATAGATGTAAAACGGCTGGATGAAAATCTCCGTATCCCAAAAGATCGACCCGTAATACATTTCAGATGTGTTCCCTTTCGGGCACACCAATCCACGATCTTCTAACCCTTTGCTTCTGAGCAGATGGAAGAGGGCCTCGCGAATGGCCAGTTGGCTGTTGTAGCCGGGAGCATCATCGGCCTGAATTTTGATATCCGATAACTGCCAGAGCTTGACCCAGACCATGCAATGCCTTCCATATAAATCGTCAGGCGAAAGCGAACTGTTTTGAGTAAGGATTTTTTGCGCAGCTTCGACCAGATGGTCGGGTTCGAAATACAGGTCACAGGCTGTCACCGATATTTTCCGGATCTCCAGCGCATCATCATTTCCTAATTCGAATATCGCCCGACTCGTTGCCCTGCGTTCGGTCAAGACCGCCTGTTGAACAGCCGCCCGATTGAAAAAACATTGGCTGGCCGTCACGATACGGTTCTGATCGTTGGTAGTGACGTCCGAAAAGATCATCTCGCCTTGAGCCGCAACCTTGGCCGAGATGAAATTATCGAACCCGTTAGTGCGCACATTATTGTCCACAAAACTCTCTACAACCACCTCGGCCGCCTCGCTGAGCCTGACCACTACATCTTGCACACACACAAAGCGATCTTCAGGGTTCATGTACCGGCGCCAGGTAATTTCAACCAGCTTACCTTTTTGGGTCTTCCAAACCACACTCCGGTAGAGAGTGGCAGAGAGCAGATTCAACCATCGTCGATACTTCTGAATGCTGCTTTTTTCGAGGTCGAGTTTTTCCCCATCGACCTTGAGGACCAGCCCCAGGTAATAAGGCAAATTAAGCATGCCCATGCGCAAAGTAGGATGGTCTCCCTGGATCACCGGAATATAGGTTCCCCAATGACTTTTAGCCGAGCGGGTTTTTTCCAGGGTGGTGTTATTCATCACCCGGGTAAATTCAACTGCCTGATCATCCTCCTCAAAGCCTTCTTCGATACTTGCGCGAGTGGTCATAAACCCGGTACCCAGAGCAAAGATGGATTCATAATGACGGTTGTTTGCAATATCGAATTGTTTTTCTACAACGCACCAGTTTGGATCAATGGAAGAACTTAATAGCATAATCACACCCTTTTTAAAGAGAGTAGTAATGTCTCGAAGATTTGCCGACCGAGGGTGTTAACCTTTTATGCCGGTGAGAGCAATACTGTTAATGATGAAACGCTGCAAGAAAATGTAGACAAGTACCGGTGGAATAGAGGCCAAGAAATATGCCCCGATTACCTGATCGATCGTATTGTAAGTGTGCGCAGAAGACATTCCTGCGGTCAACACACTGACCGGGTACCAGTTGGGGGAAGTACTGACCAGCAAGGGCCACAGATAATTTCCCCAGGCAAACACAAAGGCCAACGTTCCTACCGTGAACATAGCATTACGGGCTAAAGGTATTGCCACATAGCGAAAAGTGCCCAAATGGGAGGCGCCATCTATCGAGGCCGCATCGATCAGGTCCTTTGGAATGTCTTCCATATATTGGCGCATGATGAAAAGACTGAGCGCTGAGGCCATGCCCGGGAAAGCCAACCCCTGGATCGTATTGACCCAGTGAAAGGACGATACCATGCGGAATAACGGGATTAAAGTCACGGCCTGAGGCACCATCATGGCCGAAATAGCGATGATAAAAAGTACATCCTTGCCCGGGAACTTGAAGAGCGCAAATTCGTATGCTGCCATTGAGGTGATAATCAATATGCCCAGAATTTGCACAATTGCATAGTAAAAAGTAATCACATAGGCATGCAAAAACGAACCCGTATCTGCCATTTGAGTGATTTTGGTGATGCCAGCACTGAAAGAAGTAGGAAACAGGCGTGGAGATAATGACGCTGCCATTCCAGGCGGCGAGAACACCACATTGAACAGCCAATAGATCGGAAATATGGAAATGACCAGCCAGGCTAACGCCAACACCCACTTCAAAATATTGCCGAATGAAAGTACAGTTTTCCAATTGATATTTCTCATTATGGCCTTCTACTTCTGTGCATGCCAGCGACGGACTAGGAATTGAAGGACGGTTACCACTAGACAAATCAGCAGCAGGATCACTGAATACGCAGCGGCCTCCCCAAACTTAATGGAACCGAATGCGCGTCCCATAATGTCCATCACCGGGAAGAGCATTCCACCCAAAGGCCCCCCTTGAGTGTTGTAGTCCGAACGACTCAAAAGCCAGGGCACATCGAACATCTGGATCGTAGAGATGAACGCATTGACGATGACCACGAATAAAATAGGTTCCAATAAGGGAATAGTGATATGGATGGCTTCCTGCCAGGGGTTAACCCCATCCACTTTGGCTGCTTCATAATAATCTTCAGGGATGGATTTGATTCCCGCCAGCAGCAGCACCATGTTGAAGCCCGCCGCCCGCCACAGATCCACCAGTACCACCGCGTAGATCATGTACTTGGGATCGCTAATCCAGTCGATGCTTTGCAACCCCAATTTCATCAGCACCACATTGATAAAACCATATTCCGGTGTGAGCAACCAGCGCCAGATCAGTGCACTGAGAAAAATCGGAATGACAAAGGGTAAAAAGTAGGCGGCTCGAAAAAAGCTTTGCCAGAATCCCCGAAACCGCGCCACCAGTAATGCCAGCCCCAGCGCAGTTCCAATTCCCAGCGGGATGGCCAGTAACACGAAATGCACCATGTTCTTCATTCCCAGAGCAAAATCGCTGGAATGGATCACTTTAATGTAATTCTGGAATCCGACAAAAACCGGCGGCTGAACCCCATTCCACTTCGCCAGGCTCATCCCCAGGCCGTACAGGATCGGCCACAGAAAAAACAACACAAAGAAGACGAAGAAAGGCACAAGCATGAGATAGTGTTTAAGGTTTTTGCGCATCAAGGTACGGAACATGGCATCTCCATTAAAAAGATAACGACCTCACCAGAATTGGGGCAGGGTTCTCGCCCTGCCCCAAACGATCAATTTGCCTTACTGAGAAGCCAGGATGTCATTGATGGTATCAATGGCTTTCTGCGCAGCATCCTCAGATGTCATACTGCCCTTCACCACCTGGATTGCATAATCGGTCAGTGGTTGGCGAACTTTGAGCGGGAACGGTTTGAAGTAAGCCGCATCCGGCATACCCATCGAAGCCCCCTTGGAGGTAACAGCCACCAGGGCGTTGGCCTGCACGGAAGCATCGCTCATTGCAGCGTCGTTGAAATTCGCGCGGCCCAACTGGGCGCCGAAGCGGATCATCTGTTCTTTGTCAGCCAGGAAGGTAGCCAGTTTCCAGGCTGCTTCAGCGTTGGGACCATCGGTAAGCCCAAAGAATTCGCCGCCGTGCACGCCGCCGGCATAATCAGCCGTTTCACCGGGGATCAGAACTGCATCATAATCCAATCCCTGTACAGCTTTGAAAGTAGGATCTGACCACGGGCCACTGGGGAAGAAAGCCAGTTTATTCGTGGTGAACAGATCGCTGGTGGCCTGGTCGGCCGGGCTGGCGTCGGTGCAGAACGGGCTGGCGCTCTTCAGAAAATCGTATGCCTTCGCCAGTTGATCTGCGGTGATGGTGGTCTTGCCATCGACGACGTCGTTTTGCACGCCCTGAATTCCGCCCAGGAAGATCATAATGAACCAGCCGTCGCCTGTGTAATTGCCCATGGCCTTGTAACCGGCAGTCTGGACCTTCTGCATTTGTGACAGCCAATCATTCCAATCCTTGATACCGGCGCTCGGATCGATGCCCGCCGCCTTCAAGACGGTCAAGTTGCGATACAGCACAGCCGAGTACGCAGTGAAAGGGATACCGTACATCTTATCATCCACCTGCAGCCCCTGAACCGCTTTCGGACTGAACTGCTGGCGATAATCTTCCGGCATGGCGTTCCACATGCTCGAGACATCTTTCACGATGCCCAGGCTGGTAACGTCTTCACCAGCATTGTAAGCCAGATTGAACAGGTCAGGTAACTGTCCGGAGCTGGCACCGGCGATCAGGCCGGATTCAATGTCCGTGTCGGGTTTGCCTACCAGTTCCACCGTGATGTTGGGGTTCTGGGCTTCGAATTCATTGATGAACTCCTTCATCATATCGCCCGGGGCACCTGCTGTATAATCAGAAAAGGTCCAATATACAATCTTCACCGGAGCGCCAGCAGAAGCATCTGTCGTGGATGCGGGCGCAGTTGTTGCGGCTGCGGTCGTTGAAGCCGCTGCAGTTGTTGGGGCAGCTGCGGTGGTCGATTCGGTTGCAGCCGCAGTTGTTGCTGCCGCTGAACCACAGGCGGTTAATACCATCGAAAGCACGATGAGGATCGCTGCTACAGAAAATAGTTTCTTGTTCATTGCTCTTCTCCTTTTCATTGTGAGTTACTTCCTTCACTTACAGAACCTGCTATTCCTTTTTTTACTAGACACCTCCATATTTTTAAGGTCACGAACCCATCAGGCTTGCACAGTCTGCTGTAATCGAATTATTGAAACCTGTTGTTTATCTAAGTACCGGTCCAGAACTTTGCCGGATAACGAGTTTTGCCTTCAGTAGCTTTTGTATGGGTGCTGCATCTTTTTCTTGAAGCGAATCGACCAGAATATCCACACCCATCCTGCCTTCATCCTCAGTCGGAAAATCCATGGTGCTCAAACTGGGGATCAATCTCTCGGCACGCCGTTGTGAAGCGATGGCGATGACCGAAAAATCAGCCGGAATCTTCTTCCCTGCATCTTGAAGCACCTGATACATGCCAGGCAAGCCTGCTTCATTTGGGGTCACCAGCGCGGTCAAATGAGGATTCTCACGGATCAACTGGCTCACCACTTGATAGGCCGCCGCTGAGGTCGATTCACAGCAGCCCGTGATCATTTTTAAGCCATTTTTTTTCAACGCTTTTTGATAACCTTCATAACAATAAACGGCTGGCCCATAATTGGCCTGCACCATGCTTTCTGGATAATTAATGTAAGCAATTTGGGAATGTCCCTGCTCTACCAGATATTGAAAAGCATCCTGAATAGCCTGGCTATTGTCGAGATCCACAAAGCTGATTCCTGAGTTATCTTCCGTGCGTCCGATCATCGAAAACGGAAAATTCAGATCACGCAGGCAATCCACCCGTTCGTCTTTTTGCCGGACTTCCATCAAAATGACCCCATCGACTAACCCTTGCTGGGTCAATTTGATCACCTCATCCGTGCTCGTCGGTGACCGCCACAACAAAATGGCATAGCCGTGTGACTCAGCCGAATCGATTGCGGCCTGGATAAATTCGAATTGCATATCGGATAGCCCGGTTTGGAACCTGGGGAAGAACAGCCCCAAAATTTTACTTTCCTTGTTGGCCAGCCTGCGAGCCAACTCATTGGGATGGAACCCTAACTCTTCGATTGCTTGCTGGATTCGCTCTCGGGTTTCTTTTGAAATTGGCCGTTTTCCACTCAGGGCATGTGAAACCGTGCTGAGGGAGACATTAGCTTTGTTGGCGACATCCTGCATTGTAGGCATAGGCAATCCTTTTTATCAAAGCGCTTTGATAATACCACGGTTCTTTCCAAAAACCAATAGGAAAAATGGTCAAATTCACCCCTTCCTCACTTTACATCAGCCTCTCCCTCTTTATCCATGATTCTTGTGAGCGATATGCTCAATTTTCTCCCTCCACACGCGCCAATCCTTAAAAATCATATATAATTTAAATCGAAATAAGACTAAAAATGTGGTCTTCTTTTCAAACCAGTGGCCCTATTAGAAAGGCATCGCTTTGAACCAAAATGAATACCAGGGTAAATTGATCGTCGTCGAAGGCATCGACGGGAGCGGAAAATCGACCCAGATCGACCTTTTGCAAAAATGGCTGCGCAATCGGGGGCGCTCGGTGTACTTTAGCGAGTGGAACTCCTCCGAATTGGTGAAAAGTACGACCCGCCTGGCCAAACAAGAGAAGGCCTTCACGCCGACGACCTTCAGCCTGTTACAGGCCACCGATTTTTCGGATAATTGGGAAAACCATATCTTCCCTATGCTCAAGGCCGGCGCTATCGTCCTGGCAGACCGTTATGCTTTCACGGCTTTTGCCCGTGACGTCTCGCGCGGGGTCGATCCAACCTGGGTACGCAACCTGTATTCCTTTGCCATACAACCCGACCTGGTACTCTACTTTCGTGTGCCGCTGGATATCGCTGTCGAGCGTATCCTTTCGGGAAGGGCCAAGATCAAGTATTACGAAGCCGGTATGGATTTGGGGCTGTCCGACAACAAAGTAACCAGCTTTCGCCTTTTCCAGCAAAGGATCATCGACGAGTATGAAAAAATGGTCGGTGAATTCAACTTCACGGTTATTGATGGCACTTTGCCGGTGCAAGAAGAGCAAAAACTTCTCCGCAAGTATGTAATGAAAAGTCTGAATGGCTGGAAAGGCCTGGTCAACCCCAGTCTGCGTTCCCGCAAGCACAGTACCGCCGCACCCGTGCCACAAGGAGAAAAAGCATGAGCGAAGCTCAATTCTATGGCGCCGGGTTCCCCTATAGCCAGATAAAAGACTTACCCGGAAAATTGATCGTCCTCGAAGGCACCGACGGGGTAGGACGTTCTACGCAAATCCAACTTCTGCGCAATTGGCTGGAAACGCGTGGTTACGCCGTCTCAGATACTGGCCTGCGCCGCTCACCGATGACCCAACCCGGCCTGAATGCAGCCAAAAGCGGGCATACCATGGGTCGGTTGACGATGAATCTTTTCTACGCCACCGATTTCGCTGATCGTCTGGAAAACCAGATCCTCCCGGCCCTGAAAGCCGGCTTCATTGTCCTTTCAGATCGATATTTTTATTCGATCATGGCACGGGATATCGTGCGCGGCGCTGACCCGCAGTGGGCCCGCAAGGTCTATGGGTTCGCGCTCAAGCCGGATTTGATCATCTATTTGAAGACTGATATTCCCACCCTTGTCTATCGCCTGGTGCACGGCCGCGGCTTCAATTACTGGGAATCGGGCATGGACTTGCGTTGTGCCGGCGACCTTTACGACAATTTTTGCTACTATCAGGAACAACTGATCGAGCAATTCGACCAGATGTCGGCCGAATATGGGTTCGTGGAGGTAGACGCGACCAAATCAGTCAATGCCGTCTTTGCCGACCTTCGCCGCAAGATCGGCGAAATCTTCGCCATCGAATGATTGACCGTTCTCCAGCTCCATTAAGGAGGCTTGGATGAAAGCGAAAGCAGATAACAGCATCAAGGTGTTTGGGGCCAACGTTCTATTGACTCACCTCAAAGCATTCTCCGCCGAGATCGAGGGTGTGCGTAATTCCAAAGACATCGAGGCCGTACACCGTATGCGTGTGGCTTCCCGCCGTTTGTACAGCACCCTGCCCCTTTTCTCTTCTGCCTTGCCCCAGCACAAATCACAACGCTGGTTGGATAGCATCACCCGTGTTTCCCAGGAACTGGGCGCCGTACGAGATAACGACGTGCAAATCGATTTCTTGCGCAACCAGGTGCTTACCCTAACCGAGGCACGTTACAAACCGGGAATCAACCGTCTGATCTTACGCTTGAGCCAGTCACACGAGAAACTGCAGCGGAAAGTCTTCAACGCTCTCGACAAGATCGAAGAAGAAGAGATGGTTGAGGAAATGACGAAGGCCCTCGAGCCCTGGCAGGAGCGAGCCGATCAGGTATACCTGTTTACTCCGGCAATTTACACTCTGGCCTTCGAAGCGATCGTCAGCCGGCTCGATCCCTTTTTAGCTCTGGAGGAGTTTATCTTTAAGCCAGAGCAGATCAAAGAGATTCACGAAATGCGCATGTGCGCCAAATGGCTGCGGTATACCTGTGAAACCTTTGCTCCGCTCTACTCGAATGGACTCAAAATACCCTTGCAAGCCTTAAGGGGTCTGCAAGAGGCCCTGGGCGATCTACATGACTGCGATGTCTGGATCCAATATCTGCCCGGTTTCATGCGCGAGGAAGAAAAAAGAACTCTGACGTATTTTGGTAATGCCCGGTCCTATCATACCCTTGCGCCGGGGTTGGCCTATATCCTGGCGCAAAAACAACAGCAACGCCTCACTTTGTATCAAACCTTTATCCTATCCTGGCAGCAATGGCAGGATGAAAACGTTTGGGGCGGGCTGCGCCAATCGATTCAGATGCCCTTCTCACAGCAAATCGAAAAGCCGGCAGCCACGGAGGAACCTGCATGACTTCGCACTTCTCCACCCATTTCTGGACGAATTTCTGGAACAGGCAGGTATAATCTTGGACTACCTACGCCAAAAAACGAAGCAGGTAAGCACATTCATAGCGAAAAACATGACTGCACATAATCATAAAAATCCAGTAATTACCACCCTCTCACCCGAAAATGAAAAACGCCTGACGGCAGTAATTCATTTGGCCGAAACCTGCAATTACGAGGCCAGCCATACTCAGCAGGTCACCCGCCTGGCTCTGCGCCTTTTTGATGAACTGGCTGTCCTTCACCAACTGGGGGAGCGCGAACGGTTTTGGCTGCAGTGCGCGGCCTGGCTGCACGATATCGGCTGGGTAGAAGGCCAAAAAGGCCATCACAAAACGGCTCTGCGCATTATCCTCAGCACACCCTTATTACCTTTCGACAGCAAAGAAAGACTGATCATCGGGTCAATCGCACGCTATCACCGCAAAGCACTGCCCAGTCCGAGCCACGATCATTTTGCCTCGCTAAACCCCGAAGAACAGCAAAGTGTACGCGTTCTTTCAGGGCTTTTGCGCCTGGCAGACGGCCTGGATCGTGCCCATCAAAACCGGGTGCAAGACCTGACCTGCAAAGTGAGCAAACAGCATATTACGGTCACTTGTTACGTGGCAAAAGTGATCCCAGGGGAAGCTCTGCTCCCCTTGGAAAAAAGAGAATTGTTCGAACTCGTTTTTCAACGCAAGCTCAACCTGACTTTCAAAAAGAGCCATAATGGCTAATTTGCCCCGAAACGTAGCTTTTCTGGATATTGGCACTAACTCGATTCGTCTCCTTCTCGTCCGTATAAACGTTAATCATTCCGTCACCATCCTCACCCAGCAAAAAGAGGTGGTGCGTCTGGGCGAAGGGGAATTCAGCGACCAGACCTTGCAGCCGGCGGCCATGCAACGGGCAACGCTGGTCTGCCAAAAGTTATGTGAAATGGCCCACTCACGCCAGGCGGATGAAATCGTTGCAGTGGCGACCTCAGCCACGCGTGAAGCCACCAACCAGCAAGAATTCATCACCATGCTGCGAGAGAAAGCCAAAGTAAAAGTTCATACGATCTCAGGTAAAGAAGAAGCCCGCCTCATCTACATGGGCGTTTCCAGCGGAATGCACCTTGGGGATTGTAAGGCACTCTTTGTAGATATCGGCGGCGGCTCTACCGAATTGATCGTCGGCGATCAAAATCAGTATTTCGAGCTGGACTCTTTGCGCCTGGGGGCCATCCGCCTGGCTAATACGATCTCGCTGCCTAACCCAAAAGGGGTTGTGGATGCCAAAACTTATGAAATGATACGGAACACAGTGCGGCCGCAGGTGGTACGGGCAGCGCAGCGCTTTGCCTCTCACCAGCTCGATCGAGCCATAGGTTCCTCGGGCACGATCATCAACCTGGCCGAGATCAGTGCCAAAATGTTCTACAAGCGCCGTTTACAAACCGACGACATCATGACCGCAGAAGAATTAAAGGCCACCATACAAATGCTGTGCAGCCGTGATCTCGAAGAAAGGCGTCTGGTGCCAGGGATCAACCCGGAGCGGGCAGATATCATCATTCCAGGAGCAGCCATCCTGGACGTCTTGCTGGATGAGATACATCTGCCTTCGGTCTCCATCAGCCAGCGCGGATTGCGCGACGGTCTGCTGGCAGACTATCTCGTTCGCAATAAATTGCAGGCGACGCCCGACCAGCTTTCGGTACGCGAACGCAGCGTCTTGCAATTGCTGCGTTCCACCATGATGGATGAAGTTCATTCCGAACAGGTACGCAACCTGGCCCTGCAATTATTCGACAGCGCAGCGGCACTGGGATTGCACCAATTGGATGCCCGACAACGCGAACTATTGGGATATGCCGCCATGCTGCACGATGTAGGCGCCTTTTTGAGCTACAACAACCACCACGCTCACACTTATTACATTATCCATAATTCCGAGTTGTTGGGCTTCGACCAGGCTGAAATTTCCATCATGGCCAGTACGGCTTTCTTCCATCGCAAGAGCTTACCCAGCCGCAAGCAGCCAGAATTTGCGGAACTCAACCCGTCCGATCAGGAAGCGGTCAAGACCATGAGCCTGTTTCTGCGGCTGAGCGAAAGCCTGGACCGCTCGCACCGCTCTGTGGTCACGAAGGTCTCTTTCTTACCGGCCGGCGAGAAGGCGGTGATCCTAGAAATCGAGGCCAAACAGGATGACCAGCTCGAACTGTGGGGAGTCGCCAGCCATGATGAGGCTTTTGAAAAAACTTTTGGCAAAAAGCTTATCGTCCGCCAGGGGTTTTACAGCCCCAACTGACATTCAACCAACCTCTTCAGGGCTGCTTCGCCGGTGCCTTATTCTCGCCTTCCAATTGTTTCCGGTATTGTTCGAGATTCTCGGGTTCGGGCGGGTATTGCATATTCAACTTTTTCAACTTATCCACAACCAGACTGGCCACCATCAAATTGCGGTACCAGTTATGGTTGGCAGGGATCACATACCAGGGAGCATAATCGGTACTGGTGGCCGAAATGGCTTCCTGATAGGCCTTCATAAAATCAGGCCACAACTTGCGATCTTGCAAATCAGCAGGGTTGAACTTCCAATGCTTTTCGGGCGTATCCAATCTATCTAAGAAGCGCTTTTTCTGCTCGTCCTGATTGATATTCAAAAAGAATTTGATCACTGTCGTACCGGTTTCGGTGAGCATCCGTTCGAAATCATTGATCTGCTGATAATGCTTGCGCCACTCACTTGCAGGTTCGAGCTTGTGCACCCGCACGACCAATACTTGTTCATAGTGGGAGCGATTGAAGATCACCAGTTCTCCTTTGCCCGGCACCTCAGCGTGCACGCGCCAAAGAAAATCATGATCTGCTTCAAGCGCAGAAGGAACCTTGAAACTGGCCACCTGCACGCCTTGCGGGTTGACCCCATCGAACACGGCCCGGATCGTTCCGTCCTTACCGGCTGTATCCATGGCCTGCAGAACGACCAGCACCTTGTGCTTGTGCTCTGCATAGAGAACTTCTTGCAGGTGGTCCAATTCCAGACGCAGTTCGGCAAGTTTGGCCTCTCCCTTCTGCTTTTTTCCCTTCCAATCGCCCAGATCATCCGGGTCGAAATCCTTTTCCAGGTTCAGTTTTTGATCGAGTTTAATGCGGTAATTTTCCATTTTTCTCATCACTCCTTAAAGATTCAAGAGAACCACTAAATGGCCTGGCGCTCCGTCAAACATCATTCATTGATTTCATTACATTGATGATAAGACAAAACACTATGGTTGAAATGATATTTTCATGTTTGACGAGGTACTGGTACCTTCCATGTACCTGCGGGCCCGGGTAAATTGGTTTATTTTGGCAAAAGTCCCTGCAGCTGGATGTCTGTATAAGTTCTAGCCTGCTGCAACAACTCACGAGCGGCATCAACCTGATCCCATGTATTCCACAAAAGAACACCACGCAGAGACCGATCCTTCATATAATAGACCACTCCCTGCTTGAACGGTACCTTCCAATCGGCATAGATCTCCAGCTGAGGATCCAGGTCTCCAACAGCCTCGAAACCCAGGTCAAAAAGATCGGAATAGAAAAAGGGTTGGTGGTTATACGGTGTTTCTGTGCCGGCCATGTTCAACCCGGCCGTGCGGCCCATATAGTTGGCATTGTCCTCGTGTTCCACCCGTATCCAGCGCTGCTGAGTCGGATTATAAAAGGAAGCCGCATCCCCGGCCGCATAAATATCCGGCAGGTTGGTACGCAAATACTCATCTACCAGAATACCGCCGCCCTGCTGGGGCTCACCGAGCTTAATCCCGGCCGCCTG
>Ga0187810_10000642_pt1 | contig 12739 bp, 11 predicted proteins | sample NC_wetland_sal_i_9_FD_132963 | JGI IMG/M metagenome (GOLD analysis project Ga0187810, IMG submission 132963) | Wetland sediment microbial communities from Neuse River Estuary, North Carolina, USA - ASW_5 | ecosystem: Environmental > Aquatic > Freshwater > Wetlands > Sediment | place: USA: North...
ATGTCGTTCAAGGCGCATGCAAATGAAGCCCTCTCACCTGACGAACGGAGAAAATCGACCACGGTCACCTTGCTCTGTGCTTCGGCGATCAGGAGTGTGTGGGGGAAGACGGCAGTCCCCTCACCTTCCATCCAATGAAAGGCGGCAAGGGGCAGTTTCACCTCCACTCCCTTGGGAACATAGATCAACATGCCCGCCCGACAAAAGGCCCCGTGGAGCGCGGCATACTTTTGCGATCCGAGGGCGACCGGCTGCTTCATGAAATGTTTCTGCAAAAGCTCCGGGTGTTTTTCCGCGGCAGCCTCGATGGTTTCCCAAATCACTCCGGCTTTGATCAAATTCTCACTCAGAGGCGCATGATGCAGCATTTGATCATTGGCAAAAACAACCCGTCCGGCTGTTTCAAACCCGGTCTTGGAGAGCTGCAGGATCTCGTCAGTATTTTCAACCTGACGGGAGGCGATGAAAGAATCGACGGCCAGTTTTCCAACAGAGGCAAAACGCCAGTCCTCATTTTTGCGTGAGGGGTTTGGAGTTTGGAGAAACTTCTGCCAGTGATGGGAACGGAGTTCCCCCCACCATAAGGGGGAAGCCCCATTTGCGGGTAAAGGTCCTTCCTGTAAACTTCTAGACAACTTTACCCCCATTACATTATTCCCTGTTTTGCAGAGCCTGAAACAAAATCAGGAGCCATTGTTTCCGATTGCCTCGACGGGGCAACCTTCCATAGCCTCTTTGCACTGCTGTTCTTCTTCTGGCGTGGAAGGCTGTTTGTAAACGATGGAATAACCTCCATCATCATTTCTTTTGAAGTTCTCAGGTGCGGTTTCGCGGCACAGGTCGCAATCAATGCACTGATTATCGACGTAAAAGGTACCACCAACATTTTCCGGATATTTATTTGCTAGGTCTGCCATAGAGGGTTGGGATTATGAATTTAAAAGTTAGAATTACCAGCGGATTTTCTCTTTTTGTTATCCGACGGAGCCTTCCATTTCCAGGTCGATCAAGCGCTTGAGTTCGACGCTGTATTCCAGCGGAAATTGGCGAACGAGATCATTGACGAAACCATTGACGCTTAGGCTCATCGCCTGTGCCTCGGTCAGCCCGCGCTGTTGCATGTAAAAAATCTGTTCGGCGCTGACTTTGCTGACACTCGCCTCATGCTGGACGGAATTTTTCTGCCCCCTTGTGACGATGGCAGGGTAGGTGTCGGTGCGGGAATGGGTGTTGATCAGGAGGGCGTCGCATTCCGTGTTGTTCTTGCATCCCTTCAAGTGTTTGGGGATGTGTACCAGCCCGCGGTAAGTGGCGCGCCCGGTTCCGACACTGATACTCTTGGAGGTGATGTTGCTGGTCGTCTCATCCGCAGCGTGAATCATCTTGGCTCCAGTGTCCTGATGCTGACCGTTATTGGCAAGGGCGATGCTGAGGACTTCTCCGCGGGCGCGGCGACCTTTCAGGATCACGCCGGGGTATTTCATCGTGAGATGGGAGCCGATGTTGCAGTCGATCCATTTGATCTCGGCATCCTCCATGGCCAGCCCGCGCTTGGTAACAAGGTTGAAGACATTGGAACTCCAGTTTTGCACGGTGATGTACTGGATTTTTGCACCTTTGAGGGCAACGAGTTCCACCACGGCACTATGCAGAGTGGATGTTTCAAACTTCGGGGCGGTGCACCCCTCCATATAGGTCAGCTCGGCCCCTTCATCGGCAATGATCAACGTCCTCTCGAACTGTCCGAAACTCTCCGCGTTGATGCGGAAATAAGCCTGCAGGGGATGGCTGACTTTCACGCCCTTGGGAACGTAGATGAAACTGCCGCCGCTGAAGACGGCGCTGTTCAGGGCCGAGTATTTATTATCCCCGGTGGGGATCACTTTGCCAAAGTAGGGGCGAAAAATTTCGGGGTACTTGTGAAGTCCCTCCGTGCTGCCGACGAAAATGACGCCTTGCTTGGAGACGGCCTCCTTGATGTTGGAGTAGGCGGCCTCACTGTCGAACTGGGCTTCGACTCCAGCCAGAAACTTCCGTTCTTTTTCGGGAATGCCGAGGCGGTCGAAAGTCTTTTTCATCTCCTCGGGCACATCCTCCCAAGTGCGGCTCGCCTGTTGCCCGGACGCCAGATAGTAGCGGATTTTGGAATAGTCGATGGTCTCCAAATCTTTCGTCGCCCAGTGCGAAGGAGTTTGTTTTGACTCGAAAACCTTCAGGGCTTTTTTGCGAAAATCCCGTATCCACTCCGGGTCTTCCTTGACGTCGGAAATATAATCAATGGTGGCCTCGGTAAGGCCGATTCCCGCATCGTACTTGTAGTCGACATCATAGCTGAAATTGCCGATGTCCTGATCAATCTGAAGATTGGGTTTTTCGCTCATGTTTGAATTCCGATCAGGCGGATGCTCCGCACTCTTGTATGATCCAGTCATACCCCTTGCTCTCCAGTTCGAGGGCAAGGGATTTGTCACCCGTCCGAACGATTTGTCCGTCCACCAGCACATGCACCTTGTCCGGCACGATGTAATTCAGGAGACGCTGGTAGTGAGTGATCACCAGCATGCCGATATTCGGGCCGCGCAGGCTGTTGACACCCTCGGAAACGATTTTCAACGCGTCAATGTCGAGGCCGCTGTCGGTCTCATCCAGAATGGCAAAGGCGGGTTCCAGCATGGCCATTTGAAGAATTTCGCACCGCTTCTTTTCGCCGCCGGAGAATCCGTCGTTCACCGAGCGGGATGTGAAGGTTTTCTCCATTTGGAGAAGAGCCATTTTCTTGTAAAGCTTCTCGTAAAACTCGACGGCATCGAGTTGCTGACCTTCGGGAAGGCGGGCTTGAAGGGCCGCTCGAAGAAAATTCGCGATGCTGACTCCGGGGATTTCACTCGGATACTGGAAGGCGAGGAAAATGCCCTTCCGAGCACGCTCATCCGGCGCAAGCTCAAGGATGTTTTCCCCGTCGATGAGAACCTCTCCCCCGGTTACTTCATAGTCCGGATGACCGGCTATCACCTTGGAAAGCGTGCTCTTGCCAGAACCATTCGGCCCCATGATGGCGTGCACTTCTCCCTTCGGAACGGTGAGGTTCAGACCGTGTAAAATGGGGGTACCCTGTATCGCTGCTTCCAGATTTTTAATTTCCAAATAATTCATCTCTAGGGGACTATACATGTGAAAGATGGCGGTGCAAATGAGTATCAAGTGCAGGCGAAACAAGTAGCAGGAATCACCTTGCAGCAAACGTTTCTAATTTTTATCACTGCCAACTTGTTTATAAATGGAATCACTTCGCGTTTGCCTTGTGTTTGAACTTTTGGCATGCTCTTCCTCCCCTTACCTATCCACAATGACTGCCTTGCCATTACTCAGTGCTATTATGATCGTCCGCAACGAGGAGCGAAATCTTCCCCGCTGCCTGAAAAGCCTCCAAGGGTTTGTTGATGAAATCTGTGTGGTTGACACAGGGTCGACCGATTCCACGCCTGCCATATTGAAAGACTTCGGTGCCCGCACCGAAGTTTTCCCTTGGAACGGACATGAGGGGGATGCGCGCAACCGATCCCTCGCCCTTGCATCGGGACGCTGGGTGTTCATTCTCGACGCAGACGAGGAAATCTCACCCGAACTCGGCAAGGAAATTCGGGAAAAACTTCCCGGCATCGACCAAGAGAACACCGTCCACTCCCTCTCCCTCATTCAAAAAGACCATTACGCAGACCATTCGACCAGCCTTTACCGGGTCGTGAGAATGGGGCGCAAACATCCCGGCCTCCGCTTTCAGGGACGCATTCACCCGCGAGCCACATTTCTGGGGCCATCAGCCGAACTCTCCGGAGTCTTCCACCATTACGGCTACATCTGGACACCCGAGCAACGTCATATCAAGGCTGAGCGCATCCTTGCCTCCACCCGCACCGAAGTGGAAAAGCCCGACGTCAGCACCGACACCCTGTGCCAGCACCTCACGGCAGCCATCCTCGCAGGAGACGAGGGCGAAATCTCAAAAACCCTCACACGCATCCAGACCACCCCATCCGCCGAAAGACTTCGCAACCCCTACTGGAGCCAGGCCCTGGCCAACCTCTTCCAACTCCGGGTCCGGCAGGATGCGCTTGATTCCTGCGCCTCCCTTGCCACCGAGCTGCACGATGCCGCCCCGCTCGACATTTCCTCATCGTTCTTTCTCCTTCAAATGGCGATAAAAAAACGTTCCTGGGAACAAGTGGCCGAACTTTCCCGCCGCGTCCTGGCAAGTCTGGAGCAACCCCTCCGCTTCGGCATGCTCGCCTTTCCGGAACAGCAACGCCCCTGTTCGGAAGCATGGCTGTGGCTCTCCGACAAAGCTCAGGGCCGCGAGAATGGAGCGGTATTTCCCCGCCATACCCGCGCCATACCATCCATTGCCCATATTCTCCGCACCTCTTCCAAAGTCCGGCAAGAGCTCGGTCACGCCTCCACGCTTCTTTCATCGACCCTCTTGCTTCTCTCCCCGCACGCATCACTCGATCGGATGGGACTTATGCTCGGAGATCTGGAAAACGCCCTTGATCCGGAAAAAAGCAAAGGCTTCGACCATCTCCTCCAACTCCTCCTGCTGGGCGATATCAGTTTCCGTTTGGGAAAGACTCTTCTTGCCATTCGCGCGGCAAAGGGTTTGATCGATGCCTATCCAGACCACCTCTGGCTTATGAAAGCGCTGCACAATAATCCTTTTGAACGCCCCTTCTGGAGCGAGCCATGGGAAGAGAAGGTTCTCCACCTGCCATGACGACGCCCGTGGTACGCCATCCCGAGGATGTCTCCGCCTACTATATCCTCACCCGGGAAATAGCCCCACGCGCCGTCAAACTTCTCCATCATCTGGGACGCTCCATCCACCGTCATGGACACCGCAGCTTCACCCGCGACCTGTCGGAAGCGGAAGCCATTTCCAGACTCCTGCGGGAAATTCACGAACCCCTGGACAAAGTCGAACTCGCCGAAATTGTCCACTCCTCCAAACACGAACAACTCGCCGAAATCGGCATCATCAATCCCGTCCTCTCCTGCGATCTCCACTGGCTCATACCACAACAGCCCTTCACTCACATCACCCACACCAAGCGCATTTATTCCCTCTGGTTTGGCGACTTGGACGACTTTGTCCATGTCTCAAAATACGCTCCACAAAAAAAGACGACCGTCTTCGAGGCTGCAAACCACGAACGGGTACGCCATCTCTTTTTCGATCCCGCCATGTTGGAGACGGCAAAAAAAATCGGCTTCCAGAATGTCTCTCCCATCATTCCCGCAGCCCCGGAGGAATATCTGGAGAGGGCGATCCCCACCACCACCGTGGAGAAACTGGCCTATCTCTCTTTTGAGCAGCCTCCGCGCCCCGCACTTCCCGCCATTAACATCCTCACCCGGAATGGCGGCACACCGATGCTCCGCCGACTTGCGATTGAGGAAATTCTGCAAGAGTTTGGAGCCGATCCCATTCCGAATCTCGACAAGAACATCCTGCTGAGCCTTCTCGATCATCAGATGAGAGAACCGGCAACCAGCGCCATCGACATCATCCTCGACACCCTGCCCCATCCCCTTCCACTCTCAGACATGGTTCGACTCGTCGGTCACTGCCGCTCCGTCTTCCGCTATGATACTCCGGCACTGATCCGGCATCTCTTCCAGGCTGGAATCGTCGAAGTCTTCGGCCATCCCGAAATCTGGGCTCTCTACGGCGTCACCGCTCATCCCGCCCCCCGGATTCACTCGCTCGTCAACTACTACCAGACCTTTCAAGCCCATTTATTCACCGCGCAGCCTCATAAAGGTCTCACCGTGACAGAACATCCCTTTGAAGCCGCCGCCTGTGGCCGCCTCCCGGTGGTTCTCGCCATGAAACAGGTGGCTGGCTGGATACCGCAGACCTACGAAGCCACCTCGCAGGAACCTGCCGCCCTGACCGAGGAATTGAAAGCCCTTCTCGGCAAATCTTCAAGCCTTCTCCGACGCGGGGCTGATGCCCGGGAAACCGTCCGCTCATCCCACACCTGGAGCCATCGCTTGGAATGCTTCCCCATGGAGGGCCCATGAGTCTCCCTCAAGCGATCCTGTTCGTCTCCCAGGACATGTCGTATTGTTTCGCCAAAACGACGGATTACCTTGCCGCCGCCGCCGAACGCCTCGGCATCCGCAGCGTCATCCGGGACGGAGCCGACATGCGGGCAAATCTACTCGTCCTCACCGGCATGCCCGACCATGACCCGCTCGTGGCTCGCTGTGAAAAAAACGACCGGGAAAGAATCCTCTGGTTGATCGATGAATTCGGGATCGATTGCGTCCTCTCGCTCGATCTCTGCTGGCTGGTCATACCGGATCTTTTTATCACCCACCCGCAGATCCGCCACATTTACTCCATCTGGTACGATGACTTCACCAGCTTTCTGGAAGCCTACATCAACGTCATCTACCCTTTCCGCACCCTCTCTTTTCGGAAATCGTCCGCGATCCCAAGGTCATCCACAGCTTCTACGGCATCGCCATGGCAAGGGAGTGCAAACTCTTCGGCTTTGAAAATCAAGTCTCCTCCAACCTCGCCGCCCCGAAGGAATTCCTCAACCTCGAATTCCCCTGCGAAATCACCGACAAGGTGGCCTTCATCGGCAACCCCGGTTTTCGCGGGCCACCCCACCCCCTCGCCCTGGAACGGATGGATGCCGGCGCCGACCTGCACGAACTGCGGGAACTCAGCCGCTTTGAAATCCTCCGGGCCATCGAGCTGGAACGCTTCCCCTGGACCAAGGATCACGTGGAAATCCCCGAAATCCTCAAGGCCGCCACCGCCTTGAAAGTCGACAGCCCCTTCATCTCGGGAGTTGAAATCCTCGAAATGCTCCGGGATACCTATCCCAACGGATTCGAAGTATTGAACAAAAACAGCATGATCCTCAAAGCCGCATGGATCGTCAAACTTGTCGTCCGGTATGATCGCCCCGCCTTCGTCCGCCGGATATATAAAAAAGGACTTTGCGATGTCATCAGCAATCCCCCCGAGTGGGTTCCCTACGGAGTGACCAGCACCGAATCAATCCCGGCACACAAACTCCCCCGCACCTACATGCGGTATGTGGCCCACCTGAACGCCTCCAATTGCCTGCGGGACGCCACGGCTAATGAAAAAATCTTTGAAATCTCCGCCTGCGCCCGCACCTCCATCAACCTCCGCAGCCACGACATCCTGAACTGCTACGGCCCCGAGGAAATCTACCTCGCGGATACCCTCGTCGAAGCGGAGGAAATCGTCCGCCACATCATCAAAAACCCCGAAGAAGCCCTGATGAAAGGCCGCCGCGCCAGACGACGCACCGCCCTTGAACACACATGGGATCACCGCCTGGCAAACCTCTTCAAACATTTCTGACACCGCGAATACGGGCGGAAAACTCCTCCTTGAAGTCCTGAGGCTTCAAGCCTAAATTGACACATGCCCAAATCCACCTCTGTCCTGTTAGGTTTCGCTGCCGCCGTCCTAGCCTTTTCCACAGTCAGCGTTGCTGCCGCACGTGATGAAAACCCCGATTCCAATAAATGGAAAATCACCACCGTCCACTGGATCATTGCCGCTCAAAACGATCTCGATATGGACAACAAAAAAGTGACCCTCATCGGGAAAGTCACCAAAAAACTCAATGGCGACTCCTTCGTCTTTGACGACGGCACAGGCTCCATCCGCCTCGACAGCGATATCGACCTCCCCATCAACCAGTCAATTGTCATCCGTGGCGAGATCGACCAAGCCTACCTCCACATCGGCCCGCTGGAAGTCGACGTCCATAACTACCGCATGACAGACAAGACCGATTTGGCACCCGCAAAGCTCGACCCCGTCAAAAACGGAAGCTGAAAACGCGCCGCTCCATTATTCAAAACCCAAAACCTCCGGCCACCCCGGAGGTTTTTTTTGTCATTCCGCCGGCTTCTGGAACTGCGGGAACAACTGGCGGTAGCCTTCCGCAAGGAGAAACATGAACATAAACATGGCCAGCGGCAGCGTAAGGTAATACCCGAAGCAACAGAATGCGAGGCCCGACACTGCTATCGGAATTGGGATGAGTACCAACACAAACATCTGAAGCCAGTTTCTGTGAACTGTTTTCCTGCTTAATTCCAATGCTTCCCAAAATCCTAAATTTTGGTCAATGACCAACGATTCCGCATAGATATAGGCAATGGCCAGATAAATTCCAGGAATGAGCAGAAGGAAACATCCCATAATGATGAAGGTGATTTTAATCACATAAACAAGAATCAATGGAATCATTTTTCTCGAAAAACCTCCAAAGAGATTCATGAGGTTATCCCGTCCCCTTGCCGTCTCGATGAAAAAGAAAGACTGTCCGGCACCCAATGGAGGAACGATGAACAACCACCAAAGTATGAAGACGGCAACTCCCATATTCTGTTCAACAATTTTCCCAGCTGAATTATCCTCACCCAGTATGGATTTAAAAAAATAGGTAAAGAGTATCAACCCCATTGCCAATACGATCAGGCTGCAAAAAAACACTGAACCATTCAAAATATAGGCCAGCAGGCCTATTCCTCCATGTGTTTTAAATCTCCGCCAACTTTCGGAAAAAAGTCGCCCCAAATCGATCTCACCGTCTCTCATGGATGGGTGAACCGGGATGGTTGCACCTTGAACCAGAGGTGTCGGCAGTGGAGGGGGTGAGCTGGTCAGCAGTTTGGACAAAGCCGTTTGAGCCGGTTCCCAGCCCGGCATTCCTTCCCGCCAGACAAGGGCGTCCGGCTCCAGTTGGCCCTTGTGGAAAAGCTCCAGAAGGGCGGTTTCAGAGATGGGGCCTTGCGGTTGCCCCTTTGCGGTGTAATGCCATTGGTTCATTGGGACAACTTTCTGCTTTTACTAGGCGAAGTTAAACTTTGAATTCCGCGACAATGGAGCGCATCTTTTCAGCCATTTTTTCCAGTTCCTGGGCGCTCGCCTTGCACTGCTGGGCATTCAATGAAGATTGATGGGCCGCCTCGCTGACGCTGTGAATGTTCCTGGAAACCTCGTGTGCTCCCCGGGCCGATTCCTGGATGTTTTTTGCCATCTGATTGGTCGAGGATGAGACGCTTGCCGTTGTCTTGGCTATTTCCCTTACCGTCACCGCCTGTTCTTCGACGGCGGCGGCGATGGAGGTCGATATTTGCGCGACTTCTTCGATCACTTTGGTGACGTGCTCGATGTGGTCGATGGAGTTTTTGGTGCTCGACTGGATTTTGTCGATCGTGGCGGCGATCTTTTCCGTCGCCTCGGAACTCTGTCGGGCCAGTTCCTTCACCTCATTGGCCACGACGGCGAAGCCCTTGCCAGCCTCTCCTGCGCTGGCCGCTTCAATGGTGGCGTTGAGGGCCAGAAGGTTCGTCTGATCGGCGATATTCCGGATCAAATCGACAACCTGGCCGATGGCCTTGGCCTGCTCTCCAAGTTCTTCCATCACCTTTGAGGTGTTGCGGGCTTCCTGCTTGGCCTCTTCGGATATCTGCGAGCCTTTGGCGCAGTTTTTCGCCACTTCGTTGATGGATGCGCTCATCTCCTCCACAGAGGAGGCCACCGTGCGGGTGGAGTTCGAGACCTGGTCGGCGGCAGCGGACATGGAGTTGACGTTTGTGGAAAGCTCCTCCCCGGCGGTTGCCACTCGCTCCGACTGTTCGGACATGACCTCGGCACCAGATGCCAGGCTGTTCGACGTCGAGTTCAATTGTTCGGAGGCCGAGGCCAGGGTGTCGGCGCTCAATCCCAGCTCTTTCATGATCTGCTGGAGATGCTCGGTGGAGGCATTTAAAGAAGAAGCCAACTGACCGACCTCATCCTTTTGATCAACAGGTACACGGGATCGAAGGTCGCCCTTGGCAATCGAATCGACGACATGGACCGACTGAAAAATCGGTCGGGTGATTTCCGACGTGAGCCACCAGGCGAAAATCAGGCCGAAAGCAAGCGTGGCAACACCGGCTATGACATTGACGATCAAGGAGAGCCACAGCCAGTTATCAATCTGGGAGACATTTCCCTTTGAATGCTTGAATCCGTTACTGGAAATATCCCAAGCCGTTTGTTTGATATCGGCAGCCTTCGTCTGGAGACGGGTGCTGAAATCATGCGCAGCGTTCATGGAATCGAGCGTGGTTTGCATCACGCCCATATACTTTTGCACGTTATCTTTCATCTCATCCAATTGACGGGATTGGGATTCCTTCCGGGTCAACTGATGGAGCATATCGATGGTATCCAGGGATTGTTTCCCCTCTTCGAAAGCTTCACTGGCGATTTTCGCGTCAAACTTGGCGACCGATTTCCACTTGGCAGCCCAAAGCTCATCGACCTGTTCGTGCAACCGATGGGCAAGGTCGATTCTTTGCAGGCGGGTATCCTTCGATTCGGAAACAATCACTCCCCCCGCCGTGGCCGCACTTTCGGCAGACCGAGAGGATTCCGCGAGGCAGCTTTTTATGTATTCGTCGATGGAGGAGTTCAGGTCTTTTCTGAGCTGGGTCGAATTATCCTCAAGCCCTTTGACTTTTTCAATCCCCTGATGGGTTTCATCCATCAGTCCCTTGAAGCTCGTCAGCTCATCCTTGAGTTTTGAAAGACTGTCCTGAATGTTTTGCGCAGCGCTAAACTGGCCGACCATATCTTCCATCTTGGCCTCCTGAGCCTTGGCTTTTCCCCAATCACCCTCCTGCCATGTGTAACTGTAAGTCCCCATTTGGTTGACCAGACTATCGACTGCATCACGAAGCCCTCCGGTGTATTCCATCTCCGGCATATCCTCTTGTGCAAGTGCCTTGGGATACGACGAGATGATCAAATTCAATGCGATGGCAATAATGCTTGTGATAATAGCTAAGGCACTGATGAGATTAAAGCCACCGCCAATTTTCGTCGCTAACTTCCAGTCGGATATCTTCATAAAAAGTAAAAGAATAAGTGCGTGATGAGATTAATGGGATAAAACTTGGGCACTATTACCTACATCTTGAGATTAAAATGACAATCATTTCTTTTTCTTTTTCTAGAGACACAAAAAATGTTTCATCTACTTATTCTCTCGGATGTTCTCGCCTCCATATCCACGGGGGTTGAGGATTGGGATATGCCCAGAGCCCTCGCTTGGCAGCTCGAGCTTCCTTTTCCAGTTCGGCAAACCGTGTTTCCTGTTTTGCGTATTGCTTATACCACCATGCGTAGCCTGCATTTATTAAAGTTGCATTTACGCTAATGTTATCTGCATAAACTAGCGCCACGGTTCGCCCATAAGGATCGACATCTTTTGTTACAATTGTTAACCGCTTCCCTGTTACCAGTCCTTCCGTGGCAGCCTTGGCCTCGGGACCGTAAAATTGTTCCAATTCGGGACAATCAATCCCATAGAGTCGAATCCTCATCTTATTCCCTTCCTGATCTAAAACGGTAATCGTATCGCCGTCATTGACTGCAACCAACGAGACGGTGACCTTACTCTCGCCGGCCTCTTCTGAAGGAAGAGAGCCTGTCGCTGGCGGTACAGGATAAGAAAAATGGACGAGAGATGAAGATTTGTGGCTCCACGCCCACACCGCCACCATCAAGGCGACCAACACAAAAGCAAAATGAGGCGCATTTGCCATCTGACGGCGCTGCCGCCATCTCCGATAAGCGCGATCGTTATTCCAACTATCGCGAAAAAGATTCATCAGTAAGGAAGCAGTTCAGGCACACCTGGAACAGGTGCGAGCCATCGTGCCCCATTTTCCTGAACCTGCAAGATCAGAATCGGAGGTCCCACAGTGACGGGATCGACCTGAATTGCCGCCTCCACCATCCCCCGAACCATCTCTTGTGGCGAAGGCCGACGTTCCCCTCTAACCTCCATCATCCGGTTCAGGCTGGCATGAGCCGCCTGGATCGTATCCGCGTTTCCCATACAAATCACCTGTCCGTGACTGCAATCATTCCGTGTGATTTTTTCCTCAAATGAGTACCCGCCATCCTGCGACCACCGGGTGAAAACCTGCAACAAGACGGCTTTTTTCACCGCTCCCTCGTATCCGAAAAAAAGCACCTCCACCGGAGGCAGCTTCCTTTCCTGCAAAGTCTTCTTGAGGTTAGGGTCCGCCTTCAACGCCGATTCATAGTATTTTGTCAATTGCCCCCGCAAAATGACCCGGAACCGCGCCAGAGTATCTTCGAGTTGATCACTAGGTTGTCGGCACTTTGCCAGCGCCACCGGAATCTGCACAAAACGATCCGCAGTCGACGAGAGTCCACAATAAGCCACAAAGATGCTATCCAGTTGCATGACCTTGATGTAAACTTCCGGGATTGTCCGCAGATATTGATCGACCACGCGCGTATCCGCCCCGACGACAAAGCCATCTTCCGTTACCATGCAGGTGACAAAACTGGCCTGTGTGATGGACGGCAGAAAAAAGGCCGGAAGGAGAAGAAAAACACACGGAATTTTTGAAAGAATCGACACATTCAACAATAGGCTGTCTTTAGCGCGACCGCAAAAGCAGACTAGCATATCCACCCCTTTCGGCCTATCAATCCCTAGGAGCCTGTCTATGGGAAGTGATTTTCTAACATTAGCCAATATCGAAAAACATCTGGATGAGCAACGCCTCGCCGGGATTCAAAAACTTTTGCAGCAGAAAACCCTTCCGCCCCTTCCCGAGGGCGACGACATTCCGGCTATTTTCGCCGCAA
>Ga0187810_10000643_pt1 | contig 12738 bp, 8 predicted proteins | sample NC_wetland_sal_i_9_FD_132963 | JGI IMG/M metagenome (GOLD analysis project Ga0187810, IMG submission 132963) | Wetland sediment microbial communities from Neuse River Estuary, North Carolina, USA - ASW_5 | ecosystem: Environmental > Aquatic > Freshwater > Wetlands > Sediment | place: USA: North...
AGATAGGTCGCAAGCTCCTCGACGCCCTTGATGCGCAAGATGTCGTGCGGCGAAGGATTGCCTTCGACGATGTAATCGCCCTTTTCGACGTAATCGCCCTCGCGCACGCTGATGTGCTTGCCCTTGGGGATCAGGAACTCGACCGGGTCGGCCTTCTCGTTTTTCGGCTTGATGATGACGCGCCGCTTGTTCTTGTAGTCCTTTCCGAACTCGACGAAGCCGTCGACCTCGGCCAGGATCGCCTGATCCTTCGGTTTGCGCGCCTCGAACAGCTCCGCCACGCGCGGCAGACCGCCCGTGATGTCGCGCGTCTTGGCGCCTTCCGTCGGAATACGGGCCAGAACGTCGCCCGCCTGCACCGTCGCACCGTCTTCCACAGAGAGAATGGCATCGGCCGAAAGCCCGTAACGCGCCTCGCCGACGTTCGGCAGCATGAACGGCTTGCCGGACTTGTCCACGATCACGATCGACGGACGCAGCTCCTGCGCGGACTTCGACGTACCCGTGCCGTGCGTGTCGATCACGACGCGATTGGTCACGCCGGTTTTTTCGTCCGACACTTCCTTGAAGGTCACGCCGGAAACGAGTTCGTCGTACCGGACGATGCCGTCCACATCGGTGAGCACCGGCAGCGCGTTCGGATTCCACTCGGCGAGCCTGTCGCCGCGCTTGACCGTTGCGCCGTCGTCCACCTTGAGCCGCGCGCCGTAGACGACGCGATAGGACGCCCGCTCCTGCCCCTTCGGATCCAGAATCTGGACCTGAAGATTGCGGGCCATCGCGATGAGTTCGCCTTCCGAGTTCTTGACGACGTTGCGGTTGACGATTTTGACCTTGCCGTCGTAGCTGGCTTCCGTCTTCGACTGTCCGGCCACCTGCGCCGCGCCGCCGATGTGGAAGGTGCGCATGGTGAGCTGGGTGCCCGGCTCGCCGATCGACTGCGCGGCGATAACGCCTACCGCCTCGCCGATGTTGACCGACGTTCCGCGCGCCAGATCGCGCCCGTAGCACTTGCCGCAGACGCCATCCTTCAGCTCGCACGACAGCACCGAGCGTACGCGCACCTTTTGAACGTGCGCGGCCTCGATCTTCTCGGCGAGATCCTCGGTGACTTCCTTGCCGCGCTTGAGGATGATCTCACCGGTATCCGGATGCTTGATGTCCTCCGCCGTGGTGCGGCCGAGGATGCGCTCGGTCAAGGACGCGACCACCTGCCCGCCGTCGATTTCGGCCTGCACGGTGATGCCCTTCTTGGTGCCGCAGTCTTCCTCGGTGATGATGCAGTCGTTCGCCACGTCCACCAGGCGGCGGGTGAGATAGCCCGAATTCGCCGTCTTGAGCGCAGTGTCGGCCAGACCCTTGCGGGCGCCGTGGGTCGAGTTGAAGTACTCGAGCACCGTAAGGCCTTCCTTGAAGTTCGACAGGATCGGCGTCTCGATGATCGAGCCGTCAGGACGCGCCATCAGGCCGCGCATGCCGGCGAGCTGCTTCATCTGCTGCGGCGAACCGCGGGCGCCCGAGTGGCTCATCATGTAGATGGAGTTCATCTCCTCCACGCGGCCCGTTTCCGGATCGATGCGCGGCTCGGAAATTTCCTTCATCATTTCGGTGGCCACCTGGTCGGTGCACTTCGACCACGCGTCGACGACGAGGTTGTACTTTTCCTTGTCGGTGGTGAGGCCGTCCAGGTACTGCTGCTCGTATTCGCGCACCTTGTGGCGCGTTTCGTCGATCAGCTTCTCCTTGGTGGCAGGCACCACCATGTCGTCCTTGCCGAACGAGATGCCGGCCTTGCAGGCTTCGCGATAGCCAAGCCCCATGATGCCGTCGGCGAACAGCACGGTCTCCTTCTGGCCGCAATGGCGATAAACTTCGTCGATGACGTGGCTGATCTCCTGCTTGCGCAGCAGGCGATTGACCAGCTCGAACGGGATCTTGGGATGACGCGGCAGATGCACCGCGATCATCATGCGGCCCGGCGTCGATTCCACGCGGCGGATGATCGGCTTGCCCTCGGAATCGACCGTGTGATAGCGGCACTTGATCTTGGTGTGCAGCGTGATGGCGCCGGCGAACAGGGCGTGCTCGATCTCGCCGATGTCGTTGAAGGCCATGCCTTCGCCCGGCTCGTGCTCGCGCTCCTGGCTGAGATAGTAGAGGCCGAGAACGATGTCCTGCGTCGGCACGATGATCGGCTTGCCGTTGGCGGGCGATAGGATGTTGTTGGTCGACATCATCAGGACGCGCGCTTCGAGCTGCGCTTCCAGCGACAGCGGAACGTGCACGGCCATCTGGTCGCCGTCGAAGTCCGCGTTGAAGGCGGTGCAGACCAAGGGATGAAGCTGGATCGCCTTGCCTTCGATCAGCACTGGCTCGAACGCCTGGATGCCCAAACGGTGCAGCGTCGGGGCGCGGTTCAGCATCACCGGATGCTCGCGGATCACCTCTTCGAGGATGTCCCAGACTTCCGGCTTTTCCTTCTCGACCAGCTTCTTCGACTGCTTGACCGTCTGGCTGAAGCCCTTCGCTTCCAGCCGCGCATAGATGAACGGCTTGAACAGTTCGAGCGCCATCTTCTTGGGCAGGCCGCATTGATGCAGCTTCAGTTCCGGGCCGACGGTGATCACCGAACGGCCGGAATAGTCGACGCGCTTGCCGAGCAGGTTCTGGCGGAAGCGGCCCTGCTTGCCCTTCAGCATGTCGGCGAGCGACTTCAGCGGACGCTTGTTGGCGCCGGTGATGACGCGGCCGCGGCGGCCGTTGTCGAACAATGCGTCGACGGCTTCCTGCAGCATGCGCTTTTCGTTGCGCACGATGATGTCCGGCGCCTTGAGCTCGATCAGCCGCTTCAAACGGTTGTTGCGGTTGATGACGCGGCGATAAAGATCGTTGAGGTCGGACGTCGCGAAGCGGCCGCCGTCGAGCGGCACCAGCGGGCGCAGCTCCGGCGGGATGACGGGGATGACCGTCATAATCATCCATTCCGGACGGTTGCCGGAATCGATGAACGCCTCCACGACCTTGAGCCGCTTGACCAGCTTCTTCGGCTTCTCGCCGCCGTTGCAGGTGGCGATTTCGGCGCGCAGGTCGTCGCGCAGCTTCGGCAGGTCGATCGCTTGCAGAAGGATGCGGATGGCTTCGGCGCCGATCATGGCGGTGAAGCTGTCGTTGCCGTATTCGTCCTGCGCCTTGTAGAACTCGTCCTCGGTGAGGAGCTGACGCTCCTTGAGCGGGGTGAGGCCCGGCTCGATGACGACGTAATTCTCGAAATAGAGGATGCGCTCGAGGTCCTTGAGAGTCATGTCGAGCATCAGGCCGATACGCGACGGCAGCGACTTCAAGAACCAGATATGCGCCACCGGCGAGGCCAGCTCGATGTGGCCCATGCGGTCGCGCCGCACTTTCTGGACCGTCACTTCGACGCCGCACTTCTCGCAGACGATGCCCTTGTACTTCATGCGCTTGTACTTGCCGCACAAGCACTCGTAGTCCTTCACGGGGCCGAAGATGCGCGCGCAGAACAATCCATCGCGCTCGGGCTTGAAGGTGCGGTAATTGATCGTCTCCGGTTTTTTGATCTCGCCGTGGCTCCAACGCAGGATCTGATCCGGGCTGGCGAGCGAAATCTTGATCCGGTCGAAGGTAGGGACTTCCTTGCCGGCCGAAAAGACGTTCATCAGTTCTTGATTCATTTCGACTCTCTTTCGAGTTCGCGTCCGTAGTTCATCTTGCCGCCCTCACCGTTCGAATGGCTCCCGGTGGAGGCCCTCACCCAGTCCCCCGCGCCGAGCCCTTCGAGGCGCGCGGGACCTCACAAGCACCTACCCGTTCACCAACTCGACGTTGAGGCCGAGCGAGCGCATTTCCTTGACGAGCACGTTGAAGCTTTCGGGAATACCGGCTTCGAAGGTGTCCTCGCCGCGGACGATGGCCTCGTAGACCTTGGTGCGGCCGGCCACGTCGTCGGACTTCACGGTCAGGATTTCCTGAAGCGTGTAAGCCGCGCCGTAAGCCTCCAAAGCCCACACCTCCATTTCGCCGAAGCGCTGACCGCCGAACTGCGCCTTGCCGCCCAAAGGCTGCTGGGTGACGAGGCTGTACGGACCGATCGACCGGGCGTGGATCTTGTCGTCCACGAGGTGATGCAGCTTCAGCATGTAGATGTAGCCCACCGTGACCTTGCGCCGGAAGGAGTCGCCCGTACGACCGTCGAACAGCGTGACCTGACCCGATGAGGTCAGACCCGCCTGATCGAGCATGTCCACGATATCCGGCTCCTTGGCGCCGTCGAACACCGGCGTGGCGACGGGAACGCCCTTGCGCAGATTTTCGCTCAGTTCGACAAGTCCAACGTCGTCCAGCTCCGACAGTTTCTCGTCGGTGCCGTAGATGTGCTTCAGGTAGCGGCGCAGGACGTCGTATTTGCCGTCGCGCTTCACCTTGTCGAGCATGTCGCCGATCTTGCGGCCCATGCCCGCGCAGGCCCAGCCCAGATGGGTTTCCAGGATCTGCCCGACGTTCATGCGCGAAGGCACGCCCAGCGGATTGAGCACGAGATCGACCGGCGTGCCGTCATCGAGGTACGGCATGTCTTCCATCGGCAGAATGCGGCTGATGACGCCCTTGTTGCCGTGACGGCCGGCCATCTTGTCGCCGGGCTGCAGCTTGCGCTTCACCGCAACGAACACCTTGACCATCTTCATCACGCCCGGGGCCAACTCGTCGCCGCGGCGCAGCTTCTCCACCTTGTCGGCGAAGCGCTTGTCGAGGCGCTGCTTGGACTCGTCGTACTGCTTGCGCAGGCCTTCGATCTCGGCCATCGCCTTGTCGTTGCGCAGGCCGATCTGCCACCACTGGTGCTTCGGGATCGCATCCAACACCGGCTGCAGGATCTTGGTTTCCGGCGGCAGGTTCTTGGGACCCGTGACGGCCGTCTTGTTCAGCAGGATTTCCTGCAGGCGCGCGAAGATGTTGCGCTCCAGGATGGCGAGTTCGTCGTCGCGGTCCTCGGCCAGACGCTCTTCCTCGGCGCGTTCGATGGCCAGCGCGCGCTGGTCCTTGTCGACGCCGTGACGGTTGAAGACGCGCACTTCCACGATGGTGCCGGTGACGCCCGGCGGAACGCGAAGCGAGGTGTCGCGCACATCGGCGGCCTTTTCGCCGAAGATGGCGCGCAAGAGCTTCTCTTCCGGGGTCATCGGGGTTTCGCCCTTCGGCGTCACCTTGCCCACCAGAATGTCGCCCGCGTTCACTTCGGCGCCGATGTAAACGATGCCGGCTTCGTCGAGGTTCTTGAGGTTTTCTTCGCCGACGTTCGGGATGTCGCGCGTGATTTCCTCAGGGCCGAGCTTGGTGTCGCGCGCCATGGTCTCGAATTCCTCGATGTGGATCGAGGTGAAGACGTCATCGCGCACGATGCGCTCGGAGATGAGGATGGAGTCCTCGTAATTGTAGCCGTTCCACGGCATGAAGGCGACCAGCGCATTCTTGCCGAGCGCCAGCTCGCCCAGATCGGTCGACGGACCGTCGGCGATGATGTCGCCCTTCTGCACGATGTTGCCCACCTTCACCAGCGGATTCTGGTTGATGCAAGTCGACTGGTTCGAGCGCTGGAACTACTTCAGGCGGTAGATGTCGATGCCCGGCTTGGTGGGATCGGCCTCTTCCGTCGCGCGGATGACGATACGCGTGGCGTCCACTTGGTCGACGATGCCGGCGCGCCGCGCGGCGATGGCCGAGCCCGAGTCACGCGCCACGACGGCCTCCAGCCCGGTGCCGACCAGCGGCGCTTCCGTCTGGAGCAGCGGCACCGCCTGACGCTGCATGTTCGAGCCCATCAGGGCGCGGTTGGCGTCGTCGTTCTCGAGGAACGGCACGAGCGCCGCGGCGACCGACACGAGCTGCTTCGGCGAAACGTCGATGAACTCCACCTGGTCTGGCGTCGTCATCACGAAGTCGCCGTGCTTGCGGCAGGAGACAAGCTCGTCGGTGATGCGGCCGCGCGCATCGATGTTCGCGTTGGCCTGGGCGATGGTGAACTTCGCTTCTTCCATGGCCGACAGGTAGATCACCTCTTCCGTGAGGTGCTTGTTGTGCACCCGCCGGTAGGGGCTCTCGATGAAGCCGTACTTGTTGACGCGCGCATACGTCGCCAGCGAGTTGATGAGGCCGATGTTTGGGCCTTCCGGCGTCTCGATCGGGCAGATGCGGCCGTAATGGGTCGGGTGCACGTCGCGCACTTCGAAGCCTGCGCGCTCGCGCGTCAGACCGCCCGGGCCCAACGCCGACATGCGCCGCTTGTGGGTGACTTCCGACAGCGGGTTGGTCTGGTCCATGAATTGCGAAAGCTGCGACGAGCCGAAGAACTCGCGCACCGCCGCCGCCACTGGCTTGGCATTGATCAGGTCGTGCGGCATGACCGTATCGATATCGACCGCGCTCATGCGTTCCTTGATCGCGCGCTCCATGCGCAAAAGGCCGATGCGGAACTGGTTTTCCATCAGTTCGCCCACCGAACGCACGCGGCGATTGCCGAGATTGTCGATGTCGTCGATTTCGCCGCGGCCGTCGCGAAGCTCCGCGAGCGCCTTGACGATGGCCAGGATGTCTTCCTTGCGCAGCGTGCGGTAGGTGTCGGGCGCGTCGAGCGTCAGGCGCATGTTCATCTTCACGCGGCCGACGGCCGACAGATCGTAGCGCTCGGAGTCGAAGAAAAGCTGATTGAACAGCGTCTCCGCCGTATCGAGCGTCGGCGGCTCGCCGGGGCGCATGACGCGGTAGATGTCGATCAGAGCCTGCTCGCGGCTGTGGTTCTTGTCCACCGCCAGCGTGTTGCGGATGTACGCACCGATGTTGATGCCATCGACGTTGATGACCTCGATTTCGTCGAAGCCCGCCTCGGCAAGCTGATCGAGGGTCGCGGTCGTGAGTTCGTCGCCGGCTTCCACGAAGATCTCGCCGGTTTCGGGGTTGACCATATCAAGCGCGGAATAGCGGCCGACGAGTTCGTCAGCCGCCAACGAGACGTTCTTGACGCCCTCGTCCTGCCACTTCTTCAGCATGCGGGCGCCGACCTTGCCGGCCGCCTCGAGCAGCACTTCGCCGGTCTTCGGATTCTTCCACTCCGAATTGGCCTTGGCGTTGCGCATCCATGCCGGATCGACCGGCGTGGTCCACGAGCCGTCCTTCTGACGCTTGAAGGCGATCTTGCCGTAGAAAAAGTCGAGGATCTGCTCCTGGTCCATGCCGAGGGCGTAGAGCAGCGTCGTCACCGGCAACTTGCGGCGGCGGTCGATGCGCACATGAATGATGTCCTTGGCGTCGAATTCGAAATCGAGCCACGAGCCGCGATAGGGAATGACGCGCGCCGCGAACAGGAGCTTGCCCGACGAGTGCGTCTTGCCCTTGTCGTGATCGAAGAACACGCCCGGCGAACGGTGCATCTGGGAGACGATCACGCGCTCGGTGCCGTTGACGATGAAGGTGCCGTTTTCGGTCATCAGCGGAACGTCGCCCATATAGACGTCCTGTTCCTTGATGTCCTTGACCGATTTGGCCTCGGTTTCCGGCTCCACTTCGAACACGATGAGACGCAGCGTCACCTTCAAAGGCGCCGCGAACGTCATTGAGCGCTGCTGGCACTCCTCGACGTCGTATTTCGCCTCCTCGAAGTAATAATCGACATATTCCAGGCGCGAGGTTTCCGAGAAATCCTGGATCGGAAAGACCGAGGAAAACACGGCCTGCAGGCCTTCGTCGGCGCGCACGCCGCTCGCCGGCTTTTCGACCTGGAGGAACTGCTTATACGAGGCCATCTGGACCTCGATGAGGTTCGGCATCTCCGCTACTTCGACCATTTTGCCGAAGTATTTCCGAAGCCGCTTGCGTCCCGTGAAAGAGAGAGCCATTCCCGCCGTTCCTTACCTTCAGAAAAAACCGCCGTCAGAGCAAAAATCACCGCCCCTTCCGAGCCAGTTCCCCGGCCCGGAAGGGCAGTGCACGAACGAAATATGCACGCGCACGCGGTTTTTCAAGCCGCGACGCCTCCTTACTTCAGCTCGACCTTCGCACCGGCGTCTTCGAGCTGCTTCTTGATCTTGGCCGCCTCATCCTTGCTCACGTCGGCCTTGACCTCCTTGGGAGCGCCCTCAACGAGGTCCTTCGCTTCCTTGAGGCCCAATCCGGTGATCGCGCGGACTTCCTTGATAACGTTGATCTTTTTGTCTCCTACCGCCGTCAGCATGACCGTGAACTCGGTCTTTTCCACGGCTGCCGCCGCTGCCACCGGCGCCGCCGCCGCTGCTGCGACCGGAGCCGCCGCCGACACGCCCCACTTCTCTTCGAGCAGCTTCGCAAGATCGGCCGCTTCGAGAACCGTCAGGCTCGACAGGTCTTCAACCAACTTTTCGATGTTCGCCATTTTGAATGTCCTTCGTCAGTGTACGGGTTTGAACGTTGTTTCGGCTGTCGCCTACGCGGCTTCTTCCTTCTTGGAGTACGCGCTGATGACCCGGGCGAGCTGGCCCGCGGGCGCCTGAAGAATGCCCGCGATCTTTGTCGCCGGAGCCTGAATGAGGCCGATGATCTTGCCTCTCAGCTCGTTGAGCGACGGCAGCGCTGCGAGGGTCTTCACACCCTCCACATCCAATGCCGTCGTCCCGACCGATCCGCCCAGGACCACGAATTTCGCGTTGTCCTTGGCATAGGCCACCACCACCTTCGAAGCGGCAACGGGATCACTGCTGAACGCAATGCCCGTCGGACCCTTGAAAAGGTGGGAGATGCCCTCGATCGGCGTACCCTGAAGCGCACGCACGGCCAGACGGTTCTTGGCCACCTTGAACGAGGCTCCGGCCGCGCGCATGCGCGTACGAAGATCGCCAAGCTGGGCAACCGTCAGGCCCTTATAGTGGGCGACAACCACGGAGCCGGAGCTCGCGAAGACGCCTTTCAGCTCTTCTACGACTTCCGCCTTCTTGGCTTTCTCCACTGTGCTCTCCTTATTTGATGGCCTGCCGCTGCGTTACTTGAGGCCATTGATCCGGCCTGTCGCTTCGCTGCTTGAACCACCAATCAACCCGGAAACGCGTGGCGATCCGCATCTCCGCCCTGTTGCTCACTCCTGCCCCAGGGTTCAAACCCGAACCCCGTCTGCGCTGGACGTTTAAGTGCCTTACGCACTCCAGCGGTCTCGGACAGGTCATCGGACCATCGCCGGCCCGAATTCTTGCTCCCCTCATCCTGAGCTTGTCGAAGGATGAGGTTTCAATCCGGTCCCTCATGGTTCGACAGGCTCACCATGAGGGAAATTCAATCAGGCCTCCGCCCCGCCGCCGGCATTGACGGACGGCAGCGCAATCTTGACGCCCGGCCCCATGGTCGAGCTGATCGAAATCTTCTTCACATAGGTGCCTTTGGCGCCCACGGGTTTGGCCTTCACGACGCTATCGACGAACGCCTTTACGTTGGCGACGATGGCCGCTTCCGTGAAGCTCGCCTTGCCGACGCCGGCCTGCACGATGCCAGCCTTCTCGACGCGGAATTCCACCGCGCCGCCCTTGGCGTCCTTGATCGCATTGGTGACGTCCATCGTCACCGTTCCGACCTTCGGGTTCGGCATCATGCCGCGCGGACCCAGCACTTTGCCGAGACGGCCGACGATGCCCATCATGTCGGGCGTGGCGATGCACTTGTCGAAGTTGATCTCGCCCTTCTGCACCTGTTCGGCGAGGTCTTCCGCACCGACGATATCCGCACCGGCGGCGCGGGCTTCATCGGCCTTGGGGCCCTTGGCGAACACGGCGACGCGCTGGGTGCGGCCGGAACCGCTCGGCAGCGAGACGACGCCGCGCACCATCTGGTCCGCATGGCGGGGATCGACGCCGAGATTGATCGACAGTTCGATGGTCTCGTCGAACTTGGCGGTCGCCCGCGTCTTGACCAGCTTCACCGCCTCGTCGACCGGATAGGACTTGGCGACATCCACACCGTCGACAGCCTTCTTGAACCGCTTTGAAATCTTTGCCATCGCCCCTACTCCTTGACCTGAATGCCCATCGAACGCGCGGAACCTTCGATCAGGCGCATGGCCATCTCGACGTCGTTGGCGTTGAGGTCCTTCATCTTGGCTTCGGCGATCTGGCGAACCTGGGCTTTCGTCACGGAGCCGGCGACGTCGCGGCCCGGCGCCTTCGACCCGGATTCGAGCTTGGCCGCCTTCTTCAGGAAGTAGGACGCCGGCGGCGTCTTCATCTCGAAGCTGAACGACTTGTCCGAAAACACGGTGATGTTCACCGGGATCGGCATGCCCTTTTCCTGGTCCTGCGTCTTGGCGTTGAAGGCCTTACAGAACTCCATGATGTTGAGGCCGCGCTGACCCAAAGCGGGGCCGATTGGCGGAGACGGATTGGCCGCTCCCGCCGGCACTTGAAGTTTGATGTAACCGACGATCTTTTTTGCCACTTTCTTGCCGCCTCCTTAGCGGTCTGCGGTGCAAGCGGAGCCGGCTGCCCCTCCCGCGATGATGCTCAGATCTTCTCGACCTGAGTGAATTCCAATTCCACCGGCGTGGCGCGGCCGAAGATCGACACCGCCACCTTGAGCCGCGAACGATCCTCGTCGACTTCTTCCACCGTACCGTTGAACGAGGTGAATGGGCCGTCGGCCACGCGCACCTGCTCGCCGATTTCGAAGGTGACGGACGGCTTCGGCCGCTCGGAGCCCTCGGTAACCTGGTTCAGGATGCGATCCACTTCGCCCTGGCGCAACGGCATCGGCTTGTTGTTCTGGCCCAAAAAGCCCGTGACCTTCGCCACGTTCTTCACCAGGTGATAGGCCTCGTCCGTCAGCTTGGCGCGCAGCAGCACGTAGCCCGGCAGGAACTTGCGTTCCGAATTGACCTTCTGGCCGCGGCGCACTTCGATCACTTCCTCGGTCGGAACGAGGACATCCTCAATGAGATCCTCCAGGCCCTGGAGCTGGGCCTGACGCTTGATCTCCTCCGACACCTTCTTCTCGAAATTCGAGTAAGTGTGGACGATGTACCACTTGGCGTCCGACTTGGTTCCTGCTTCGCTCATCCGACGGCACCGATCAGCAGGCGCTCGCCCCAAGCGAGCACCGTGTCAACGAAGAAAAAGAACACCACTGTAAGCGCCACCATGACGAAGACCATGAAAGTCGTAAGATAGGTTTCCTTCCAGGTCGGCCAAGTGACCTTTTTCATCTCACGCACGGTTTCGCCGTAGAACGCAAGGATACCGCCTTTACGGCGCGGAGGCGCCGGCAACTCCTTATCGCTCTTGGTACCCGTCGTCGTTTTGGTGGCCTCGGCCATTTGTGTCTTTCAGCGCGAAAATTGGCAGGAGTGGAAGGATTCGAACCCTCGGCCTACGGTTTTGGAGACCGCCGCTCTACCAACTGAGCTACACTCCTTCGTGCACCACTCGGGCTGTTCGCTTCGCGGCCCTCGGGTGCGATTTCAACTACATTACCTCGCCGATTGAAGTGCTCTCTTCAGCATCTCGCCTCTATTGCGAAGTCACTTAATGATCTTCGAGACGACGCCCGAGCCGACGGTGCGCCCGCCTTCGCGGATGGCGAAGCGAAGCTTCTCTTCCATCGCGATCGGAACGATCAGTTCGACCTCGATCGCCACGTTGTCGCCAGGCATCACCATCTCCGTGCCTTCCGGCAGCTTCACGATCCCCGTCACGTCCGTCGTGCGGAAGTAAAACTGCGGACGATAGTTCCCGAAGAACGGCGTATGACGCCCGCCCTCGTCCTTCGTCAGCACGTAGACGTTGCCCTGGAAATTCGTGTGCGGCGTGATCGAACCCGGCTTGGCCAAGACCTGACCGCGCTCGACACCCGTGCGCTCGATGCCGCGCAGCAACGCTCCGATGTTGTCGCCGGCCTGGCCCTGATCGAGCAGCTTGCGGAACATCTCGACGCCCGTCACCGTCGTCGATACCGTCGGGCGGATGCCCACGATCTCGACCGTCTCGCCGACCTTCACGATGCCGCGTTCCACACGCCCCGTCACCACCGTGCCGCGACCAGAGATCGTGAACACGTCTTCGATCGGCATCAGGAACGGCTTGTCCAACGGACGCGTCGGCTGCGGAATGTACTCGTCGACCGCATCCATCAGCTTCAGGATCGAGTCCTTGCCGATGTGGTTCGGATCCGGCTTGTCTTCCAGCGCTACCATCGCTGAGCCGCGGATCACCGGGATCGTGTCGCCCGGGAACTCGTAGCTCGACAACAGCTCGCGAACTTCCATCTCGACCAGATCCAGAAGCTCCGGGTCGTCCACCATGTCCACCTTGTTCATGTAGACCACCAGCGCAGGCACGCCCACCTGGCGCGCCAACAGGATGTGCTCGCGCGTCTGCGGCATCGGGCCGTCCGCCGCCGAGACCACGATGATCGCGCCGTCCATCTGCGCCGCGCCCGTGATCATGTTCTTCACATAGTCCGCGTGGCCGGGGCAGTCGACGTGCGCGTAATGCCGCTTGTCCGTCTCGTACTCCACATGCGCCGTGTTGATCGTGATCCCGCGCGCCTTCTCTTCCGGCGCCTTGTCGATCTGATCGTACGAGGTGAACTGCGCCTTGCCCGTCTCCGCCAGAATCTTCGTAATTGCAGCCGTCAACGTCGTCTTGCCATGGTCTACATGGCCGATCGTCCCGATGTTGCAGTGCGGCTTGTTCCGCTCGAATTTGGCCTTCGCCATCG
>Ga0187810_10000644_pt1 | contig 12729 bp, 10 predicted proteins | sample NC_wetland_sal_i_9_FD_132963 | JGI IMG/M metagenome (GOLD analysis project Ga0187810, IMG submission 132963) | Wetland sediment microbial communities from Neuse River Estuary, North Carolina, USA - ASW_5 | ecosystem: Environmental > Aquatic > Freshwater > Wetlands > Sediment | place: USA: North...
CCAGGATGCATGGGACTCCTATTGAATCGGATCGTGAATCGTAACCAGCTTGGTGCCGTCGGGAAACGTGGCTTCCACCTGCACTTCGTGAATCATCTCCGCGACGCCGTCCATGACGTCCGCGCGGGTGAGGATGGATGCGCCCAGGCTCATGATCTCGGACACGCTTCTGCCATCGCGCGCCGCTTCCAGAATTTCGGCCGAGAGGATCGCCATGGCCTCCGGATAATTCAGCTTTAGTCCGCGCGCGCGCCGCTTCTTCGCCAATTAGAGGCGACGAAGATCATGAGCTTGTCCTGCTCGCGCGGAGTCAGATGCACCGGCTACTCTCCTTATTCAATCAATGAACTTTTCGGGGAAGCGTGGCGACGCGGCCACAGAGAATCCACTTAGCTGCTTTCCAGATTTCAACCAAGCCGCCCGCCAGCGAACGCCCGCTGACCGCAAGACCGCGTATCGCGAGACCATGCGCCCGCAGCGAGGTCACTCCCCATAATACTTCAGCGCTGGAAAGCTGGTCAGCAAGTGTTTGCATCTGCGATTCGAAATTTTTCCAATAGCTGGCCGGCGCGCCCGCGCGGCAGATATAGCATGACGCGAAATGACGAAACGGACCGAGCCGCGCGATGGAATCGATGCGCTGAACCAGCGGGGCCAGCGTCCAGCGTTCGATCGCGATCGGCTGCCTGTCGGCGACGAGTTCAAAATCTGATGTCAGCGATTCGAAGCGGAAGATTTCATCCGAAGCTTCGCGGCCGGGCGCCACGCGGTCGCACCAGATGAGTGAGCCGCCGAGCTCAATTTCGACACGCGCCTGTTGGTCGAAACGGGAGCCGGCAAACGGGATCAGTTGATCGGGCAAATATTCCAAGTATGCATCTGAAGCGACGCTCACGCGCATGCGCTGCGATGCACGGCTGCCAGGCGAGCGGCTGCGATACACGCGAGTAGCGCCGGTGGACGTTACTTGCGCTTGAGCGCGCGGCCCCACGTCCACTTGCCAGGAAAGCGAATCGGTGTCGAGAATTCCACCCGAGAGATTGTGCACGTGCGCGAGTGTCTCGCCGGTGGGAGCGGGAAAACCACGCACCACGCGCCACGGTGGCTGCTGCTGTTTGACGCGAAGAATGGTGGCGCCGCCATCGGCCGCTTCGAAAGACAAGTGGAGATTTGATGATGGCGTCATCATTCAACTCATGAAGAGACGGGTATAAAGGCTCGCATGCCGCGCGGATGCGATGTCCGCTAGAGGCGTGAAGCAGCTGGTTTGCGATGGTTGGATGGCGACGCCCTGCTCGGCGATTCGGACGATCGCTGGTTTCAAGCTCCAGAGAATCTGGTGCGCTTGGGTCTGGCCGAGCGGGAGCAAACGCTGACATGCGGAGACGAGCGCGGTGATGGATTGCTGGAGATAAGCCGCAGCGGCCGTTGGAGCATCAATCCCGAAAGCGCCGGCAGCCAAACCAAAGCAGGGCGCCAAGTGAACTTCGCCGCCGAGCTCGGATGCGGAGAGCAACAACTCGTCTGCCGATATGTTCGCGGTTAATCGCAAAAAGCGACGGCCCATGGCGGCCGAGGCGTCGCGGGATTCACGGGCCAGTTTGCGCGCGCCGAGCTCAGTGTTCCAAGTGAGCCAATCGTGAATCGCGGCGCCACAGCTTGCCGCGCAGTAAGCCGCCTCCAGCGCACCGGTCTCGGACAAGTAATCCCCCAGAAACTGCGCTAAGGTTTCCGTTGTCAGAAATCCCGCTTCGACCAGCGTCTCGAGGCCGAACGAGTGGGCCGCGCTTCCGATGGGGAACGCGCTATCGGCAAGCTGCTGGAGCTGAAGAAGGGGTAGCATCAGGCGAAGAGATACTGCACGTCTTGCGGCAGCGCCTCGCACGCGGCCAATTCATCCCAGCCGAGCTCGGCGCGAACGACGTCAAAGAACGCGCTGCGATTCACATCCTGCCCTTGCAGCCGGCTTGCGAGGATGTCGGCGGTTGCGAGATTGGTGCTCGCGGCGACGTATCCGGCGTTCGAGATCAAATCGTAATTGCCCCAATGGCTGCGATAGAGTCCTTTGCGGTTCCATCGCACAGCCGAATACAGGGCCTCATTGATGCCGATGAGCGGGAACAGCGCGCCATACAACTTCGCGAGGTCGCAACACACGCGCGCAAAATAGGTGATGTTGGGACCGTGCCAGGCCGAGCGCAACGGTTCGGGGATCAACCCGAACAAATTCGAGATCCCCAGCCGAGTGGGGCCCTTGAATTTCGCGAAACTGATCATTGGGCAGCCGGCGTATTGGAGCAGCACTTCGGGAATATTGTCTTGATTGCATGCGCCGTCCCAGTAGGCCTCGGTGACGTTGACGTACTGGGCGTGGTGTTTGGCCATGACGTCGGCGAGGCCCGTGCGGCGCAGATATTCGGCGTCCTGCTGGTGGATCCACGCGCGATGGTCGCGCGCCTCGTGCTCCCAATCGAACTTCGCTTCTTCGACGTTTCTCGACGATGTGTGGCCTTCAAGAATGACGGCGGGCGCCGGCAGAGCGCGCAGCAAAAGATCGAGCGCGGCAGGGTCAGTGTACGTTCCAGTGGCATAACCGTGCCACGTTACTTTGACGAGCACGCGTTCGGGATTTCCAGCAGGCAGAACCTGTTCGAGCACACGGGCCATGCGGCCGCAATCCGGCACGGAGGCGATCACGCCTGCGCCCACGGTCCACGACTTCGATTCGGCGGCGACGCTGCGCTTCGGCGATGTGGCCCGCACGGACTCGCGCGCGCGCTTGTCGTTCCACAATCGCGTGATTCGTTGCGCGAGCCAGGCTGTGATCGCGGGATGATCGCCCGGCGGCTCCGCCAAGCGCCACGCGGCGGCATCGGGATGATCGCGTTGAAAATTTTGCAGAATGACCTCGGCGAATTCGACGTGCTCGGTCCGCCATAACGCTTGCGCAAGCACCACCCAGTTCAGAGGACGCTGCGCGCATTTTTCGAGCGTATGCGCGAGGAATGGCTGCGCATGCCGAACGAATCCCACTTCGCCCGCCGTGAGGCTCAACCGTTCCCAAATTAAACGCATCAGCCGATAGCTCTGCGCGCGGCTGCCTGCGTCGCCGTGTCCGCTAGCCGCGAAGATTAGTCCGGTGGCGGGTCCGACTCGGTCGGCCAGAGCTTCCACGAGCAACGGATGGCCGGGATCGACGTCGTCATGATGTATGACCAGCGCCGGTTTCGCGCGGCGTGCTTCGCTAATGGCGCGGCCCAGCGCCTCGCGCTGGAGCAGATTGAAATCAAGCACGGTGGGAAGGACGAAGACCTCGCCGGAATCGCGAGCGGAAATCGCGGTCGATAACCCCTCAAACGATGTCGCTTCGATAGCCGGCCGAAAACCGAGAATCGGCTCACATGCCGCGGCAAGCGCATTCACGTCCCAGCGCGGAACATCCGTGGCGAGAATGAACGCGGGGGTCAGTGCAGTTTCCCGCCGATCCGGCCATGCTTGGTCATGGATGCCAACACGTCCACCATCGCGCGCACGGCAACCAGCGCGGTGATATCGGAGATATCGTAGGGCGGCGACACCTCCACCGCTTCCATGGCCGCGATGCCTTCTTTGGCCACGCCCTTCAAAATGGCGAGAGCCTCGCGCGGAAGGAAGCCGCCGGGCTCGGGCCATCCGGTTCCGGGAACGAATCCGGCATCCACCGAATCGACATCGAAGGAAAGGTACACGGCACTCGCGCCTTTCCACGCCACTTCCAGTGCGATTTCAATGGTCTTGTCGATCCCAATGCGTTCGATGTCTTGAATGGTCAGGACCGTCGATCCGCGCTCACGGCCTTTCTTCACGCCGGGCCGCGGCACCTGCCACCCGCCGATGCCGATCTGCACGAGATTCGTCGGCGGGCAGTTCGGAATATTCGTGGCGTGGAACCACGGACAAGTGTGCATGATCTCGTCCATATCCTTTTCTTGCGTGTCGATGTGGCGATCCAGATGAATGATACCCACCTTGCCCTCGACGCATTGCGCCACGCCGCGCGCGCACGGGAAGCCGATGGAATGGTCGCCGCCCATGATCATCGGCAGCGTTCCTTGCGACAGAATGTGCGCGATGCCCTTGGTGATCTGGTCGTGACTCTTGGTGATGTTGGCGGGGCAAAAGATATCGCCGACGTCGCACATCTTGAGGGATTCGCGCAGGTCAACACCGAGCTCGAAGTTGTAGGTGGTGTACAGCGACGAGATGCGGCGGATTCCCTGCGGTCCAAAGCGCGTCCCGGCGCGGTAGGTAGTGCCGATATCGAAGGGCACGCCGACGAACGCTACGTCGTATTCGCCCACCTGGCGCACGTCCTCGAGATACGGCGTTTTGAGGAACGTATTGATGCCGGACCAATGCGGCAGCTCGCCGCGTTGGAAACAACTGATCTCGGTTTTGTCCTGGATGGAATCGACGCATTCCAGGCCGAATTCCTTGCCGCGCCGGACTTCTTCCTGCCACTGCCGCGACGGAATCTGGCTTTCCTCCCGAAGAGCTTTCATGCCTTCGAGTTCGGGGAGTTTCACTTCTCTGGTGTGCTCCCGATGATTCGGGGCATGGCTCTTGTAAAAAGACATTTAGGATGATTGTACTTACTTTCCTTTCTAGGCTTCGGCGGCGTCCACTTCTTCGGTGCGGAGGCCGTCGGGGAAGGTGCTTTGTTCAACACGGCGAATAAAACCGGCGACCCTTTGCTCGTCGCAAGCATCGGGCACGGGAAGATCCAGGACGACATTCGCCCCGTCGTCATCGCCGCCCGTTCGCCCGAGTGCGATCACACGCGTGGCAAGGATCACAGCCTCGCGCGGATTGTGAGTCACGAAGAGTATGGTGGTTCCCGTTTCGCGCCAAAGATCCTTAATGAGCCGCTGCATTCCTAAACGCGTGCCGGGATCGAGCGCGCTGAACGCTTCGTCCATCAGCAGAACCTTGGGGCGCATGATGAGCGCCTGTGCGATCGCGACGCGCTGCTGCATGCCGCCCGAAAGCTGGTGCGGATATTTGATAGCGTCCGATTCGCGCAGACCCATGCGGCGCAAATATCCGAAGGCTTCGGCCTGAAACTCCTGGCGGCGCACGCGGCGGGCGGGAGACAGGTTGCCGAAGAATCCCACTTCGGTAACTTCGAGTCCGAAGGTGATGTTATCGAGCACCGTGCGGTCCGGGAACAACGAGTATTTCTGCGGCACATATCCGCAGTGCCGGTCGGGCCGAGTGCGCGGGCTGCCTTCCAGCAGCACTTGGCCGCTTGCGGGCATCTCCTCGGCTAACACCAGACGCAGCAGCGTGGATTTTCCGCAACCCGTTTGGCCGACGATGGAGATGAATTCGCCTGGGACAATGTCCAGACTGACGCCGTTCAGAATCTTCCTGGCGGGCTTGCCCGGCTGACCATACGCAACATGAACGTCCCGGATCGAAATCATGGCAGCCTGGCGTTGGGCCGCTGCCGCCGGTTTGTTGTCCATGATCGTTGGTACGCTGGCCACGGTTTCTTACGCCTCCTGGAACCAGGGATGCAGTTTGCGGTTCAACGTGCGCATTCCGAAATCCACCAGAAACAGCAGCAGCGCCACCCACAGCACGTAAGGAATGATGGTGTCCATCCCCATGTGACGGCGCAGCAGAGCGATGCGATACGCCAAGCCATCCTGGGAGGCAATCATTTCGCCGGCGAACAGGAACAGCATCACCGACTTCAAATTGAGGCGGATGCTATTCAACACGCGGGGCCAGATTTGTTTGAAGACGATCCGGTAAGTGATGGCGAAATCGCCGGCGCCCAAAGTGAAGCCCTTGACGATCTGCTCCTTGGGCACGCCGCGCGTGAGATTGAACGAATCCAGGATGATGGTGGGCGCAACGCCGACCACGATCAGCATTACCTTCGCCAGCTCGTCAATACCGAAGGCGATGAACAGAATGGGGAGCAGCGAGAGCGCGACTATTTTGTCGAAAAACAGAACGAATCGCAGAAAAACCGACCCCACGTAAGGGAACATGCCCATGTGCAAGCCGAGCAGGACGGCGGGAAAGAGCAGCGCCATGCTAATCAGGAAGCGCCGCCCGGTGGCGATAGTATCCTTCCACAGCATGCTGTTTCGAATTTTCGCGGCTAAAGACTGCCGATTCGGATCGCTTGTGACCTCGTCGTCCTCGGCCGGTTTCAGCGTGGCGTCGGCAAAAGCCCGGCCCATTTGATGGAGCGTGGGCATCACTCGATCATCGGGATTGTCGAGATGGCGGGCGCGCGAGACCCAGAAATAACTCACGATTCCCGTCGCGAACAAAAACCAGGAAAGAATCCAGACCGTGGTGCGCGATGGCTGGGCGTGAATCTGCAGGATGCTCACAGCTTGCCTCCAGCGGCCAGCTCCATGTACGAGGCGTCGAAACGCAATCGCACGCGATCCTTCTTGCCTTGCACGGAGCCATCCGGAAAGCGGATTGCCACATCGTCGGGCGAATTAGTTTTGTCGCCCAGCAATCCATGCGAGAAACAGAACTGCCGCACCAGCTCCATGGTCTTCTTCAGTTGCTCCGACTTCGTCATCTCGAGCGCGGAGGGCGCGGTGTAAAACAAGTGGGTGGTGGCGAGCTGCTCCTTATACGAAGCCAGCGTGTCTTCCGAGACTTCGGCGATCGACGAAAGCACCTTGTCGCCCTCAGGACCCTGCTTGGCCATTTGCGCCGTTAATTCGTACCAGGCGCCGACGATTGCCTTTGCGAAGCGCTGTCCGGAACCATCCGGCCGATTCAGCACTTCGGTGCGCACCACCATCAGGTCCAGAATTTCCCCGGGGATTTTCGAGGAATCGAAGATTTTGGTGATGCCTTTGCCCTTGAGGATTTGCGAGACCAGCGGCTTCCAGGTGACCACAGCCTCCTGGCTTGTGTCGCTCAGGAACGCGCCCGCGATATCGGAATCCGACGTGTTCACGTATTTCACGCGCTTCAGCTCGCCCGAGAGATTGTTGATCGCCATGGCGCGCTCGAACAAATACTGCGAGACAGTCTTCTCCACCAGCAAAACGCGCTTGCCCGGGATTTGGCCGAGCGTCAGATTGTGGCGCACCAACACGGCGTCGTTCCCGTTCGAATAATCGCCGACGATGATCGACGTGGTGTCGACACCCGCCGCGGCCGGCATGTCGAGCGCTTCCATGTTCGTCATGGCGCAAGCGTCGATGTTCTTGGCTACAAATGCATCGAGCGAGGGTGCGTAATCGAAGCGTTGCACTTTGATCGCGACGCCGTATTTGTCGGCCCACTTCTTCAACAGCCCGGACTTGGCCATGTATTGATACGGATCCCAGCCGACGTATACAGACCAGCCGAGCGTGAAGGTCGGAGGATTACCAGCGGCGCTCAAGGCGCCCGAGAGCGCGAACAGCGCGGATAAAATTGGTAGGAGTTTTCGCATCTCAACCATCCGGTGCCCCGCCGCACGGATGGCTACATGGCCGGTTGGAAACTACAGTATATCGCAACGAAGCTAGAAGCTACGCTGGCAGTGAACGCGGTGCGAGAGATTCGGGTCGGACGCCTTCGGCGAGCACCAGCCAGTCGCCATTTGCCAATTGCGCCCGAAGAGCAATCAGCTCGACAATTGGCGGGTACGGCCATCTTGGCCAGGTTTGGAGCGGTCCGTAGGTGAAACTCGCTCGCTTCAAGTTAAAGCTCGCACGCCCACCGTCACTAGTGAGCAAAAGGTTGCCAGCACGAGCGGACTCGACAAATCCCATGGTGTAGAGACTGGTGCCGGAGGCGGCGCAGAACATCACTCCAAGTTCGGGTCTGGTGCTTTTACATTCGTCAAAGGTGCGCCAAGCTTGGTCGATCGAGATTCGCGTTCCGGCGGGATCGCTCATGGCTTTAGCATCGCGCTCAAGACGACCTCCGGCACGCGGATGCGCGCCACGCCGTCGCGTTTGTCCTTCTCTCCCTTGTCCTTCTCGCCGCGTAGCGCCCTCTCGATGGCCACGGCCAGTTCGGGGGAATCGGGAGTCACGTCGGGCTCAAAGCGCTGCACGATCTTGCCATCGCGGTCCGCGAGGAATTTCGTGAAATTCCAACGGATGGGTCCGCCCGTGCCGGGATTGGCTTGCTTGTCCGTCAGGAATTGATACAGCGGCGACACGTGCTCGCCCGCGAGCGAGAGCTTGGCGAACATGGGAAACGTGACCTTGTATTTACCCGCGGCAAGCTGTTGAATGGCGTCGTTGCCATCGGGCTCTTCCTGGCCGAAATCGTTGCTCGGAAACGCAAGAATCACGAGTCCCTGGTCTTTGTACTTTTGATAGAGCGCCTCTAAGCCCTCATACTGCGGCGTGAAGATGCTGTGGCTGGCCACGTTCACGATGAGGAGCACCTTGCCGCGATAAGGTGCCAGCGGCGCCGGCTTTCCGTCGATCGCGAGCGGAATGAAATCGAGAACCGTGGCGGCGCGCAAAAGCACGCCACTCGCGGCCAGTAGAATTAGCGACAGAGCGCCAGCACGGCTAAAATTCATAGCGTAGAGCGAACTGCATTTCACGCGGCGGCATGGTGTTTTGATATTCGCCGAACTGCGTGGGATTTTGCAACGAGAGGCTGGGCTGGATGAAGTTCACGTTATTGAACGCGTTGTATGCTTCCGCGCGGAACTGGATGCTGTGGCCTTCCCACGGCAGCGGAAAAGATTTCGCTACTCCGATATCGAAATTCTTCATTCCTGCCAGCCGGACAATGGCCCGCGTTCCGGCCGCCGACCCCGGGTAGGCATCCGCGAAGCTACCGGTGGCATTGGTGGTGGAGAAAACGCCAGGGTTACCGTTGTTATCGTACCCGTTCGTCACTTTGAAGGGAGCCGTCGCCATCGCGAGAGTACCCTGCCAATAGTTCACGTCCCAAGTTTGATTGCCTTGGATGACGCTGGGCAATCCGCTGGCAAATCGCGCGATGGTTGATATCTGCCAGCCGCCGAAGATCTCATTCGCCCAGCCCGGAGCATTGCTCCAGAACGGCTTGCCTTTGCCTACCGGCAATTCATACACCACGTCGATGTTGGCCTGATTGCGAATATCAAAATCCGACGATCCGCGGAATTGGCCTGCGTTGAAAATATTCTGGATCACCGCGCCGTCTTGACCGGAAGCGCCTTCGGCGGCGGACGCGTTGTCGATGGAATGCGAAAGCGTGTAATTGAAGTCAAAGGAAAGGCCGGAGCTGAAGGCTCGCCGCAAGCTCACGGTGGCGGCGTGATAGTTGGCGCTGCCGGCGTTCATCCAGGTGGGCATCGAGCTGCCCTGCGGGGCGAAAAAGGTGTAGCAGCCGAATTTAGAGGCGCATGTTCCGGGCGCAGTGTACTGGCCAGGAATCCGATCCACCGAATGCAGCATATCCAGATAGCTGCCGCCGTACACACCGTAGATGCCGTAGAAGTAGTTGGCTGCGGCGCTTCCGTTGAAGAAGAAGTTCTTGACTGGGGCGAACATGTCCTGAATGTACGGGATGTTCGGCACCAGCGAAGGGTTGTTCATGACGGCCTGCGCGGCGGCGCTGGGGCTGCAATTCTGGGTGCTGTTCCCCAGAGACGCGCACACCGAGTTGTACGCATTGCGAATCCCCGTCATGGCGGTGAGCCAGGTCTGGCCCGACCCAGGATCGTACAAGTTTTCTAGCGGCGTGTATACGTCGCCCTGCAGCAGAAGCTTGCGGGAGAGCCGGCCGGCATAAGACACTTCGAGCGTCATCTTGCCGGGGATCTGGCGCGCGAACGACGCATTCAGCAGGAGCGAGTAAGGCGACTTCAAGTCCGGATAGATTCCCTGGAATTCGCCGACGATTCCATTCACGTCCGGCGGCGTGTAGGGAAAACCGGTTGCCGGAGCGGCGGGAAGCGCCGGCGCACTGCCGTTGTAGCGCGGCGACGTCGTGAATGTGTAAGAGACGGGGTTGTTCAGCGTGGTAGCTAAACCAAACGAACCGAACTGATCGAACTCGGTGATGAGCTCGCTTCCGAAACGATCGTAAAGCATGGCGCCGCCCGCGCGAAAGACGCCGCCGTTCCCAAAGATCTTCCCGAGCAATCCGCCACGGTCCTTGGGAGCATAGGCCAAAGCGAACCGCGGACCAAAATTATTGTCGTCCGGGTTGTACCAGCTCGATTTGCCGTTTACCGGACCGTTGAGGTTATAGCTAAGGATCGCATTGGGCATGGCGTTGGAAGGAATTCCCTCCGCTCCCAGGCCAACGCGCTGGGCGAAATATTGATCGAGGCCGATATTGGGCGCCACCTGCAGCCCGTTCGCTTCGTAGGGCGGCGGATCATTGGTGTAGCGCAAACCAAACGTCAGCGTCAATTCACGCGACACTCGCCATTGATCGCTCACGAATCCCTCATATTCGCGCATTGCGAACGCGCGTGCATCGGGCGCTCCTTGCGGCAACAACGTGCCGCCCTTTCCGACCTGGTACGTGACCTGTACGTTGTTGACCAAGCCGAGCAGAACTCCCATCCCTGACGCAACTGCGAAGGGGTTGCCAAGCGCGAAATTCGAATTGCCGGTTTGGCCGATCATGTAGTTCTGCACGTCGGTCTGAATGTCTTCGCCCAATCCCACGGCCACATTCGCGCTGAACCCGTAAGTTGGATAGGACTGCGAATAAGTGAATTTGTTATTGGTCATCACCCGGAAATTGAGGCCGGTCGAAATGGTGTGCTTGCCCTTGGTCCAAGTGAGCGTGTCTACGATGTTCTTGACGGGAAGAATGCGTCCGTTGCCGCGCGCGTAGTAATTCTGCAGCTCGTCCAACGGGTATAGCTGGAAAGAGTCGCCCGTTGTTCCTGAATAGTTCCGCCCTTGGCGAGTGTAGCCAAAGGTGAAGTTGTTGATCAGGGTAGGAGTCAGAATGGCGGTGTAGGTCGCCGAGATACCCTTGCTATTGTCTAGTAGCTGGCTGGCGGGCTGCTGGCCGGGAAATTGGGCCAGGGCAGTGGGTTGATCCTGATTCGCATTCGACAGTGTGCCGCGAACCGAGACCGTATGCTTGGCCGCGCTATCAAGGATAAAATCCATCTTGCCGACATATGCACGGTTGTCCAAAGCATCCGGCGCGTTGAAGCGATATCCCGTGAAATTCAAGCCGCCATCGGCGGGCCCAGAGTTGCCGCCGCCTCCATAATTCGCGTCGTTGCCCACCGGGTATTGATTCAGAATGTTGAGGTACGCCTGATTCACACCGACATGCAGAGGATCAATCTGCTGGATCTGCGCTGGGTTGAGCGTATAAATGTTATTGTTGGCATCAGCAAAAGTCAGGATGCCTTGCCTCAGACTTTGGCTAGGGACCAGACGCTCCACCGCTTGCGAGCTTGCGTCGATGCGGCGCTCGTAGTTGAAGAAATAGAAGATGCGGTCTTTCTTCACTGGCCCACCGAGTGAAGCGCCAAACTGGTTGCGGTTGAGTGGTGTCACCGGAACACCGTCGCGATCGTTGAACCAGCTGTTGGCCGCGGTAACCGTGTTGCGGTTGTATTCGTATGCCGAACCATGCAATCGATTCGTGCCGCTCTTGGTGATTAAGACCACCTGGCCGCCCGACGAGCGGCCCTCATCGGCGCCCTGGCCGGCCACTGTCACGCGAAACTCCTGAACGGAATCCAGGGGAATCGGCAACACGGAATTGAAGCCCGCAATAGGGCTTTGGCCGCTGGCGTTGGTACCCTGCTGGGATCCGATGTCGGCTTGGCCCCCGATGCCCGAATTCTCGTTGTCGTTTACGTCTACGCCATCGAGAACAATGTTGTTCTGATCGCGCCGCGATCCCATCACCTCGCCAGTATGCGTCACGCCGGGTTGCAGGCTCAGCAGCTCGACGACGTTGCGCGTGTCCAGCGGCAACTGCTTGATGGAATGCTCGGTGAAGGCGTTGCCGATCGAGGCGTCGGACGTGCTGACTAAAGAAGCTTCGGCGGTAACGTTGACCGTTTGACCCGTGGTGCCCACTTCCAGCTGAATATTGAGAGTGCCTGGAACGTTGATCTGCAGCACCACGTGTTCGCGCGTCGCTTGCGCGAAGCCAGGCTTAGTGACTGTCATCGTGTACTCGCCCGGCATTTCCTGGAGGAACTGATACTCGCCCGTGTTGTCGGTCACAACCTGTCGCGATGCGCCCGTGGAGGCACTCGTCAATTGCACGATTGCCGCGGGAATGATGGCGCCTTGAGCGTCGGAGATCACACCGTGCAAGGAGCTGGTGGATTGGGCCTGGAGCATCGATATTGCGGCCAGCAACGTCAGCCCTGCCAAAACAAATCGCCAGGAACGCCATACAAAAGTCGTCGTGAACATAAGCCTCTCCTCAAACTGGAAGTTGGGAATCAAGACGGAGCGACAGGCTCGGCGCCGACAAGGCGAGAGGGCCGCGAAGCGTTGCGGCGAAGGAACTCAGCGAAGAGTTGACTTCAAAACTGCGGGGCGGTGCGGCAATAAGAAATCCGCACGGAAAAACACCAAGAACTAGGAACCCCGCGGAGCAGTTTTCTAATTATCACGTCCGCTCAGAAGCTGTGTCAAGGAAATCTGTATCGTATTTTTTTATGAAAGTACTAAGCCCCGACGTGTGTACACCTATCAAGCAATGATGTCGTGAATCACGTTTCCGGCCACATCGGTTAGCCGGAAGTCGCGGCCGCTATAACGGTAA
>Ga0187810_10000648_pt1 | contig 12662 bp, 7 predicted proteins | sample NC_wetland_sal_i_9_FD_132963 | JGI IMG/M metagenome (GOLD analysis project Ga0187810, IMG submission 132963) | Wetland sediment microbial communities from Neuse River Estuary, North Carolina, USA - ASW_5 | ecosystem: Environmental > Aquatic > Freshwater > Wetlands > Sediment | place: USA: North...
ATGGCGGGAGCGGGCTTGGGTTTGGGCGCGGGCTCGGCAGCACGGACAGGCTCGACGACGGCGGGAGCGGGCTTGGGTTTGGGCACGGGCTCTGCGGTGGGAACGGGTTTGACAACGACAGGGACTGGTTGAGCCGGGACGACCGGTTTCGGCGTGGGTGGTTGCGGTTTGGGTTGTGGCGGGGGAGGAGGAGCGGTCCAAAGTTCATCCGGCTTCAGAGGTGTGCCCTGAACTTCCACCGTCCCAACATATCCGGGGGTTATCCCCCAAAACTCGCCATCACTTCCCATGGCTATGGTGACCATCGCGTTCGAGGAGAGCTTAACCGGGTGGCCAAAGGCCTCAAACTGGATGGGATTGGAGTTACCCTCAAGAGCATAGATAATGATCCGGTAATTATACCCCGTTTTCACTTCCTTGCCCTTGTCGTGAGGGGTAGCCGGACTGGGCATTTCCTCAGCGAAATGCCCGTAGCTCAGCCGGAAGGACTGATCCCGCAATTTGATCGGTTCTTCCACAACGGCACGCGGGAAAGTATACCGGAGATCCTTGCCATCGAAAATGACGAGGGAATGTGAAGGTTGATCATAATTTATCCTGACCTGAGCCTGTACGGACAGAGGCAGGGACATGAGAAGCCAGCCAAGCGCCAGCAGTGGACGCGATATCACGATCTTAAAAAATAGCGGTGTGCAGAAAATGTGTCAATCCGCCAGAAGGGGTGATGACGCCTCATTTAAGAGTCCGTCTTTCCTATTTTTCAGACAGGCTCCAGGGCCGTTACCAATTTTCTGGCAGGCTTGGCCGGAAATCGTTAAGGATGGAGGATGAGTTTCGTTTCCCCAGAGGGGGGGCTTTCCCGAATCGGAAGCTCGCGGCCCCTCCACTATTTGATTTTGATCGTGCTGGGCGCGATGATGTTGCTTCCCGGTTGCGCGAAGTTGCCGCTGATCGACCGGGATGAGCCCCGTTTTGCGGAGGCCACCCACGAGATGCTTCAGCGCGGGAATTTCATCATTCCCTATTTTAACGGGGAATACCGCTTTGACAAACCGGTGATGACCTACTGGCTGATGATGGGCAGTTTTTCCTTCTTCGGGAATCAACTGGAGCTGGCGGCGCGCTTTCATTCCATTCTGGCCAGCATCCTGGTCGCTCTTTGCGTTTATGAATTTGCACGCTCGTGGCTGACGATTTCCTCGGGAATTCTCGGTGGCGTCATCTGGCTCACCAGTTTGCAAACTCTCATCCATGGACGCGTGGCCGTGGCCGACATGCCGATGATTTTTGCCGTGGCCCTGTGCCATCTGGCCCTCTATCAACTCATCGCGACGAAACAAAAGCGGTTTGGTTTTTGGTTCTGGGCGCTCTATCCGGGGCTGGCCTTTGGTTTGTTGGCAAAGGGCCCCGTTGCGCTGGCTTGTCCGCTATTGACGCTCCTCCTCTTTCGCTTCGCCCTGTGGAGAAAACCTTTTGATCTCCGTCGGTTGCAAATTATCTCCGGTGGCATTCTCTGCCTGCTGATCGTGGCGGCATGGGGGGTTCCGGCACTGATGGAGACGCATGGTGCGTTTTGGCAAATCGGGATGCAGGAGCATGTCATCGATCGGGGGCTGGAAACTTTTAACAGCCGCGTCTTTCTTCCTTTTTATTATTTCCTTACCGTCTTTCCCAGTCTTTTCCCGTGGAGTGCGTTCCTCGTCGGGATTTATTTTTTGCTGCGGAAAGAGTGGAACCAGACCAACGCCTTCCTCCTTGCGTGGGCGGCGGCGCCCTACCTCATCTTTCTGTTTTACAAGACCCAGCTTCCCCACTACGTCATGCCAGCTTTTCCGGCTCTGGCGTTGCTTCTGGCGCAATCCTTTCGGCATCGTCCGAGTCGGGCGGAGTGGGTGAATATCACGTTCCTGTTCGTTGCCACGCTCCTGTTGGCGGGAATGCTTCTCCTCATTGCCGGGGGGGAGACTTTTCCGGAAAAGATGCTTCCGGTGAGGGATATGCTTCCTCTGCTGGCCGGTTTTTTCCTCATGATGTTTGCGGGCGCGCTGCTCGTGCGAATGAGGGGGTTGAGTGCCGGTCCGGTGCTGCTCTTCATCGCCGGGGGGGCGGTGGTCTGGCCGGTTGCGGAAAACATCCGTGAGATTTCTCCCGTCGTGGCTCTGACCGACTCGTTTCACAAAATGCCTGCCGGAACGGAGTACATCGATTTTGGATTTTCCGAACCGACTCTCACGTATTACAGCGGCGGCATCTGGAAGCACTTGGAGATGGCACCCGATTCTGAATCCATTGCCCGACCGGGGCCGCATTTTTTTATTTTTCAAAGATCGGAACAGCGGGTGGAAGATTATGTGAAGTGGAGGCTGTTTTCAAAAAAGAGCGAGTCGTCCCAGGATTATCTTTCCCCGGAGAATGAGCGGCGTTTGCGCCAGGCGGGGTATCGCGTCGTCCATGTCTGGGGAGTGAATACCGCCCGCATGAGCTGGGTCGAGTTGGATGGATGGTTTCGCACATTCTGAAAAATCACTACCCATTGAAAAATATGCCGGATATTGCCATCGTATAAAAATCAACCTCAACCATGAGTAATGCTCCAGCCCGCTCAAGCTTCCGGCGCCAAGCGAACCGGAGCCTTTGCATTTTGTTCCTTATGATCGCAACAACCTCTGCGTTTGCGGAAGACGCCAGCAAGATCACAGGCCCCGTTCATGACCCCGCGAAGGGCATCGACCTCTTCACCGTCACCAGTCCTTTTCTCAAGGGGCCCAATCAAGTCGATGTCCTCCTGCCCGACAAACTGGAACCGGGCCGCAGGTACCGGACGCTTTACGTTCTGCCTGCCGCCGGAGAATTCCACGCCAAGCCCGAGTTCGGCAACGGTCTGAGCGAGATGCGAAAACTGGATGCGCAAAACCGCTACCATCTCATCTGCGTCATGATGAGTTTCGACGGTTCTGCTCCCTGGTACGGAGCCAATGCCACCGACCCGTGCATGCGCCATGAGGATTACGTCAAGCAGGTCGTCGTGCCGCTGATCGAAAGTCATTATCCGACCACGGGAAATCCCGCCGACCGACTCCTGATCGGTTTTAGCAAATCGGGCTGGGGCGCCATGACTTTGCTGTTGAGATCACCTGATTTTTTCGGCTCCGCCTGCAGTTGGGATGCGCCGTTGATGATGACGGAAAAAAATCCGGGATGGGGCAGCAAGGAACACTTCGGCACCCCGGAGCAGATGGCCAAGTACCTGCCCACCAAGCTGGCGGAGGAACAGGAGGCAAGGTTCTCGCATGGGGAACCGCGCATCACCATCCTTGGTCACGATCTCTACGAGTCTCACACGGTCGCCTATCATGAACTTCTGTTCAAGCTGGGAATCAAGCACAACTACGATGACAGCCTGCATTTCAAGCATGCCTGGGATTCGGGCTGGCTTCCCAAGGCGCTCGAAATATTTTTAGGCTCTCCCGACCTCAATGTCTTTCCGAAGTAAGAGCCTGCCTTCTATCTAGACAGACCCTGACTGTGCGGAGGAAAGAAATATTTATATTTGAAAAGTTCTGCCTCGAACGCAAGTTGGTGGATGGGCCAACGGCGATGGAAATCTTTGTTGTGATTTTTTCCCGCGCCCGACTATGACGACGATTCTTCGAGTCAATGGCATGACATGCCAGAACTGTGCCCGCCATGTGCGCGAGGCCATTCAGAGCGTGCCGGGTGTCCTCCATGCCCGGGTCGATCTCGACCGGGCCGAGGCGGAAGTCCGGTGGAGCGATGTTGAACCTGACGAAGAGGAGTTGCTGGATGCCTTGGAGGAAGCGGGTTATCCGGGGGAAATTCTGGAAGAACCTTCGTCGAAAAATTCCGCCGTCGTCGGTTCCGGCTGGCGATTCAATGTCATCTTCGGCAGTGCGGTGACCATTCCGCTGATGGTGGCCGAGTGGGGCTTCGGCCTGGGGCATCAGGCGTGGTTTGCGTGGGTAAGTTTCCTGCTGGTTTTGCCGGTGCAGATATTGTGCGGAGCGAGATTTTACCGGGGTGCGTGGCAGCAGCTCAAGATCGGCCAATCCAACATGGACACGCTGGTCTCCCTCGGTTCTTCCGCAGCGTTTCTTGCCAGCACCTATGGGCTCTTTTTCCCGTCGATGATCCGGCACCCCTACTTCATGGAAGCGGCGGCGATCATCACACTCATCAGCGTGGGCCACTGGCTCGAATCGATGGCGAGCAGCCACGCAGCCCGGGCCGTCCGGCAACTTCTCACTCTTGCTCCGACCACGGCACGCCGATTGCGCGAGGACAAGACGGAAGAAGAAGTGCCTGTCGCAACCCTTTGCCCCGGCAACCAAGTGGTTCTTCGTCCCGGCGACCGAATACCTGTTGACGGAGTTGTCTCAGAGGGAACGAGCGCCGTCGACGAAAGCATGCTCACCGGGGAATCCATCCCCGTGGAAAAAACTCCAGGCAGCCTTCTCTATACCGGCACGGCCAATACCAACGGTCGTCTTGTCTGTCTGGTGCAGACAACCGGGGAGGAAACCTCACTGGCACAAATTATTTCCGTGGTGGAACACGCCCAGACTAGCCGTGCTCAAATCCAGCGTCTGGCGGATCGTGTCAGCAGTGTCTTTGTCCCGTTCGTCATCGCCGTCGCGGTGATTACCCTACTGGCGTGGGGACTCGGATGGAATCTTTGGGAGAAGGGTTTCATCAGTGCTGTGTCAGTCTTGATCGTGGCATGCCCGTGCGCCATGGGACTGGCCACGCCCGCCGCAATTATGGCTGGGACCAATGCCGGGGCGAAGCGGGGTATCCTCATCCGCGATGGTGTGGCTTTGGAAAAAACCGGACACATGACGGCCATTCTTTTCGACAAGACGGGAACTTTGACCGAGGGCAAACCGCAGGTGCAGGAACCGCCGTCCTATTTTGGCGATCAATCCAACATCCTGAGTCTGGTCAAAGCCATGGCCGCACCCAGTCGCCACCCGCTCAGCCAGGCTCTGGCGGCGTATGCCGAAAATGCGGCATCTGTCATCGTGGAAGACTGGAAGGAAGAACGTGGCAGCGGCGTGGTGGCCCAATTCGAAGGAAAAACAATTCGTCTCGGTTCATTGACATGGCTGAGGTCGAACGGTATCGATTTATCCAAACTCCCGCAGGAGGTTTCAGGCACGCTCCTGGTTTTGGCGACAGATGTGAAATTGCTGGCAGCATTCTCACTGGAAGATTGTCTCAAGGAAAATGCCTCCCGGATTTTGGATGAACTCCGTCGCCTTCATCTCGACATTTACATGGTTTCTGGAGATCAGCCCGCCGTTGCGCAAAAGATCGGCCAGACATTGGGCATTCCGCCAGATCATATCTTCGCGGGTGTTCGCCCGGAGGGTAAGGTCGATGTCATCAAAACCCTTCAAAATCAGGGAAGGCAAATCGCCTTTGTCGGGGATGGGATCAACGATGCGCCGGCATTGACCCAGGCCGACCTCGGAATCGCCGTCAGCCTTGCCAGCGATGTCGCCAAGGAATCGGCGGACATTATTTTGCTTAAAGCGGGACTCGAAGCCGTTCCTGAAGCGCTCCTTTTGAGCCGCCGCACCCTTCTCACCATTCGTCAAAATCTCTTCTGGGCTTTTTTCTATAATCTCATGGCCGTGCCCATTGCCGCGTGTGGATTCGCCTCGCCCATCCTCTGCGCTGCCGCGATGGGTGTGTCGGACTTATTCCTCGTGGGGAATTCGATTCGGCTGTTGAACTGGCACCCTCCCATTACCACAAAAAATTAGCCCCGGAGTGTAAACTCTGGCCAGCGGATGCGGTTTATGCTAGTTGGAGCACCAGCATGAGCAAGGTCAAGGCATTCATTCGAAGCAATATCAGCCGTCCGTATTTGCAGCCGATTTGGTATAAACTCAACAAACTCGCCATGGCGGGGATGAATTGGGGTGGCGGGTATGGACTGGATTCGAGCGGAGAAGTCGAGTTCCTGAAACATTGGGCACTGCACCTGAAAAGCCATCCTGAGAAGTTTCTCGTTGCAGATGTTGGCGCAAACTGCGGGGAGTTCACGAAGTACTGTCTGGACTTTTTTTCTCAAAATATTTCCGTCGAGTGCTTTGAACCTCAACCAAACGAGACAGATATTTTGAAACAAAAGTACGGCAATGAATCACGAGTGAAACTTCATCCGGTGGCAGTCGGTTCCAAACCGGGCACGATGACTCTCTATGGTTACCAGGGCGCAGCTTCACTCTATGCATGGAATGCTGAGAAATATGGTCTGGCTCCCATTCCGGGATATGATGTCGGGTGGGAAATTTTTAAAACGTGCAACCTGGCAGCCATTCATCGTACTCACCCTCTGGCTCGAAATTATCAGCCCTAGGCAGACCGGGATTCTTTCTGTCTTCATAAATTCAGCAAAAGATGTCCCTTCCCATCTATGAACTTGAGTCCGCGCTCACGGAGTCTCTTACTTCCTGCCCGCGCCTCATTCTTCAGGCTCCCACCGGTTCGGGAAAATCGACCCAGGTTCCCCAAATTCTCCTGCGGGCGGGTTTTGCTGAAAAAGGGGAAATCGTCGTCCTTCAGCCGCGCCGACTCCCCGCCCGAATGCTTGCCGCGCGCGTGGCCAGGGAGATGAATGTCCGCCTTGGCGAAGAGGTCGGCTACCAAATCCGCTTCGAGGACATCACCGGGCCGAAGACGAAAATCCGTTTTATCACCGAGGGTCTGCTCCTGCGGCAAATCCTCTCCGACCCCACTCTGCGGAATACCTCCGTCATCCTCTTTGACGAATTTCACGAGCGCAATCTTTCCACCGACATCAGCCTCGCAATCGCCCGTCAGACCCAGCGCACCACCCGCCCCGATCTCAAGCTCATCGCCATGTCCGCCACCCTTGCTGACTCATCTGCGCTGAGCGAATACCTCTCTCCCTGCCGTACGCTGGAATCCCAGGGTCGGGCCTACCCCGTTGAAATTTCCCATCTCGAGCGCGAGCCCGACCTTTCCAAAATGCCGATCTGGGAACTCGCCGCCGGCCATGCCGAAGTTCTCACACGCAAACACGAGGGAGACGCGCTCATCTTCATGCCCGGTGTTTACGAAATCCAGCGCACCATCGAAACTCTTCGCGGTCGCCTCGGTTCAAAGGATTTCGAAATCCTCCCACTCTACGGCGAACTTTCCCCTCAGCAGCAGGACGCCGCGATGAACCGTTCTGAAAAACGGAAGATCGTCGTGGCAACGAATGTCGCCGAGACTTCCCTCACCATCGACGGAGTCCGCATCATCCTCGACAGCGGACTGGCCCGCGTCGCCCGCTACGATCCCAACCGAGGCCTCGACACCCTCTGGATCGAAAAAATCAGCCGCGCCTCCGCCGATCAGCGGTCGGGCCGCGCCGGGCGCATCGCCCCGGGCGTCTGCCTTCGTCTCTGGACGGAACGGGATCACCAAGCCCGGCAGGACAAAACCCCGCCCGAAATACACCGCGTTGATCTCTCCGAAACCGTCCTCCTCCTGCATGCCGCTGGTTATGGGAACGTCCGCGCCTTCCCGTGGTTTGAATCTCCGGATGCAGATGCTCTTCGTCATGCGGAAGAAATCCTCTCCGCGCTCGGCGCACTTTCCGGCGATGGCCGAACTCTCACAAAAATCGGACGAAGGATGAGCGAGTTTCCACTTCATCCCAGATTTTCCCGCATGCTTCTAGCAGCGGAAAATCACGGTTGCGTTGAAAAGTCGGCTCTCTTTGCGGCGCTTGCGCAGGAACGGAGCATTCTCCGCCGCCCGACTTCAAAATCGGACGACCAATTTCTTTCCGACATGCGGGCCGACCATCCAAACTCCGATCTTGAACTCCTCGCCACACTTTGGGAAAGAGCCGCCGCCGCAGACTTCGATCCCCGTGCCTGCGAACGCTTCCTTGTCCACGCCGGTTCCGCTCGACAGGTAGATCGCGCCCTCCGCCAATTTCTCTCCATTGCCAAAAGGCTTCGTCTGAAAACCGATGCTGAAAATCCCCCACCCGAGACTCTTCGCAAGTGCCTCCTCCTCGCCTTCCCGGATCGTATCGCCCTGCGTCTGGATGGCGGGACGCTCCGCTGTCGTCTGGCGGATGGCCGCGTTGTGGAACTCGACCGCGACTCCGCCGTCCGCAACAGCCGACTCCTTCTCGCCGTCGAACTCCGTGAAGTCATGAACTCGCAAAAAAACCTCCGCACCGTTCTGGTCATGGCGAGCGCGGTGGAATCTTCCTGGCTGGAGGAACTGGAAAAATTCCAGTCGATCAAGACCGTCGAATACGACGAAGAAACCCGTCGTGTCGTCGCCCGCCAGAAAACCCTTTTCGGCCAAATGGTCTTGGAGACAAAGGAACTGCCCCCGCCCTCACCGGATGAAGCCGCCCCGATCCTTGCCGCCAAAGTCATCGACGGTTCCTGCAAACTCAAGGAGTGGAACGACGAAGTCGAACAATGGATCACACGGGTCAATTGCCTCGCCGGGTGGATACCCGAAATTTCCATCCCGCCCATCCGTCCCGAAGACCGAAAATTCCTTATCGAGCAAGTTTGCCAGGGAGCCCTCTCCTACAAAGAGATCAAGGACAAGCCCGTCCTCCCCGTCATCCAGGGCTGGCTTTCCCGCGAACACCGGGACGCGCTCGACTCCCTCGCACCCGCCCGCTTTGAACTTCCCGGAAATTTTCGCGCCCGCATCACCTACCGCGAAGGAAACGCACCCGTTCTCTCGGCGAAAATCCAGCAGCTCTACGGCGTCGAACGCTCCCTCACCATTGCCGGAGGAAAGGTCAAACTCCTCCTCGAAATCCTCGCCCCGAATTTCCGCCCCGTCCAAGTCACCGACGACCTTGTCCGTTTCTGGAAAGAAACCTATCCCCAGCTTCGTCCCGAACTCCAGCGCCGCTACCCCAGGCATCTCTGGAAATAGACTGCCCCTGTCGCAAAAGCCCGATTTACAAATCTTCCTCCCTCCTTATCCTTGACCATCAAAAATCGGAGAGCTACATGACCGCCCCTCTTTATACCCCTCCTGGCTACCAGGCGTTGACCGCTGAAACCGCCGCCACTTATCTGGAAAAAATCCCCACCCTCCAAAAACTCCTCGGTGGCGAAAGAAAAAACTGGAAAATCCGCGAAGTGGGTGACGGCAACCTGAACCTTGTCTTCATCGTCGAAAGCCCCGACTTCAGCGTCGTCATCAAGCAGGCTTTGCCCTACGTTCGCATGGTGGGCGAAAGCTGGCCTTTCCCCATCGAGCGTTCCTATTTTGAACACGAGGCTCTCAAGGAACAATACCTCCACGTGCCCCACCTTGTTCCCAAGGTTCATCACTTCGACCACGATCAGGCCCTCATCGTCATGGATTATCTGCACCCGCACATCATCCTCCGCAAGGGGCTGATTCAGGGCATCCGCTACCCGAAACTCTCCGCCGATATCTCCAACTTTCTCGCACAAACACTTTTCAAGACCTCGGACCTCTATCTCTCCTCCGCTGTCAAGAAGGCGAAGATCAAATACTTCGCCGACAACACCATCCTCTGCAAAGTCACCGAAGACCTCGTCTTCACCGATCCCTACAAAATCGCCGAACTCAACCGCTGGACCAAACCCCAGCTCGATGCCACCGCCGCCCGCTTCCGGGCTGATGCCGAACTCAAGATCGCGGCGCAGGAACTAAAGCTGAAATTCACTTCCAGTGCGGAAGCCCTCATCCACGGCGACCTGCACACAGGCTCCTTCATGGTCACCGAGACCGATACCAAAGCCATCGACCCCGAGTTCGCCTTCGTCGGCCCGATGGGATTCGATGTCGGCGCCGTCCTCGCCAATCTCTTCCTCTCCTATTTCTCCCAAGAGGGACATGAGACGCCTCAAGACCCCCGCGCCGAATACCGCGAATGGCTCCTCTCGCAAGTGGAGGAAATCTGGACGCTCTTCCGTCAAAAATTCATCACGCTCTGGGAAAAAAAGGCGAAAGGGGAAGGCTTTGCCCCGGAACTTTTCACCGACTCCGCCAGCACCCAGGCTCTGCGGGAAAAACGGAAAAACTTCCTCGCCGGGATATTTGCAGATTCACTCGGATTTGCCGGGATGAAGATCAACCGTCGCATCCTCGGACTGGCCCACGTCGAAGATTTGGAGAGCATCAAAAACCCCGATCTGCGCGCCCGTTGCGAAAAGAAAGCCCTGAAACTGGGCCGCTACCTCGCCATTCACCGCTCCTCCATCCACACCATCGACCAGGCCACAAACGAAGCCCGCCTGATCTTCTCCGAAGAAGTATAAGAGTCTTGTCGGTTCATATCGACGCATGAAACTTCATGGGGGTTTTGCCCCCATACCCCATCAGGGCCACGAGCCCTGAACCCCGTGTAAATAGGCTCCTCCAAGCAGAAGCCTATTTACTTCGAGTCCGGAGACCATGTCTCTGGCTGGAGTGTGAGGACAGAGTCCTCACGCCGTTTGATACATTCATATGAGCCGGAAAAGACTCTAAATGGAGCAGCCGTTTTGGGCGCAGACGCAGAGGAGATGCTGGCGGGCGAGGGCTTCGACTTGTTCCTCCGTCATCGAGTCGATCCGCAGGGCGCGGAGAGTCGGGTCCTTGATGGCGCGGAGCTGACTCAGAGCGCAGGTGGAAAGAGGCTCCGGGTTGACGGGGCACTTTTCGACCAGAAGTCGAATGCTTTCGCGTGCAGTCATCGTCACTCCACGATGATCCTCGGTTCCCGTCCGTCAATCGAAAATCTTGAATGTTCTAATTCGTGCTTTCCTTCAATCGATCTCGAAGCCGTTGATAGAACCTCATGCTGATATGCCATTCGCAGAATTTCTCCAGACATCCAATTGAAAAAATAATGGCGAGATGAACATACCACACGGGGTTATCTTTGGCAAGACAGCCGTTTGATATTAAAATGAGAGCCGATAGGAAAGTGCCCTGGATGAAAACAAATCGAACAAGGCCCTGCTTCTGCATGCTTCATATCTGAGCAACTGACGCCGTCTGTTGTTGTCATACCTTTAAAATTTGTACGATAACATGGAGAGGAGTTCGAACTGGAACTCCTCTCTGCGGAAAGCGGAGATTTTTTTAATCCTTCAAATTCATGGCGAGGAGAAACTCGATGTTGCTCTTGGTCTTTTTGAGACGTTCGAGGAGGAGTTCCATGGCTTCGACAGCGGGGAGGCTGCTGAAGGCTTTTCTCAGCATGTGGATGCGGGGGAGCTCGTCGGCGTGGTAGAGGAGTTCTTCCTTGCGGGTGCCGGACTTGGGGATGTTGAAGGCGGGGTAGACGCGCTTGTCGGAGAGGGCGCGGTCGAGGTTGATCTCCATGTTGCCGGTGCCTTTGAATTCTTCAAAGATGACTTCGTCCATCTTGGAGCCGGTATCGATGAGGGCGGTGGCGATGATGGTGAGGCTGCCGCCTTCCTCGATGTTTCGGGCTGCGCCGAAGAATCTCTTCGGTTTGTGCAGGGCGTTGGCATCGACACCTCCGGAGAGGATTTTGCCGCTGTGGGGTTGGAGGGTGTTGTAGGCGCGGGCCAAGCGGGTGATGCTGTCGAGGAGGATGACGACATCGATCTTTCGCTCGGCCAGGCGCTTGGCGCGTTCGATGACCATTTCGGCGACCTGAACGTGGCGCTCGGGCGGTTCGTCAAAGGTGGAGCTGATGACTTCCGCCTTGACGGAGCGTTCCATGTCGGTGACTTCCTCGGGACGTTCGTCGATGAGGAGGACGATGAGGTAGACCTCGGGGTGGCTGGCGGTGATCGCGTTGGCGATCTTTTGCATGAGGATGGTCTTGCCGGTGCGGGGCGGTGCGACGATGAGTCCGCGCTGGCCGAAGCCGAGGGGCGAGACGAGGTCGAGTGCCCGCATGGCGATGTCCTTTTCCTTCGGATTGTCGAGCATCATGCGCCGGGTGGGGAAGTAGGGCGTGAGATTGTCGAAGTGGAGAAGGTGTTTGTTCTTCTCGGGGTCTTCGCCCTCGATCTTCATGATGTTGAGGAGGGAGAAGTAACGTTCCTTGTCGCGAGGGGGGCGGATTTCGCCGTAGACCCGGTCGCCCTTTTTCAGGAAGTGGCGACGAATCTGCGAGGGGGAGACGTAGATGTCCTCCGGGCAGGGTAGGTAATCGTAGCTGGGAAGGCGGAGGAAGCCGTAGCTGTCGGGCAGAATTTCCAGGACGCCTTCACCGTACATTCTGCCGCCACGGAAGGCGTGGCGTTTGAGAATTTCAAAGAGGAGTTCGTGTTTGCGGATGGCGCCGGGGTTTTCGATTCCGTACTCGCGGGCGAAATCGGCAAGGTCCTGCATCGACTTCTGTTGAAGTTCGGTGAGGGAGAGTTCGATCTTCGTCAGCGGAGGAAGGGGTGCGGGTGCGACCACGGGAGTGCCATCGTCCGGGTTTAAATGTGCGGGCGCGGACTCCGGGCCTCTTTCAGGAGAGGAGGCGGCTGGTGTGGCGTAAAAAGAGGAACCCTGCTGCTGGGGATCGTCCTCGATGTCCATGGGCAGGCCGTCGTTCTGTTGCTGGGAGCCGTTGGGGTTGTTGTTGGGACGGCGACGGTAGTTGTGGCGTCCACCGCGACGGAAATGCCGGCGACGCCCGTTGCCGTGGTCGCGGG
>Ga0187810_10000649_pt1 | contig 12649 bp, 16 predicted proteins | sample NC_wetland_sal_i_9_FD_132963 | JGI IMG/M metagenome (GOLD analysis project Ga0187810, IMG submission 132963) | Wetland sediment microbial communities from Neuse River Estuary, North Carolina, USA - ASW_5 | ecosystem: Environmental > Aquatic > Freshwater > Wetlands > Sediment | place: USA: North...
ATCGAGAAAAACCCGTCGAAAACGGCAGACGTTTTGCTGGGTGCACCGCTCGTATTTCTTCACCGAGACGCAAGCGATGGGAGCCAGCATTTCCTCAAAATGCCGGACAATCTCGCCCAGAGTGATCCTGCCCGGCTCCTTCGCCAGGCGATAGCCGCCGTTGGTGCCGGGAGAACTTGTCACCCAGCCCTGAGCCTTCAGCTCCAGCATGATCTGTTCGAGGAATTTTTTCGGAATGTCATTGCGCCGGGCAATCTCACGGATCGGCACCGGCTGCCCACCATGGTGCTCCACGAGGCAAAACAACGCCCTCAACGCATAGTCTGTTTTTCTGGAAACTTGCATTAACTACTCTGGAAGTAGTCTATACATTTAACGGAAAAGAGTCAATGAAACATCTGGGCGAAAAAGAAGGTCACAATGAGAAATCCAATCCAAAACAAAACCCCGACAAGGGAGCGCCAAAAAAGCCCATCCTCCCGTACTTGGGAATGCCACAGAAGCCAACCAAGCCACCGACCAGCCCCATGAACGGCCCTAAAAAAAGCGCCAGAGTTGTAATCCCAAAAAATATTTTCAGGGAAATCAAATGTGAGGTATGCACGCTCTTTCCATTTTCGAGATAAAAACGGTAAGACCTATCACCATCACGATATGCGCAACAAAAAACAAAAGAACCCCTATCAAACTCAACCAACTCAAATAGGCAGCCCAGTGGTAGATCGTGTTGTTTTTCCCGGAGTTGATGGACGTTGTCGTCATTCGACTCATGGTAGCCAAACTGAAAAAGGATCCAATGGCAAAGGATGTAATCGCAACCTGATGCGGTAGATACGTCCCATCGTGAAGGTGTAGCTTTTCACACCAAAGAACTTGCACGATCTGCAACTCATGCTACGTGTGTCGGGCCGATGAAACATGCCTATAAAGGAGAAACACCATGAAACTCTTTCTCAAACTTCTTGGCGGGGCTGTCGTCCTGCTGATTCTTGCTTTCGCGGTGATCTATTTTTCGTTGAATATCATCATCGCCCGGGCAATCACGACGCTCGGGCCGGAGGCCACGCAGACCCCGGTAACGGTCTCCTCCGTGAGCGTCTCGCCTCTCACGGGTTTGTGCACGATTGACGGACTAACCATCAACAGTCCGAAGAACTTCACCTCCCAGCCAGCGATCAAGGTTGGCCAAATCACCATCCAAATTGATCCGGCATCGCTTCTGGGAAAGAAAATCCTCATCAAGAAAGTCGTCATCGACTCGCCCGAGGTAAATTTCGAGCAGACTTTCAGCGGCAATAATATTGGCACGATCCGCCACAATCTGGACACCTATACCGCGCATCTCACCGGGTCGGGAGGCAGTTCCAGCGGACACAAGTTCGAGATCGACCGCCTTGTGATCAAATCCGGGAAGGTCAAGGTCAACACCTCGGGCGCACAAGTGCTCATTCCCCTTTCGGATGTTGACCGCAGCAATCTCGGCTCCAGCGATGCCGGGATGACCTCCGCCGAAGTGGTCAAGGTTGTCTTCTCCACATTCTCGGATACGACACTCAAGGACGTTGCCAGTGGTGCTCTGATCAAGGAAGGCGCAAAATCCATCGGCGAAGGCATCAAACGCCTCTTCCAGTAAGAAATCACTGCTGAAGAAAGCTCTTTGAAGCTTCGGTCGGGTCGGGTAATATTTCACCCCTTAAATGCAGACTGAGTGGAAAATCAAAATGCGGGCGGACTGTTGTACCGTGACGGGCAAACCCTTTCAGGAAGACGAAATCTTCCACACCATGCTCACCCAGGCCAAGACGGGGGAGTTGATCCGCCACGACCTTTGCGAGAGGGCATGGGTGGAGCGCAACGACAACATTCGCCCCCTTTCTTTCTGGCAGTCGAAGTTCAAGCCCCTGCCGCCTCCCGAGCAAGAGGCGGTTGGGAAAAACGATGCCGAGTCGGAGTTGCGCCGTCTTCTGGACGAGGGTGCCCACCTGAGCCCGAAGGTCTGCTATCTCCTGGCCCTTCTTTTGGAACGGAAGCGGGTTCTTCGCGTGAAGGATCGCATCAAAATCGACGGTAATTCGACCATCGTTTACGAGCATGCCGACACACAGGAGACTTTCATTGTCCCCGAAGTGGAATTGGGCCTCGCGGACATTGAATCGCTTCAGGCCGAGCTGAAGACCTCCAGCCGCATCTTCGCCGCCGCAGAATCGCAGGAGCCCGTTCCCGCACCCACTCCCGTCGCCCCGGTGGAGGGGTAGGATTTCACCGGATATATGGGTTTGTCTGGCGCTCTTCGCCGATGGTGGTTTCGGAACCATGGCCAGGGTAGACGGTGATGTCATCCGGCAGGGTGAGAAGTTTGGATTTGATGCCGGAGATGAGCTGCTCATGCGAACCGAAGGGAAGGTCGGTGCGCCCGATGCTTCCAGCAAAGAGGACATCGCCGCCGAAAATAATCTTTTGGCTTTTCTCGTAAAAAAGGATGCTGCCGGGGCAATGACCGGGGATGTGGAGGATGTCGAATTTCCATTCCCCGTGCTCGTAGACCTCGCCTTCCTTCAGGTAGCGGGTCGGCTTGACGGGATCGATGACGGCGGGCAGTCCCCAGAGGCGAAGCTGCTCGGAGGGTTTGGAGAAAAGAAAGTCGTCATACTGATGGCCGAGGACAGGGCAGGAAAATTCCCGGGTGATGAGCGGTGCGTCCCAGATGTGATCAAAGTGGCCGTGAGTGAGAGCGAGCGCGGCAGGCCGGATATTTTCCCGCTGGAGATGGTCAAGCGTCCCCTCGGGAGCGTCGATGACGAGGTTGCCCGCACGACTTTCAATGAAGTATGCATTGGTGGAAGCCATACCGCCGGTGTAAGTGGTGATCTTCATAGAAAACGAAGTTACCGCGCTCTGTGTAATGGGAAATGAAAAAGCGCTCTGGCCTTGCACAGGGAGGCGGGATGCCTCTAAATGATATTCCTGTGCCGAGGAGGATGATTTTTTTGTGCATGGCGGTCATGCTGGCGGGTTGTTCCACCTACCCGATCCAGGTGCGGAATATCCCCTCCACTTCTTTTGGGCAGACACTGAGTTCCCAGCCGATCCACGTCACCTACGATGGCACGCTGGAAGCCTACAAGGGCCGTCCAACGCGCCACCTCTACCGGATCGATCAACCCGTCCTGTACGATGGGAGACTCCTGATCCCCGTCGGCAGCATCCTTTCATGCTACGAGCTGTATCAGGATACGCCGAACCGTGTCATCGACTTCATCCAGATGGTGCACGAAACGGACTGGACTCCGGCACAGGGAGTCATTGTCGTCAAAACGAATACGACCGGCATCGCCACGCTGACACAGGTGATGATTCCCAACCGCGTCCTGCGCCTGCTGTGGGGTGAACTTCCCCAGCAGCCTGTTCCTCCCCCCGGCCCGAGCAAAGACATCACTCCACAGTAAAAACTTCTCCTGTGCGAAGATTTTTCTGTCTTTGACCGCAGGGTATGGCAGAAGGGAATGATGAGTAATGTCCGCGTTCGTTTTGCGCCGTCACCCACCGGGATGCTTCACATCGGTGGAGCCCGTACCGCATTGTTCAACTGGCTCTTCGCCCGCCATACCGGAGGCACCTTCGTCCTCCGCATCGAGGATACCGACAAGGCCCGGAACACTCCGGAAGCCGTCGCCGCGATTTTCAAAGGGATGCGGTGGCTCGGCCTGGACTGGGATGAGGGTGCCGTTGAAGGCGGCAAGGCCATCGGCGACCGCGGCCCGTATTACCAGAGCCAGCGGGATGATCTTTACAAAAAATATGTCCAGCAACTTCTCGACACGGGTAAAGCCTATGAGAGCGAGGGAGCCATCCGCTTCCGCACGCCGAAGACCCCGGTCGTCGTCCCCGATCTCATCTGCGGCGACATCACCTTCGACCGCACGACCGATCCCGACCTCGTCATCCAGCGCAAGGACGGTTCGCCCGTCTTCCATCTGGTCAACGTCGTCGACGATCTGGAGATGGGCATCACCCACGTTATTCGCGGGGAAGACCACCTCTCCAACACACCGAAGCACCTGGCCCTCTTTGAAGCGTTCGGGGCCGAGCCGCCGAAGTATGCCCACATCCCGCTCATCCTGAACCGCGACGGTTCGAAAATGAGCAAACGCGATCAGGGTGCCGCCGTGGGCGAGTACATCGAGGATGGCTATCTCCCCGAAGCGGTGCGGAATTACCTCTGCCTCCTCGGTTGGTCTCCCAAGGACAACCGCGAAATCATTTCCCTTGCCGATGTCGTTGCCAAGTTTGAACTGCCGCAGATCAACCGCAGCAACGCGCGCTTCGATCTCGATAAAATTTACTGGATCAACGGCGAATACTGGCGGCAGATGACCGAGGAACAGCGCTTTGAATTCTCCAAAAACTACCTCGTCCACAAAGGCAAGCTCACCTCGGGATTTGATGAAAATTACCTCGCTGGCGTCCTTCAGATCATCCACGAAAAGATCAAGCTCGGGCGCGACCTCATCTCATGGACCGAGCCATTCCTAACCGAGGAACCTCCCTATGACGAGGCTGCCATGGCAAAAACCTTTGCAGCCCCGGCAGCGTCCGATCTTCTCACGGAATTGAAGAGCCGCTATGCGACACTTCCCGCACTCACACCGCAGAACAGCGAAGAGGAGTTGAAAAAACTGGCTGCCGAAAAAGGCGTGAAAGCCGGGGCCCTCGTCCACCCGTGCCGCCTGGCCGTCTCCGGCGTCTCCGTCGGCCCGTCTCTTTACCACATGCTCGAAGTCCTCGGCAAAGATCGTGTTTTGAAACGCATGAGCCGGACTTTGGAACATCTTCAAAAACGCACCTCCTAAAGCCTTTTCTGATTTTCTGACAGATTCCCGGCATATTTTTCACGAACCGGAAATAGGGAAAACCTTTGCCTTGAATTGTAAGTTTTGATCTATATGCTGGGCATTTGCCATATTTTCAAATGCCCAGTATGCTTTTATTATTCCTACTGTTTTGGTTTTTGTTCCTTATTCCAATATGCGCACCTTGAAAGATTACTCCCCTCTCTTTTGAGACGAGGCTGAGGCCAGAGCCATCCTCGTAATGACAACCGGGAGATAAACGATGCCAAAGGCAACAAGGGCGAAGAGATCCATTTCCAGAACATACCACGGCCATGGGCCAAAAAAATCGAGGAGGGAGGGAGTGCTCGGTTTCCGGCTCAAGTAGCCATAGTTTTCATTCAGCAGAAAATCGGTAAGCCCTGCCGCGCCCACGTAACACTGCGAGAGCAGCCAGACCTTCCACCACGCGCCCGGACGGGGCGTAATTCCCGAGGAAAAGACAAGATACAGAATCGAAAAAATGATGCCGCAATGACCGATGAAGAAGGTGAAAAAGCGCGGGTCGCTCGTGGGAACGAGGATGTTGGGCGTCAAGACCCCTTGCAGCGTTCCGGCCAGCCCCCAAAAGTAAGCCAGCTCAAAGATGAACTGCTTTTCCCTTAAGGTCAGCGCCAGAATGATCGCTATCGTGGCCCAGTCGCACAAATGCATCGGCAGGGCCACGGCAAAGCTGAGTTGTCCCATATGCCAGGAGATGAGGGCCGTGGCTATTTTGCTAAAAAAAAGAGTTGCCGCCATGCACCATTTCACCCCCGTGTCGAGCGGGGAGGATTTTCGCCATCTCACGAAAAGAGCCACGGGAATCGGCAGGGCAAAGGTGAGCGATATCATCAGCAGATGAGCCGGGCCGAAAAAGACGAAGTCGGATTGCATAAGGGAATCCGGGAAGTAACCTCACCCGCATCTTCCCGTCAAACCGATAAATCAGCCCCTTGCAACCAAGCGGAATCATTTGACCTCTCTCGTGGTTTTCCGCACCATCCACGCGGGATGACAAACGGTGCCGCGCAACCCTCCATGTCCTGCGATGGCCTTGTCCGATTTCTCGGCGAGGATGAAAATCGCACACATGTCCTGCGTTCCGTTTCACTGACGCTTTATCCCGGAAAGGTCTATTCCGTCGTCGGCCCGTCCGGGTGTGGAAAGAGCACGCTCCTCTACGTCCTCGGCCTGCTTGACCGCCCGAATGAGGGAAACATTCACTTGGGGAACACGGAAGTCTCCCGCCTCCCGGATTCCCAGCTCACGTACATCCGCAATGAACATCTGGGCTTTGTCTTCCAGTTCCACTTTTTGATCAAGGAATTCACCGCCCTCGAAAACATCACCCTCCCCATGCTGAAGTCCTCGAAAGTCCCCGAGGATCTTCGCAATGATCGCGCCCTGGCTCTGTTGGAATGTGTCGGCCTCGCGGAAAAGGCCCACCGCCGGGCCAATCACCTCTCTGGCGGCGAGCAGCAGCGTGTGGCCATCGCCCGCGCCCTGGCAAACCTGCCCGATGTCGTTCTGGCCGACGAGCCGACGGGCAACCTCGACTCCGCGAATTCCGCCCGCGTTTTCGACCTGATGAAGGCGGTGGCTCACGAGCAAAATGTCACCCTCCTCGTCGTCACTCACAATGGCTCCGTAGCCGAAGCCTCCGACGTGGTGTTGGAAATGCGGGACGGCGCTTTTGTCGGTGAAAAACACCTGTGAGATCCCTCACAACTTGTCGGATAAAAGAGACATGGTATCATTTCACCCGGGGTTATCTTAACTAAATGTTCGATCGCATTTTCAACGCGGCACAGGGGTATCTACAGCTTGGCATGGTGGATGAGGCACTGGCTGAAATGAATCAACTTTCCGAGGAGGATTCGGCGCGCCCGGAGGCTCTGCAACTCCGTGTCTGGATTCTCATGCGCCGACAAAAATGGGCGGAGGCACTGGATTACGCGACCGCTCTCTGCCAGGCATTGCCGGAACTCCCCGTTCCCTTTCTTGATGCCGCCTATTGTCTGCATGAGTTGAAACGAACGGACGAGGCCCGCACGTGTCTGGAAAACGGCCCGCGTTCCCTCCGCGAATATCCGACCTACCACTACAATCTCGCCTGCTACGACGCCTCGCTCGGCAACACCGAGGCAGCCCGCAAGCACCTCCTGGCAGCCATCCGCATGGAACCCCGTTACGAGCAGGAAGCCATGACCGATCCCGATCTGAAACCCCTCTACGAAAAGGGCGGCCCGACCCGGAAGTCATGAACTCGCTTGGAAAAAAAATACGAATCATCACCGGAGGCCAGACGGGCGTTGACCGCACAGCCTTGGACTGGGCCATACGTCACCGCATCCCCCACGGAGGCTGGTGCCCGCTCGACCGGACCGCGGAAGACGGCATCATTCCTCTGCGTTACAACCTGCGGGAAACCTATCTGGAAGACCCTCGCCAACGGACGGAATGGAATGTAAGAGACTCGGATGGAACGGTGATTTTTATCGCCTCCGGTAATCCCTCCGGCGGCACAGCCTTTGCCGAAACCTGCTGCAAAATCACCCAAAAGCCCTGTCTCATCCTTCGAAAAGAGAATGCCACACGCGACCATGCCGAGCTGCTTGCCACTTTTATTGAGCAAAACGAAATCACGCTTCTCCATGTCGCCGGACCGCGCGCCTCGGAGGAGCCGAAACTCTTTTCCTTTGTTGTCGATGTGCTGGACCGGGCCTTTACGCTGAAACGCCCCTCACTTGGGAAGAGCTGACTTTTTGGCGAAGGGAAGCGTCTTCCCCGTGGGACAGGCACAGGAGCAGCCGCACCCGCCTTTCGAGAAAAAGCAACGGCGGATTTCCCGGATCAAATAGAAGGCGGCACCTCCTATGATGAGTGTCATGATGACCGTTTCGACGATTGCCTTCATATGGGGAAAATTCTGGATGCCACCTGATAGGTTAGCACCGATCCGAGCAGTGCCAAGGTCGTCATGTAACAAAAAGAGAGAAGAGACATGCGCCAGGAACTTTCCTTGGCAATGGTCGCCAGCGTGGCCCCGCACTGCATGCAAAAGGCGAAGAAGACCATGATGGAGAGCGCCACGGGAATGGAAAAGATGGGCTTGCCCGCAGAGGGGCCGTCATTCCACTTTTGCTCTTTCATGGTGGAGCGAAGCCCTTCGGAAGTTTCGTCCACGTCCTGCCCAAGATTGTAGATGATCCCGAGGGTGGAGATGATGACTTCCCGCGCCGGAAAGCTGGCCAGCACTCCCACCGTGACCTTCCAATCAAAACCCGCCGGGGCGAAGAGCGGCTGCACCATTTTCCCGAATCTTCCCATGTAGCTCTGCTCGACATAGGCGCCGGCAATGTGATGGCCGAGCACTGTCGCCAGCTCGGAATTCGGCTTTGCAAGCTCGGAGCGTATTTCCTGCTCGGAGACGTTTTTTTCCGCCGCCTGCCGGGCGACGAAGTGGGCGGTGACCAGCTCCTTCACTTCGGCTGGCCGGGGGAAGTAGAGCAACGCCCAGATCATGATGCTCATTGCCAGAATAACCGTTCCCGCACGCCCGGCAAAATCCTTGGCCGAACCGTAGACCCTCCAGAAAACGTTGAATAATTTCGGGACTCGGTAAGGAGGCATTTCGAGCACAAAGGCCTGGCGTTTCGTTTTAAAAACAAACCGAGTGAGGAAAAACGCCACGGGAATCGCCACGAGTAATCCGAGAAAATGCATGGCAAAAAGCGTCGCCCCCGCCCAGACCGGCCCGTAGGTCGGTTCGATGAAGGCGCCGATCATCAGCACATAAACCGGGAGGCGGGCGGAACAACTCATCAGGGGAGCGATCAGAATCGTCACGAGGCGGGCCTTCGGGTCCTCAATCGTCCGCGTGGCCATGATGCCGGGAATGGCGCAGGCATAACTGGAGAGCAGAGGGACAAAGCTCTTCCCATTGAGCCCGCACCAGGAAAAAAGCTTGTCCATGAGAAATGCCGCGCGGGCCATGTAGCCGATATCTTCCAAAAGCGCGATGAAGAGAAAAAGGATGACGATCTGGGGAAGGAAAACCAACACGCCGCCAACGCCAGAGATGATGCCGTCCACCACGAGGCTTTGCAGGGCGGGCATCCCATTCAACATCGGGCCGACGGAAAGTGCCACGAACTTGGTGCCGTCTTGAATGATATCCATGAGCGGCGAGGCCCAACTGTAAATGGCCTGAAAAACGAGATACATCATCGCGGCAAATATCACGAGTCCCCAGAAGCGATGAGTCAACAGCTTGTCGATGCTCTCGCTGCCGGGGTGCTTACCAGAGAGATCGGCGTCAACAAAGATGTCCTTGAGCAGTTCCGTCACATGTCCATAGATCACGAAAGGCTCACACGCGGAGGGGCTGAATCCGGCGGAACGGATTTTCGACCGGGCGGCATCCAAATCCCGACGGCGATCCACCGACTTCCAGCCAATGCGATCAGCCACAAGGGAATCATGATCGAACAAAATGCGGTGAGTCTCGGCGTCCGAGACTTTCTCTCCCGTCTCCTGTTCGATGCGATGGCGGAGAAATTCAAACGCGGCGATCACTTTTTCCGGCCAGACGACTTTGCGTGGAAGAGGTCTGGTTTCCAACGCCTGGACGATGGCCTTTTTAAGCTGATCAATCCCCTCACCCTTGACTCCGGAGGTGGTAACCACCGGAATGCCGATGCGCTGACTGAGGGTTTCGACATCCAGCGTGACGCCCATTGAGCGTGCCGAGTCCCACATGTTCAGGGCCAGCACCATCGGAATTCCCAATTCGGCCACCTGCGCGAAGAGAAACAGGTTGCGGGGCAGATTGGTGGAATCGATGACGCAGACGATGACATCCGGGCGATCCATCCCGGAAATGCGCCCGGCAAGAGCATCGACGACGATCCGCTCATCGGCGGAGGAAGAGGCCAGACTGTAGGCGCCCGGCAGATCAATGGCGGTGACTTTTTCATGCCCCAGCAAAATAGTGCCAAGTTTTTTTTCCACCGTCACACCGGGGTAGTTGCCAACCCGTTGGCGAAGACCCGTCAGACAGTTGAAAAGCGTGGTCTTACCCGTATTCGGATTTCCCACCACCGCGACGAGGGCTGTGGATAACAGAACCGGTTTTTCCAAAGTCACCGTCATACATCCTCCAAGGATACGCAGGAGGCGTCCGCACGGCGGAGGGATATGCGCTGGCCGGAAAATTCGATCGTGATCGGATCGCCCAGCGGGGCTATCTGGATGAGCCTGACTTTCACGCCGGGCAGCAGCCCGAATGACATCAGGCGTCCGGCGCATTCACTGGTTTCCGTTATCTCCCGGATCACGCCTTCCGCACCCTTGGCAATCTCACTTAAATTTTTCATTCACGCCTTTAAAAACTACCCCGTCAATCCCTCTTCCCCTGGCGCAAAAGAGGTTCCATGCAAACCACTCTAATGAGACTGAGTATCGTTCGCAAGATTTTTCCATACCTATTTTTCACCAGAGCGGGGATCATTCCCTCAGAACATGCCAAGGAATCCTGAAATCGCAACATTTCCAAATTCAAAAATTTCAGTAACTTATCCAGATGTCGTTTTGGAAAAAAGTTGGGAAAGAGGCGTGAAAGTCGGAATGTACGGAGGATCGTTTGACCCGGTTCACCTCTCACATATCGGTCTTGCCCACGCCGCACTCGGGTATGGATTGAGCCGTGTGATTCTTGTCCCCTGCCGCATCGCGCCGCACAAGGATCACCTCCCCGCCGAGGCGCACCACCGCTGGGCCATGTTGGAAGCTGCATTTGCCGGAGAGCCCGGCATCGAACTCTCCTCCTTCGAACTTGAAAGCGAAGAAATCTCCTACACACACAAAACCGTCGAGCACCTCCAGTCCCTCCACCCCGGCAAGCGTCTGACGCTCATTCTGGGATATGATCAATTTCTCACGCTCGAGGAATGGAAACTATTCTCCGACTGGGGACGAACCATCGACTACCTCGTTTTCCCCCGGGACGGCCAGGCGGCGGAAATTCCCCCCGGGTTGGTTGACTTGAACATCACCTTTGCAACCGAGGATTTGCCCCACATCTCCTCCTCCCTTATCCGTGAGGAAATCCAGGCCGGGCACTCGCTCGAAAAACTCCTCCCGCCCGCCGTTGCCCTCTACATCGCCGACCACAAACTATATCAAAACGGAAATCAGCCATGACGCAGGATCGCCAGCCGCCGTTTCACCGGAGTTTTGCTCATGCGCTGCATGGCATTTTTCTCCTCATCCGCACCCAGCGCAACGCCCGTATCCACCTGTTGGCCACGATCCTTGTCATCTGCGCCGGAGTCTGGTTTCACCTCCCGGCCATCGAGTGGGCGCTCCTGATCATGTCCATCGGGCTGGTCTGGGTGACGGAGGCGCTGAATTCCGCCATTGAATTCCTCGCCGATGCCGTCTCGCAGGATCACCACCCCCTCATCGGCCGGGCAAAAGATCTCGCCGCAGCAGCAGTCTTGCTCACCTCTCTTACCGCAGTCCTCATCGGAGCTGTGATTTTTTTCAAGCACTTCGTGTAGTTCCCCTCCGCCCGAGATAAAAAAAGTTTACATCAAGCCACTGGCCAAGAAGGACTAGAAAAGCGAAGGTTGGAGCTCTGCCACCTTTTCTCGTCACACGTAAGGGTTTCTTAAGATGCTGGTTGATCTTCTTCCATTCCATTTTCTTGTAGGTTGAAAAAACTTTTTTACCGAAAACTCTTTGTTACAAGAAGCTTATGTGGTTTTGTGTTTTGTCGGCATACGAATCGCTTGACCTCTTGTAAAAGAATGTCTTATGTATGACGCATTAAACAGTAGCTCGGCTTACCTGAAAGTTAGCTTTTTCCTTCGGACTTGCCTAAGTCGGCGTGGAGGACGGCAATCGGAGTGACTTCAGGAATGGACCTGCTACTGAGAAAAGGAAAGAAGTTTATGATTCAGCGGATTGATCACTTGGGCATCGCAGTGAAATCTCTCGACGAAGTCGTCAAATATTATGAGACCGTCCTCGGCCTGAAATGCGAGAAACGGGAGGAAGTGGAATCGCAAAAAGTGCGCACGGCTTTCTTCAGTGTTGGCCAGACTCATATTGAACTTCTGGAGCCGACTTCGCCCGAGAGTCCCATTGCCAAATTCCTCGAAAAAAACGGCGAGGGAATTCACCACGTAGCCTTTTACACGGATGACATCGACGGGCAGTTGAAGCAGGCGGCGGATGCCGGGGCCCGACTCATCCACGAAAAGCCTTTTGACGGTGCGGCGGGAAAACTCGTTGCCTTCCTCCATCCGAAATCGACTCACGGAGTGCTCACCGAGTTCTGCACTTCCAAGGACGGCGGAGCGAACCACTAAAAACATTCTCACAACAAAAGATACCCCTACAGGATTCAAATCATGGCCATCGACAAAGATCTGGTAAAGAAACTGGAAAACCGCCGCAATGCGATCCTTCATTCCGCATCTGCGGAGAAGATCAAAGCCCGCAATGACAAGGGAGTCCTGACGGCCCGCCAGCGTCTGGACAAACTCTTCCTCAAGGGAACCTTCCAGGAATTTGGCATGCATGCCCAGCACAAGTGCCATCTCTTCGGGATGGAAAAAAAGAAACTCGCCGCAGACGGCGTCATCACAGGCACAGGGTTGGTCAATGGCCGCCCCGTCGCCGCCTTCAGCCAGGACTTTCTGGTGCAGGGAGGTACGCTGGGGGCTGTTCACGCCGGGAAGATTTGTGACATCATGGATTACGCGGCCAAG
>Ga0187810_10000650_pt1 | contig 12648 bp, 7 predicted proteins | sample NC_wetland_sal_i_9_FD_132963 | JGI IMG/M metagenome (GOLD analysis project Ga0187810, IMG submission 132963) | Wetland sediment microbial communities from Neuse River Estuary, North Carolina, USA - ASW_5 | ecosystem: Environmental > Aquatic > Freshwater > Wetlands > Sediment | place: USA: North...
GCATGCTTCCCTTAGGGCGCGATCTGGGTCCGCTTGAGAACATGTCTTTCGAGCGTGCCTGGGAGGGCGCCGGCGCCGTGAAGCTGCTGGCCCCGGTCGATCTACAATGCGTCAAGGCGGCCGGCGTCACGTTTGCCGTCTCGGCCGTGGAACGCGTGATCGAGGAACGCGCCCGCGGCGAGGCGAGCAAGGCCGAAGAAATCCGCCGCGCGCTGCGCGATCGCGTCGGCACCGACATCCGCTCGGTCAAGCCAGGCTCGCCCGAGGCGAAGAAGCTGAAAGAAGCGCTGATCGCCGATCGCCTGTGGTCGCAATATCTCGAAGTGGCGATCGGCCCCGATGCCGAGGTCTTCACCAAGGCGCCTTGCCTGTCGTCCGTGGGCTGGGGCGATTTCATCGGCGTGCGTTCCGATGCCGTGTGGACCAATCCGGAGCCGGAGATCGTCATCGTCTGCGACCGCACCGGGCGCGCCCTCGGCGCCGCGCTGGGCAACGACGTCAACCTGCGCTGTTTCGAAGGGCGCAGCGCGCTCTTGCTGGGCAAGGCCAAGGACAACAACGCCAGTTGCGCGATAGGGCCCTTCATCCGCCTGTTCGACGCCGGCTTCGCCATGGACGACCTGCGCAAGGCCACGGTGCGCCTCGAAGTGGACGGCGAGGACGGCTTCAAGCTCAAGGGCTCCAGCTCGATGACTCTCATCAGCCGCGATCCGCTCGATCTGGTGGGGCAGACTTACGGCAAGCATCATCAATATCCCGACGGCGTGGTGCTGTTTCTGGGGACCATGTTTGCGCCGACCGAGGACCGCGACGCCAAGGGGCAGGGCTTCACCCATCATATGGGCGATATCGTGCGGGTTTCTTCGGAGAGGCTGGGCGTCCTGGAGAACAAGGTCGCGCGTTGCGATGCGGCGCCGGCGTGGGAATTCGGGCTGGGCGATTTGATGAACAATCTGGCGGCGCGCGGTCTTCTCGCGCACAAGGAGATGCCTTCGTGAGTGACACACTTTCTCTCAAACATCTCATCGGCGGCGAATGGGCCGATGGCCCGGCCGGAATCGAAAGCCTCAACCCTTCCGACCCGCGCGACGTGGTGGCCCGTGCACCCGCCGACGACGGCACGGCAATGCGTGCGGCGATTGCGGCGGCGGAGCAGGCCTATCCCGCGTGGCGCAATGCCAGTCCCGAAGTGCGTTCCGACGTGCTCGATCGGGCAGGGACCGCCATCCTGGCGCGGCGCGAGGAACTGGGCCGGCTCTTGGCGCGCGAAGAGGGTAAGACCGTTCCCGAAGGCATCGGCGAGGTCGCGCGCGCGGGGCGCATCTTCAAATTCTTCGCGGGCGAGGCGTTGCGTCCGCGCGGCATCACCGTGGATTCCACCCGTCCGGGCGTCGAATGCACGACCACGCGCGAACCGCTGGGTGTGATGGGGCTGATCTCGCCGTGGAATTTCCCGATTGCCATTCCGGCCTGGAAATCGGCGCCCGCACTGGCTTACGGCAACACGGTGGTGCTGAAGCCCGCCTCGCTGACGCCCGCCATCGCGGCGGCCATGGCTGAGATCCTGGTGGAAGCGGGTGTGCCCAAGGGCGTGTTCAATCTGGTGTTCGGCGGCGGCAAGGCCGGCAACGCGCTGGTCACCGATCCGCGTGTGGCGGGGATTTCCTTCACCGGCTCGCAAGCCGTGGGTTTCGGCATCGGCAAGCTTGCCATGGAGCGGCAGGCGCGCGTGCAACTCGAAATGGGCGGCAAGAATCCGCTTGTGGTGCTCGACGATGCCGAGTTCGAGCGCGCCGTGATGTGTGCGGTGGACGGCGCCTTCTTCGCCAGCGGCCAGCGCTGCACGGCTTCGAGCCGCATCATCGTGACCGAAGGCATCCACGACCGCTTCGTCGCGGCGGTGGCCGCCAAGCTGGAGGGCTTGAAGGTGGGCGACGCGCTCGATCCCGCCACCAATATCGGCCCCGTTTCCAGCGAAGCCCAGCTTCAGACCTCGCTCGAATATGTCGCCATTGCCACCGAGCAAGGCGCGCGCCTCGTCACGGGCGGCCGGGCCTTGAAGCTCGAAAAGCCCGGCTATTACTTCTCGCCGGCGCTGCTGGTCGATACCAAGCAGGACATGCGCATCAACTGCGAAGAAGTGTTCGGGCCGGTGGCGAGCGTGGTCAAAGTCAAGGATTACGACGAGGCGCTGGCGGTCGCCAACGCGGGCGAGTTCGGGCTGTCGGCCGGCATCTGCACCACGAACCTGCATCACGCCCATCATTTCGTGCGCAATGTGCGGGCGGGCGTGACCATGACCAACCTGCCGACGGCGGGTATCGACTACCATGTGCCGTTCGGCGGAACGCGCAAATCGAGCTATGGTCCGCGCGAGCAGGGCACGGCCGCGATCGAATTCTATACCGTGATGAAAACGTCCTACATTTGGGCTTGATGTGATGGAAAGACCGAAGAAGCGTTTCCGCTCGCGCGACTGGTTCGACGATCCGGCGCGGCCGGACATGGCGGCGCTTTATCTCGAACGCTGGATGAACTCAGGCTTCACGGTGGAGGAATTCCGTTCCGGCCGGCCGATCGTCGGCATCGCGCAGACGGGCAGCGACCTCAATCCCTGCAACCGGGTGCATATCGAACTGGCCAAGCGCGTGAAGGACGGCGTACGCGACGCGGGCGGACTGCCGCTCGAATTCGCCATGCCCATGCCGCTGTTCGAAAACTGCCGGCGCCCCACCGTCGCCATGGACCGCAACCTCGCCTACATGGCGCTGGTGGAGATCCTGCACGGCTATCCCATCGACGCTGTGGTTCTCACGACCGGCTGCGACAAGACCACGCCTACGGCACTCATGGCGGCGTCCACGGTCGACATTCCGGCGATCGTGCTGTCGGGCGGCCCGATGCTGGACGGCTGGTACAACGGCGAACTGGTCGGGTCCGGTGCCGTGATCTGGAAGAACCGCAAACGGCTCGGCGCGGGCGAGATCACCGAGGAGGAGTTTATCGCCATCGCGGCGGCCACCCCGCCATCGCTCGGCCACTGCAACACCATGGGCACGGCCTCTACGATGAACGCCGTGGCCGAGGCGCTCGGCATGTCGCTGCCGGGCTGCGCGGCGATCCCGGCGCCCTATCGCGAACGCGGCCAAATCGCCTATGAAACCGGCAAGCGCATCGTGGCGATGGCTTACGACGATTTGCGGCCCTCGCGCATCTTGGTTCGCCAAGCGTTCCTCAACGCCATCGCGCTGATTGCCGCCATCGGTGGCTCGAGTAACGCGCAGCCGCACATCAACGCCATGGCGCGCCACGCGGGGATTGAGATTACGCCGCAGGATTGGATGGCGGCGCGCGACATCCCTCTGATCGTCAACATGCAGCCGGCGGGAAAATACCTGGGCGAGCGTTTCCACCGCGCCGGCGGCGTGCCCGCCGTGCTGTGTGAATTGCTGCGCGCCGGGCGCATCGACGGTTCCGTCCCCACCATCACCGGCAAGAGCATGGCCGAGAACCTTCAAGGCCGCGAATCGACCGATCGCGAGGTGATCGCGCCTTACGAAAAGCCGCTGCACAAGCACGCGGGCTTCCTGGTCATGTCGGGCAATTTGTTCGACTTCGCCATCATGAAAACGAGTGTGATCTCCGAGGAATTCCGCAAGCGCTATCTTTCCGAGCCGGGCCGGGAGGGCGTGTTCGAAGGCAAGGCCGTGGTGTTCGACGGCGGCGACGATTATCACGCGCGGATAAACGATCCTTCGCTCGGCATCGACGACCGCACGATCCTGGTGATGCGCGGCGCTGGGCCCATCGGTTGGCCCGGTTCGGCCGAAGTCGTGAACATGCAACCGCCGGATGCGCTCCTGAAGAAGGGCATCACAAGCCTGCCGACCATCGGCGACGGCCGCCAGTCGGGCACCTCCGACAGTCCGTCGATCTTGAATGCCTCCCCGGAGAGTGCCGCAGGCGGCGGGCTTTCCTGGCTGCACACGGGCGACATCATCCGCATCGACCTCGAAAGGGGCCGTTGTGACGCGCTTGTTTCCGAACAAGAAATCGCTCGTCGCAAGAAACAGGCGCCGCCGCCGATTCCAGAAAGCCAAAGCCCGTGGCAGGAGCTTTTCCGCTCAACCACCGGTCAGCTCAGCACAGGTGCGGTGATGGAGTTGGCAGTGAAGTATCGCGGGATCGCCGCCAAGACGCCTAGGCACAACCATTGAATGAGAACGATGCCAATTTTCACCAAGAGAGGCGACTGGCCGGACCAAATGCCGCTTGTTGGCCGGTAACGGTATCATTACGGTCCCGCCGCCGATTACGTTAGGTTGGATCGGGCAGTGGAACCTCAGATTCCACGATCGGGAGATGCTTGGACCTTGAGGTCCACGGAAAGGGTTTTCGATGGCTAAGAAGGCCAATTTTGGACTCGTCGCATCGCTGACGGTCGCGGCGACGCTTGGCGGCTTGCTGTTTGGCTACGACACGGCTGTGATTTCGGGCGCAACCAACGCGATCACCTACAACTTTGTGACGCCTTGGCACCTGACGGAAGGCTGGGCGAATTTTCTGTCGGGCTTTGCCATCGCCTGCGCGCTGCTCGGTTGCGTCATCGGTGCGGCCATCGCCGGACCCATCTCGACCGGCATCGGCCGCAAGGGCGGATTGCTGATCGCGGGCGTGCTGTTCTTCGTGTCGAGCGTCGGCGCGGGCTTCCCCGAGTTCTTCTGGAGCATCTTCGGCGCGGTTCACGAAAAAGCGCTGCCGGCCTTCATTTTTTACCGCCTGTTGGGCGGCACGGCGATCGGCATGGCCTCTATGCTTGCGCCGATGTACATCGCCGAGGTGGCGCCTCCCGCGCAGCGCGGCATGCTGGTGACCTTCCAGCAGATCGCCATCGTGGTCGGCATCAATCTGGTCTATTTCGTCAATTTCACCATTCAAAGCATGGGCGACCAGTCGTTCCTGATGGACCTTGGCTGGCGCTACATGCTTGCCTCTGCGTCGATCCCCGCAACGCTCTTGATCGTCTTCATGCTGCTGGTGCCGGAGACCCCGCGCTTTCTCGTTCTTAAGGACCGCAACAACGAGGCCCTCGCCCTTCTCAAGCGCCTGGTCGGCACGGACGCGGCGGACTCCACGCTGAAGGAGATCAAGGATTCGCTGGTCCAACACACACGCCCGCTCCTCAGCTTCGGCGGACTGGTGCTGTTTGTCGGCATCATGCTGAGCATTTTCCAGCAGGTGGTCGGCATCAACGCCGTGCTCTATTTCGCCCCGAAGATGTTCGAGAACATGGGTGCTTCGGCCAGCGACGCCTATTCGCAGTCGGCCTGGTTCGTCGGCGTGACCATGACCCTGTTCACGTTGGTGGCGACTGCCACCGTCGACAAGCTCGGCCGCAAGCCGCTCCTCATCGCCGGTGCCGTCATCATGGCAGCCGCCATGCTCGTGCTGGGTTGCCTGTTCAACTGGCATATGGTGAGCGCGACCGGCGGCATGGCCGGGGCCTCGGCCGGCGGTTCGTCCTACGTCGCGATTGCGGCCGTCGTCGTCTACATCATCGGCTTCTCGTTCTCCTGGGGCCCGGTGACCTGGGTGATGCTCTCCGAGATTTTCCCGAATTCCATCAAGGGCAAAGCGATGTCCATCGCCGTTGCGGCCCAGTGGATCACCAACTTCGCCGTGTCGCAGACGTTCCCGATGATGGACGGTTCGTCGGCCCTCAACCGAGCGTTCAACCACGGCTTTGCCTACTGGCTGTACGGCATCGGCGCCTTGCTCGCGGCGTGGTTCGTCCTGAAATACGTGCCCGAGACCAAGGGGCGCAGCCTCGAAGCCATCGAGCAGTTCTGGCACCGCCGCGCACCCGCGGCCAAAGTGGAAACGGCCGCGAAATGATCACGCTGACGCGCGGCGGCTTCACGCTCGCAATTGCACCCGAAATCGGCGGCGCGGTGACCCGCTTCGAACTCGACGGCAAGCCGGTGATGAGGCCGGTGCCCCAGGGCGCGACCAATCCGCTGGATTGCTGCGTCTTCCCGCTGGTGCCTTATGCCAACCGGATCGAGCACGGCGTCCTGAAGTTCGAGGGGCGGGAGTATCGCCTGCCCCTCAATTTCGGCGACCATCCGCATGCGCTCCACGGCCACGGCTGGCAGGCCTCCTGGCGGGTGGAGGCGGTGTCGAAGGATCGCGCCGTCGTCGCCTTCGATCACGCACCGGACGCCTGGGCGTGGGCCTATACGGCCGAAGAGGAGTTTGCGCTGACCGACGAGGGTCTGCGCCTGCGCTTGACCGCACGCAGCCGCGACGAGAAGCCGATGCCGATCAGCCTCGGCCTGCATCCCTATTTCCCGCGGCTGCCCGGCAGCCGCCTCACGGCACGAACCAACGGCATGTGGCTGTCCGATCCGACCGAGTTGCCGACCGAACTGGGGGCGCCGCGAATCGACTTGGCCAACGGCGTCGTAATTTCGAAAGCGCCGTTCGTGGACAATTGCTTCCCGGGCTGGCATCCGCCCGCCCGGATCGAGCAACCGGAGCTTGGACTTGAACTGGCGCTTTCCGCCTCGGCGGAATGTCCTTTTTTCCATGTCTTCATTCCGACGGGGGCGGACTATTTCTGCGCCGAACCCACCACCGCGATGCCCAATGCGTTCAACCGGCCCGAACCGGCCGCCGTCACGGGGGCGCGCGTGCTGGCCCCGGGCGCGAGCCTTTCGATCGAATTGGTCCTCACGGCTCGCAAACTTTGATCTATAAACGCCGGCGTCATCCAGGAAAGGTGGGCCGATGCCGATCCATTGCCTGACCGCGCTTCGCGAGCCGCGCGGCGCTGCCGCCTTGTTCGTCTTGGCGCTTTTGCTCGGCGCCTGTTCGGCCATGCCGTCGGTCGACGGCATCACCTCGGTCTTCTCCGGTTCGAAGCAGGCCGAGAGTGCAACGCCCGCACCCGTCGCCGTCCAGAACGCGCGGCAGCCGGGGCTGGACGCCGATTTGGCGAGCTCGAATGACGTCCATCCCGACATCTGGCCGCTCGATCCGCGGGCTCCGCGCGACGCGGCCATCGAGGCGGAAGTCACCCGCCTGCTCGGGAAAATGACGCTCGAGGAGAAGGTCGGGCAGATGCTGCAGCCCGACATGTCTGTCGCGACCCCGCGAGACGTCACGCAATACCACCTCGGCTCCATCCTCAACGGCGGCGACTCCGGGCCGCACATGGACCTGCGTGCCCCGCCGCAGGACTGGCTGGCGACCGCCGACCGGTTCTATGCCGCTTCGATGGCGGTGGCGCCGGGCCACGCCGCAATCCCGATCATGTGGGGGATCGATGCGGTGCACGGACACGGGCACATCGTGGGCGCCACGCTGTTCCCGCAGAACATCGGGCTGGGCGCAATGCGCGATCCCGATCTGGTACGCAGGATCGGCGAGATCACGGCGCAGGAGATTCGCGTCACCGGCCAGGACTGGACCTTCGCGCCGACCATCGCCGTAGTCCGCGACGACCGCTGGGGGCGCACCTACGAGGGCTATTCGGAGAATACGAGCGTGGTCGCGGAAAACGCGGCAGCGATGGTGCAGGGCCTGCAGGGCACGCCCGGCACGCCGGACTTTCTGCGCAACGGCCACGTGCTCGCCTCCATCAAGCACTTCATCGGCGACGGCGCCACCGATCAGGGCGTCAATATGGGCAATTCGAGCTACAGCGAGCCCGGCGTGCGCGACATCCTGGCGCCGCCTTACGAGGCCGCGATCAAGGCCGGCGCGCAGAACGTGATGGTGTCGTATTCGAGCTGGCGCGGCACGCGCATGCACGCGCGCAAGGGTCTCGTCAGCGATGTGCTGTTCGGCCGGCTGGGATTCGACGGGTTTGTCGTCAGCGACTACCACGGCATCGCGGACGTACCGGGCTGCACCGCCTGGGATTGCCCGCAATCCGTCAATGCCGGTATCGACATGGTGATGGGGGCCGACAACTGGAAGGTTCTCTACGCCAACCTCGTCAAAGAGGCGAATTCGGGTCAGATCCCGATGGCGCGCATCGACGAAGCCGTAAGCCGGATTTTGCGCGTCAAGCTGCGCGCAGGCCTGATGAGCCAGGGCAAGCCGTCGTCGCGCCCGTTCGCGGGACAATACGAACAACTCGGCTCGCTGCAGCATCGCGAAGTGGCGCGCCAGGCCGTTCGCGAATCCCTCGTGCTGCTCAAGAACGACGGCGGGTTGCTGCCGCTGTCGCCGCGTTCGCATGTGCTGGTGGCCGGCGACGGCGCACAGAACATGGGCAAGCAGACCGGCGGCTGGACGATCACGTGGCAGGGCACCGGTACCACGCGCGCCGATTTTCCGCATGCCACCACGATCTACGAAGGCATCAAGGCAAACGTCGAGTCGAACGGCGGCATCGTCGCCTACAGCGAGGACGGCAGCTTCCGCGACAAGCCGGACGTCGCCGTAGTGGTGTTCGGCGAAGGCCCTTATGCCGAGGGCGCCGGCGACATCAATACGCTGGAATACCAGCCTGGCGACAAGCGCGACCTCAAGCTGCTACAGCGGCTGCAGGCCCAGGGCATTCCGGTCGTCGCCGTGTTCCTGTCGGGCAGGCCACTCTATGTGACGCCGGAAATCAACGCCTCCAATGCCTTCGTCGCCGCGTGGCTGCCGGGCACGGAGGGCGAGGGCGTCGCCGATGTGCTGTTCGGCAAGGTGGACGGTTCGGTCGCCTACGACTTCCGCGGCAAGCTCTCCTTCTCCTGGCCGCGCACGCCGGACCAGTCGCCGCTCGACGTCGGCAGCGAGCCGTATGATCCGCTGTTTGCCTTCGGCTACGGGCTGACCTACGGCACGCCGCGCAACATCGGCAAGCTGGCCGAGGCGCCTTTGGGTTCGCGGGCGATCGATCGCACGATGGTCGTCGACAACGGCGCCCCCGCACCAACGTGGTCGGCCGCTGTGGTACCGGGAAGCGATCTTCTTGCGGCGCGGCCTTTGTTCGGATCGACCTCGATTCCGGGGCTGGTTGCCCGCCAGAGCGGCGCGGGCTTTTTGTCCGCCACATGGTCCGGTGCCGCGCCGGGAAGCGTCGTCGTATACGGCACGCCGGGCGATTTCCTGCGGCAGCGCGACGTCGCCCTGTTGATGTCGGTGCGGGTCGATCAGGCCCCTGCCGGCCCGGTTACGCTGTCAATGGGATGCGGGCCGCAATGCGGCGGCCGTCTCGATGCCACGGCGTTGATGCGGGGAGCCGAAGGCAAAGGCTGGACGACTCTGAGTGTGCCGGTTTCCTGCTTCCGGGCGGCGGGCACCGATCTGGCTAAGCTCGCGGCACCTTTCGTGCTGACGAGCCGCGGGGCCTTCACGGTGTCGCTGAAATCGGTGCGCTTGGCCCGGGCCGACACACCTTCCACCTGCGCCGACACGCCGCCGGCAACGGCCGAGACCGTATATTCCCTGCCGCCCAGGCAGACCGTGCAACCGGGTGCCGTGAAAACCGTGAAGAAGAAATCCGCGGTGAAGAAGTCCGTGGTGAAGAAGTCCGTGGTGAAGAAAACGACCGGGCCGCGCAGCCACGCCGTGCGTCCTCGCCACCACCGGCACTAGGTCACGCGCTTGTGATGCGGTCTGTCCGGCTTTGTCCGCGGCTTTGCCCGGCGCCGCACCGTCAAGTCCTTGGTCGGAAAGTCGGGTTTTTGTGGTAATATCGCGTCGCGTTCTTGTCTCGAGCGCGGCGTCGCGGAGGCCGCACGACATATTTTAGACATACGGTTTCCAGCAACTGACGCCAAAGCACGGATCGGAGGGCGAAGATGCGTGCATGGGAGCAAACCGGAAGTCTGTCGCGTAGAAGGTTCGTAGGTTATGGGGCGGCGACCGCAATGCTCGCCCCGCAACTGGCAAAGGCGCAGACCGTCGCGCCGCCTGCGTCTGGCGCTCCGCTCGACGAGGCCGCACGCATCGCGGCGCAAACGGATGCCGCCAGACGCCTCACTGTACCCGTCTACATCTCGGGCCAGGGCCCGTTTCACTTCGTGGTGGACACGGGTGCGGATCGTTCGGTCATCGCCGACGACGTTGCCGTACGGCTCGGGCTGGTGCGCGGCAGCGACGTGACGGTGCAGGGCGTGGTGCGCACCGTGTCGTCGCGCATGGTGGTCGTTGCCGACGTCAGCTTCGGCTCGATTCGGCGCCGCAACTTGACGATTCCGATCCTGCCGCGTGCGCTGATGGGTGCCGACGGCTATCTGGGCCTCGATGCCGTCGACGGCGCGCGAGTGACGCTGGACTTCAAGAATAACGAGTTAGAGGTCAGTAGTTCGGCCACGTCGTCGTATTTTCGCGTCCTGCGGCCTTCCGAGGCAATGGTCCCGGTCACCGGCAAGATGGGCCATCTGCGCTCGCTGAACTGCCGCGTGGACGGCATCGGCACCACCTGTTTCGTCGATACCGGGGCGGAAGTCTCTGTCGGCAACAGCCAACTTTTCAGGGCGCTTGTGGCCAGCAACCCGCAGTATGCCGTGATCGGGATGTTGCCGATCACCGGCATCACGGGCGGCGTGATCATGGGCCGGGTGGTACGTCTCAACACCATCCGGCTGCATTCGGTGTCGTTCAGCAACGCCGTGGTGGCGATCGCCGATATGCAGATATTCGACGTCTGGGGTCTTTCGAGCGAGCCCGCGCTGTTGATCGGCATGAACTGGCTGCGCCAGTTCGAACGCGTATCGATCGATTATCGCGTCAAGGAGATCCGATTCAATCTGGCGAGCATGTTGCTGGCACGGAACAATCTCAAGGAACTCTGACTACCACCACCACCAGTAAAGTCCGCCGAGCAATGCCACAATCACCACGGCGGCGACGTTGTAGATCGCGCCCGTCGAGTAATCGATGCCGGAGACGTCGATGGTCGAGGTCTTCGCCTTGTTCCATTCGATCAGCGAGGCGGTAATCGCCAGCGCCAAACAGATGGCGAACACCCAGCCCATGCGCTCCAGGAACGGGATCTGCGGCATGAAGATCGCCATCCCGGTCGACAGCACGACCGATCCGAATGCCGCCAAGAGCGCGCCGGTTTCGGTCGCCCGCGGCCAGAACATGCCGAGCAGGAAGATGACGGTGATGCCCGGCGTGAAGAAGCCGTTGTATTCCTGAATGTACTGGAACGCCTGGTCGAAATGACCCAGGAGCGGTACGGAAACCACCATGGCGATGATCAGCGCAACGATGGCCGCGAACCGCCCGATGATAATCATCAGCCGCTTGGTCGTGCCCTTATGCACGACACTCAGCACGTCCATGGTGAAGATCGTGGCGATCGACGATAGCGTCGATCCCATCGAGGCGATGATTGCGGCGACCAGCGCGACGAAAACCAGGCCCAACAGACCGCTCGGCAACAGCAGCATGAGCGTCGGGTAAGCCTCGTCGGACCGGTTCAGGTCTGGAAGCAGCAACGCGGCCGCGATGCCGGGAAGCACGACGACCACGGGCATCAGGAGCTTGAGGAACGCGGCCAGCACCACGCCGTTCTGCACTTCGCGGATGCTGCGCGCCGTCAACGCGCGCTGCACGATGTACTGGTTGAAGCCCCAATAGGCGAAATGCACGATCCACATGCCGCCCAAGAGCACGGTGATGCCGGGCAGGTATTTGTAATAAGGGTTGTCGGGCCGCAGGATCATGTGGAAATGGTGCGGCAGGCGCGTCTGCAGCGTCTGGAATCCGAACAAAAGGCCGTGCAGTCCGCCGCCGCCGCCTTCGCTCGCCGAAATCTGCTCGAGCGCGAAGTACGAGATCACCAGACCGCCGATGACCAGCATCACGACCTGCACGACATCGCTGAAGGCCGCCGATCTGAGGCCGACATAAAGCGCGTAATTTCCCGCCACGAGCCCGAGCAGGATGAGGCTCATCGTCAGCGACAGACCGGTCACGGCGTGGACGGCCGTGGCGCCCAGCCACATGATCGCCGTCAGGGAAACCAGAGTGTAGAGACCGATCCAAAACAACGCCATCGTCACCTGGGTCCTGGCGCCGTAACGCAGCTTCAGGAACTCCGGCATGGTGGAGATCTGGTTCTTGAGAAAGACGGGCAGGAAGTATTTTCCGATCACGATCAGCGCGAAGGCAGCCAGCCATTCGTACGACGCGATGCCGATGCCCATCGCATAGGCGGAGCCCGACATACCGATGATCTGTTCGGCGGAGATGTTTGCGGCGATCAGCGAGGTGCCGATCGCCCACCACGGCAACGCACGGGAGGAAGGCGTATAGTCGGCGTCCTCGTCCGATCCGTTGCGACGGCCGCGTTGAAGGACGTGCGCAACCACGAGCACGAGCGTGGCATAGAGGATGATGACCGCGACGTCGAAGAGCTTTAGGTGCATTGTGTTATTGGCCCCTAGCCGCGCATATTCCGAGCGAATCGCTAATTATTTGATAGCGATACCATGCGCGAAGCAATCGCCGGAGAGGCGTGCGCAGGGCCTTTGCGGGCGCGCACTGCTAAGGTTCTGTTAGGACTTGGAGGTCCCTCTTGAACTATCGCCACGCCTTTCACGCCGGAAACTTCGCGGACGTCGTGAAGCACTTGGCGCTGATCGAAATCCTTCTCCATCTGCGCAAGAAAGATGCCGGCTTCGCGGTGGTCGA
>Ga0187810_10000651_pt1 | contig 12642 bp, 15 predicted proteins | sample NC_wetland_sal_i_9_FD_132963 | JGI IMG/M metagenome (GOLD analysis project Ga0187810, IMG submission 132963) | Wetland sediment microbial communities from Neuse River Estuary, North Carolina, USA - ASW_5 | ecosystem: Environmental > Aquatic > Freshwater > Wetlands > Sediment | place: USA: North...
GAGGTCGTCCCCGCAAAAGGCCTCAAGCTCTCGCGGCTGGAGCCGTCTTCCTTGGTGCGGGTGCCGAAGGCCTGGTAGGTGGCGGCGTAGGTGGTGTACTACGATCCAACAGATGCTTCAAAATGTCAAAGAACCGTTCCGGCAGACCCTACTCAGGGTGGCGGCTAATGGGTAAATGCTGCTCTTTACGTCGTAATTGGCAAGTGAAAGTTACTTTTAAGAATCAAACGAAACTCCTTGAATCTATGCAACAATGTAGTACAGTTCAATGTGTTGGATGAAATTAACCTTTCTTGAATTTCCTGCATTTACTCGCCGTTTTCTGGAAGTAGGTGACGATGAGTCGCTTCGAAAACTACAAAACGAGCTAATGCAGCAACCGGATAAGGGCGATGTCATTCAGGGGACAGGCGGATTTCATAAGGTACGACTGGCCTTACAAGAGTGGCGGAGCAAGAGTCATTTACCTCAATGTCCCCGAAGCCAAGACGATTGTGTTCATCACGCTTTACACGAAAAACGAAAAAAGCGATTTGTCAGGTGCTGAGAGAAATGCACTCAAGACAATCGCATTGCAGATCAAACGGGAGTTACTATGAACCAGAAACGTAAGCATGTTGAGTACGAGTTCAGTGGCAAGGATTTGATCGAGGCTGCCAACGAAGGTCTTTCGGTATTAAAAACCCGAGGTCTTGGGAATCTGCGAAAGACAACCTTGGAATTACCGCCCGCATCTCCCGAACTACCTCCCAAACAAATTCTTTCCATACGCCGTAAAATAGGGGCCAGTCAGGCTGTCTTTGCCCGTCTGCTCAATGTTCCCAAAGGTACCGCTATTGCATGGGAGACAGGAGTACGTCGTCCAAGTGGTGCTGCATTAAAGCTATTAAACATAGCCAAGCGCATGCCGCAGGTGCTTGTGGAGTGTTAAACGGTAGGTGGCAGATGCTTGCCATGGCTGATAAAAACGTCTAAGTTGTTTGTATGAGTGTCACAGAAATCCTTGAAGAGCTACCTAAGCTCAATCTCGAAGATCGATGTGCAGTATGGCAGCGGCTGTCCGAGCTGGAGAGTCATGAAGAGTTCACTCCAACCCCAGAAATGCAGGCTGCTATTGAGGAAGGCATACGTTCCGCTGAAACAGAGCCTCTTTATTCCGTCGAAGAAGTCCGAGAGAAGATCAAGCAATGCGCGCATCGGTCAAGATAACCGTACAAGCATGGCGTGATCTTGACGAAATCGTTGACTACATTGCCAAAGAGAATCCAGACGCTGCCGAACGCTTTGGTAATCAGTTGTTGGAAACGGCACATTCACTAGAAAAGGCCCCAATGATGGGAGCGTTTGTCAAAGGGCAGGCAAATGTTCGAATGATCGTTTGCCATCCCTACTTGATCTTTTACAGACTTAACCTGACTGAAAGCCGACTGGAAATCCTTCGTTTCTGGCATGGAGCCAGAAGCCGTACCTCACTCCATCTGGATAAATAGATACCTACTGTGGCATCTGCGAGGGGTGGAAGCGGTCGTGGGCCTTTTTCAACTCAACGATGGAGACGTGGGTGTAAATCTCGGTCGATTCAATGGAAGCGTGTCCCATCCAGTCCTTTGGAGTTAATTGTTGGCAGGTATTCAAAAGGCAAAGATGGAGAGTACATTGAGGAAAATGTTTTACGGATACCTCCAGATCAAGCTGTCACTGCAAAAATGATTGGGGAAGCTCTTGGGAAAAAAGACCTACCCGAAAAAGAGAACATCAAACCTGTGAAGAAGACACCCAAGCCAAAGAAAAAGAGGTAGGTTTGTTAAATTCAGTCATGCGCCACTTGCGGGGTTACTCTCCGCATAAGTGCGGACGGCAGATCTAAGATGCTCAAATAAATTCTGGGCGACTCCAACTGTATCATCGATATTTACGGTATATCCAAGCCAACTGAAATTCGTAAAATCAGTCTGACCAACTTCTAAGTCTTTGCGTGAAACTTCCTGATGACCTCGTTTGGGAACGGTGTCAACAGCATAGTCGTCTATGTGCTCTGCAACATCACGCATTTTTTTTAAAAAAGGCAAAGCTTGGTCAAACTCGTTGATCGCACTCTCTATCTGGGCTTTGACAAATGGTACCTTATCAGCCAATCGGGTGGTACGGCGCAATCGGCTGAGCGCAACAATTAAGAATTGAAAATCCATCCATTGACGTAGAGGAAATCTATCGTCTTCCGGTTCGCTCGATTTTATGCGGCGCACCTGGATCTCAATGGTGTACATCAACCCATTACACAATCTCTTGGAGCGTTCAAGGATAGCTCCATCCGATGGTTTATCTCCTGAGGCAATGCTCATGGGTAGCAGCATGCCGCCTTCGACTTCCTACATCAATTTTTTTGAAAATTCCCCCTTTTATCCGCAACCTCAACCAGGCTGAAAAGATGCAACCTTAAAAGCCTGTTTTTGCCTATGAAATGCTATCAGGAACTAGCACTAGCTATCACTGGCTAGCATTTCCCCCAATAATCCCACTTTGGATTGCAATTTTGCAGGGTATTAGGCATATTGAGGATTGAAAGGAGCGTGGCACAAAAAAGGGTAAAGAAAAGACTTGCTTTACCTATGAAATATCTTCATTTTCGAACTTCGCCAAAAGCACAATGCGGGTGTAACTCAGTTGGTAGAGTGCAACCTTGCCAAGGTTGATGTCGCGAGTTCGAGTCTCGTCACCCGCTCCACTCTTCTTCTTATTCCATATCAACGGCTTAGCTATGTTGTTTCATAGGTAAAAACCATAATTTTCACCCCTCGGAGAGCAATTTTTTCAGGTCTATGTTGCCCTATGGAGATTTTTATAGCTCATTGACTTTGCTAACCAAATTGCTAACCAAACTCTCATGGCAGGAGTTATTCGCGGATTGTACAAACACGGTAATGGCTACTGGTATTTCAGCTGAATGCACAATGGGGTCAGAAAAACCATTGCTTTGGGTACTACCGACGAGATGGAGGCCAAGAAACGTGCATTGAATGTCCAGGGCGCCCCAGAGCTGGCACTCTCTGATTCCCTAAAGGCTGAAATTGAATCGTTTATCACCTTCAAAGAGATGCGTAATGAGTTCAGTCGATTTTCGGCAGAGAACAAAAAACTTACCTTGAAGCGGTTTGCTGGATGGATTGGCCTTGATACTTCCATCCCTACGATCAAGACAGAGGATTTACAACGATTTTATAATGAAGAACGTAAGCGAGTCACAGAGAGCACAGCTCAAGGCTATATGATGTGTCTGCGCTCATTCTTTACCTGGCTAAAAAATGAGCGTCGCGTCATTTCAACTAATCCATCCGAGGAAATCAGCATGGGACGATGGGACTATGGATCAAAGACCGCTTATTGCGAACCCGAGTTAAGAGATGCCTTGCTACGGGGATGGACAACAGTTTCTCCTCAAATCTTGGATAAAGAACAGGCTGAGACGATTGGCTTTGTCATCCATGCCGGATTTGAAGCCGGACTACGTCGCAACGAAATTATCGAGGCACGTCCAGACTGGTTTAATCTGGAGTCGAAAACCATCAGAGTCGCCAAGACGGATACTTTCAGGCCAAAAGATCGTGAGGCTCGTACCATAGCTCTATCATCTGTTTTTCGTGAGTTTTTAGAAAACTATCCCCTGAAAGGAACTTGGTGTATTGCCTCTGAAGTAAAACGAGGCAAAAGCCGATACCGGTATGATTTCATCAGACCGTATAATGCTTATATGGCGCACATGGGAAAGGTTTTGGAAAAAGATTTATCCTGGGTGACACCACATGTGATGAGACATACTTTTGGGTCATTGCTTGCCATGGCAGGAGAAAGCCTGCTCCAAATATCTGCATGGATGGGCGACGATCCCCGTGTAACGGAAAGACATTACATACATATGAGAGCGGGAGAGGATGCTATCAATCGACTACACTCGTTCGGCCAGAACTCGCAAGTTTCAATGCATCCAAGCCTTCCGCACAAATCCGTTTCCAACAGGAAAGCACCTCGTCATAATCAAAAAGGGTGAGTCGTTTCCCCTGAATTATGGCAACAAGCCATTTTGCCTTTCGAGCAAGTTCGAGAATTTTCCCGCTTCCAAGTATTCTCTCGGCTTCTTCGATATTTACTGCTCCTTTACGTTCGGTCATGATAACTGAGTATTTCATTTTCTTTTCCTAATAGTTGTTCCTTTCATTTAGTTATTACTTTATCGAGGCAAAAATCTTGGAGCTTTTTTTAGTGATTTTACATATCTAGCGGCATTTTGTTTCAATACGTATTCCTTTCAAGAGGTATATTCATAGGTATTTCACTCAGTTTTCTCATCTGGAGTTCACAGAGGTGATGCTCGATCCAGCGCATACCGATTTGGCTGGCGATAGCTTGATCCAGAATTTGCTCGATTTTGTTTGGTAAAGGGAATCTCAATCCGAGTTCGCGGTATAGCACTTTCAGGATTTGCCGATATTCATCCCGACTGGGATGAGATAGACAGATCAGGTCACAGTTAAAACGAAAAAGAATCTCTTGGGGAATGGCATTATTCGACCATATATTTTTCGAATAATCCTCCTCGATATGATCCCCACGAGCAAAGCCAACAGCGGTCCTTTTTCTACCCGTATAAAGATGTTGCCAGGCACCAGAACCGATGATGAAAAAACATGATGATAGTTTTCTAATTTCATCCACCGTCCATTCCATGATCCTTAAACGGGAGTCGCAATCGAGCAATGCAAGCAGTTCGGTAAATACGGCGGTACCCCATTCCGTTCGATGACGAGAATCGCTGGGTATTATTTTATCGATTTCATCGATAAAAATCGAACCGTAGGAGTGCTGTTTCACGAAAGCTTGAATCCCTTTGAGCGTGTAATTGTCGCAGCGAGCACCCCAAACAATCCAATTTGCCGAACTGATGGAAAGTAAGGGGATTTGTTCCGATCGACAGAAACTCTTCACGGTTTCTGTTTTCCCTGATCCCGATGGACCAACTATCAGTGGGTAGCATCTGGGAAGAAAACCCGCCACCGTTTGACCATTTAAATGCACGTTTTCCATGAGGCGGAGTTTTTTTAGAGCTAACTTTTGACTTTCTGTGCAAAGGGTCTTGCGAAGAGATACCTTACTCATGCCATCAGAGTCCTCGTTGCGATTTGGTGATGCGTTTAAATCCAACTGATTCATGCGGCTACCTCTCCTTCTGGATGAATTTTTTCGAGCCTCATGGCATCTAATGCCTTTCTCAAGGCGATGACTTCTGGTCTGGAGTTGGAGTGGGCAATGACTTTCTCGGCCATCTTCAAACGAGTCTCATAAGCGATGGAACCTAGGAATTTCCCTCGAATGGCATCACTTCCACAGCGGATGACAAAGTTACGCCAATTCGGGTAACTGGGTGCAGGAGATAGGGTTTCTGCCAATTTTTTCCCCAGTTCGGGTGTCAGCCGGAAAGTGGGCTCATTTCGTAGTATCCCTGTCGTGTCTTTGACAATTTGAACAGAAAAATCGGCTTGAAGCTGAAGAAAGAGATCAAATTCATACTCAATGTCACGGGTTTGCTCGGGCTTTAACCCCACGCGAATACACCGAATGGCTCCGCCGTTTTCCAAAGGTGGCGCGACTATCCACTGTGTTTCGGCACGCATGGTTGCGATGAAATGACATGGAGAGTCGTGGATCGCTTGAATAAAATACCGGACGCGCTGTGAGCCTTCTCTCCAAGCCTGACGAGAATCTCCTTTAAATTTCCGCAGGGCCAGTAAATCCATTTCATTAATAAGAATCTTCCAAGGGACTGAGATATCGTCGAAAACAAGAACATCGCACTGCATCCCGGTCGTTCGTATGTAATCCGTGCAGTGCTCGATGTCAAAAAACGGCGGAACTGTGACTCCCCAGGCTGAATCTGATTTTACCTGATCCTTCGCGCCACCGCCTGCATCGATGATCTTGACTCTTTTCCCTAATCCTTTTGCCAAAGCCAACGCGGCGACTGTTTTTCCTGAACCGACAGAACCATTCAGACCAATTTTAACAAAGTGTTTTTGTGTAAAGGACGATTTAAATTCTGGATTCGACTTGGTCGTACCAACTTTCACATAATCGATTTTTTTCATGTTTCTCCTTGTTGCTTAAACAAGGATACGCATTCCTATGATCCATTTTGACAGACGGAGAATGGTGAAGTTTTGACTCAAATTCGGAGTGTTCTGTGTAAAAGGCCGAAAATACCGGAAAGTTTTCGCCATATTCGAGACTGAATAACCCAATAATGAGGTAATACATTATGTTTCAAGCTACCATCGGAAAACTTTTTTTTGAGGATTCCTTTTCTAAGTGTTCTTGAGGACTATCACAAACCATGTTATACTACTATATAATATTTGTAACTGCTATATACTACTATTTGCCGTCATTTATTATCTATCCACTATATATTACCGCTGTTAAGTATTACTTAATGCTATTATAATCCACTTACTACTATTCGTACATAGAACTATCGTTATGCACTTTCTTCTTGCATCTACTATTATATCTTATTAATTTGTATCAAATGGATGACCTTGTTAGCAAAGCTGGTGAAGTGGAAATCGAATACCGAAAGAGAGTGCTTCCAAATGTACTCAAGGCCATTCTTCGATTACATGAACGCGGAGCCAATGTCCCGTTTATTGTTAAATGGCTTGATAACAATGGTATACATATTTCTGAATCCACTGTTTACCGGAAATTGGCCGAACTAAAAAAACAAGTCTCTCCTTCTTCTATTCAACCACTTCCCACCCCTGCCGCTACTTTTTCCGAAATGCCGAGCCCCCTCGCTCCTCAAAATCCACCGGAGGAAGCGCAGTCTTTTTGTGCCGATCCTGATGCCCGTTTTAAGATTTTACCCCGCCGTCTAAGAGAAAAAGGCGGCTAAAATCCGTTTACATTTTAAATTTAGCTACTTCATTTTGGATTTTATTTATTTTTCCTTTCCAAAAATTTAAAATATTCGGGCTTAGTGGTTTATAATTCCACGCACAGTCCGTGAAATTGGGCCTCTATAGCATTTCTTTTTTTTAGTTTTTCAAGGGAATTGGAGAGGTCTAAAATAATTTCTCCAAAAATTGGAGAATAGCCAACTATTAAGCAATTTTGCGAAAACCTACTTGGCAAAAACCAGTTATATCACCTGCCGAAGACGCTTTGGATCGGCAATATCATAGCAGACAAGATAGCGGGAGATATACAGTGCCATGTGTCAGCACTGGTTGCCGTGGCAGCGACGTTTTCGATGGATGCGGGAACAGTGGGATGAAAGCCTGCGATTATTACGTTGGCTAGACCGGATTCGGCAACTGCAACCACATCCCCGCCCCCGGTTAAACCGTTCTGATATGGCTTTATTGAAGAAGCTGCTATGAGCCCGCTACTTCTTTCCGCGTTTGCCTGTTTTATGGTTTTCGCACTCCCATGAACGCGGATTTTAGATATTGACCTTCATTTTAATATAAGTCATTTGAGATAAACTGTTTGTAGATTAATTCCTGATGGCGAATTCAGGCTTTTTGCTGGACGGATTTTTCGTAATTGCCACTTGCTACAGTACTTTACGTAAGATGCGAAACGGAACGATCCGGGCACAGCCCAATGTTGTCTTTTCCCCCCTCGCTTGCGAGCGCGAAACCTTAACCCGCACGGAGTGCGCCAAGGCGGAGAAACGCGAAGCGACTCGGAGCGGTGTTGACGTTCAGGCGGAATCCCCCTGGGTGCCCGAAGGGTACCCAGGGGGGGTGAAGCCCCTCTGAGGTCGCGTCCCCACCTGCACGCACTTTTTAGGGAAAAATGGAGGTGCCCCCTTTGTGAAAAGCTGATCCGGTCTTTTGGAATCGTGAACCTGAATTTTTTTTGGAAAAATTTTGAAGGAGTGGGGGATTTCACCGTCCCCTTGCAATGTTGCGGGTACGAGTACTATTGCTCCTGCCATCAGGAGGCCGGACGAGCAGCGGCAAACACGTCAGCAAGCTTGTAGGAGGACTCCCCGGAGAATGTCATCAAGAGCATTGCGGAGTGATGGTTGAAACATCCCTCCAGATAAGTTTGCCAAATCCCTTCCAACCCCACAATCAACCCAACACTTCACTCCACCCAGGCCTACTTTATCGGGGGGTGGTCAAAACAGGAATTGGATTCCCTGGGGGGGGTGAGACAAAAGCTGTCGCCCCTCTGTTACAATATTGTGGCGATGCGAATTCGACATAAATCAGCTGGACCATGATGAGCAGGGGTTTGCGAATGTTTTCATTGTTGTCATGAATATATGTAACAAAATATCACTTTGACTTCACTGGGACAAAACGCTAGCAACGCCTTCGTTTCGGGGCGTTTCAGGGTCTGATTTTTTTTGTTTTTGAAAAAAGAAAGCTTCTGTCATGAGAATGAAATGGCTGTGGAGTGGTGGCATTTGCCTTGTGGCCGGTATGGCGGGTTTTCTGGTTGTCCATCTGATATCGGTTCGGCCTGTGACCTCGCAGGGTGAGGCCAAATCCTTCCATGTGTCTGCGCAGGGGCAAATGCTTGCCTCTTATGTGCACGCGGGTGATCAGGCGTCTGTGTCGGCGGAGCATGCTTCGTCTTCCGCTGTTCACGGGAGTGATTCCGCAGCGACACGAAATTCGGGACAGGGTTCGTTTGTTTCGACGGGGCCGTCGGAAGCGAGGGACGGGGTGTGGATGTCGGTGGGCAGGGACGGGAGGACATATGACGCGGATCATCTGGGGAATTTTCCGAAAATGATGATTGACGGGCATTCACCGGTACCGGTGACGCTGCGGTACAGGGATGGCGCTCCAGGTGATCCGGTGATGGTGGAGCTGGAGGACGGTGGTTCGCTCGACGGAAAGGGGATTGTGCGGAAGCTGGCTTTGGACGGTCAGAGGGAGATTCATTTTACGTTTGAGGCGGGCGACGATGAGGGAACCTGGCGGATTTCGGTGGTGAAGCTGAACGATTTCAAGACCCTCCATTTTCAGGTGGGGTCTCAGGAGCAGTAATTCAAGAGGTTTAAAATATGAAGAATGTGTTTGAATCGGTGTGTTTGAGATGGGTGGCGGTGGTTTTTCTGACAGGGGTGATGCAGGGACTGGCCTGCACTCCGGTTCCAACGGGAGGGCAGACGGACAATCGGGATCAAATGAAGGATTCGATTGATCCGATCAATTCGGTAACCGGGGATGAGCACCGCGAGGTGGATGATCTGGACATCTGGGGCGGTGTGGGTGAGCACCCGATGAGGTGGATTCGGTACAGCCACACGAGAACGACGCCAAACAAAAACTGGTTCGGAACGGCACACAACTGGTCTCATTCCTATGAGTGGGAGATGGCGGACGGAGACTGGACGACACTGCCCACATCGAAAGGGTATTTCGGGCCGAAGAGCATCACGGTGAATTACCCTGCGGGGGAATCCTATACCTTCACCTATGTGGCTCCGGCAAAGAAGGGCCTCGCAGGCACCTGGAAGTCGCCGGTGGGGTGCGCGGATCAGCTGGCGCAGAACGGAGCGGATTTGTATTTGACGATGGGACAAACGGGGGATGTGGCCCATTTCCAGCGTTCCGGGAGTCTGAATTGGTACCAGACCAATGTTTATTCCTATCTGATGGCCGACCTAACGGATCGTTCGGGACATGTCTACACGTACACGTATGACGGGCAGGGGCGGCTGACGCAAGTGACGGAGCCGGGGGGCCGCTTTTTCCGGATTTCGTACGCGACGCTGGAAATCAACGCGGTGAACTTTGTGACGCTGGGGGAGATCAAACAGGCTCCGCTGGCGGGCATGTTTGAAACCATTCCGGTGACGTATTATGTGAGTCTGACGGAGATCATCTTCGGGCCTCCGTGCCGGTACATTCGTTATATGGGCAAGGACGGCACGCACTGTGCCATCGGGGAGATGAGCATCAATCCCTTTGTCGAGATTGGCCAGACGAACACGCCGCCTCCGATAACGGGGACCGTCTTCGGAAGCGGGCCGGGGAAGCAGCCCTCGACGGGAGCATCGAGCGCCTTTGACGGGAACACAAACACCTATGCCCAGCTGGCTGACTCGGCGGGTGGTTTTGTGGGAATTGACTTGGGATCATCGAAAACCATCGGATCCATTTCCTACTGCCCGGCGGCGCTGTCCAACGGGCCCAAACTGATGGTGGGCGGAGTCTTCCAGGGCTCCAACGTGCTCCCCTCAACCATCTCAGTGATCAGTCAGGTGACAACGAGTGATGGACGCAGCGTCACCTACAACTACGCTCCCTACAATGACTCGACCTATCCCTTCATCTACCAGACCCTCGCTTCCGTCTCGTACGATGACGGCACCCAGGCGACCTACACCTACGGTCAGACCCTCCCCTCGACCAAACCCCTGGTGACGACCTACCAGGACCCCCACTACATTTCGGGGCCGATGGCCAATTCCTCCAACGTCTATCTCACCAGCAATTCGACAAAACTCGGATATGTCAGCGCACAGAAAAGCTTCGTAACCGGCGATACAACGTCGAGCTTCAAACTGTCCGGAGTAACCTCAAAAATCACCTACCCATGGAAGGCGACCGAAACATTCAAGGTGAATGAGAGAGCCGACCTGCTGGTGCACACCGACTCCCTGGGCCGAACGACGAGTTACACCTATGACAGCCACGGCTTCCAGACAAGCGTGACAGATGGAAACGGCCACACCACCAGCTTCGTCAACAGCATCTACGGCAACCCCCTGAAAATCACCCACCCCGGCGGCACCACCACCACTTACACCCGCGACAGCCTGGACCTGCCCCTGACCATGACCGACGAACTCGGCCGCACCACCACCTGGACCCGCGACAGCCTCCACCGCGTCACCCAAATCACCTACCCCGACGGCACCGGCGAATCCTTCACCTACACCCCCCTCGGCGAAGTCCTCACCCACACCCTGCGCAACGGAGGAATCGAAAACTTCACCTATGACGACAGCGGCCTCCTCCTCACCAAAACCGACGCCCTCGGCCACACCACCACCTATACCTGGGACCCCGCCGGACGCCTCGCCACCTCCACCGACGCCAACGGCCACACCACCACCTTCCAGTACAACCCGCGCGGCCTCCTCACCCAAATCACCCACCCCGACGGCACCACCCGCACCACCACCTACGACAGCTATGGAAACAAACGGACCGAGACCGACGAACTCGGCCACACCACCACCTACACCTACGACCAGTACCAGCGCCTCATCAGCACCACCGACCCCCTGGGCCGCATCACCCAAATGGTCTACCGCGACAGCGACTACCTAAACACCCCCAGCCGCATCATCCTCCCCAGCGGCAAAACCACCCTCCTCACCTACGACGGAGAATGGCAGAAAACCGCCGAAACCACCGCCTACGGCACCCCCGACGCCGCCACCACCAAATACACTTATGACGGCGTCGGCAACCTCCTCACCACCACCGATCCCCGCGGCAATACCACTAAATTCACCTATGACAACCGCGATCGCAAAACCCAAAGCACCGACCCCCTCGGAAACGTCACCAAGTGGACTTACGACCCCGTCGGCAACCTCCTCACCACCACCCGCCCCGACGGCGGCGTGACGACGAATGTCTACGACCCCATGAACCGCCTCCTCACCTCCACCGACCCAAAGGGCCAGACCACAACCATGACGTATGACGCGAGCGGCAATCTCGCCTCCACGACCGATGCGAAGGGCAACACCTACTCCTTTGCCTATGATCTTCTCAACCGTCGGACGGCTTTGACCTATCCCGATGGAAGTGCCGAAAAATTCACCTACGATCCGGTGAGCAATCTCCAAACCCTCGTCACCCGCGCAGGTCAGACACAGACCTATACTTACGATGTGAGGAACAGACTGCTCTCGACCGTCTGGACAGACGCCACCCCCGGCGACACCCGCACCTATGACGCAGCCGGACGTTTGCTGACGCTGAACAACTCGCAAAGCTCCATGACCTATTCCTACGACGATGCGAATGAGCTTTTGAGCGAGACACAGTCCATCACGGGACAGCTTGCACGGACGGTCAGCTACAGCTATGATGCGGACGGAAATCGGGTGACCATGACCTATCCTTCCGGTGAAAATTTAAATTATGCCTATACGGGGCGCAACCAGCTCTCCGGCATGATGCAAAACGGCACTCCTCTGGTTTCGTACACCTACGATCTGAACGGCAACCGCGTGGGGAAGGCTTTGGCCAACGGGACGACGGCTTCGTATTCCTATGACACGGTGAATCGTCTCACCACCCTCGACAACCAGAGCAGCGCCGCCAGCTTCGCCCGGTTCGACTACGCCTACGACAACGTCAACCGCCGACAATACGAACAGGTCAACCAGGGGGCGAAGGACAACTATTCCTACGATGCCGTCGACCAGGTCACCGGAGTCACCTATGCGGCCAGCAATCCGGGCAGAACGGTTTCGTATAATTACGACGCCGTCGGCAATCGCACCGCCGTCAATGACTCGGTCAGCGGAAACACCGGTTACACGGCCAACAATCTGAACGAGTACACCGCCGTGGGAGCCGACACCCCAGGCTACGACGCCAA
>Ga0187810_10000652_pt1 | contig 12639 bp, 7 predicted proteins | sample NC_wetland_sal_i_9_FD_132963 | JGI IMG/M metagenome (GOLD analysis project Ga0187810, IMG submission 132963) | Wetland sediment microbial communities from Neuse River Estuary, North Carolina, USA - ASW_5 | ecosystem: Environmental > Aquatic > Freshwater > Wetlands > Sediment | place: USA: North...
AACGCCGCGGATCGGCAGCAATCCGGTATTTGCTCCGGCTTAAGCGGCATTGGAATTCTCAATAGCCCCAAAAGAAGAGGAAACCTCATGACAACTTGGCTTATCACCGGATGCTCGAGCGGCTTGGGACGGCATTTGGCGCAATCCGTCTTGGCGGCAGGCTTCAACGCGGTGGTCACCGCGCGCAGCGCCGCTGCCGTGCAGGACATCGCCACCTCGTGTTCCAAGGCGGCGCTCGCCGTCGCGCTCGATGTGACGGACAAGGAAGCTGTCGCGCGCGTGGTTCGGCTGGCGGAGGAACGGTTCGGCGCGGTGGACGTGCTCGTCAACAACGCCGGCTACGGCTACCGCGCTGCCATCGAGGAGGGTGACGACGACGACGTGTCGGACCTCTTCGCCGCGAATTTCTTCGGCGCCGTCGCGATGATCAAGGCCGTCCTGCCGGGCATGCGCGCGCGCCGTCAGGGCACGATCGTCAACATATCCTCGATCGCCGCCCGGCTGGCGATGCCTGGCTCGGGATATTATTCTGCGACCAAGTTCGCCCTCGAGGGCTTGTCGGACGCGCTTCGCCGGGAAGTGGCGCCCCTCGGAATCAAAGTGCTGATCGTCGAGCCCGGTGCCTTCCGCACTGATTTCGCTGGGCGCTCGCTGCAGGGCGTCGCGAACGTCATTTCCGACTATGCCGCGACGGTCGGCCCTCGCCGCAAGGAGAACGACAAGACACATGGCACCCAGCCCGGCGATCCGGAGAAGGCAGCGCGCACCATCATCGACGTTGTTGGAGGTCAACGCCTTCCAGTGCGCCTGCTCCTCGGGAGCGACGCTATCAAAATCGTCGGTGCTGAGGTCGAGGCCCAGCGCAAGGAAATCGCGGACTGGGAGGCGGTGAGCGTGAGCACCGATTTTCCGCAAAGCCGAACAGAGTAAGCGACTTGACCCGGCGTACCATCCTCATGGCAACAGCGCTCCTGTCGGCGGCCGCGGCAAGCGCGGAGCCGGCCGTTGCGCCGACGCGCTCCGGATCGAAGAGGCTGGTCGCCAATGCCAGCGGTCGCTCCTTCATCACATCCATTTCCATTCCTTCAAGAATGGCAAATCGCGCGGCCTGTCGATGTTGAGTCCACGCTTTGACGCCCCTGGCGCGAGGGCGCGACGTCAAAATCGAAGGACCAGAGAGAAATTCGTAAAGATTTTTTCTGGTAGGGTGGCTGTTAGGGCGTTCTCGTTCGGAGAACAAAATAATTATGTTATTTCAATAAGTTATATAAGGAAACTGGCGGAGCCGGAATCCGTCATCATCACCTTCTTGGCGTCGGCCGCGAACCGGCCGAACTGCGCCCAGCGAACCGCGCCGCTCGCTGGCGACGGGCTGGCGCAGGCGGCGCCCGCTCCGAGCACCGCAATGACCAAGGCGAGAACGAGCCGCTTGAGCATGAGGTCCTCTCGGCCTGAAAGTGCCCGAGCAGGCTTGCCAATCGCTTAGGTATAGAGGGATTTACGAAGCGCGGTCGATCACATCGTTTGGGACGCGTGCGGATCATTCACGCGTCATTAAGGAAGTTCGCGCGAACGAATCGAGACGGCGGCACCGTACAACGCTCGCGCGAACATGCTCATCTTGTCTTAGCCGGTGTGAATGCGGATCGAGGCTGCCGGTTGGCGCGCGCGTCCGGAGGTCGCCCGCCCGACGACATCAAATTGGCCTGCGTATAAGCACCGCGGCGCAGGCTGCATACGTATTCAGAGCTTTGGCCCGGCACGGAGCGCTGTTAGCTTCGCGTGAGCGGAGCGGAGGGCGGAAACATGCGGCGGCATTGGACTTGTATGATCGGGTTGGCGGCCGGGCTGGCTCTGTGCTCCGGCGCTCTCAACGCGGCCGCCGCGCAGCGCTGGTGGAAGGGCGCGCTGATCTACGAGATCTATCCCCGCAGCTTCCAGGATTCGAACGGCGACGGCATCGGCGATCTCAATGGCATCACGGGGCGGCTCGACTACATCAAGAGCCTCGGTATCGACGCCATCTGGCTGACCCCGATCTATCCCTCGCCCCAGGTCGATTTCGGCTACGACATTGCCGATTACCAGAGCGTCGATCCGAAATACGGCACGCTGAAGGATTTCGACCGCCTGGTGGCGGAGGCCAAGAAGCGCAACATCCGCATCATCATGGACCTGGTGCTGAACCACACCTCGGACATGCACCCGTGGTTCGTCGCATCGGCCAGCTCGCGCAACAATCCCAAGCGTGAGTGGTACGTTTGGCGGGATGGAAAGGCCGCGGGCGTCCCGCCGAACAACTGGCAGTCCGCCTTCGGCCACTCGGCTTGGCAATACGACGCCAAGACCAGCCAGTACTATTATCACAAGTTCTACGCCCAGCAGCCCGACCTCAACTGGCGCAATCCCGCGGTCCAGAACGCAATGTACGACGTCGAACGCTTCTGGATCAGGCGCGGCGTTGCGGGCTTCCGCCTCGATGCCATCACGACGCTGTACGAAGATCCCAAGCTGCGCGACGAAACCATCGTGCGCGACAAGGCCGGCAGGCCAGAAATCAACGCCTTCGGCGATCCCAGGCTTGCCAACGACCGCACCGACAACATGCCCGGTGTGCACGACGTGCTGCGCAAGCTGCGCCAGGTGGCGGACAGCTATCCCGCGCAGCAGGTCGTCCTGATCGGCGAGACCTGGGTCGGCTCGGTCGGCGAGCTGCGCAAGATGTACGGTGTGCACAACGACGAACTGCAGCTTCCGATGGATTTACAAGTGGGCTTCATCGACAAGTTCGACACGCCACGCTTCCGCATGCTGATCAACGACGCCGAAACCGGGATCGGCAGCAACGAGCCGTTGTTCGTGCTCGACAATCACGACAGGCCTCGCTGGGACCGCTACGGCGACGGCGTCCACAATGCCGACATCGGCCGCGTGCTGTCGACCGTGATAATCGCCTCGCGCGGTACGGCCATGTACTACTACGGCGACGAGATCGGCATGGTCACGAGCACGCCCGCGCGCAAGCAGGACGTCCGTGATCCCGTCGGCATCACCGGCTGGCCGAAGGAAAAGGGACGCGACGGCGAGCGCACGCCGATGCAGTGGACGGCGGCGCCCAATGCGGGTTTCTCCCCGCCGGGGGTCAAGACTTGGCTGCCGATTCCGCCCGGTTCGGTCAAGGCGAATGTTGCTAGCGAGTCCGGTCGGTCCGATTCCATGCTGACCTGGTTCAGGGTGCTCGGCCGCCTCAAGCATGACAACGCAGCCTTGCGGGAGGGCGACGAGACGATGCTCAACCCGGGCGACGCCAACGTATTGTCCTGGTTGCGCAAAGCGCCGGACGGCAGCGCCGTGGTTGCGATCTGTAATTTTACGGCCAAGCCGCAGATGGTCCGTTTCGATCCGAAGATGCTGGGCACCGGCAGCAGGATTGCCGCAACGCTGTTGAAGACGCCGGGCACGGAAGACCCGGTCTTGCTTTCCGCAATCCCCCTAAAGCCGTTTGGCGTTTATCTTCTTCAGCTCCGGTAGCGCTATCGCGCCGGGGCCGTGTCAGTCGTACGGCTTCTTGGTATGCGGGTTGGTATGCGGGCGCAACTGTCACAGCAATTCGTATTCATGACTGCCGCACGCATGAATACGTATGCAACATGTTGGCAGGAAACGTCGCCGGGATAATCCTCCATACCGAAATAAACGGCCGGGCAAGCCGGCCGCAAAACAACTCTGTCGCGGCGGGGCTCGCGCAGGAAAAAACACACGGGAGGGAATCCATGACGTCAATGAAATTGCGCTCGAATATGCATATCCACAGCGCGCTTCTGGGGGCTTCCGGTCTTGCCGCAATCCTGATCGCGGCAAACGCTGCCTGGGCTCAGGACCAGGGACCGGTGGAAACCGTCACGGTCACAGGCATTCGTGCCAGTATCGAGAACACGATCGCGTTGAAGAAGGACTCGACGCAAATAATCGAGGCCGTTTCGGCGGAAGACATCGGCAAGCTGCCCGACCAGTCGATCGGCGAAGCGATTTCGCGCCTGCCCGGCATCGCCACGCAGCGCGTCAACGGCCGCGCCTCGGACATCTCAATCCGCGGCCTGTCGCCGGACTTCGCCACCACGCTTTTAGACGGCCGCGAGCAGGTTTCCACCAACGACAACCGGAGTGTCCAGTTCGACCAGTATCCGGCCGAACTGATGAGCGGCGTCGTCGTCTACAAGACGCCGTCCGCCGACCTTGTCGGCGCCGGCCTTTCCGGCACGATCGATATGCGGACGATTCGCCCGCTCGACTACGACCACACGGTTGTTTCGGTGAATGCGCGCGGCGAAACCAATTCGCTGGGCGAATTAAACCCGAAAGAAGGGAAGTACGGATACCGCCTTGGCGGCACCTATATCGATCAATTCGCCGGCGGCAAGCTCGGATTGATGGTCGGCGTCGCGCTGATGGATTCGCTCAACCCATACAACGAATTTGCTACGTGGGGCTGGCCGTCGGGCGGCTATCAGCTTGGTAGTGCACCCGCGAACGTTCCGAGCTCCGACTACGCCGTCGGCGGCACGAAGTTCAATTCCGTCGTGGACGACCTCAAGCGCAATGCCGGCGTCGCCACGCTGCAATACCGTCCGAGCGAGAACTTCGAATCCACGCTCGATCTCTTTGCCACGATTTACCGAGACGACTGGAAGAGGGCCCACATTGAAGCCCCGCAGTACAACTGGGGCGGCCTGGACGTGGCGCCGGGCTACACAGTCACCGATGGTTATGTCACCGCCGGCTCATGGACGCCCGGCGTGACAGATGTCGGCTTTGAGGAATCGGACCGTCACAACAACGATCTGTTCGCCATCGGTTGGAAGAACACCTACAACGCCGGTCCGTGGACGGCGGTGCTCGACGCCGGCTATTCCAGCGTTCAGCGCCATTCGCGCCTGCTTGAAAGCCATGCCGGCACCGGCACAAACAAAACTGGCGTGACTGATCCGATGCCGTTCACCATGGATTCCGACAACATCATGCATGTCACGCCGTCACTCGACTACGGCGATTACAACAACATGCAGATAGCCGACCCGCAATGCTGGGGCGGACAAGTCGGCGATGTGACGTGCGCACAGGAAGGCTACCTCAAGTACGACGACGTTCATGACCACATGGCCACCCTGAAAGCCGAAGCGCAGTACGAGGCCGGCGGCTTCTTCAAGACGCTCACCTTCGGCCTCTACTACAGCAACCGCACGAAGACGAAGTCGACGGACGAGTACTACCTGATCTCCAAACAGACGGAGGCCGCGGCAGCGGCCTATAAGGCGGCTCATGGCGGCAGCATGGTGGGTTACGTGCAAGCCGCCGTGCCCATTCCGGACCAATACCGCACGGGCGTTTCCAAGGGCATCAGCTATTTCGGTTTTCCTGGCTTTGCGGCTTGGAACACCGATGCACTTTTTGACGGCGGCTTCTTTCAAGCGATCCACAACACCGGCGTATGGGCCTATCAGAAAGGGTTCGACGTCAACGAAGCCGTCTATACCGGCTATATCAAGACGGATATCGACGGCCAACTCGTCGGCCATGCCTTGACCGGCAACGTCGGTCTACAGTTCGTGCTGACCCATCAATCCTCGTCCGGCTATGCCGTGGATTCGTCGAACGCGACCGCCTATCCGATTGATGGCGGGCTCAACTATGGTGAAGTCCTGCCGAGCATGAACTTGGCCTGGGAAGTCAACGATTCCAGCAAGATACGCCTTGGCGCCGCGCGTGAACTGGTCCGGGCGCGCATGGACCAGATGGTCGATGTCAATTCCTACGGCTTCAGTACCGGCACGCAAAATCTCAACTGCACCGACGCCAATTGGTCCAGTTGCTCTCCATGGAGCGGTTCGACCGGCAATCCCAAGCTGAAGCCCTGGATCGCCGACGCCGTGGACATTTCGTATGAATACTACCACGGCAAAGACACGTACTTCGCAATCGCCGGGTTCTACAAGAACCTCGAGTCGTACATCTACACGCAGAACACGCCGTTCGACTTCTCCGGCTACACTTACCCTACCGGACAAGCGCCTCTTACCTATAAGGGCTATGTCTCCGAGTACGTGAACGCGAACGGTGGCGCTATCGCCGGCGTAGAGTTCAGCGGTTCAATCTCCGGCGGCGCGATCTCCGATATGCTCGACGGGTTTGGCGTTACGGGCAACCTCAGCTACACCGACAGCAGCATGAAGGGAGTCTCCGATTCAGGGCCCTCGACGCCGCTGCCTGGCCTGTCGAAGCTGACCTATAACGCGACGGTCTATTACGACCTGGGCGGCTTCTCGGCGCGGCTGAACTACAATTACCGTTCGCGCTTCTACAGCGAGATCAAGGCGCAAGACAACACCTACACGCGCAACGAATTCAAGGAACAGGGCTGGCTCGGTGCCCAGATCGGCTACACGTTCGAGGAAGGCACGATGAAGGGATTGTCGGTCAACTTCCAGGCCGACAACCTGCTGGATGAGCGGCAGACCTTGTACCAGTTCACCGCCGATCCAAACGATTCGCGCCAGGTGCTTGACTGGTGGCGGTTTGGCACCACCTATCAGGTCAGCATCGCGTACAAATTCGAATAAGCAACTTTTTCCATTCCCTCGCCGGCGGTAACGCCGGCGAGGGGCTCTATCTGGGAGGAGGTCGAAATAGTCCGGTTGAATACCGCACTTGCGTGCTGCGGAGCGTGAAGGGCATCCGGCCGATATAGAAGTGTCCTTGGAACCACCGGAAAATGATCGGCAAGCTCAATAGAAAATGGAAATCGGCTTTACGAGGGGCCGCGCCCTAGAGTGTGAGCGGGACGGCGCTTCGCCGCAAGACGAGTGCGCCAGGCGAAAACGCGGGCGAAAACGCGAATACAATCGAAGGCGCGGCCGGTAGCGGTTCTGCGCAAGGAGATGACGATGAAGAAGGCAGCGGGCATAGCATCCTCGGTTTTACTCCTCTTGCTGGGCTTTGCGGTCGGCACGCCTGTGGCGCTTGGCGCCGCCGAGATACAGAATTATCGCTCCCGCCTGCCTCAAGACGAGATCATCTATTTCCTCTTGCCCGACCGGTTCGAGAACGGCGACCGCACCAACGATCGTGGCGGGCTGAAGGGCGACCGGCTCCGCACCGGATACGATCCGACCTCGAAGGCCTTCTACAACGGCGGCGATTTCAAGGGCGTGATGAGGCGCCTGGACTACATCCAGTCGCTCGGCGCCACGGCTGTGTGGCTTGCGCCTGTCTTCAAGAACAAGCCCGTGCAAGGCGACCCCGGCGACGAATCGGCGGGCTACCACGGTTACTGGATCACCGATTTCACGCATGTCGATCCGCATTTCGGCACCGATGCGGAATTCAAGAAGCTCGTCGACGCCATTCATGCCCGCGGCATGAAGGTCTACATGGATATCGTCGTCAACCACACGGCGGACGTCATCAAATACCGCGAGTGCCCGATCATCCAGGCATGCCCGTACCGCAATCCCGCCGATTATCCCTACACGCGCAAGGGCGGCATCGGCGGCGCTCCGATCAACGACGGATTTGAGGGCGATTCCGTGCAGACCAGGGAGAACTTCGCCAAGCTGACCGATCCGGACTACGCCTATACGGTCTACATCCCCAAGGGCGAGGCGCACGAGAAAAAGCCGGACTGGCTGAACGACCCGATCTACTACCACAATCGCGGCAACACCGACTTCGACGGCGAAAGCGCGACCAAGGGCGATTTTGGGGGGCTCGACGATCTCTACACCGAGAATCCGCGCGTCGTGGACGGCATGATCGATATCTTCGGCGCCTGGATCGATAAGTACCGTGTCGATGGCTTCCGCATCGACACCGCACGCTTCGTCAATCCCGAATTCATGCAGGCCTTCGTGCCCGCCATGCTGGCGCGGGCCAAGGCGGATGACATTCCGAACTTCCACATTTTCGGCGAGAACATCTCAGGCGTCGTGAACGCGCAGTCGTTGCAAGCGCTGGAGACCCGCATCTCCAGCCAACCCTCCGTTCTGGACTACGCGTTCGCGTTGGCAGTTCGCGATACCGTGGCGGGCAGCGCCGGCACGATCGAACTGGCGCGGCTGTTCGACAACGATCCGCTTTACGAACATGGCGAAGCCACGGCCGTGACGCTGCCCACCTTCATCAGCAACCACGACGCGGGGCGTTTCGGCGACGTCGTGCGCAAGGCGTTTCCCGCTGCCTCAGACGACGAAATACTGCATCGCGTGATTCTGGCGCACGCCATGATGTTCACCCTGCGCGGCGTTCCCACCGTCTATTACGGCGACGAGCAGGGTTTCCCCGGCACCGGACCCGACCAGGCCGCGCGCGAGGACATGTTTGCCAGCAAGGTTGCCCTCTACAATTCCGAGAGCCTGATCGGCTCGAACAGCACGACCAGGGTCGCGAACTTCAACCAAACCCATCCGATCTACCGCGCCATTGCGGAACTCGCCCGTCTGCGCACGGCGAATGTCGCCCTGCGGCGGGGCCGGCAGATCGTCCGCAACTATGCGGAGCGGCCGGGCCTGTTCGCGGTCTCGCGTCTCGATCCCGATACGGGAAGCGAGATCGTGATCGCCTTCAACACCTCCACGGCTCCGCTCGACACGCAGGTGCAGGTTGACGCGAAATCGAGCCGCTTCGAATCCCTGCATGGGGCTTGCGCGCTCGCGGCGAGCACATCGGGAAGCTATCACGTCTCGCTCAAGCCGCTCGATTTCATCGTCTGCGCGGAGGCTAAATGAGTGGCCTCGAAGCCTGTCTGTTCGATCTGGACGGGGTGATCGTCGACACGGCCAAGTATCATTTCATCGCCTGGCGGCAGATCGCCGACGAGCTGGGCTTCGTCTTCACCGAACGCGCCAACGAAAGGCTGAAAGGCGTTTCGCGGCAGCGCTCGCTCGACATCCTGCTCGAAATCGGCGGCCTTGCTCCCGACGAGGAAACCAAGGCGCGCATGGCCGAGAAGAAGAACGGCCTCTATCTCGATTACATCCGCAAGATGACGCCGGAAGAAATCCTTCCGGGAGCGGAGTCGTTCCTGGCGGAATGCAGAGCCGCCGGCCTGAAGACGGCACTGGCCACCGCCAGCAGGAATTCGGCGCTCATCCTCGAGCTTTTGTGCATCCGCTCGATGTTCGACGCCGTCGTCGACGGCAACAAGGTCAAGCGGACCAAGCCCGATCCCGAAGTCTTCCTGCTTTGCGCGCAGGAACTCGGCGTCGAAGCGAGGCGCTGCGTCGTGTTCGAGGACGCGGAGGCCGGGATCGAGGCGGCGCGTGCGGCAGGGATGTTCAGCGTCGGGATCGGAAGCCGGGCGATCCTGAAGCGCGCCGATATCGTCGCGCCGGGGCTGAGCGAGCTTTCGCTCGAAGATGTGCTCGCGCAGTTCGCGCTGGGACGGGAATGTGCAACGCGGTAGTCTGGCCATGAAAACAAAAACACAAAGCCATGAATGGTCTGTGATCGAAGAAGGGTTCCACCCCGCCCGCCAGAAGGCCTGCGAGAGCCTGTTCAGCCTCGGCAACGGCCATATGGGCCAGCGCGCCAATTTCGAGGAGAAGTACTCGGGCGAGAGCCTGCAGGGCAGCTACATCGCCGGCGTCTATTATCCGGACAAGACCCGTGTCGGCTGGTGGAAGAACGGCTATCCCGAATACTTCGCCAAGGTCCTGAACTCGGCCAACTGGATCGGCATCGACGTCGGCGTGAACGGCGCGAGCCTGGATCTGGCGACCTGCGAAGTGCGCGAATTCCGCCGCGTTCTCAACATGAAGGAAGGCACACTGTCGCGCAGCTTCGTGGCGGCGATGCCCGCCGGCGGCACCGTGCGCGTCGAGGCGCTGCGCTTCCTGAGCATGGCGAGCCCCTCGGTAGGCGTGGTGCGCTACGCGGTGACGGCGCTGGATGACGTCCGTCTCAAGCTCGCGCCCGCCATCGACGGCGACGTGCGCAACGAGGATTCGAACTACGACGAGCATTTCTGGAACGTGCTCGAAACCGATTCCCGAAGCGGTGAGGGATTCCTCCTGGCGCAGACGCGCAAGCTCGACTTCCGGGTGGGATTCGCGATGCGCCTCGACTTCGAAGGCGAGCGCGTTCCCAACCCGCAATGGCTGCATACGCCCGAGGGCACGGCCAACGTCTACGAACTCAATCTGCACAGGGGCAAGACCGTCACGTTGACGAAATTCGTCGCGGTCGCCACCTCGCAGGATCACCCCAAGGAAAGCCTGAAGGCGCAGGCGCTGGCCGCCGCCGCGGCCGCGCAAAAAGCAGGCTTCGACGCACTGCTCGCAGCGCACAAGGCCAAGTGGGCCGAGATCTGGAGCCACAGCGACATCGTCATCGAAGGCGACGTGGAAGCCCAGCAGGGCATCCGTTTCAACATCTTTCACCTCAACCAGACCTACACGGGCGACGACGAGCGGCTGAACATCGGCCCCAAGGGCTTCACCGGCGAGAAATACGGCGGCAGCACCTATTGGGACACGGAAGCCATCTGCATCCCCTTCTTCGTCTCCACCGCGCCGAGCCGGGTGACGCGCAATCTTCTGATCTACCGCTACAAGCACCTCGAGATGGCGATCGAGAATGCGCGCAAGCTGGGGTTCACCGGCGGCGCCGCGCTTTATCCCATGGTGACGATGAACGGCGAGGAATGTCATAACGAGTGGGAGATCACCTTCGAGGAGGTCCACCGCAACGGCGCCATCGCGTTCGCGATCTACAACTACCTTCGCCATACCCAGGACGAGTCTTATCTCGCCGCCTATGGGCTCGAAGTGCTGATCGGCATCGCCCGGTTTTGGGCCCAGCGCGCAACCTTCTCGCCCGAGAAGGGCAGATACGTCATCCTCGGCGTCACCGGTCCGAACGAGTACGAAAACAACGTCAACAACAACTGGTACACCAACACCATCGCCTGCTGGTGCCTGGATTTCGCGCGCGAGGCGCTTGTCACCGTCGAACGCAACTGGCCGCAACGCCACGCCGAGATCGTCGCCAAGACGCGCTTCGACAAGCTGGGAGAGCCCGCGCTGTGGGCCAAGATCAGCGCCGGAATGTACTTCCCCTTCGACGAAACGCTCGGCATCTGCCTGCAGCAGGACGGCTGGCTCGACAAGGAACCGCTGCTCGCCCGGGACATCGCCCCCACGGAGCGGCCGATCAATCAGCATTGGAGCTGGGACCGCATCCTGCGCTCGCCTTTCATCAAGCAAGCCGACACCCTGATGGGGCTTTACCTATTCGATGAGCGCTACGACGCCGAGTTCATCAAGCGCCACTTCGATTACTACGAAGCCCGCACGGTGCACGAATCCTCGCTGTCGCCCTGTATTCACGCGGTGCTCGCGACGCGATTGGGAGACATCGACAAGGCCTATGAGCTCTATCTGCGCACTTCGCGGCTCGATCTCGACGACTACAATAGCGAGGTGGGCGAGGGCCTCCATATCACCAGCATGGCCGGATCCTGGATGGCGATTGTGGAAGGCTTCGGCGGCAAGCGTATGCGCGACGGCAAGTTATTCCTCAATCCCTTGATCCACGCCAACTGGCGAAAATATGCCTTCCGCCTCCTGGTGCGCGATCATCCCGTGACGGTGACGGTGACCAAGGACACCGTGGCGATCCTCTATAAGGGCCCCGTGCCGATCACCATCAACATCTATGGCGTGGACCACAAGGTCGAGCCCGGCAAGCTTCTCACGGTCGAACGCTTCGAACACCGGGAGCAGGCGACGGCGAACCGGTCCCTCGCGGGTGGCGGGTGACCGGCGTGAAGGCGATGGCGTTTGCGGTCCTGGCCATCCTGCTGAGCATACACGCGAGCGCCGGAGCGGCGGGCATGCTGGTCGATTATCCTGCCATGAAATCCGTTTATGTCGGATCGGTGCACGTGATCGTGTGGCTGCCGCCCGATTACCAGGCCGGCACCGGCCGCTATGGCGTACTGTACATGCAGGACGGACAGAATCTGTTCGACTTGGCGCCGACGCGGGCCAACTGGCCCGCCGCCAAGGTCTGGGGCGTGGACAACGCGATCTCTGCGCTGGGGGAGCGCATCAGGCCGGTGATCGTCGTGGCGGTGGACAACATGGGTAGCCAACGCGCCCGCCAATACGTGCCGCGCGCGGTGTTCGACCGCCTGCCCGAGGCGGCGCAGAAGCTGCTGATCGCGCAATATGGCGGCGCGCCGTTCTCCGACGATTACCTGCATTTCCTGGTGAAGGAGCTGAAGCCATTCGTCGATCGCACCTATCGCACCGAGCCCGGCCGGGATTCGACCTTCGTCATGGGCTCGAGCATGGGCGGGCTGATTTCGCTCTATGCCATGACGGAATATCCCGAGGTGTTCGGCGGAGCCGGCTGTCTTTCGACCCATTGGCCGTTGGCCGTGCGGGGCGGTGCGGTGTTGGACGCCGGTGCCGTCGAAAACGCGTTTTTGGACTATCTGCGCCCGAGGCTGACTCAAGGTCACCGCATCTGGTTCGATCACGGCACCGAGGGTCTCGACGCCTCTTATGCACCCTATCAGCGTCGCATCGACGACCTGATGGTGTCGATGGGATGGCGGCGCGGTAGAGAATTCGAAAGCAT
>Ga0187810_10000653_pt1 | contig 12627 bp, 12 predicted proteins | sample NC_wetland_sal_i_9_FD_132963 | JGI IMG/M metagenome (GOLD analysis project Ga0187810, IMG submission 132963) | Wetland sediment microbial communities from Neuse River Estuary, North Carolina, USA - ASW_5 | ecosystem: Environmental > Aquatic > Freshwater > Wetlands > Sediment | place: USA: North...
CGGTTCAACTTGACTCCAAAATGTATCCGAAACTTCCCAGGATTTGATCTGTGCCATCTTGGGGTGGTTGTCATCTCATATTCCCAACCATTATGCAATTATTATTTACGGATAAGTTCTTAAGGTGTCAATGAGCTTTCTTTGCCGCCCTGTGGGGAAAGAAAAGGATGCAGGCTGCGATGAAGGCCAGAAGAACGGCTGATGCCGCATAGCGACTTAATGCTAGTCCGCCATGGTTGAGGGGTTTGTCCAGAAAATCACCCACGACGGCACCCAGCGGTCGGGTGAGGATGAAGGCAGCCCAAAACAGCAGGGTGTGAGATAGTTTGGTCCAGTAATACGCCAAGGCTATCAAAGCCAGCAGGGTGCAGAACACCAGCGCGCTTCCGCCGTAGCCAAGACCCGCCGAGTCTGCCGTCCAGTCACCCAGCGCCGTGCCCAGGGTTTGGGAAAACAGGATGGTCGCCCAGTAGAACATCTCGGTTTTTGGAGAACTCACTGTATCGACTGACACCGTCCCCATTGCCCAGTACCAGACGCCCAATGAAGCCATCAGCAGGACAAACAGCAGCGACGATCCACCGGCATACCCGATCCCCAACGAGCGGTCGGCAAAGTCGGCCAGCGTCGTTCCGACAGTCGTTGTGGCGATGATGGTTGTCCAGTAGAGAAACGGGTGAAAGCCCCTGGCTTTCATCTGGACGGCCACCGCCACGACAAAGACGGCAGCAAAAATGATGGTGCCGACAAGATACCCCAGATTCATCGACATGGAGACCGAGTCGCCTCCCGTCTCACCCAGCGTGGTGGCGGCGATTTTTATGATCCAGAAGAGGAGGGTGACTTCCGGGACTTTGACCAAAGCGTGTTCGGTGTCCTTATTCATGTGGCTGCAAACTTGTTCCCGCTTTCGCAGGAAGTCCTGTCGGTGAAATTTTAGGCCTGTGCAAACGCCGGGAAAAGTGACGTGTGTTCGAAGGCGTTACCCTTCCCGGCGGAGCGTGTGATCAATCTTCGGATTCTTCCGTTTTGATTAGTTTGCCGCTCTCGGAAACTTCGATTTCCATCTTCTTGCCGTTTTTGTTTTTCACAACGGCCTCGTACTTTGTTGTCTGACCTTTGGTCAGGTATTTGATGGCGACGATTTTTTCGCCCCTGGCCATTTTCCTGATTGTGGCGGCCACAGGGGCCGGAACTTCATCGATTTTCATCAACACCTTGGTGGCCTTGAGCGAGCCATCCGAGTTAAGGATGTACACCGTTTCTTTCCCGTTCTCTTTTTTAACGTGGACTTCATAGCGGACTTCTCCTTCATCGGCGTCCTTTCCTTTCTCTTTTTCCTCCTCGATGTCCTTTTCAACGCTCACGATTTCATTGTTCCCGGCCAGCTTTTTGATGGCCGCCTGTGGAGCGGGAGGAAGCTGGTCTAGGTTGATCTTTTCTTCCCTGGACCAGGCGGGGTTGAGCGATAATCCGATGAGGATGACGGCCAGACTGAATGTTTTTGTTTTCATGTTTTTGATTTCTTTCTGTTGGGTTGATAAAAAGATTTTTGGTACTGCTTTCAGTGTGAAATTTTCTGTTCCTTCAAGTCTTTCTCAAGCACGGTGGATGCAATCACGTCCGCCTTGGTAAGGGTGAGATAGACAACCAAACCGAAAATAGTCATGAGGAATAGAGCGCTGGTGATGGTTGCCCCAAGGCCGAGACCTCCGTCCGCACGAGCTTGGGAGAGATAATCTCCGATGGAAGCGCCCAGGGGTCGGGTCAGGATGTAGGCCAGCCAAAATGAGAGTACTGCATTGCCGGACTGAAGGTGATGTTTGGTTCCCAGAATGCCTTTTACCGCATAATAGGCGGCGACAATCACGGTGATGAGGCCGGCAAAGATGAGGAGGGAAACAAAATATCCCAGGTCACATTTCTCCGCCGTCAAATCCCCGGCAGCCGTTCCGAGCGCGAAGGTGAAAAGAATCGCGAGCCAGTAGAAAACTTCGCGGCGGATCGTAATGATGGAGTGCACGGAGAGCGTCTTTTCCACTGCGTACCAGGTGACAAAGACGGCTGCAAGGATCAAGCTGAAGACAATCGTGGTAATCACCAGGGAAACTCCCAGGCTGTCTGTGAGATTGTCGGTGATGAGGGTACCGACAATGCTCAACAGGACAACGGCAAGCCAGTAAATCGAAGGGATGTACTTTCCGGCCCTGAATTGAAAGACCAGCACGACGGCGAGCAGGACTCCCATCACAAGGGATGTGCCGGTCAGTCCAAAGTGGAGGGTTTCACTGAGATAATCCGCGGCGGTCTCGCCAATGGTGGTGCAGAGAATCTTGATGATCCAAAAGAAAAGCGTGATTTCCGGCACTTTGTTGAGCATCGATCGGTTGAGAAGAGGAGGGTTTTGTTGAGTCATGGAGGTCGTCATCTATGGGTTGGATTTCAAACAGGGATGGAAGCGGTTTATGGGTTAAAGTGTTCAAGGACAAAGGATTGGTTTCGGCTTGCGAAAAGTCTGGGGTAGTCAGTATCACTCCATTCAGCGATATTAGCTTCTTGTCTGTTGTTGTGATAGAATTTCAGAAATTGGTTCATTCGCTCGTAACCAAACAGCGGAATATGTCCGTACCACAAGCTGAGTTGCCCGGCGGCTTCCTTTGACGTTTCACCCCGGCACTCGATCAAATAGATGGCGGAAGCCAGCCCGCTCCGGTCAGCGCCCCGGTAGCAGTGAAGAAGCATGGGATATGGACCTTTTTCAAAAACATCGGTCAACTGCTGAAGGGCCTCGGGAGAGGGAAAGCTTCGAGAGCCCATTCGAATGTCGTAATGATGAAGGTGAAGACTTTCCGCCATTTTGATTTCAGATTGATACCAGGCTGCATCCGGGTTGGCTCCACGCAGATTCACAATGGAGGCCAGATGAAGCCGGGCTGCGGTTGCTTGGAGGGTTTCGTCGGACATCTGCCCGCTTCGGTAGAGCAGCCCCTTTTCCACAGTCATTAAATTATCCAAAACGAAAAAATGAAAAAGCCAGGTAACGATCAACGCGCCCAGGACGCCCGCAATCCCGTACCCGGCCAGCTTATAAAAGCCTTTCCGCCATCTCCCATTCACCAGAAATCGCAGCAGGTGGGAAGCGGAGGCGATTTTGTTCACGGGTTATTACTGAAGCCTTTTTTGATGAATCTGCACGCGGTTTTTGATGACAGTTTATTCATCTTTCGGAGGTGTATTGTTTGAAGGTTTTGAGGGGGGCTTCAAATGCGGTTCGCATGCCAAATGAACAAATTGTCATAATTCTTTTCTCAAGGGAAACGGCGGAAGTTCGATATAAGAAAAAGCCGAATGAATCGGCTGCCTACTCAACAAAAGGAAAAACCATGTCACCCATCAGCAGTATCGGGAGTGTGTCGGCCCATGTATCCCCTGTCGCGACAGCCTCTCCCCGTCCTCAAAAAGCCGTCGCACCCGCCGCTCCCAGTGTCACACCGACGACCACCAAGGGAACTTACAGGAATAAGGACGGAGATATCGTCAGCCTATCGGGAATTGTGGTTGTGGATCACGATGGAGACGGTGGAGTCGGACAACCTGTCACCAAGGCCAAACCAGAGGTACATCCGTAAGGCGGGTACTCCTGACATAGATCATTTTCACGTACTCAATACCATGAGCTGTCTTTGCGAGCGGCATTTTTAGCCTATCGGAGCTGGCTCTGGCGTCGATTCTCCTTCAGGAGAATCGGCGGAGTGCGTGGCGAGCGTTCACGCACTATGGCAGGTCGTGAATGAAAGATGAATAAATTGTCATCTGTTTTGTATCCCCACAGGGCCGGGATCGTGGTTCCATCACATGGCACCTTTCAAAAAGGGGTGCTTGTCTATGAGAATCCTTCTGGCTGAAGATGAAAAGGCGATGATGCAGATCATCTCCAAAGGGTTGCGTGAAAAAGGCTTTGAAGTGGATGTCCTTTATCGTGGGGACGACGCACTGGAGGCGCTGATCACCACGCCGTTTGATGCGGCTGTGCTGGATATCATGATGCCGGGATGTGACGGACTGGGCATTGTCCAAAAACTTCGGGAAAGGGGTAACCGGATTCCCATTCTTCTCATTTCGGCCCGGAGTGATTCGACGGAAAAAGTCGAGGGGTTGGACCTTGGGGCCGACGATTATCTTGGCAAACCTTTTTCCGTTGATGAGCTTTCGGCCCGTCTCCGGGCTCTTCTCCGGCGAGCCAGCGGGGAAACCATCAGTCTGTATCGGGTTGACGATCTGGTATTGAATCTGCCGACCCGGCAGGTCACTCGCGGAAGTCGCAAAATCGAACTGACCGCCCGGGAATTTGCCCTTCTCGAATGTCTGGTGCGGACACCGGGGCAGATATTCAGCCGCACCCAGCTCTGCGACCGGGTCTGGCACTATCATTTTGATCCCGGCACAAACATCGTCGATGTCTATATCCAAAGGCTGCGCCGCAAGATTGACGACGGGGAGACAATCAAACTGATCCATACCGTCCGGGGTGCCGGATACAAAGTTGAGGTTCTGTGACGAGGATGCCCGCACTTACCCTTCGCACCCGGATAGCCCTGTGGACGGCGGTGTTGGTTATCGTGGTTCTTACCGTCTTTGGAGTCGCCTCCGCTTACCATCTTTACCATGAGCAGTTGGAAGCCTTTGAAAAGGAAGTCAAAGTCACAACCGCCCAACCTGCTTTTGATTATAAACGAGAGGCGGAAGAAATCGTCGGGCATCTCATGCGCGCCTACATCCTTGCCCTTCCTCTTGTTGTCACCATCGTTGCGGTGGGGAGTTGGTGGATTGCAACCCATGCCCTCAAGCCGATTCGGAATATCACGCAGACAGCGGAACATATTCATGCCGCCGCGCTTTCCAAACGACTTCCTCCATCCGGCACCCAGGATGACGTTGCTCATCTTATTGATGTCCTCAACGGGATGTTTGATCGTCTGGAACGGAGTTTCGCCCAAGCCACCCGCTTCAGCGCCGATGCCTCCCATGAACTGCGGACTCCTCTGGCAATTCTCCGTGGTCAGATTGAAGACGCCCTGAAAGAACATTCCGGCGATCCCCGGCTCCAGCCGCTTTTTGAGAACCTCCTCGACCAAACCCTCCGCCTGGGCGGCATCACCTCAAAGCTCCTGCTCCTTTCCAAGGCCGATGCCGGGCAGCTTCACATCGAAAAAGTTCCGGTCGATTTGACGACCCTTTGCCATGACCTTGTCGAGGACGTGAAAATCCTGGCCATTCCACGATCCATTTCCGTGACCCCGCTTCTTCAATCTGATCTTTTTACGGAAGGAGACGAGGAACTTCTTCGACAGGCCCTCCTGAACCTTTTGGACAACGCCGTCAAGTACAACCACACCCAGGGCGCGGTACACGTGACTCTCCGGGAGGATGAAAAGAATATTGTCATTGACATCGGAAACACCGGCCCTCGCATCCCCGAAGAAAAAGTTCCCCGCCTCTTCCAACGCTTCTTCCGCGTGGACGCCAGTCGCTCGCAGGCCTCCGGTGGTGCCGGTCTGGGATTAAGCCTCGCCCGCGAAATCTTTCTCGCGCACGGAGGAGACATTCACCTTGTCCAAAGTGACGACACGGAAACTCTTTTCCGAGTCATTTTGAAGAGATTTTTTCAAACAGGATTGTCATCATGATTGTGCATCATGCCAAAATTCATAAAATTGTCCTGGAAGCGAAAAATCCCTGAACCTATTTTCTTCCATTTCATGATATGAAACGCGATATCGTCCTTCTTTTTCTCATGAGAAGTTTACGGCTTTTCGCCTTTGGATCTGTATCGGTCATCCTCGTCTTCTTTCTGACTGCAAGAGGTTTTGACACACGTCAGGCGGGATGGTTGCTGACTTTCACTTTGCTGGGAGACGCAGTCATTTCTCTTTTTTTGACGACGAGGGCGGATCGCTGGGGAAGGAGACGGACTTTGATGGTCAGCGGGCTGTTGATGGTGATGGCTGGACTGGCCGCTGTTTTGACGAACAATTTCTGGCTGCTGGCTTTGGCGATGACGGTGGGTGTGATCAGCCCGGCGGGGAATGAGGTGGGACCTTTTCTGGCGGTGGAACAGGCGGCCCTGGCCCACATCGTCGAGGATCGGCAGCGAACCAGCTATGTGGCGTGGTATCACGTGGCCGGTTTTACAGCGACAGCAGTGGGTGCGCTGGTCGGAGGCGGGTTGTCCGGGTTCTGGCAACAAAATGGTTTGTCGGTGCTTTTGAGTTATGAACGGCTGTTCTGGCTCTATACCTGCATCGGGCTGCTACTGGTTGGTTTGGCCCTGCTCCTGAGCCGCGTGACGGAAGTCGAAATGGCAGAAACTCAAGACCACGGAGTTCTTTCAAAATGGACGGGGCTGCATCAATCGCAAAAAACCATCCTCCGTCTGAGCACCCTGTTTGCCCTCGATGCCTTTGGCGGTGGGTTCATCGTGCAAAGCGTGCTGGCCTATTGGTTTTACCTGAAATTCGGAGCGACCCCTCTGCAACTGGGCGGCCTTTTTTTCGCGACGAATCTTTTATCCGGCATTTCAGCCCTGATCGCCGTTCCCCTGGCGAAACGTTTTGGTCTGGTACATACGATGGTCTTTACCCACTTGCCCTCGAATCTGGTGCTGATGGCTGTGCCGTTCATGCCGACCTTTCATCTGGCGGTAGGGCTGCTTTTGGTGCGCCATCTGATTTCGCAAATGGATGTGCCGACCCGACAATCCTACGTGATGGCGGTCGTGCCACCAATGGAACGCTCCGCCGCCAACGGCATCACCAATATGGTGCGCTCGCTTGGTTCGGCATTGGCTCCCGTGCTGGCGGGGCAGTTGCTTGCCGTCAGTTCATGGGTGAGTGCGCCGATTTATCTGGCTGGAGGATTGAAGACGGTTTACGACATTGCTCTTTACCGAAGCTTTCGCCACATAAAACCCCCGGAAGAAATCCATTAAGATTGCCATCCTTTAACTTTCATTCCATTACCTCTGACAAATAAAATATCGAAAAGACCGCTCCCACTCTTTATGAAAACCATCGCACGATTCGTCACCGTCCTGTTGATCTTAACCCTCCCCATCCATGCGGCTGAAAACACCAGCCACTGGACCATCACGGGAAAAATCCATGTCGGCGGTGAGGGTGGTTGGGACTGGGTTACCGTCGAACCCGCCATGCATCGTCTTTTTTTAAGTCACTCCTCTCATGTCGTCGTGGTGGATTTGAAGACCCGTCAGGTGACCGGCTCCATGGATGCCGCAGGCGTTCATGGAATTGCCTTAGCTCCAGAACTCAAGCGCGGCTTTTTCAGTAACGGAGGGGATGGTACGGTGACGATCTTCGACCTGGGAACTTTGAAAATCCTCGGCAAGGTCAAGGTCGGACTCAACCCGGATGCCGTTTGCTACGAACCCGTCACCCAAAGGGTGTTTGCCTTTAATGGCCACAGCGCCTCGGCCACGGTGTTCGAGGCAACCAAAGGAATGGCCTTGAAAGAAATTCCTCTTGGCGGAAAACCGGAATTCGCCCAGCCGGATGGCCGGGGAGGCGTTTTCGTGAATCTGGAAGATAAATCCAAAGTGCTCAAAATCGATGCGGAGAAAATGAAGATCGTGGAACAATGGTCGCTCCCTGAAGAAAGCGAACCGTCCGCCCTCTCCATCGACACAGTGAATCATCGTCTTTTCATCGGTTGCGGGAACAAGAAACTTTTTGTCATGGACAGTACTTCCGGGAAAATCATCACCACCCTCCCCATTGGAAAGGGAGTTGATGCGGACTTTTATGATTCCACCGGCAAACGCATTTTCGCCTCCTGCGGCGACGGTACGCTGACCGTTATTCATCAGGACTCGGCGGACCAATACACCGTGGAAGAAATGGCAACGACCGAAAAAGGGGCCCGCACCATGGGCTTTGACCCAACCACCAGCACCATCTACCTGCCCGTCGCAAAATTCGGTCCTCCACCTCCGCCAACCCCCGAACACCCCAAGCCACATTCCTCCATCGTGCCAGACACCCTGGAAATCCTTATCGTTAATCAACAGCTATAGAATCATTTGGGATCTACTCATCACAACACTCCAGTTGGAGTTTGAGTTGTTTTACGCTCCGAGAGGTGACTACCCACTTTGCACAAACTCGCGATGCTTTTTTGCTGGAAATCAGTAATCGTGGATATGCTGTTTATTCGTCGGCAGCCTAATTCTTGACTCCCTTATCCGGCAATCGCAGCGGTCTGTTCCAAAGAGCGGATTGATTACGCAGGCTTCTTGTTCCGCCTGACAGAGCGGGAACTGTTGGAGAGGGAACGAAAAGCCACCGAGAGGAGAATCAAGGAAGCCACCTTCCCCGTGGTAAAAACCATCGATACCTTCGACTTCGCTTCCCGTCCCTCACTCAATGAAAATCTGGTGCGCGAACTTCTCCGAGGTGAATACCTCGAGAAAAAGGAAAACATCCTGATGGTTGGAAATCCAGGAACCGGCAAAACCCATCTGGCCACAGCTCTGGGCTTTGCTGCCTGCACTTCTGGCAAGAGAGTAAAGTTTATCACCACCACGGCTCTGGTTACTCACCTTTTGGAAATGAGGGAAAACAGAAATCTCCAACGCTTCCAAAAACAACTCGACCGACTCGACCTGCTTATCCTCGACGAACTCGGATATGTCCCCTTCAGCAAGGCTGGAGCGGAACTGTTGTTCGATGTCGTATCGAGAGCCTATGAACGCTCCAGCCTCATCGTCACCACCAACCTACCTTTTGAAAACTGGACAGAGGTGCTGGGAAGCGAACGCCTCACCGGAGCCATGCTCGATCGACTCACCCACCGAGTCCACATCCTCGAAGCTACCGACTCTCTGACGCCAAGCGGCGTTTAAAACGAAAATAGCAGTTGATGCTACTGACGACCGGTTCGATCCCTCTCGTCATCCTCCGCGCAGTTCCTACCTTGACCTCCAATACCTCATCGGCAATATCTTTCCAATTGGGTGTCACACTATTGGACCGGCACATGTCACAGTTTTCAACCGGCGTTTACAACAGTTCTCTTTATGTGACAGATGACTCTTTCGCTGACTCGTCATGAATCGGAAGTCGGATGATGAAGGTGGTTCCTTCTCCTACTTTGGATTCAAAGCGAATGGTGCCACCGTGTTTTTTGACAATGACGGCATGGGCAATGGCCAACCCCTGTCCAGTCCCTTTTCCTACAGGTTTAGTGGTGAAAAAAGGATCGAATACCTTGTCTTGGATTTTTTCTGGAATACCCGCTCCTGTATCTTTGAGACGAATCTCAACCCACGCGCCATCCTGACGAGTTGAGATGGTGATGGTTCCTTTCTTTCCGCTTTTACCCACCACGTCTCCAATGGCATGGGCTGAGTTGACGATCAGGTTGAGAACCACTTGATTGAGCTCATCGCGATAGCAGAGGACGAGAGGAAGCTGTGGATCAAAATCGGTAACGACGGTGGACACATATTTCCATTCATTGCTGGCAACGAGCACTGTGTTCTCGATCGACTTGTTGAGATTAACGGCTCCCTTTTCCTGTTTGCCGGGATGCGAGAATTCTTTCATGGCATGGACAATTTTGATGACGCGGTTGATTCCTTCAATGCTGTCGTTGATCGCCTTGGGAATGTCCTTCACAAGAGTGGCTGCGTCATCGTTCGCAAGAGCCAGTTCAGGTTTGTTGACTTCTTTGCTCACTGCGACCAGTGAGTTCTTCATTTTTTCGTAGTCGTGAACCCAGACATCAAAGGACTCGCTCAGAAAAAGTGTATTATCACAGATAAACTGCATGGGAGTATTGATTTCATGGGCAATTCCCGCTGCCAATTGGCCGATGGCTTCCAACTTCTGGGCCTGGTGGAGTTGCATCTCCATAAACTGCTTTTCCTCTTCGTTCTTTTTCCGTTCCGTAACGTTATCCATCGTGGCCACGTAACCAATGGTTCGGTTCTGTTCACTATGGATGGCAATGATATTGGATTGAACCCATCGAATGGATCCGTCGCCCATGACCAAGCGAATCAACATGTTGAAAAGGCCTTTTTCATCGACGATTTTTTTCCACTCCCCGAACGAGACGCGATCATCTGAGTGGATCAGATCACTCCAGATTTTATTCTGCGCACTTTGCTCTGTTGGGAGGTTCGTGATTTTCGTCCATTCTGCATTGACATAAAGACAATGTCCCTGGATGTCGAATTCAAGGATGCCGATGGGAGCTGACTCACTAAGTTGACGAAATCTCTGCTCACTTTCTTTAAGATTGTCATGAGCGGCGCTCAGTTCCTCGGTCGCCTCATTTTGCTTTTCCAGCATGACGGCCATGGCTTCACGGTTTTTTTCAGCTTCCACGCGTGCTCGATCCAGCGCTTCCACCTGCTTCTGAACATGTTTTGAAACATGCCAAGCCATCCAAGCGAATATGAGAAAACTGGCAAACCCCGTCAGAATGGCCTGCCAGCGGCTTTGAGAGATATTGGCATCCAGCTTGGGAGCTGTAATTTCCGCCTGAGTTTGTTCTATATTTCTCAACTCATCGCTTGTCTGGTTGAATTTTTGATAAAGGTTATTCACTTTATCCTCTAGCAATTCTCGTTCCTGCATGAGCTGCAGGCGCTGACGTTGTCGGGTGAGCAGGCTGATTGAATTTGAGTGTCCATCATCTTTATCGCCCAAGATAAGTGTTCGAAGATCATCGATGGATTGTTTTGAAAAAAACTCTTTGTATTCATCGGTAACACCACTGGCGGCCATGATGGCTTGTGCGGATTGACTGAAGTGGTCAAAAACGGGGATGAGTCGGTTATCCAGGAGGTCTGGAAAATTATCGAGTGACGTTTCACCATAGAGTCTTTCAACCAGAACTCTAAGTTCCATCAAGTCCTGATCCGTGATATCAATCTGCCTTTGAAGAACTTCCTCTCTGTCAAAATGCAATGAATCCTGAGTCAGGGATGTCTGGGTTGGATGAGCTCGGAGTTTTTTTATAACGACGGCTTGGGCAAGCCGTTGTTCACCTTCAAATATATGAAGTACTTCGCGCAACTTGCGGATACGGGTTCTGACAGCATTGATCGTTCGCTGTTGAGCGACATCTTCGGTTACAGGGTCGGATCGCTGCCTCCAAGCCAGTGTCTGTTGCCATAGTTCATGAAGAGTTCTCCCCTCCTCGTGGAGAGTGATAAAGGAATGGAGACAAAGTAACTGGACGTTGCTTGAAGCATTTGTAAGGTTGTCCACAAAGTGATTCAATTGGGTTACGGAGTTTTGCTTTTCTTCCGGAATAATTCCCCCATCAAGCACCATAACCAATTGCGTCCGAGTGTCTTCAACGAGTTGGCGCACGTTTGTCAGGGTTTGGGTGATTTCATGCGATTCCTGTACGATCTGAAGTCGATCCTTGCGAATGGCAGCAAGCGCCCAGTCAAGCCGCAGCACCTCAAAAATAATGATCACGCCCCCCACAATCACCAGGGCGCGCACCAGCCAAAAGATCCTTCTCCCCTGTTCCTGCAAAGTCATGGTTTCAGACTTTTCTGGTTAAGTGTTTGAGGCAACGCAGTCCATGAATAGGGAATGCATTTGCCATTCTTTAATATCGTCACCCAGATTTGATGGGATGCCTGATGTTCAGAGGCGCTCAAATGGAGTTGAGTACCCAATCCGATGTCGAAATTACTGAGACCCAGCAATGCATCGATGAGATTCTCGCGTGTCGGGGCTGATTCTATACGTGTCAATGCCCGGATGAGGATTTTCCCGGCAATATATCCTTCCAATGATCCGAAAGTCGGTTCACATTTTGCATCAACCTGTTTCAGGTCTCGCAAATATTCTTTTATTAATGGAATGGAAGTATCTGTGGGGAACGGAACCACCTGAGTCACAATCACTCGTTCATTGGTCTTGGCCAGACTTTTTTCCAAAAGCTCACTTCCTACAAAGGAAACATTTAAAAAAAGCGGATGAAAACCGTTTTTCCCGGACAATTGAATAAATTTTGCGCAGGGGGCATATGAACCCACCATGATCACGGCTTTAGGTTCGGTCTTTGCCAAAATCATGTCGGCCAGAGCATTTTCAACGGCTAATGTATTTCGTTCATAGCGGACGTGGAGAATGCTTGAGCTGTTTTTCAAACCGTGTTTTTCCAAAGCAGCCAGACCTGCCTTGAAACCAGCATCTCCGTAACTGTCTCTCTGGGTAAAAAAGGCAATCTCGTCCAGTTTAAGTCCCGCTTTCTCGATCAGGGCATCAATCATTTGAGTAATCTCTTCTTTATAACTCGCCCGATAATTGATGACGTAGCGGTTGGGAGGTTGGAGACGAAGGATTCCAGCTCCCGTAAAAGGGGCAAAAAGAAGGGTGTGGTCTTCGGTGAGAATAGGAAGCGTAACAACAGCGGTGGGTGTCCCCACATTTCCTATTAAAGCCAGCACATTTTCTTTTTCAATGAGACGGCGCACGATGTGAACTGTTTGAGAGGGCTCATAACCATCATCTTCACAAATCAGCTTAAGATGTCTGCCGTGGACGCCCCCCGCATGGTTGGCGTTTTCAAAAGCCGCCAACA
>Ga0187810_10000654_pt1 | contig 12623 bp, 8 predicted proteins | sample NC_wetland_sal_i_9_FD_132963 | JGI IMG/M metagenome (GOLD analysis project Ga0187810, IMG submission 132963) | Wetland sediment microbial communities from Neuse River Estuary, North Carolina, USA - ASW_5 | ecosystem: Environmental > Aquatic > Freshwater > Wetlands > Sediment | place: USA: North...
CCGTCTCGATGAGCCAGACGCCGTGCACCAGATGCGCGTCGCCACCCGCCGTGCCCGCAGCGCGCTGCAGGCCTTCGGCGGCATCATCGAGCGGGAGGCGACCCGGCCGCTGTGCGCGGAGCTGAGGTGGCTTGCCGCCGTGCTCGGACAAGCCCGAGACACCCAGGTGCTGCGCGACCGGCTGACCGCCGACCTGGCCGCCATCCCTGCCGCCCTGGTCGTGGGGCCGGTGCAGGCCCGCATCACGGCCCACTTTGCCGCCGAGCTCACTCAGGCACGCCAGACCGCGCTGGGTGCGCTCGAGGGGCAGCGCTATCTCCGGCTGCTCGATGACCTGACCGCGCTGCTAGCCGACCCGCCGCTGGCACCACGGGCGGCACGCCAGGCAGGCAAGGCGCTGGCCAAGCCGGTCCGACGGGCGGCACGCCGGCTGCAGCGCGCCCTTGACGCCGTGCCCGGTGCCGAAGACGGCGATACGGCGATCCACGAGGCGCGCAAGGCCACCAAACGGGCCAGGTACGCCGCAGAAGCAGCCGTGCCCGCACTCGGCAGCACGGCCAGCCGCCACGCCGCACAGGCCAAGGAACTGCAGCAGCTCCTCGGCGACCATCACGATAGCGTCGTCGCACGGACAGTGCTGCTCAACCTCGCGGGAAAGGCCCGTGCTGCCGGAGAGGACACCTTTACCTACGGCCTGATGCACCAGCGCGAAGCCTGCCTGGCCGCCACCATCGAGCAAACCCTGCCACAGTTTGGTGAACCACCAGGGCTTGTCTGAGGCAATCGCATCGAGGTGCGCATAAATGTCAGAGCCTGTACCGGTCACGCCAGACTCTCCGGCGGCCTTGATCAACCGGGAGCTGAGCTGGCTCAGCTTCGCCCGCCGGGTGCTGGCCCTGGCCGAGGACCCGGAGCAGCCTCTTCTGGAGCGGGTCAAGTTCGCCGGGATCATGGGCATGATCTACGACGAGTTCGCGATGAAGCGGATCGGCGGCCTGTTCCGGCAGGTCCAGAAGAATGAGAGCAAACGCGGACCTGATGGGCTGACCCCGGCCGATGTGCTCGAGGCCTGCCTGGCCGAGCTGCGGTGCCAGCAGGAGCTGGTGGCCAGCCTCGTCGAGGAGCAGCTGCGCCCTGCGCTGCGCGACCTCGGCATCCCGATCCTAGATGTCGGGGATCTCGACCCGTCTCAGCGGGACTTCCTCGCCCGGTATTTCGCGGACTCCGTCGAGCCGATCCTCACCCCGCTGGCCGCGGACGCTGCCCATCCGTTCCCTTTCATCAGCAACCTCGGCCTCAACCTAGCGGTACTGGTCACCGAACCGGGTCACCGGAGGCGCCGTTTCGTGCGGATCAAGGTGCCGGCCAACCGGCCGCGATGGGTGCCGCTGCCGGACCACACGGGCTGGGTGCCCGTCGAACAGGTGATCGCCGGCAACCTGAGCGTGCTTTTCCCGCGGGCAGCGGAGCCGACCTGCTCCTTCTTCAGGGTCACCCGGGGGGCGAAGGACGACCCGTGGGCCGACCAGGCCGGGGACCAGGACGTGGACCTCTCGCCCGGTGCGATCATCGGGATGGTCACGGCGGAGCTGACCGCCCGGAAGTACGCGGGCGTGGTACGCGTAGAGGTCAGCGCCCGCACGCCCGTCGGCCTGCGGGACTGGCTCGCGGCTCAGCTCGGCGTCGGCCAGGCCGACATCATCGCCACTCCCGGGCTGCTGAGCCTCGCAGACCTCAACGACCTGCCCGTGATTGGCCATGCCGGGCAGCGCGACCCTGCGCACGAGCCGGTGACCCATCCGCGGCTGCGGGATCTGGACCGCACCGACCCGTCCGCGATCTTCGGCGAGATCCGTCGCGGGGACATCCTGGTGCACCTGCCGTACCACAGCTTCGACACCTCGATCCTGCGGTTCTTGCAGAGTGCCGCCACCGATCCCGCCGTGCTGGCGATCAAGCTTACGATCTACCGCACGGGCCGCCGCTCCCCGATCATCCAGGCGCTCAAAGAGGCGGCCCGTCGCGGCAAGCAGGTGGCGGTCCTAGTAGAGATCACCGCCCGCTTCGACGAGGCGCCCAACATCGGCTGGGGCAAGGAGCTGGAGAAGGCGGGAGCTCACGTCGCCTACGGCGTGGAGCGGATCAAGACGCATGCGAAGCTGGCGCTGGTGGTGCGCGAGGAGCCGGACGGCATCCGCCGGTACGTCCATGTCGGCACGGGAAACTACCACGAGGGGACGGCCCGGCTGTATGAGGACCTCGGGCTGCTCAGCGCGGATCCCGAGCTGGCCGTCGGCGCGGCGGCGGTCTTCAACGAGCTGACCGCTGGCATCCCGGTCCCGACCCCGGGCAAGCTCCTGGTGGCGCCGCACGACCTGCGCGAGCGGTTCACCGCACTGATCCGGCGCGAGGCCGGGCACGCCCGCGCGGGACGCCCCTGCGGCATCCGGGCCAAGATGAACCAGCTCCAGGACACTGCGATGATCCGGGAGCTCTACCAGGCCAGCCTGGCCGGCGTCCCCATCGTCCTGAACGTCCGCGGCCTATGCTGCCTGCGGGCAGGGGTCCCGGGGCTGTCACCGACCATCCAGGTCTTCAGCATCGTCGGCAGATTCCTCGAGCACAGCAGGATCTACCGCTTCGAGAACGGCGGCGCGCCCGAGTTCTTCATCGGCTCGGCCGACTTGATGACACGCAACCTCTCCCGGCGAGTGGAGGTCGTCGCCCCCGTCTGCGATCCGGCCATCGAGGCCGAGCTGGAGACCATCTTGCGCACGTACGAGCAGGACAACTGCTCGGCGTGGGACATGCAGCCCGACGGCGGGTACGTCCGCCGGCACCCGGCCGCGGGCGAGGCCCGACGGGGTGCCCAGCAGGTGTTCATCGAACGCTCCGCGTCGTGATTCCTCGGGTAGTCCCATGGCCAGCGACCCCGGAACCGGACAGCTCGGGGTTCGGCGGAACACCCGGAGTCCGAAGCATACGTTGGACCAGCGCATACAGGACATAAGACCCTACGTCGAAGCGCCAGGGCCGACATTCACTTGCGGGTGACGCGCCCGAGGAGAGGTGAGACCGATGATCATGGTGGAATTCACCCAAGCCGAAGCGCAAGCGGTAACCGACGCCGTACTGGCGTATATCGATGACGATTACTATCCTGCGATCGACCTGGAAGCACTTCGGACGGCGCACGAGCGGCTGACCCGGGCGCTCGGCAATCCGGGGCTGGAGGCAAAGTGAGCACGGGTAGGCCCACGCTGACTTCGGCTGACCTCCCCGGTGATGGAGCCGTGCTGAGCCAGGGCACGGGTCGGCAGTCTTTGTCTGTAGCGTTCTCCTAGTCCCGGCGAGTGAGGGACCAATGACCCTCATGATCAGGACGTTCGGCAGCGAGAATCACCTGCAGTGCCGGGCATACTAGGAGTACCTGCGGGACGAGCGAGGGAGCCATACCGCGGAGCCGACCGGGTGGCCGAAAGCCCCGACGGCGGTCCGCCGGGAAGGCTGAGAGGTCGTTCGGCGATAGCCGGATGGCGACCCCCAGCACCTGATCCGGGCAATGCCGGCGAAGGGAAATCGCCTCGCAGGCCTTATCGTGTCTGGGCTATAAGGCAAGGATTCGTGGCTAGCGGGCTGGTGGCCTGCGGCTGCCCGGTCTACATCGACGACCGCAAGTACATGATCTGGAAGCACACCCAGCTCATCATCGACGTCGGCGAGGGGGAGCCCGAGGGCTTCTCCTTGCCCGCTGGTGATGACCGGCACTTCGTCACATGGTCCCGCGTGTTCTCCGCCGCGGAGCTTGCCGCCCTGCGCGGAACCTTGGCCACGGAGCACCAAGCAGAAGGAGAACCGTCATCATGAGCGATCCCATCCCCGAACCGGCCGTCACGGTCTGTGCCGTACGGGAGACGGCGCCGGGCGAGTAGCGCGTCGCGCTCGTGCCCAAAGTCGGTCCCGGTGCTGGCCCGGCTCGGCGCGGTGGTGACTGGCTACGACATCCGGCCGGAGACCCGGGATCAGGTCGAGTCGCCGCGCAGATCGCCCGCTTCGACGTCGTCATTGCCACTGCCCAGGTGCCGGGCCGGCGGCCGCCGCTGGCGAGGTCCCCGTCCTAGGTGAATGTCATGCCGGCCTCCTGGTGGCGCTGAACCCCGAGCACTTCGGTGGCTCGGTTCCGCATGCGGTCTGGGCGTCGATCGGTTTCGGCGGGCTGGCGCCGTGGCCGGCCGGGGCGTGGCGGCGGGGTCCGTCGGTGCCGTGGGGCTGCGCCCGGCGGTGTGCGCCTGCGCCGTCGCGGTGCTGCTCGCCCGCCTCGCATGGTTCGGCGCCGAACTGGTCACCGGCGCCGGGCGGGCCGGCCTGGCCGAGCGCATCGCCGGCCTGGCGCAGGCGCTCTGGCTCCTCACCGCGGTGCTGTCTTGCCGTTTCCCGTCCCGGGTGACCTCCGGCTCAACCGCGTACGCGAGATGACTGGCCGCGGACACCGGTTTCGACTTACTGCCGTGCCACCGGCCTGCTCCCGGCTTCGCCCATTCGGGATACCTGAAGACCTGCCGAACGGGCGGTGGTTCCACGCGTCGTGATAACCCAATGCCAGCCTGGTCGTGTGCAGTCCGGGTGTCGGCGGCGCTGCCGGGGCGCAGGCGCCGCGACGCGGACTCGGCGGCTTGGCGTAGCCATTTCGCATGTTCCGGTTCCAGGTGCTTCTGGCGGGAGAGCAGTTCCCTGGTCGCCGCCTCGAGCAGGCGTATCGTGGCCAGAGTGCGTTCGGCATGACCGTATGCCATGGCTGTCTCCCTTATCGTGGCCGCGTTCCCGCGTGGGCCAGCGGGAAACGCAGGCGGGCCGCGATGCTGCCGGGTAGCTCGTCGAGCGCTCTGACCTGTCCGCCGTCGCCGAGCACGCTGACGGTGATCTCCTCGATCAGGTCGGGGACGGTCATCACGGCGGCGGCTCCATGCGGGCAGGGGTCACCGGCTCGGCTGAGCGCGCCGCAGCGCGTGCAGGAGTATCCGGGGACCAGGCCGTCGGCCGGTATGAGCAACGTATCGATGGCGTGCCGGTCGGCCACCGCGATGCAGGCGTCCAGGCCGACCACGGTCAGTTCCCCCGGAGGCTCGCGGAGGATCCCGGCGGCCAGGTGCTGATCGCGCCTTTCCGTCCAGTCGGCGATGACCGGGTCGGCGAGGTCTCGCGCCTTGGCCGGGGTCAGGGTGTGCAGGTCGGCGACGAAGCTGCCTGCGAACTGTGCGCGGAGCCTGTCTGGGAAGGCGGCGAGGAGCTGCGGGGTGGTGTCCTGATGCCCGCCGACGATGATCGGCTCCAGGCCGTCGGCCCGCAGACTCTGCTCCAGCGCGGCGAGCGTATCGCGGTAGTGGCGTCGGGTGAGCTCGATGACGCGGTCGTTGATCCGATGAGCCTCCAGGCCGTACCAGCCGCCGAAGCCGCGGCTGCGCACCCCTTCCGCGTCCGGCAGGGTAGCGGCGTGGATCTGTTCACCGGCGACGCGCAGCAGCCAGGCGTGCCGCTGGTCGGCCACGACGATTCGGTAGGGGAAGCACCGCTGGACGGCCAGCAGCAGCGGCCGGACATGTGGCCGGGCGGCGAGTACGGCCCGCTCCGGCAGACCGCCGGGTAGCGGGATCACCTCGGCCAGCCTGAGCTCGGCGCTGGCGAAGATAGCGACGGTGTGGCCCAGCCAGTCGCGGGCATGGGCGTCCAGCAGCCTGCGCGCGGTATCCCGCTCCTGCTGGATCGCCGGGACCGGGTTTCCGAGCAGCTCATCAGCACGGGCGGGCAGCTCGCGTAGCTGGGCCGGATCTCGCGGTACCCGCAGGTACAGGGACAGCAGCGACGGTCCTGCGGCGCGGATACTCAGCAGCTTGTCGACGTCCGACCGGGTAATCATCGGCTCACCATCCGGCCTCGATGACCGCGCCGATGGTGGCGTGGTTCAGCGTGTCCGTTCATGGGCCACATGGTGCCGCGCGCAAGGGGCGCCGGGCAGAGCCATAGGTCCCGTGCGCTGGCGGCAGGAGGTCCCGGCCGGGCAGGTCACGCAACCGCCGGCTCCCGCTCGGCGCGGCACAGGAAGAGGACCAAAGCCCTGCTGGTGCCTGGCAGCAGCCTCTATCCGCGGGCGCCGGCCGTGGCGTCAGCTGGTGTGGCAAGGCCAGGAGCTGCCTAGCGTGGAATGAGGTGATCGGCTCATGGACGCAGTTCAGACGGTGCCAGTGCAGGTAGAGATGCATGGCCGGGTGCCGGACGGGATGCGCGAACTAGCCGCCGCGAAGGTGGGCTCGCCAGATTCAGGCCGATGCAGTGCGACAGCACTACCCGCTTGACTTGCCGCAACGCGACCTACCGCTACTTCCCAGACGGAGCCGCCAGGCATGACGTGCGGACGCCGGGGGCCTAGCTCTCCAGCGTCACGGTGTCCGACTGGCCGAGGGCGTGGCCGTTCGCGTCGTGCGCGGTCACGGCGAAATACGGCCCGCTGGAATTCACCGTGATCATCGTCTCGAACCCGGTGCGCCGCTGCGCCCCGGCCTCCCCCAGCTGGGTCGCCGTGCTGCCGGCCAGCACCGTCCAGCTGCTCAGCTCGGTCGCGCCGTTCCAGCTGGCGTACACGACCGAGCCCCCGGCCTGATTCACACGCGCGGCGACCGCCGGCTTGTCGGTGGGGTGGCCGGTCCAGCCTGCCGTGAACGCGCGGTACGACTGGTCTCCGATCGGGAACTGGCCGTCAAGCAGCAACTCCCCGTTCTCGGCGAACTCGGTGAAGTAGGGCAAGTTGCCCCAGCCGACCAGCGCCCGGCCGTCGGCCAGCAGCTGCATGCTGCCCTGGTTGGCGGCCAGCAGCTTGGCCGGATGGGTGTAGCTGCGGCTCAGCGTGGCACGCATGGCGGTGGTGTCCAGGTCGAGCAGGATGGCCCGCGACTGCGGCTCCTTCTGCGGCGACGCGGCGTCGTCGAACAGGGACAGGCTCCGCGTTCCCCGCGGGCGGGCGTGGTGCTGAAACCAGAACGCGGCGCCCGGGCCCATCTGGAAGCTTGACCGCCTCCCGCCGAGCCGCCACAGCAACTCGCCGCCCGGCCGGGCGATCTTGTAGACGGCACAGGTATTGCGCGCGGAGATGATCAGGTTCCCGTCGTGCCCGACCGCGATCGAGTTGATGTGGAAGTAGTCGAACGGCTCTCCTCCGGTCCCGCCGGAGAACGCGGCGTAGGTGTCGGTGACGGGCACCCAATCCAGGCTGTTCCATTCGAACAGCACCGCCCCTGAGGCGATGTCGATCTCGAGGACCGAGCCGGTCAGCGCCGTTCCGTTGGCCGGGCCGCCGAGCGCGGACAGGTTGGCGGGCCTGGGCCGGACGGCCGTGATGAGCGCCGTATCCTGCGGGCTGATGATGAACTCGTGCAGGTCGGCGGACAGGCCAGCACCGCCGCCGACGGTGGCTATGGTCCGGTAGGAGCTGTCCGCGATCACCACCTGGCCGTAACCGACACCCAGGCCCACCCGTCCCTCCCACCAGGTGAGCACCGGCTGCCCCTGGTAGGTCTGCACCTGGAGGTCCACCCGGCCCATGCCCTGGGGCGCGGGGAAGCCGGTGTTCGGGGAAAACCAGACCAGGTTCCCGTACCGGTCCAGGATCATCAGGCCCGGCTGGCCGGGCCCGGTCAGGGGATAGCCGGCCGGAGACAGGATGAAATACGGCGGATCGCCGGCTTGCGGACCGCTATGGCGGGAGACGGTGATGGCCGGCGGGGTGAGATCGGGGCGGGTCACGAAGTGCAGCACGCCGCCGCTGGCGTCTGGCGTCACCGGGGCGGTCGCCGTGCTCGCGGTCGCCTCGCTCGCCGACGCGGGATGCGGCCAGGCGTACCCCCCGATGCCCGCCAAAGTCAGTCCGGCTGTGCCTGCGACGGTTGCCCCGCCATACCGCATGATGTCCCGCCGGGTCAGTCCGCCGCGCGCCATAGCGCCACCTCCATGTGAGCTGGAGTCAGTCTGACCTGCATGGCTCAGGGAAGGAGCAAGGAAATCGCCACGTTAGCGTTGAGAAGCCGCAGAACTCGCTGAGTGCCGGGTGGGATCGCGCGCCCGGGCCGGTCCGTGAACGGCTGCGTTACGCCCGGGGCCCGGGCCCGCTGTCTTCGGGACGGTAGGGTGGGGAAGTGGCCTGTTCGAAGGCGTCACGAAGCGCGGCCATCCCGCGGGCGGTGTGGGCCCTCACGGCGCCGCGGCTGATGCCCATCGTGGCGGCGATCTCAGCCTCGGACAGATCCGCGTAGTAGCGCAGGAGGATCGCCTCGCGCTGCAGGGCGGGCAGGCCACCCAGTGCGGCCAGGGTGGCGTCCGGCTCCGGCAGGTCGAGGACCGTATCCTCGGCGCCCGGCGTGTCCGGTGTCTCCGGCAGGTTCTGTTCGGCGATGGTCGGCTGCCCCAGCACGGACCGGGACCGATTCAGCACGGCCTGGCGCAGGTAGGCGAGCGCCTTCTCCGCGTCCCCGAGCCGCGGCCAGGCGTCGTGGATCGCCACGAACGCGTCCTGAACTACTTCCTCGGCGGCCGCCACATCCCGGACCAGCATGGCGGCCAGCCGGATGAGTGGTTGGTAGTGCACGGCGTAGAGCTGGGCCACCGCCTGGTCGGCGTCCAGTTCAAGTTCGGCCGGAAGCCTGTCACCGCTCCCCGGGCCTCCAGACCAGAACCGCGCGGTCGCCGCAGGCAGCCACCGGCGGGCTGAAATCAGCCCCGCAGCGTTAGGTCGCACAAGGACAAGCAAACCCTCTTTTTCTCGCCTTGTGTCTCCCCGAATGCCGGGTTTGCGAAGGGACCTTGGGGCGCGGCAAGGCAAGTTCAGCACCTTGCGGGGCAAGTAGCGCGCGCTCGTTGCTGTCTCGTCACGGGCAGTTCAGCCGGACTTGTTTGACTCGTGAGGGTTTCCTCCGCACCGGCCTGGGTTTGGGGGGCAGCGGCCGATGCGGCAACTGCGACAAGGAGGAACGATGCCCTTCCCCGCTAGCTTCGCCAGGCCGAGACGAGGCCTGCCCCGTCGCCTGCCGAAAATCCCGCTGCTGGCCGCCTGCCTCGCGCTAGGTGGCGCGATGGCCGTGGCGCCAGGGGCCACGGCGCAGACGACGACGTCGACCACGATGCCCGAGCTCGACCACGTGTTCCTGATCATGGAGGAGAACAACGGCTTCGGTGACGTGATCGGCAACGCGGCCGCGCCGAACCTCAACTACCTAGCCAGTACCTTCGGGCTCGAGACCGATTACTTCGGGGTGAGTCAGGACAGCAGCGAGACCAACTACGTCGGACTCCTGGGCGGCAACGTCTTCAACGTCACCAGCGACGATGCGTACTGGAAGAACAGCGTCGACGAACCGAGCCTCATCAGCCAGCTGGATCAGACCGGGATCAGCTGGAAGGCCTACCTGCAGGCGCTGCCGCACCCGAACTACGAGGGGATCTGCTACCCGGAGAAGTGCAACGGCGCGCCCGACAGCGACCCGCTGTACGTGTCCAAGCACGACGGTATCCAGAACTTCACCACCTCGTGGAACCCGCAGGACTGGTCGCGGCAGGTGCCGATCGGCGAGCTGTTCTCCGACCTGCAGAGGGGTGACGTGCCGAGGTTCAGCTACGTGGTGCCGGACGAGTGCCATGACATGCACGGCGACCCGCCGTACTGCCTGGACAGCGGCAACATCGGCGATCCGCAGAACCAGCACCTGGTCGCCGTCGGCGATGCCTACCTCGGCCGCCTGGTGAGCGCGATCACGAACGCGCCGTTCTGGGCGCAGGGCAACAACGCGATCGCCATCACCTTCGACAACGGCGACGACACCTCCGGCTGCTGCGACGCCAGCCCGGGCGGCGGCCAGGTGGCCACGATCGTGATCACCAGCCACGGGCCGCGCGGCGTCAAGGACGCCCAGCCCGCGAACCATTACTCGATGCTGTCCAGCATCCAGCAGGCGTTCGGCCTCGGCTGCCTGCAGTTCACCTGCGACACGGCCAACGTGCAGCCGATGACGCCGCTGTTCGCGATCACCGGCTCGGCCGCGATCGCGACCACGCGGATACCCGAGCTGACCTGGCCTACACCCACCCCCACCGTCACCGAGCCCACGTCGACCCAGCCGGGCGGCGAGAAGGGCGGCGGCTGGACCGTCAGTAAGGTCCAGCTATACGGGACGTCGGATAACAGCGTGGGCGCGATAGCAGGCTCGTCGCCCGACGACATCTGGGCGGTCGGCGACTTCCTGCCGGACCTGTCGGCGAGCAACCAGGACGCCACGCTGACCTTTGCCGAGCACTTCGACGGCAAGAAGTGGACCGTGGTGCCCACCCCGAACGCCGGCGTCAACTTCAGCTCGTTCTACGGAGCCGCGGCCAGCCAGGGCCAGGCCTGGGCGGTCGGCGAGTACCTGAACAGCAAGTACCAGGACCGCGCGCTGATCGAGGCGTGGAACGGCTCGCAGTGGTCCATCGCCGATAACCCGCAGCCCGGCTCGAGGCGCGACATGCTCTTCGGGGCCTCCGCGCTCTCGCCGTCGGACGTCTGGGTCGTCGGCGACCAGGAGGGCCGGGACGGCAAGTTCGAGACGCTCACCGAGCACTGGGACGGCTCGAGCTGGACCGCCATCCCGAGCCCCGATCCAGGCTCGTCCGGGAACCACCTGTACGCCGTCGACGCGGTAAGCCCGGACAACGTCTGGGCGGCTGGCATGCAGCTCAACGGCGACTCGCCCGACCAGGGACTCGTCGAGCACTGGGACGGCCAGCAATGGTCGGTCGTAGCGCTGCCGGCGCCGGCCTCGGCCGATCTGGTCATGCTCGACGGCATCACCGCGAACGCCGGCCAGGTCTGGGTGGCGGGCGAGGCGGACAGCCCGGAGGGCGGCGGCCAGCCGTTCATCGAGGGCTACCGGGACGGCACGTGGACGATTCCCGCCCTGCCCACCGTCCCCGACGGCGCCAACTGGACCAACCTGTGGGGCATCCAGCTGGCTGGTGGCAGCGTCTGGGCGGTCGGGACCTACGTGGACCCGGCGACTGACAACAACAACAGCCTGGTGCTGCAGGGAACCGATGGCACCTGGACCATCAACCCGGCCCCCAACCCGGGCAGCGGCAGCAACATCCTCGGCGGCATCACCAGCGTGGACGGCCAGCTGTGGGCGGCCGGCATCTATGACGACGGCAACGGCGAGATCCCGCTGATCATGCACCAGTAACGCAGCCGGCTCCCGGCCCGGCCACCCGGCTGGCCGGGCCGGGCAGCCCGCTGATGACCACGCCGCGGCTGGTTGGCGTGCGCCGGAAACGATAGGGAACGGCCCGGGGTTCAGCTCCGGTCGGCCGGGGAAGTCGCGGTCGGCCCAGTGCTGATCAGGTGGCGGTCGGCGTCATGTCCGAGCATGGCCCGGGACAGCTTGGTCAGCAGTTTGCCGAGCTCGGCGTACTGTTCGGGCGACAGGTCGGCGAGCAGTTCGCGCAGGCCCTCGCGCCGGGCCGCGAACAGGCGGTCGGCGGCGGCGTGGCCGGCGTCGGTGAGCACCAGCGTGCCGTTGGAACGGACCACCATGCCCTCGGCGACGAGCCGGTCGACGTACGGCTTGCCGTAGTCCACCGTCACGTTAGCCTGCTTGGCCAGGTCCTCCCCCGCGACGGAACCCTGCTTGGCTAGACGGGTGAGGATCCAGCTGCTCCCTGCGGGCAGGTCGAGGCCGGCCAACGCGGTCAGCCGCTCGTAGCCGCGCCGCCTGAGGTCGGCGCCGCCGAGCCTGGTCAGCGCCCGCTCCACCTCGTCGACCGAGGAGCGCGCGGGCGGGGTCGCCCCGAGCCCTTCGCCGATGCCTACCGAATTGGTGGCGCGCAGCGGGACTTCCTTCAGGAACCAGGACAAGACGAACGCGACCAGCGCCACCGGGATCGCGTAGATGAACACCGGATGCAGCGCGAGTGAGTACGCGTGCTGTACATCGGCCCTGATGGCGGCCGGGAGCTTCTTCAGCAACGCCGGGTCGGCGGCGGCGCTCGCGACGTGGAGCCCAGGCGGCAGCGGGACGCCGCGCAGCGCCGAGGCCAGCTCGCTGGCCAGGCGGTTGGAGAAGATCGCGCCGAACACGGAGACTCCGAACGCCCCGCCGATACTGCGGAAGAAGGTCGCCGCGGACGTGGCGGTGCCCAGGTCGGCGTAGTCGGCCGAGTTCTGCACGGCGATGACCAGGACCTGGATGATCAGGCCGAGGGCGAGTCCGAGGACCAGGAAGTCGACGGACGTGACCGCGGTCGAGGTGTGCTCGTCCAGCCTGGACAGCAGGAACAGCGCGACGCACAGCGCCGCCGTGCCGACGATCGGGAAGACCTTGTAGCGGCCGGTCCTGGCGATGACCTGGCCGCTGCCGATCGAGGTGACGAGCAGGCCACCGACCATCGGCAGCAGGTACACCCCGGACAGCGTGGCCGAGATGCCGTGCACCACTTGCAAGAACAGCGGCAGGTAGGAGATGGATCCGAACATCGCGAACCCCGCCGCGAGCCCGATCGCCGCGCTGATGCTGAACACCGGGTTGCGGAACAGCCGGAGCGGGAGCACCGGC
>Ga0187810_10000655_pt1 | contig 12618 bp, 12 predicted proteins | sample NC_wetland_sal_i_9_FD_132963 | JGI IMG/M metagenome (GOLD analysis project Ga0187810, IMG submission 132963) | Wetland sediment microbial communities from Neuse River Estuary, North Carolina, USA - ASW_5 | ecosystem: Environmental > Aquatic > Freshwater > Wetlands > Sediment | place: USA: North...
CCTGCACGTGCCGGACTGCCCGGGCGCGGAGCTGCTGGAAACCCGGCTGGCTCCCCTGCTGGCGGCTCACCCGGACATCGAGGTGACCCGGCAGGTCCTGGCCGACCAGGCCGACGCCGAACGAGCGGGCATGACCGGCTCGCCCACCCTGCTAGCCGACGGGACCGACCCGTTCGCCCAGCCTGGGCTGGGCCCCTCGGTCTCGTGCCGGCTATACACCGACGAGCACGGCCGCCCGGGACCGGCGCCCTCCCCGGACCAGCTCCGCCAGGCCCTGGGCCTGTAACCGCGCGCCCCCGCCTCTCAGTCCGCGCCGGGGCGGTGCCAGATGTCCCGCTCGTGCATGAGCTCGATCTGCCGGTCGATGACCTCCCGCCGGTACTCGGCGTGCGTGTACGGAGCGCGGTGCAGGTAAAGGTTCTTGGGGTAGACCGGCTGTTCGTAGATGAGCTGGTACTGCTCGGTGGTCAGGTCCTTGATCCAGTTGTCCCACTGCGCGCCGGCCCGGAACTTGCGCAGCGCCTCGACGTCGATGGTCCCGGCGACCCACGAGGATCCCGCGCTGTAGTCGTGCCGGCCGACCACCTGCCCGCGGTAGTCCACCACCATGGACCCGCCGCCGAAGGTGTCGATCGGGACGTCGGAGTCGGTGTGCAGGTAGTACGTGCCGACGTTGCACGCGATCAGGTAGAAGTTGTTATCGAGCGCCCGCGCCCGGTTCTGGATCTCGAACAGGCCGTTGCCGACGTGCGGGTGCGGGTACGGGCCCCGGGAGACCACCTCGGCGCCGTTCATCGCCAGGCCGCGGGCGTTCTCGGGGTATGAGCCCTCGTTGGCCATCAGGAACCCGAGCCGGCCGATCTCGGTGTCGACCACCGGGTAGAAGGCGTCGAGGTTGCGCCCGTACAGCTCGACCCACTTGTCCCAGACGTTGTGCGGCGTAACCGAGTGCTCGACCGGGAGCAGCGGCACCACCTTGTGGTGCCGGAGGATGATGTCACCGTCGGGGCTGAGGATGAAGCCGATGTTGAAGAAGCGCCCGGGGAACTCCGGATGACGGGCCTTGGCCTGTGCCATCAGGTACGCGTTCCACTGGCGCGCCAGGGCGCCCAGCGCGTCGGTCTCGGGTCCGGGGATGTCGATCGCGCACTCGCGGGCGAACTCCTCGTGATCTAGGTCGAGGACCTCGTCGTTGAAACCCTGCAGGGCGCCCTCGGGCACGGCGATGAGGCGCACGGGCAGGTCGAGGCTGGACAGCCACGACGCGGCCTTGATCAGGTGCGACACGTGCTCGATGTTCACCGCGATCTCGTCACGGCGGCGGATGCCGCGCATCGTGGGCACCAGGCCCACCGCCTGGTAAGGCTCGACCATGACCTCATCCTTTCGACCGGCACTTGGCTGAAGTCTGGCACGCGGCCAGACTGGCGAGGTGACCATAGTGCCGAACAGACGGGAGACGCCGTGCCGCTGAACATGAGCCGCCAGGAGCGCGAGGAGTTCCTCGCCGGGTTGCACGTGGGGGTGCTCAGCGTCGCGTCGCAGGACGGCGGCGGCCCGCTGACGGTCCCGGTCTGGTACACGTACTCGCCCGGCGGCACCGTGAACGTGAGCACCGGCCGCGGCACGCGCAAGGCGGCGGCCATCCTCGCGGCCGGCCGGTTCACCCTGTGCACCCAGGACGAGGACCCGCCGTACAGGTACGTCACGGTCGAGGGTCCGGTGGCCATCGAGGAGGCGACCGAGGACGAGCGGCGGGAACTGGCCCGCCGGTACCTGGGCCCCGAGGGCGGCGATGCCTACATCGCGTCCGTTCCCGGCACGGACGAGATCATCCTGCGGCTGACGCCCGAGCACTGGCTCACCGCGGACTACGGCCACGAAGACGGCTGAGCCCGGAAGACTCCTGGTTGTGACGGATTGCTTACGGTGAGGTTCCATCTTGATCCGTGTGCGTATCCGTGTCGTTCCGCTGGGTAGGAACAAGCCGATTTAGGTCGGCCCGGTGCCCGGCGGAACCCTGCGCCGCCGGGCACCTCCATCCCTGCCCTGCGTACGCTCCAAGGCATGACCACCACCCTGGCGAGCATCAACAAGGACCGCCTCACCGCCCTGGTCGAACGCGAGCGTGCCGCGTACCTGGCCAGCTTTCCCGCCTCGCGAGAAGCGTTCGCCGCGGCCGGGGATCACCTGCTCGGCGGGGTGCCGATGACCTGGATGCGGATGTGGTCCGGCGGGTTCCCCCTCTACCAGGCCGCGGCGTCGGGCGCCAGGCTCACCGACATCGACGGCCACGAATTCATCGATTTCTGCCTCGGCGACACCGGGGCCATGGCGGGGCACTCGCCTACGGCCGTCCAGGAGGCGGTGGCCCGCAGGTACGGCGAGCTCGGCGGGGCGACCACGATGCTGCCCACGCAGGACGCGGCCTGGGTCGCGGCCGAGCTCACCAGGCGCTTCGGCGCCCCGTACTGGAGCTTCACGCTGACCGCGACCGACGCTAACCGCTGGGCGATCCGGCTGGCCAGGCAGCTGACCAGGCGTCCGAAGATCGCCGTGTTCAGCTACTGCTACCACGGCAGCGTCGATGAGTCCTTCATCGTCGCCACCCCAGACGGCCCCCAGCCACGCGCGGGCAACGTGGGCGCACCGGTCGACCCGCGGGAGACCACCCGGGTGGCGGAGTTCAACGACGCCGCGGCGCTGGACCGCGAACTGGCGCACGGCGACGTGGCCGCCGTCCTGATGGAGCCCGCGCTGACCAACATCGGCATCGTGCTGCCCGAGCCTGGTTACCTGGATGCCGTCCGCTCACTCACCCGCGAGCACGGCACCCTGCTGATCAACGACGAGACCCACACGTTCAGCGCCGGGCCCGGTGGCTGCACCGCCGCCTGGGGACTCGAGCCGGACCTGGTGACCATCGGCAAGTCGATCGGCGGCGGAATCCCGTCCGGCGCCTACGGCCTCACCGCCGCGCTGGCCGAGCGGATCCTCGCCGACCCGGCGGCGGACATCGAGGACACCGGCGGGGTCGGCGGCACGCTGGCGGGCAACGCCCTGTCACTCGCCGCCATGCGGGCCACGCTCGGTGAGATCCTGACCGACGAGGCCTTCGAGCACATGATCGCGGTGGCCACCCGGTTCACCGCGGGCGTGCAGTCCGTCCTGGACAGCCGGCGCCTGCCCTGGAACATCGTGCAGCTCGGCGCTCGCGCCGAGTACCGGTTCTGTCCCGAGCCGCCGCGCAGCGGCGGCGAGTCCGCGGCCGCCGCCGATACCGCGCTCGACGAGTACCTGCACCTGTACATGATCAACCGGGGAGTCCTGATGACGCCGTTCCACAACATGGCGCTGATGTGCCCGGCGACCACGCAGGCCGACGCCGACGCTCACACCGCCCGGTTCGCCGCCGCCGCCGACGAGCTCCTCAGCTAGGTAACTGCTCACCGGGCCCGATGGCGGCTCACAGCTTATGGCCCCATACTGCGGCTATGGGAGCCGGGCAGCAGGGCTGGTTTCAGGATCCGTTCGGCCTGCATGAGGAGCGCTACTTCTCCGCGGGCCGTCCGACCAAGCTCGTCAGGGACGGGCAGGTCGAGCACTTTGACGCGCCGCCGTCCACCACCTCTGAGCAGGCTGCCGCCGTCGCGGGCGAGGGGGGAAAAGGCGAAGGGGGAAGGGGAGCCGCCGCACCCGCAGGTATTGACACCTCGGGCGGCCATAGCGGGGCGGAGCCGAGGCCAGCCTCCGCGGCGGAGCCGAGGCCAGCCTCCGTGGCGGGCCCGGGCGGCGGACTGGGTGGGTCCAACATCTTCGACCCGAACGCCAAGCTGATCATGACCCTGGCGGAGCATGACGCGCGACTTCGGTCGCGCGGTGAGGTGACTGCTGCCGGAGTGCTCAGGGCCGTCGCCTCGGTGGCGCCGCTGCTCGTCGGGATGGTGTGTAAGGCCACGCAGGAGGCGGTGGACGGGCTACTGGACGACGGCGTCCCCGCTGCGGATCACCCCGGAAACGGGCTGGCGGCCAGGCCCCGGTTGTCTGACGATCTGAAGGCTGCGCTGGAAGCAACGGCCCGGATGCTGGTGACCAGGGAAAGGCCGGCGGGCACGCAAGCTACCCCCGCTCATCTGCTGGCGGGTCTGGTGGAGGTACCGGACTCGTCGGCGGTCCGGATGCTCATCGCCGCAGGGATCGACCTCACTGTCGCACAGCGCCGGGCTGGCTTGCTGCTGGACAGGTTGCAGGGGCCGATGGCCGTCATCTCACGGGCTCGGCCTGCCCGCCGGGGGCGCCTGGCTGGTCCGAGATCCCAGCAGGCGGACCCTTCTGTGGCGGACCAGACCGCAGATCGCGGCACCGGCAACGCCAGCGACAACGCCGCCGTGTCCGGATATGCGGCATACGCCAAGGCGGTAGCGGAGGCGACCAGGGCCCTGGATACGCACGATTATCAGGCCGCCGCCGAGATCTGGCATCACCTCTATGAGCTGTACCGGCTGGAGCCCGTGCCTCGCCTGGAAGCGGCCGGATTCTTCTTCCAGACCGGGCGGGTCCGCGAGGCGACCGCGTGCCTGGGCCGGATCTTGTCGTCACCGCGGAACGGATGGTGCCGGGCCATGGCGAGCAACATCCACTCCTGGAGCAGCGTCGTGGATGAACTGGTCGCCAGCGGCGCGGTGAGCCAGCCCACCCTCGATCGGGCCGACCAGGCCATGCAGGACGCCCGGGCCTACCGCGCTCTCGTGCCCGGATCCGTCGGCACGGTGGCGCTGATCCGAACGCTGCAGGGCCGGCCGGCCGACGCGGTGGCCCTGCTGTCACCGCGCCTGGCGCGGGCCGGTGAACCGGCCGACGCGACGGCGCAGGCGAATCGAGCGCTGGAGGAAATCACCTGTGCCCTGGCCCACCGCGCGCTGGGCCATGCTGCGGAGGCGTCCCGGCTGCTGGCTGCGTCACGCAGGCGCAAGGTCCATCCCGCCCTGGGCCCGCTGAACGTCCGCTACCTTCAGTCGGCCGGCCGCGCCGTGGAACTGGGACAGGTACCCTGCAGTTCACCAGCCGGTTAGCGACATTGGGGCAACGGGCCCCCCGGACTCGTTCATGCCGCCTCCCCGGCTATATCTTGGCCGGCCCGGTACCGGACGAGACCGGGCAGCAGGGCGCACACCGCGCCCACCGCGGCGGCGCAGATCAGCCCGCCCGAGACGAGCGAGAACCGGACGCTGGTCAGGCTGGCCACCACGCCCGACCTGAGCTGGCCGGCGGGCGGGCCCACGCCGTAGCTCAGCAGTTCCACGCCCGCCAGCCGTCCGCGCAGGGCGTCCGGGATCGTCTGGTTCCACAGGGTCTGCCGGAAGATCCCGCTGATCATGTCGGCCGCACCGGCCCCGGCCAGGCAGCCCAGGGCCGCGGGCAGGTCGGGGGAGAGGCCGAACCCGGCCATCAGCAGCCCCCAGGCGCCGGCCGATAGCGCGATGGCCAGCCCGTGCCGCCGGATCCGGCTCATCCACCCGCTGACCACGGTCACGCCGAACGCCCCCGCCGACGGCGCCGCGAACATCAGCCCGGTCGCCCAGCGCGCGTGCAGGTCCGCCGCCACGAACGGGAACAGCGCGTTGGGGTAAGCGAAGATCATCGCGGCCAGGTCGGCCAGGTAGGAGCCGAGCAGGTCCCGCCGGCCCGCCGCGTACCGCAGTCCCGCGGTCAGGCCCCGTAGCGTGGCGTGCTCGTCCCCGGCCCCGCCCGGCAGCGGGGGCAGCCGCGTGAGGAATCCGAAGGAGATCACCAGGCTCGCCGCGTCGAGCCCGTACACCAGAGCCGGGCCCGGGGTCACCGAGAGGACGCCGCCGAGCGCCGAGCCGAGCAGGAAACAGGCGTTCGCCGACATCGAGAGCAGCGCCGCGGCGGCGGTGAGCTGGTCGCGGCCGACCAGCCGCGGGACCGAAGCGTCGAACGAGGGCCGCTGCAGGGAGGCCACCGCCATCATCACGGCCGAGACCGCGTAGAGCGGCCACACCGCGGGATGCGGCAGCGCCGCGTTGATCAGCAAGAGGAGGGTGCAGCAGGCCAGGCCCGCCTCACCCCACCGCATCAGCGCCCGCCGGTCAACCCGGTCGGCCAGCACGCCCCCGTATAGCCCGAACACCACCAGCGGCACGAGTTCCACCGCACCGAGCAGCCCGACCGCCAGCGGCGACCCGGTGAGCTGCTTGGCCTGCACGAGCAGCGCGACCTCGACGGCCTGGGTCCCGAGCGCGGTGACGGTCCGGCTGGCGAAGACCAGACGGAAGCCCGCCGAGGCCCGCAGCGGCGCCAGGTCCGGCCACAGCCTGGGCCGACTCCTCGGCGACGGTTCCGGCACGGCGCCCACGCTAACACCCGCCGCCGCGCCGCCCCGCAGGCTTTTTGTCGGTGGCGTCTGGTAGACCTGCGGGTATGGAGCTGCGGATGGTCATCGACGGCCCCTTCTCCCTCACCGCCGCGGCCGCCTTCGGGTTCGGCCCGAGCACCGGCCGCCCCGACCCGGACGGCGCCTCGCCGAACCGTGGCGCCCGTTCCGCACCTGGGCCGGGGTCCTCTTCCGCGCGGCGGGCGACCGGGACGGCCTGCCCTGGCGTTAGCCGCGGCACCGCCATGACGGAGGATGAGGGGTAAGCCCCCCGCGAAGGAGAAGCACCGATGAGCCTGGCCCCGGACACGGCGCAGACGCTGCGCACCGTCCTGGCGACCGCGGTCGCCGTGCCCGTCACGCCGCTGCACGCCGACGGCACGCCCGACTGGGACACCTACGCGAGGCTGATCGGCCGGCTGGCCGACGCCGGGATCACGGTCATCACCCCGAACGGCAACACCGGGGAGTTCTACGCGCTCACCCAGGCCGAGGCCAGGCAGGCCACCCAGACCGCGGCGGAGGCCGTCCACGGACGCGGGCCGGGAGCGGAACTCCTGGTCGGCGTCGGCCACGACATCGCGACCGCGACCGGGGCGGCCAGGCACGCCGGGGACCACGGCGTCCGCATGGTCATGGTCCACCAGCCCGTGCACCCCTACGTCTCGCCTCAGGGTTGGATCGACTACCACGTCGCCATCGCGAACGCCGTCCCCGACCTCGGCGTCGTCCTGTACATCAGGGACGAGCGGCGCACGGGCGCCCAGATCGCCGAACTCGCCGACCGGGCCCCGAACGTCATCGGCGTCAAGTACGCCGTCCGGGACGCGACCAAGTTCGCCGCGGTGGCCCGCGACGCCGGGATCGACCGGCTCACCTGGCTGGCCGGCGCCGCCGAGCTGACCGCGCCGGCCTTCTGGGCGGTCGGCGCCCGCGGGTTCACCTCGGGCCTGGCGAACGTCGCGCCCAACCTGGCCCGGGCCATGTTCGACGCGCTGCGCGCGGACGACTTCGGGGCCGCCATGAAGGTCTGGGACACCGTGCGCAGGTTCGAGGAGCTGCGCCTGGCGGACTCCTCGGCGGACAACGTGAGCGTGGTCAAGGAGGCCCTGGCCCAGCTCGGCCTCGCCCGCGCGGACGTCCGCCCGCCCAGCCGTCCCCTCCCGGCGGCCATCAGGCAGGAGATCGCTCAGATCCTGGCCACCTGGGACATCGGATGAGGGTGAAACAGCCGGAGGACCTGCGCAGCTTCCGCTGGTTCGGCGGGGCGCGGACGGCGGGGCTGCGGGAGTTCGGCCACCGGTCCCGGATGCGCCAGCTCGGCGTCGAACCCGAGGAGCACCTCGGCAAGCCGCTCATCGTCATCCTGAACACCTGGTCCGAGCTGAACCCGTGCCACATGCACCTGCGCCAGCGGGCCGAGCAGGTCAAGCGCGGCGTCCTGGAGGCGGGCGGCTTCCCGGTCGAGATGCCGGTCGCCACGCTGAGCGAGACCTTCTGCAAGCCGACCCCGATGCTGTACCGGAACCTGCTCGCCATGGACGCCGAGGAGCTACTGCGCTCCTACCCGGCCGACGGCGCGGTCCTGATGGGCGGGTGCGACAAGACCACGCCCGCGCTGCTGATGGCCGCGGCCAGCGCGAACATCCCCGCCATCTACGTGACCGCGGGGCCGATGCTGCGCGGCAACTACCGCGGCCAGCCCGTCGGCAGCGGTACCGACGCGTGGAAGGCCTGGGACGACCTCCGGGCCGGCCAGATCGGCGAGTGCGAGCTGGCCGACCTGGAATCGGGGATCGCCAGGTCGCCCGGGCACTGCATGACGATGGGCACCGCGTCCACGATGACCTCCGCCGCCGAGGCCCTCGGCATGACCCTGCCGGGCATGGCCTCGATCCCCGCGGTCGACTCCGCCCACCACCGGATGGCGGCCGCCAGCGGCCGGAGGATCGTGGCGATGGTCTGGGAGGACCTGACCCCGGACCAGATCCTGACCCGCGAGGCGTTCGAGGACGCGGTCGCCACGGTGCTCGCCCTGGGCGGTTCGACCAACGCCGTGATCCACCTGATCGCGATGGCCGGCCGGGCCGGGGTCCGCCTCACCCTGGACGACTTCGACGCGATCTCCCGCCGCGTGCCCTGGCTGGAACATCAAGCCGAGCGGGGCGTACCTGATGGAGGACTTCTACTACGCCGGAGGCCTGCCCGCCCTCCTGGCCCAGCTCGCGAGGGTTCCGGGCGCGGTGCACCTGGATCGGCTGACGGTGAGCGGACGGCCGTTCGGGCAAAAGATCGAAGAAGCACCCGTGTACAACGCGGACGTCATCAGGACCCCGGAAACGGCCCTGGCCGGCGAGGGCGGGCTCGCGGTGCTGCGCGGCAACCTCGCGCCGGACGGCGCGGTCATCAAGCCCATCGCGGCCGAGCCGCGCCTGCTCAAGCACACCGGCCCCGCGGTCGTCTTCGACTCCTACGCCGAGATGCAGCGGCGCATCAACGACCCCGCCCTGGGCGTCACCGCCGATTCGGTCCTGGTCCTGCGCAACGCCGGCCCGAAGGGCGGCCCGGGCATGCCCGAGTACGGCATGCTGCCCATCCCCGACTACCTCCTCGCCCGGGGCGTCCGCGACATGGTGCGGATCTCCGACGCGCGGATGAGCGGGACCAGCTACGGCGCGTGCGTGCTGCACGTGGCGCCGGAGTCGTTCGTGGGCGGCCCGCTGGCGCTGGTCCAGACGGGCGATCTCATCACGCTCGACGTGGAGGCCCGCGAGCTTTCTGCGAACCTTTCATCTGAACGAGCGTGGGATCTCCGCCGCTCACAGTGGAGCCCCCCGCCGCCGAAGTTCGAGCGTGGCTACGGCGCCCTGTACAGCGAGCACATCACGCAGGCCGACCAAGGGTGCGACTTCGACTTCCTGGCCCGGCCCGGCCGCAACCCCGAGCCCGACCCGCGCTAGCTCTGGCTGGTCAGGGCCTCGAGGTAGCCGGCGATGAGGGGGTAAAAGGCCCGGAAGGCGCGGCCGAGGGCGACGCCCAGCTCGGCGCCCGGCCAGTCGTCGGGCAGCAGCTCGTCGGGCAGGTCAGGATCGGCGGTGCTGGCGTCGAAGATCGGCATGGTCGCATCCGCGAAGGCGCGGAACGCCGCGGGCCCGGGTGCGTGGCGGTCGGCCTGGTCGGTCAGGGCCCCCGACTCGGCCAGGACCCGCCGGTAGCGGGCGGCCAGCGCGTCCAGGCCCCACAGCCGCGCCGCGACCAGCCGGCTGTCGGCCTCATCGAGCCTGATCTGCACCCGCAGCAGCTGGCTGCCGGGGGGCGGCTGGTCGGGCACCAGCCCGGCGAGTTCGGTCCACCGGTCGCTGGTGGCCACGAGCAGGCCGGGGCGCAGCGTGGCGTACCCGAGGAGCTGGGCCGCGCGGCGCAGCCGGTCCCGGTAGGCGCGGTGGTGCTCGGGGACCTCGTACAGGAGCCCGTTGAAGAACCCCTCCCACGGCGGCCGCTTGCCGCGCAGCTGGCTCTCGATCCTGGCCTGCGCCGAGTTGATCGCGGGGGCCAGCCGGTACCTGGCCTCCCGGCCGGTGCGTTCGGAGTCGAGCCAGCCCTCCTTGCGCATGCGCAGCAGGAGTGACCGGGAGGCCGCCTCCGACAGCCCGAGGTCGGCCAGCAACTGGATCAGCGCGCGCCCGGCGAGCTGCCCGCCCGGCAGCTCGCCGCCGAAGGGCACCGTCGCCGCCCCGAAGGCAAAGCAGACCAGCCCCATCCGCGGGCTCACCTCGGGTCCATTCACCTTCTTTATCCTCCACGAGTTCCGCGCACCCAGTCCCCCAGCCCCCCCGCGCTCCGGTTCCCCGGCCCCCACCCGCGCTGCGGTTCCCCAGCCCCCCGCGCTGCGGTTCCCCAGCCCACCCCCGCTGCGACATAGTGTACTTCTCGTAACGGTCGTGTGCTACTATGCACGACATGAGCCAGCCGGAGTCAGCCGCGGGGGCGCGGGCATCGGTGCGCGCCCGGGTCGAGGGGTTCACGTTGATCGCCGTCTTCGATATCGGCGGGCCGCTCGTGCTCTACCAGGTGCTGCGGGCGCACGGGGCGAGCGAGGTCAAGGCGCTGGTGCTCAGCGGGATCTGCCCCGCCCTGGGCGTGCTGTACGGGGTCGTCCGCCACCGCCGCCTCGACGCCATCGGCGTCCTGGTCCTGCTCGGCATCGCCGTCGGCACCATCCTGGGGCTGGCCAGCGGCAGCGCCAGGCTGGTCCTCGTCGAGGGCTCGGTCCCGACCGGGATCTTCGGGCTGGTGTGCCTGGGCTCGCTGTGGGCTCGCCGTCCGCTGATATACCGCTTCGCCCTGGAGTTCATCGGCCCGGACACGCCCAAGGGCCGCGACTTCGCCAGCCGCTGGCAGTACGAGGCCTTCCGGCACACGTTCAACGTGATCACGGTGGTCTGGGGCGTGGCCTACCTGGCCGAGGCCGCGGCCCGGATCGTCATCGTGGAGACCTACTCGGCCGGAACCGCCCTGACCATCTCCAAGTTCATGCCCTTCGCGGTGGCCGGCGTCGTGGTCGCCTGGATGACCGTGTACGGCCAGCGCGCCAAGCGCAAGGGCGAGGCCGCGGGTGCGGCATTCCGCGCCGCCGAGGCTGCCCAGGCCGCCCAGGCCTCCCAGGCGGCCGAACCCCTGCCGTAACCTCCTAGGGAACCGCCGATTCCCAGGAGGGCCGATGATCCAGGGGTTTGACCCGCGTACCGGCGAGCCCGTGGGGGAGCCGGTGGCCGAGACCACCGACGCCGAGGTCGACGCGGCCGTGGCGGCCGCGGTGGCGGCCGCGCCCGGGTGGGCCGTGTCGTCGCGGCGGCCGGAGGCGCTGGAGGCCGTGGCTGACGCGCTTGACGAGCGGGCCGGTGAACTGGCCGTGATCGCCGACACCGAAACCGCGCTCGGCGGCGAGCGGCTCACCGGCGAGGTGGCCCGCACGACCGTGCAGTTGCGCCTGTTCGCTTCCGTGCTGCGGGATGGCGCGTACGCCGACGCGGTGGTCAGCCCGGCGGTGGGCGTCGTGCCTGACGTCAGGCGGATCAACCGCCCGGTCGGCCCGGTGGCGGTGTTCGCGGCGTCCAACTTCCCGTTCGCCTTCTCCGTGGCGGGCAACGACACGGCCTCCGCGTTGGCCGCCGGCTGCCCGGTGGTGGTCAAGGCGCACGAGGCACACCCGGTCACCTCCGATGTGACGGCCGGGGTCGTCGCGTCCGCGCTGGCGTCGGCCGGGGCCCCGGCGGGGGTGTTCGGGCTGGTGCACGGGGTCCAGGCGGGCCTGCGGCTGCTGCGGCACCCGCTGGTCGCGGCCGCCGGGTTCACCGGGTCCACGGCCGGCGGGCTAGCACTGGCCAGAATCTGCGCGGAGCGCCCGGTCCCGATCCCGTTCTACGGCGAGCTCGGCTCGGTCAACCCCGGCGTGGTCCTGCCCGGCGCCGCGGCCTCCCGCCCGGCCGAGGTCGCGAACGGGTACGTCGCGTCGCTGACCCTCGGCACCGGCCAGTTCTGCACCAACCCCGGCCTGCTCTTCGTCCCCGAGGACGCGGGGTTGCTGACCGCGATCGCGGAAGCGGTCGGCGCGTCGTCGGGCGGCGCGATGCTGACCGGCCGGATCTTCGGAGGGTACGAGGACGCGGTGGAGGAGGCCTCGGAGCACGCCGGGGTCAGCGAGCTAGCCGCCGGTCGGCCCGGGGCGGGGCCGTGGGGCGCCACCCCGCGCGTCTTCCAGGTCACCCTGAAGGAGTTCGCCGCCGACGTGGCGCTGCTGTCCCGCGAGCGGTTCGGCCCGGCCGGCCTGGTGATCACCTACCCGTCGGTAGACGACCTGCTCCCGGTGCTCGCCGAGCTGCCCGGCCAGCTAGTCGGCACGGTCCACGCCGGCGCCGAGTCGCCGGGAGACCTGGACCGGGCCCGCCAAGTGATCACGGTCCTCGAGCGCATCGTGGGCCGGATCGTCTGGAATGGCTGGCCCACCGGCGTCGCGGTAGTCCCGGCCCAGCACCACGGCGGTCCGTGGCCGGCCACCACCATGCCCGCCTACACCTCCGTGGGCACGGCCGCGATCCGCCGCTGGCTAGTGCCCGTTGCCTACCAGAACTTCCCGCCCGAGCTCCTCCCCCCGGCGCTGCGGTGACGGCCCGTCCCCGCGCGCCTCGCGCGTTCCTGCGTCCCGCGCCCCCGGGTCCCGCGCC
>Ga0187810_10000656_pt1 | contig 12613 bp, 16 predicted proteins | sample NC_wetland_sal_i_9_FD_132963 | JGI IMG/M metagenome (GOLD analysis project Ga0187810, IMG submission 132963) | Wetland sediment microbial communities from Neuse River Estuary, North Carolina, USA - ASW_5 | ecosystem: Environmental > Aquatic > Freshwater > Wetlands > Sediment | place: USA: North...
CGTTGAGGCCCACTTTAAGCGCGGCGACAACTGCGGCCAATAATTTACTCACTGCGGCGAAGAGCGCCTGAGCGCACGGAACAACCTGAAGAGAGGTCTGCGCTATGCCCATCGAACCCTTAATGGCCGGCGAAAAGACGACCGAGAAGAAGCCGGACGGTACGGTTATTGAACGGCGCAGTTGGAATGTTTCGCCGGAGGACATCCTGGCGATTGGCGCCGTGTTGGTTGCGTTGTTGGTCGTCGCGGGAATGGTGGTGGGAAAGCTACCCCTAAATGAATACACTTACGGACTGGCTGGAATGTCGCTTGCCGGCGCTGCCATTGCCAAAATCGTCAAAGCGAAAAAAGGAACAGCGGTCAAAAAATAAGGACGTTTCGTAACGGACCATAATACCGAAAGAATGGGGGATCACATGCGGGTTGCGATATTTTTAGCTTTGGCTGTCGTCTTCGGTTTTTCTTGCCCCTCCTTTGCCCAACAAGGGGGCGCGCCCGGTGCTGATGCGGCCGCAATGCAGATTGTCAGCGTGACTGATCGCGATGGGAACTTCAACCCGGATGTTGCTATTGGCGAACGGCTCGTGGTGACCCTTAGCGGCACGGGTGCGCTTGATCCAGCGGCCTATCTTCTTTTCATCGACGGCAAGCCGATTGCGGGGCTCGATGACACAATTCTTGATTCCAAACCCAAAACACATGCCCTCGTGTTTGATCTCCGGCTCAATAATGCCAATGCGGCGGCGTGGAAGGCGATCCTTGGCGCGCCGACGCAATTGAAAATCCCAGTTACGGTCGCGCTTGGTGCGAAATCGAGCCAAACATCGATACCGACCATTACCGGCGACGGAATTCACGACAAATTCAATTTGGTAATCGCCTCGACGTGGCGCTTGGTCGTAGCCGTCTTGTTTATTTTGTTCGTCATCGGAATTGTGTGGCTCGGGTGGACGCGCACATCGTTATTCAAAGATAATCTGTTGCCGCAGATCGCGCCGTCACAGCAACCGTATAGTCTCGGCCGGTACCAAATGGCGTTCTGGTTCACCCTGATTTTTATATCGTTCATAACGCTCTATATCGGTTTGCTGGATTACCACACGATATCATCGCAGGCGCTCGTACTTATGGGAATCTCCGCGGTTACCGGGGGCGGTGCGATCATCGCGGATGTCGTGAATGACACGCCTGAGGACTGGACCAACCGAGGATTGATCGCGTTGGGATTCAAAAGCTACGACGACGTCGTCCGCACCCGCCAAGAGATCGCGGACCGGCAAACGCAGTTGAAGGGTAATATCGACGCCACCCTGCGCCAAAAACTGACACTCGAAATCCAAGACCGGCAGCTGTTGCTACGAACCTATGAGACCAAAATCAATCCATTTGTTACAGCCGGGTGGTGGAAGGATATGACGACGGACAGCAGCGGCAATGCTCTGCACCGTATCCAAGTGCTCGTCTGGACCTGGGCGCTCGGCATCGTCTTCGTTATTGGCGTATACACCGACCTGGCGATGCCACAATTTGACACAACGGTCCTTCTACTTACGGGCATTAGCGGTGGGAGCTACGCCGGATTCAAATTCCGCGAAGCGAGGCAGTGAGCCGATTTCCGCCGAAGCAAAACGAATAGGTAATTACAGCGGCAACTGGGGAACAACATATGGGCGCACAGGAAGATATCGAGCATGTGATAGTTTTAATGCTCGAAAATCGCTCGTTTGATTGCATGTTAGGGAAGCTGTATCCGACGGACCCAAGCTTCAACGGGTTGACCGGAAACGAGCGCAATCTCTGGCTCACGCAGCCGATCCCCGTATGGCCGAGTTCTTATACCCCACTCGATCAGACGGCCGCCTGCATTCCTGATCCCGATCCGGGCGAGTTCTTTACGGATATGAACGCGCAGCTATTCAACGGCCCGCGGCCCAACCCCTATTCCGCGCCGCCCATGAGCGGGTTCGTCCAAAATTACATGGACCAGAAACCTCCGCCCAGTGATTGCCAATCGGTTATGCACTACTTCACGCCCGAGCAGGTTCCCGTCATCAGCAAGCTCGCCCGCGCATTCGGGGTATGCGACCAGTGGCACGCTTCGGCGCCGTGTCAGACCTGGCCCAATCGATTCTTCGTGCATACCGGAACGTGCCTTGGCTACGTCGACAATTCCAAATTCCCGATTCCGTTTCAGGCATCGAGCATATTCAAACGGCTTAGCGACTGCGGCAAAAGCTGGCGGGTCTATTTTCACGACATGCCCCAGTCGCTCCTGCTGGGCGACATCTGGCTCGAGGCGCCATTTCACTACCGCGAGTTCAGCACCTTCTTATCCGACGCTCAAAACGGAACGCTGCCAAACTACAGTTTCATCGAGCCGCGTTACTTCTCCGACCTTTTCCTCAATGAAAATCCCTGTGACGAGCATCCGCCGCACAATGTGCTCTACGGCGAGAAGCTTATCGCAATGGTCTATAACGCGGTTCGTGCATCCCCCTGTTGGAAAAAATCCCTATTCGTCATCACCTATGACGAGCACGGCGGTTGCTATGACCATGTTCCGCCGCCGGCGGCAGTTCCACCGGACAACTGTAATCAATTTGGATTTGCCTTCGACTCTTACGGCGTGCGCGTGCCGGCGGTAATCATTTCGCCCTATATGCCTCCTGGCAGTAAAGTGCGCAACGTCCAAGAGGGCGTTCCGTTCCGAGGTTCGCTCTACCCATACGATCACACATCGATCATCAGCACGCTGCGGAAGCTCTTCAACCTTGGCAAACCCTTGACCGGCCGTGACGCCGTTGCGCCGGACCTCCTGGGGCCCTTGAGCCTAACGGATCCAACTAACGACGGACCAGCTAGCGTTTCAGATAGTGCGCCAGACACTGATGCAGACGCCCTCGTGCAGCTTGCCAATGCACAGCCCAATCACATGCAAGCGGCATTAAGCCAAATGGCCGCGCAGCTTCCTCCGGGCCCGCTACCGGAGGGGGCTCCGCTACCGCCGCCTGCCGCACTCAGTGCGCCGGTGCCCTCCACCGCAGCCAAGGCGCATGCCAATGCGGTTCTACAGGTTAAGTCGTTCCTAGGAATTTAACTGGAAGGTCGATGCGCGCCTGCGCACCTCAACCCAGGCGCCTTCAGTCCATCGCGCCGAAATAACCACTCCCGTCCGGCAGAGGAATCTACCGTTTGGAATTTCAGCGAGAGAGATGGTAATCGGGGCACGCCCCATGCTTGCACTAAGTATTTGATGTGCTTTGATTTAGAGTGAACAAAATGGGGTATTCTGTTCATTGTCATCGCCAGTTCCGTTTCTCATTATCAATTTCGATATCGATGAAGCGCGGGATCATCAGAAAATTGTTGGATTACCCAACAAAAAATACCTGACGTCAATTTTGCGTAGATGAGAGCGATATGTAATACTACACATATAGCAATTGTATTTCTTAAATAATATTATGAAAAACATTGATTTGGTAGTGGGCCTTTGGAAATTTCGAGACACCATCAATCTCGAAACGCTCAAAACATTAGCGGAGAAGTGGGCAGCGACCGATCAAAATTACTACCACATCTATATCCGGCGAACCGATCGCCACGAATGGGGGATAGATTTCGCCTATAAGTTAAGGCCCGAAAATACCAAGGAGGACTCTAAAGCCTATCGTCAAATGACGTCACAAATTCTGAAACAAGAGTTCCCTGAGGAATTTGCTGGCTGGGATCAGGCTGTACCGGATATATATGTGAAGCTTCCACGTTAGGGCCATGCACGACAGGAGGTTTGATTGAAACATTACCACTATGATTCCGTCGCGCTTCCAAAGGAAGTCGTATCCGCGGTGTCGTCAGTAAATCTGAGGCGTGTTCTTCGTTCGTTCCAAAAACATGAAGCGAGCGTAGATAATCAAGCTACATCCACCTATTCCAGGGATGCCTTTTCGAGAGCCTTCACCAACTCTTTTTCCAAAGAGACTTTTTAGATACTCGTTAGATTCTCGGTTTGTGGGCTCTCATGAAATTGCAGGCATCCCATGAAATTATGTATCACTGGTCCATCGGGTGCCGGCAAAACGACGCTTGCCACGCTCATTAGCGGGATAGCGCCACATCTTTCTGTTATATGTGGCGACAGTTTTATTCATCGCAATTCTGACGAACTGCCTGCGCTAATTACGAAATTGAAAGGCACCCGCTCTTACGTTTTCGAGCATGTGTCAGCACTAAAAATAATGTTGAAGGCGGGCATAGTTCCCGACTTCACGATATTCCTAAATCCAAATCAGAAGAACGGTACGGACGGTTCCCCGCCAGAAACGAGTGACGAGCCCCTGCCCTCAAACAACGAGGAACTGAAAAGGCAGCTTGCCTCCGCGCGCTCTGCTGGAATCCCACATGTTATGGGTTCATGTATCCGTGAGGTTCTTAACCCATGCGTGGACCTATTGCGGCGTTCAGTTGAAACATGGACGCCTATTACAAATTTTCTTATCAAGGTTAGCTCCCGATGCAACCTGGATTGCAGCTACTGCTATATGTACCAAGGGCAAGACCGCGATTGGCCGGCAAACTCGCGATTTATTGCGTCGTCCACTGGGCGCAAAGTAGGTGAACGTATTGCAGAATACGCTAAGAGTCGAAGACTCCCCTGCATCTCCGTAATCTTTCACGGGGGTGAGCCGCTCTCCCTGTCTGCCACAAGATTTTCATCATTAGTCCGAGCCGTTCAAGAACCTTTGGCTGATGTACCTAATGTCCGCTTTAGTGTCCAAACAAACGGAACGCTGATTAATGATCGCCGTCTGCGTCTCATGGACGATCTCGGGCTTTCTATCGGCATAAGTCTGGACGGCGGTGACGCCAATTCCAATCGATTTCGTAAAACCCATTCCGGGAAAAATTCATTTGATCGTGTGGAGGTTGGGCTCCGTGCGTGTGTGGACTTTCCTTTTGTAAAGGGTAGGTTCGGTGGGGTGCTTTGCGTAGTCAACCCCGGTGTGAGTGGACGTGACGCGTATAGGTACTTTCGCAAGATCGGCATTAGTGGAGTCGATTTCCTATTGCGAGACAAGACACACGACTTCGAGCCTGGTGGAGTTGTTAATTTCGACGCCCTGCCATTTCTGATCGACGCATTTGATGAATGGATCGCCGATCAGTCTATCTGCAAGGTTCCTCTTTTTGAATCAATTGTGGCCCACCTTCTAGGGTATAGCAGCGGTACCGACGCAGTCGGTCTGGCACCAGCAAATCTTCTCGGCATTGGCGTTGATGGAAATTGGGAGCTACTAGATCTCCTACGTATCTGCTTTGAGGGAGCGTGGAAAACTCCCTTGAACGTATTTTCCCATTCGATTGAGGAGGTTCACCAAAGCTCGGCTTTTAGTGAACTTCTGAAGTGGCAATATGATCTTTCTGAGTCCTGTCTCAGTTGTGAAGCACTGAATGTTTGCGGCGGCGGATATCTACCGCATCGCTATAGCGCATCAAAAGGCTTCCGAAACCCTTCCGCGCATTGCAAGACTCTCTATGGGTTAATCGAGCATATTTCGGCAACACTGCGAACTCACGTCGGGGGCTTCCACCAGCGTTTGACTTACGCCCAACGTCGCAGGTCGTTTGACGTTGGGAAATTACAACAGAGTTGATGTCCCGCCGACACTTGCCCACGGGATAGCAAGCCAAGCTCACAACGCCGCACAACTACGCTTTCAAGTAAAAAACTGAATAACCGTAGTATTTACTATAATGCCGCCTCATGTATGCTGTATTGAACAAAATGAGGCATATTGTTTACTCGGTCAATGCAAATATTAGCGGCAATGTTATTGCCCGGCCTTCTTCCAATCAGAAGGAGGCCGGCACCGTGTCATTCCTGTTCGATCTTGAGGGAAACCGAAAATATCTGACTGCTGCGGAGCGCTCCGCGTTCTTGTCCGCTGCTGACCGGCGCCCGGCCGAGGTACAGACTTTTTGCAAAGTCTTGGCATATACCGGCGCCCGCATATCGGAAATCCTGGCACTCACTCCGCAACAGATAGATATCTCCGCACGGGTGATCATCATTGAGTGCTTGAAGAAGCGTCGGCGCGGCATCTTCCGCGCGCTGCCAATTCCCATCGTACTGCTCACTGAGCTGGAGCGCGTCCACGGTATTAGTCAGTCGCAACGCGATCCGGCCCGCGCTACCAAGAAAATCTGGAGATGGTGCCGCACAACGGCATGGCATCACGTTAAAGCCTGCATGGACGAAGCGAAGATTTTCGGGAGGCAAGCGACACCCAAAGGTTTGCGGCATGGCTTCGGCGTCGCCGTGTTGCAATCGGGCGTGCCAATCAATCTCTTAAAAAAATGGCTTGGTCATTCAAGACTAGAAACGACAGAGATTTATGCTGATGCGGTTGGTGCTGAAGAGCAAGCGATCGCAAATAGGTTTTGGGAAACATTCGAGGGTTAGGCTTACTGACAACAAAACAAACATTGTAATGCGACTAAAACAGCTCTCCTTGTGATTTAGTCTTTACAGGTCGTTGGGCACTGGCGTCGTCTTTGATTCCAAGGACACGCATTAGCTCTTCCAAAATTGGAAGCTGTCCCGACTGTATGCGTTTTTTTGCCTCTTCAACTGGGAACCAAGCACCGCGGTCCACTTCAGGAAAGCTCTGTTTTTTGCCTGACTTGGGAGGCCACTCCATCTCGAATTCATTGCTTTTTACACTGCTCTCATCGATGTCGCCCTCCACTGCCCACGCGTGGATTATCTTTCGACTTGGCTGTCGACACGGAGTTAATTCAATAAATTTTCCTTCCATATTCTGACCGATTTCTTCGGAAAACTCTCGGCGTGCTGCTGTAAGTCCGTCCTCATCATCAGAAAATTCACCTTTTGGAATTGACCAAGAACCCTCGTCTTTTTTTGCCCAAAATGGTCCACCTGGGTGCGCGAGAAAAACCAGTAGCTTCGCCCCCGACGTTTTGAAAAGCAAAATTCCACCACTCTTTTTTGCCATGATTATTGCCTGGTCAGAAGGACGTGGACCTTTGCCCCATGGTATCAAACTCCCATCCTTCATTCGAAGGTGGAATCATATTATCATGCTCCGACGTATCGCTCTAGGCTGTACAATTCTCTTTTTAATCTCATCCATTTGGCCGAAGGTCTAAAGGATGTTTGAAAATCTTTTCATCGGAATCGTCGGCAGCATGATTGCCGCTGTCCTTGGTTTTTGGGTCGTGAAAACAACACGGCGGCTAAAAAATACTTGGAATGTTCGCTATAACCTCGCGCGTGCCCTTCAATACGGTGGAATAACCCGCTTCACGCTTTCTCGTCGAGACTATTCCGGACGACCTGGTTCAGGACCGTTGCGGCACTACTTAGCAACCGCATCACACTCCATTGATATCGTATCTATCTCGATGAATGTAACCCAAGCTGAGGGATCTTTGATTTCTCTCTTCGAGCAACGGATTAATGAGAGTGCCACCTTCAGAGTGCGTGTCACGCTCCTCAATCCAGATTCTCCGGTGGTATCTTTGCTGGCGAAATCACTCGACCTCAAGCCGCAAAAATTACAGGAAGAAATTATCGATACACTACATCAGCTATGGGCCTGCAAATGCCGCCTATCCGCCGATAGGCGTAAGGGACTGGAGATTCTTACACACGATACGCTGCCAATAGGGAGTGCCATCCTTCTCGATGCCAGCCCCGATCGTGGCCGGATTCAACTTGAAACAAAATTGTACCAAGCGCCGCGGATAGAAAGCTTTGGCTTCGAGATTTCTGCACCGAGCGATTTTTTCAGCCGCAATTATGAAGCTTGGCAGAGAGTATTCAATGATTCGAAGGAATACGTACCTGGAAGTCTTAGGTCTGGCGAAGCCCCCCTCTTTCATAAGCCTTAGCACCTAATGCGACAGATGAGCTTGCGGCGCCCGTGCTGAGATCAACTCTTCTGCGTCGATAAACAATATGCCTCATTCTGTTCACGCGGGTGAAGACATCCCTGCGAAGGGAAGCGGCTGACCCCGTTACCCACCTCCACGTTCCGGCCTAGCGGCGGGGAGCGGTGGGTAAGCGCCACTGCTCATCCGGGGGGATTTTCATCATGAAAAAGTCTGTTGGCATTTTTGCCGCGGTTGCTGCCGCGGCCATTGCTTTCTATGCCATGCCGTCTGCCGCGCAGCAAATGAGCGGCTTCTACGTCCGGGGCGACCTTGGCGGTGCGTTCGGACAGGACACGACCTTCAAGGATACCAACCCGAGCGCAAGCAACGCCGTCCTCGGCAATTTTACCGTACCATCTTCGACGGGCAACTCGGTGATCTTTGGCGGCGGCGTCGGCTATCACTTTTCGCCGATCATTCGCGCCGACGTGACCCTGGACTATCTGCCGTCTCTCCGGGCGAGTGGTCACATTACGCCTTTACCGGTTACGGCCCCCATAGCCGGCAACGTCGATTCGTTGGTCGCTTTGGTGAACGGCTATGTCGATGTTAACGGGCTGATGCCGAATACCTTCGGGTTATTCCAACCCTACCTCACGGCGGGGATCGGCTTTTCTCGAAACAGTCTGGGCGCGACGAGCGGCGGCCTCACCGTGGGTGGCGTGGGCGTGACCTACGGCGTCTCCGGAAACACCAACACCGATCTTGCCTGGGCCGTGGGTGCTGGCGTCGGCTACCCTGTCACGCAAAACTTGACGGTCGATTTCGGATACAAGTACCTCAGCCTCGGTGAAATGCGTACCGGCACGACTGCAACGGCGAGCGCCGCCGGCATTATCGCGAGCGGCACGGTCACCCAAGCCAAGGCCGATCTCTACGTTCACACCATCACCCTTGGCGTGAGATACGGGTTCTGAGCCAACTCTGCGTCCAACACGGCGGCTAGACAACTATGTGGCGCGGCGGCAAACGCGCATTGGGGGATCTATGTACCGTCGCATACTGCTGATCATGCTTTGTGTAGGCTTAACGTCCTGTGGCGGGCTTGGGATGATGGTGAGCCCCCAGCAGAACGCCGCAGACCAAGATAGCCTGACGCTTTCCAGGCCGCCGGCGAATTTTGTGGATGGGGCGGTGGCCGTTGGCGCGGCACTCGGATATCAGGCAAAGGCTGTAGACCGAAACTCGAATGAGGTCCTCCTCCAAAAACGATCGGACCTGGGAATCGGCGTACTGATCGGCAAAGTTGCGCTCGCAGAGGTGCACATCACGCTGGAGCACGACAATCGCACAGTTGATATATCCGTTCAAATGACCGGCAATTTCGAAACGACGGATCAGGCCGCTGCCGCAAAAATCATTGCCGATTTCAAAGAGGCACTGGTGAAGAAGTTCGCCACATAAGCACCATCAGTATGTACGGAACAAAAAAACACCCCGCTAACGGCGGGGTGTTGCGCTTGCCTAATATTCTCCGGCAAGCATCACCGTCATGACCCGGACGGTAACGGTTGGATCAGCAGGATCGGGTGAGTGATATTCGAGGTTTCGGTCGAAGTAGTCGATTTTCCAGATGATCGATTCGCCATCGATCGTAAGACGCGCACAGTCTCTCTCGCCATGCGGATCGTTCTCATTTGTGAACGCCGTGAACGCCGCAATCTCTCGCAATACCCGAGCGACAAATCCCTCGCCCATGGCATCGAGGCCTGCGGTGATCATCACCTGCCCTCCGATACCCTTGCACCGCAGCAGATCGTTAAGATGGCGAATGCGCGCCATCTTTGTCCCAACGGTCGTATCCATTTGGTTCCTCCTGCATCGGCTGGGCTCCATGATTGAAGCCCAGTAGCCGCAGGACGAACCGCCTGTCACCGCTACTCCTCATCTTTCTCTAAGTTGACACCGCGCCCGCAGTAGAACGTCATGACGAGTGACGCCGCATCGAAGAGGCTCATGCGCGCGTCTTCTGAATTCCAGATTTTCCTCACCGGAGGCAAGCGATGGCCGAAGGCATGGACTTGCGACGCGATTGCCTGAGCGATTTCATATCGCGTCACCGCGCCAGCCGGCTTGAAGCACTCTTGAATTTCTTTCCGGCGGTATCGGTGAACCTCGATCGCTTGCGCTTCGGCATGGCTGGCGATGAGGCGTTGCAGCCGGCGAATGCGCTCTGCCCGACGGACATTCGGGCCGGATAAATCTTGCAGAACGAGAACGTCTGGCTGAAGACGCTCGATGAGCTGCTTGGTTGCTTCAAGCGCCAGCGCGTTCTTCTGCTTGCCTCGGATGTCCTTTACTCCCCAATCGACCGGCGACAACGGACCTTCAAAGAGCGTGAATGCAATTCCACGCGTGAAAGGATGTACCGCAAGCACCAAGTCCCGGCGCCGTGCCCCGCTCATACCTCTGCTTGATTAGCGTTTTTAATTGCTTGCGCCCGTAACTGGGTGAGCAGCTCTCGCTTACGCAAAGCACTCGGCGAATCGTCGCCTTCCAGACGCTGATGCAGGCGAAGGGCACCCCGCATCACCGCCTCATCCGTCTCTTCGGAGAACTTCCGAAAGATGGACCGGCCCGAGCGGCCAAAAATCAGTTCGTATGCTAATATTTCTCCCGCGTTGGGTTGGGTAACGCCCCGCTCGACGCACGAGACCCGGTTGCGGTCGCCCTTGGGCAACAAGGACGCCAGCTCTTTCTGCGTCAGCCCCCACTCGTTGCGGAGGGTGCGCAGGTAACAACTTACTTTCGAAAACATAGGTCAAAAAACTAACGATGGTGTCTAAGTCGCATCATCGCGTTGTCTATGTTCTCGCAAACGCGCTTTCCGGCGTAGAGGGGAAAATGCATCATTGTGGATGCATGTCAGGGACGCAGGGAGATAGGGAGATCGCATCGGAGGCATGACCTTCGAGGATCGCGCAGCAACAAGGGTCTTACGGCACAAAGGGTATCCGTCACTGGATACCCTTTGCGCTTCTCCCTATGTCCCTATCTCCCTGAGAGGCTCACTCCGCACCGCTTTTCCCCGTCATATCCCCGATGCCGGCCGAAGTGCAGCAGCGGCACATCCAGGAGTGGCTGCAAAATCGATGAGATGTGATATATTAGTCGTCATGACAAACAAGCTGAAAGAATTGATCGTTCGGGCGGAGACCTGGCCGGAGGAAGCACAGGAAGAACTGGTGCGCTCTGCCTTCGACATCGAGATGCGATATCTGAGAGCCTATGAGCTCACCGACGATGATCGGGCAGCGCTCAAGCGCAGTCTGGACGACGTGCGCAACGATAGGTTTGCCAGCGAAGAAGAGGTCCACGAGGTCTTCACTCGCTTCCGTCAGGCATGAGGGTTCGCTACACCCAAACCGCGCTTCGTGAAGTCGAAGAAATTCTCCGCTACCTCTCCGGCCGTAATCCGTCTGCCGCCGCTGCGGTGAGCGCTCGCATCGAGCAGGTGGTTGCGTGGCTCGGCGAGTTTCCCAGAATCGGCTATGCCATCGAGAACGAGGTACGGATACTGCCGATCGGACGATATCCGTTCTTGATCTTCTATACGCTCCGATCCGACGAGGTGGTCATCCGCAACGTGCGGCATCATGCAAGGTTACGGCCTGGAAGTGATAACGGATAACGGACCCTCACGACGAAACGAGGTCGTCAGACCGGCCGCTCTAGCAGTCGGCCACATGGTTTATGCTAGGGCGACAATCGCCTCAGGTGCAAACGCCAGTCATTTTTAGGGCCGGCGGCGCATGCGGGAAGCACTTTGAAACTGCTGCAATACTTCGCGGCCTTGCTGCGTGAGCCGATAATAGAACGTCAAAAAGCGACCGACGTGGAAAGTCGCCAGCCGGCGACGGACGAGTGAATCAGCCGTGAGTAGCTCACGACCGGACAGCGACTTATCAGAAAGCCCGACGGAATCGGCCTCCGCACCGTCGTCCATGGCCGTAAGCAATCTCATTTGTGCCGGGCTAAGTCCGCGCATATGTCACGATATGCCGAGACCCATGAGAGCGCTAGTCGGTCTGAAGGGGCACATGCGGCGCGTGCGTCGATTGAGGACCAGTCGCGCCCCGCGAGCCTGAACGGTAGAGTTAAGTTTTGCCTGAGAGGCTTACTCTTCACGGCTTTTCCCCGTCGTATCCCCGATGCCGTAACGAGCGCAGAGTGCGGCGATCCGCTCGTCTTGTCCGGGCAGTAGTACGAACACGCCGTTGCTTTTATAGAGCGCAATGCCAAGCCGGCGAAGCACCGATCCGATCCACCGATTGGTAATCGGCCGTTCGTACTCGCTGCCAAACTCCGTCCCGAAGGCGGCGGCGAGCTCGGATAACGCGGGGGTTTTCTCCGGCTCTCCGGCAAGAAGCCGAGCCACAATGGAGAGCACCTGGCCTTCGGTACTTATCCCTCTCTCCGACACGATGCCGGCTTGCAGCATCTGTGCCGTGTTTCGAATGGTTGCCCGCAACTTTTCATCGGGGACCACGGATAACAGTGGCAGCAGTATCTGATTCATCCGCGCCTCAAGACTCGGATCGGCCAGTGTCGGGTCGAGTACGACGGACAATCGATTACGCAGCCGATACGTGAGGAGCTTGTTGCGAAGGCTGAGCGCTTCGTCTTTCTGTTCGTCGGGGAGATTGATCGGTACGCC
>Ga0187810_10000658_pt1 | contig 12570 bp, 15 predicted proteins | sample NC_wetland_sal_i_9_FD_132963 | JGI IMG/M metagenome (GOLD analysis project Ga0187810, IMG submission 132963) | Wetland sediment microbial communities from Neuse River Estuary, North Carolina, USA - ASW_5 | ecosystem: Environmental > Aquatic > Freshwater > Wetlands > Sediment | place: USA: North...
CTCGCCCATCGTCGAAGACGGCGTGATCGGATAAATCACCGCCAGTTCGTTCAAACGATAGGCGACCGACGCGCAAGCCTCGTTGCCGTCGACGGTGATCATGGAAGGCTTGGATTCCATAATATCTGCGTATCCTTAGCTCTTGGCGTGAGGCGCCGCCTTGTTCGGCAGACGCAGCGAGGACAACGCGACAAACGCCCCCCTGGCGTGCCTCAAACCCGGGAAAACACGCTGCGCGAGCGCCGAAGACGCCGCAAAATCGGTATAAGCCCGCACCAGCTCTGCACGGTAAATGCATCGCTTCTTGTCGTCGTCGAGCAATTCGAGTTCCCCGACGAGCGAAAGATTGTCGTGGAAGCGCTTCAGGATGTGCAGACGGCTTGCCGCCATCACCCGGGTGTCGAAGTCGACATCGAAATAGGCGAAGAAATCTTCGGCGCTCGACAGCTTGGCGAGATCGTTCGACAATGCGCTCATGGTCGCGCGTCCGCAGGCGCCTCGGCGGCGGATTCCCGATAGAAGCGAATCAGATCGGTATCCGCCGGTGCGTGCTTGGCCGCATCGGCAAAATGGCGGACGCGCGCCAGAATGGCCTCGGCTTGCTTCTTGGCGAGCGGCAAACCAAGCCCGTCGTAAGCGTGAATCACGGCGGCCATTCCCGAATGCTTGCCGAGCACCAGCCGGTGCTCGCGCCCCAGCTCCGCGGGATCGAGGCTTTGGTAGTTGCGGCGGTCGCGCAACAGGCCGTGCACATGAATGCCGGATTCGTGCGTAAACACACCCTCGCCCACGATGCTCTTGCCCACGGACACGGGACGGCCGGAAGCGCCCGCAACCAAGCGGGAGATTTCCGGCAGCAGCCGGGGGGCCACACCCGTTTCACGATGGTGGAGATGATGGAGCGCCATCACCACTTCCTCGAGCGGCGCGTTGCCGGCGCGCTCGCCGAGACCGTTCACGGTGGTGTTGACATGCGTGGCGCCGCCGAGGATGGCCGCCAGCGAATTGGCGGTGGCCAAGCCAAGATCGTCATGGGCGTGGATTTCGAGCTCGCACGACACTTGCGCCCGCAATTTGCGGAACAGATCGAGGGTCGAGAACGGATCCATGATCCCGAGCGTGTCGGCAAACCGGAACCGGCGCGCACCCGCGGTCTCGGCCGTTTTGGCGGCAACGACGAGGAAATCGAGATCGGCCCGCGAGGAATCCTCGCCGCCCACGCAAACCTGAAGCCCATGCCCGCGCGCCAGGCGCACCATGCGGTCGATTTCCGCCAGCGCCCAGGCGCGGTCGCGCCCGAGCTTTCGCGCCAGTTGCTGGTCGGAAACGGGGATGGACATGTTGACCATCGCCACGCCGCAGGCGAGCGCGGCGTCCAGATCGTCCTCGCGCATCCGGCACCAGGTGATCACGCGCGCTTTGAGGCCGAGTTCCACCACGGCGCGGATGTCGTCTTGTTCCTCCGCCCCAATGGCGGGGATGCCGACTTCCATCTCCGCCACACCGGCCGCATCGAGCGCGCGGGCGATCGCCAGCTTCTCGCTGCGGCGGAAGGCGACGCCGGCCGCCTGCTCGCCGTCGCGCAAGGTGGTATCGTTGATGACGACCGGCGAGCCGTTCATTGCGCGACCTCGCGGCGTAGCGTGGTGGCGGACAACGGCACGACGCGAAGCGGGTGTCCGGTCAGATCGATCAGGCGCTTGCGGATTCCGGCCAGCGTGACGGACGAGAGAATGCAGCCCGTACACGTGCCTTTCAGATCGACAACCACCATGTCGCCGTCGATCGCAACGAATTCGATGTCGCCGCCGTCCCGGCGCAGGTGCGGACGCAGTTCGGCGATCGCAGATTCGATCAGCGCGCGCCGGTCCGGCGGCGGCGTGGGCGCGGATACGGCAGACGGATCGGGCGTTTCGAAGCTCTGGTTCAGCATGGTCTGCCCGCGTTGCTGCCGCAGCTACAGCGGCCGCAAGTGTTCGGATTGTTGAAAACGAAGCCGGCGGCAGGGCCGTCGCAGAAATCGACCTGGGCGCCCGCGAGCCACGGCTTGGACTGCTCGTCCACGAACACCATGACGTCGCCGACATGGATGACCGCATCGCCGTCGCGCGCCGCCGCTTCCAGACCCATCTCGTAACGCAGTCCGGCGCAGCCGCCGACGCAGACGGCGATCCTGATACCGCGGATATCGGTGTCGTCCGCCTCGGCGATCACGCGCCGGATGGCCGCTACTGCGCTTTGCGTCAAATCCAGGATGGCCGCCTCCTGCGCCGTCGACAGTTCCCTAGCAAGGCCCGCGCCAACCGGAATGCCGCCGGAATTGCCGGCTTATTGAAACCAACGCGACACAACGGACAGCCATTTGTCGGGTTTGCGACGCGACCTACGCCGCTTCCAACACCGGTGCGGCGCCGTGCTTCTGGCAGCCCTTCGCACAAACCCGCGAACAGGCCCCGCAACCGATGCAATCGCCCGCGTCGACGACGGTCATCACGTGGCGTTCGATATCCTCTTCGTCCTCGGCGACCTCGCCTTCCTCGTCGAGCGGCACCAGCGACAACACATTGCGGCCGCACACCTTGAAGCAGCGGCCGCAGCCGAGGCATTCGGCGGCATCGATCGACAGAAGATAGACGGGCTCCCACGGCGTACCGGCCCTGGTCAGCGCGCGATGTTCACTCATCTCGATTCCTCCTAATCCGCCGTTGCGGCGTCCCCGTAGCGTTCGATGCAGCCCAGCGCCGCGTCCACCAGGGCCCCACCCTCGGCCTCGAGCTTCGACAGAGAAGCAAATCCGAAGCGATGCACATCCCGTACCGACTTCGACACGACGACGAGCCGGCCGCAGGTCAGGACGATGCGTCCGAACCCCTCCGACGAGATTTGTTGGATGGGACACGCCATAATGCCGCTGCGCTTCTCGATCATCAGCGCCACGGCGCTGTAGAATTGCGCAATCCGCGCCAGGGTGTGCGGATCGGGATCGCCGATGGTCGGAATCGAGCGGCGGTCGACGACGAAGGGTGCGAGCAAATCGCGATCGGACTTGCCTTCCCACACGCCATAAATGTCCTGGGCGCGGATCTGGGCGATCAATTCGCGCAGGAACGGCGTGATGTCGCTATCGACCGCCACGTCCGCCTTACTCCTCGGCAAACGCCAGATTCGTCTCCCGGTGCATCAGCTTGCGCAGCCACGGCGGCGGCGAACCCCGCAACATGGTCTGCAGGCGGCCGATGACATCGGTGATGGGCTCGGGCGTCGGCAGCTTCAGCGGATAGACCTTGTTGTTCACCACGCGCGCCGCCGCCACGCCGCCGATTGCCAGCGAAAACAGCATGGCGCAGCCGGCGATCGCCTCGATCTTCGCGCCGACGCGATCGTCGCCGTCGTCGGGATGGCGGCCGCTCTCGCTGCTGACGTGATCGAACTGGATCGCTTCGACGAAGCGGTAGTCGCTGGGGCCCACTTCGTAGATGACGATGGCGGGCGCGCTGCCGAAATGGGCATCGACGCGGTGCAAATCCTGTGTGGCAAACGCGATCTTGAGCGCGCCGGGAATTTCGGTGCTCTCGCTCGGTTGACCGGGTTCAATGATCTGCAAGCGCCGCATGGGAACCTCCTTGCCGGTCACGGCTGCCGTGACCGCCTTCGTTTGCCAGGAACAGATTGCCGATTTCGAAAATCAGATCGCGCGTGCCGCGATAGCCGACGGAAATACGGTGGGCCGCACCAAGCCTGTCGAACAGCGGAAAACCGGCGCGGAAAAACGGGATGCCGAGCCGTTCGGCGATGCGAGCACCGTGGGAATGCGAAACGATCAGGTCGCAATCCGCGGCGTTGCGTTCGAGATCGTCGAGATCGCCGACGATCACTTTCGGCGCCGGAACGAGCGCCAGAGCGGGCGACTGCGTGGCGGCAACGGCGCAGGCGACGGTGGCGCCCATATCGGCAAGGAACTGGGAGACGCCGAGCAGAAGATCCGGTTCGGCTGCGATCGCGATCTTCTTGCCGCCGAAATAGAAGTGGCCGTCCAGCATGGCATCGACCAACTGGCTGCGCCTGCGCCTGATCGCGGGCGGCACAGGCCGGCCCGACAACCGCGCCAAGGCCGCCACGAAGTCGTCCCATGGACACAGGCCCGTGAGGCGGGGAAACGCCTCCACCGGCACACCCGAGCGGGCTTCGATGAGACGCGCGGCCCCTTCCACATGCAAACCGAACGCGAATGTCGCCACCGAGCGCCCCATGCGGCGGATGTCTTCGAGGCGCGTGCCGCCGAGCGTGGTCGGGACATATTCGTCTGCGACATGACCGTCCAAGGACCCCGCGAGATCGGGCAGGATAATCGGGACGAGTCCGAAGGCTTCGGCCGTATCGCGAATTTCTTCGAGGTCGGCCGGCGTCAGATGGCTGCCCGCAAGGATGTTGATCTGGCGCGGATTGCGCCCCGGCAGCGGTTCGACCAGAGCATCGACCACCGCCGTGACCGCGGTCCCCCAGCCGTCCTCGAAGCCGCCCTTGTAGTCGGGCGTGGCGGCGTGGATCAGCACCGTGCCGGCCAATTCGGGATGGCGCCGCGCGATCAGCTTGAGATCGCCGCCGATGTCTTCGCCGCGCGCTTCGGTCAGGCCGTTGGAGCAAATGCCGATCACCTTGGGGTGGGCGCGCTCGGCCACATTCAGGACGGCCTGTTCGAGATTGTCAAAACCGCCGAGGATGGTGGTGACCTCGTTCATCGCCGTGGTTTGCAGCGGAACGGCTTCGCGGAAATGGCGCACGAGCAGCACCAGCGCGAAGGCGGTGCAGCCCTGGGCGGCATGCAGCATCGGCATTGAGCCGTCGAGCCCCATGAACGCCGTGGCGGCGCCGAGCGGCTGGCTCATCTTCAGCGGGTTGACGACGCAGGGCTTGCCGGAGAGTTCGACGGTTGCCACGTCACGCCTCCCACGGCGCGGGCGCACGCACCTGCCGCCAGATCGGGCTGGAGAGCGCCTTGTCGATTTCGCGGACCAGCGTGATAGCGCCCTCATAGCCCGCATAAGCGCGATGGCGCTCCTGGTTGATGTCGACCCACGGCGTCTTGGCCTTCAAGGCGACGAATTGGGTGCGCCCGCCGGAGAGCATGATGCCGGCCTCGCCCGCCTTCAGCATGCGGTACATCTCGCGCTGAGGCAGCGTCTCGAACAGGTTCCCCGCTTCGCCCATCAGGGCGCCGGCGCGCTGTTTGTCGTCCTCGGTCGATTTGCGCACCGAGGTGCCGATGACGATCATGCCGGCGTCCTGCAGGGCCGAGATCACCGACCAGGATTTGACTCCGCCGGTGTAGAGCAGCACGCGCTTGCCCTTGAGCCGGGGCAGGATGGGCGCAAGCTCGGCCGCGACGCGCGCTTCTTCTTCGGCAATCAGCGCTTCGGTGCGCGCGATTAGATCGGCCGGGGCGCCGCGCTCGACCAGCATCCGGGCGATGGTGCGCAGAGACCGGCCGGTGTCCGGGACGCCGTAGAACGAGCCCTCGAAATAGGGAATGCCCCAGCGCTCTTCCATCTTGCGCGCCAGATTGATCAGCGCCTGGCTGCATACCATCATGTTGAGGCGGGCGCGATGGGCGGTGGCGATCTCGTGGAAGCGGGCATCGCCCGTGATCGCCGCGAGGATGCGGATACCGAGCCGCGCGAACAGCGGTTTGACGTTCCACAAATCGCCCGCGACGTTGTATTCGCCGAGCAGATTGATGTCGGCGGGCGTGGTCGCGGCCGGCTCTTCGCGGCCGATGACATGATCGAGCAGGACTTCGCCGGCGAGCTTGGTGCCGAGATTCTTCTTGCCGACAAAGCCGGGCGCATTGACCGGAATGACCGGCCGCCCGAGGCGTTCGCTCGCCACCTCGCAGACCTTGACGATATCGTCGCCGATCATCGCCGTGACGCAAGTCTGGTAGACGAACACGGCCGGCGGATCGAAACGGACGACGATCTCCTTGATGGCACGGTAAAGGCGCTTCTCGCCGCCATAGATCACGTCCATCTCGTTCAGGTCGGTGGTGAAGCCGGTGCGATAAAGTTGCGGGCCCGACGACAAAGCGTGGCGGCTGTCCCAACTGTTGCCTTCGCAGGCGATCGGCCCATGCACCAGATGGGCCGCGTCGGTGATCGGCTGCAGGACGATTTTGGCCCCGTCGAAGGCACAACCGCCAGCGGCGGCGCCGGGGGTCAGCGGCGTCGAGCATCCCTTCCGGCGCTGTTTGTCGCCCTTGGCCCGGTTCCGGTCGCAGGCCGGTTCTTCAAACAGCGTCTGGACGTTGCGCAGCATGTTCCGTCCCGCAGCCGAAGCTTACCGCACGAGATCGAACGAGATGCCCGTCTTGGCGGTCTCGACGTCGAGGACGTCGAGAATCTTGTCGAGGATCGCGATCATCACGCGCAAGCCCCCGCTGTAGCCCCAGGTCGGGAAGCGATGGTGGTGATGGCGATCGAAGATCGGGAAGGCCAGCCGGATCAGCGGGATTCCCAGATCCCGCTCCAGATACTTGCCGTAGGAACTCCCGATCAGAAACTCGGACGGCTCGGTGGCGAGCAGCGAGCGCATGGCCCACAAATCCTTGCCGGGCCAGACTTGCGCTCGCGCGCCGTACGGACTGGCGGCGAGCAGGGTCTTCATCTCCGCCTCCCACTCCCGGCCGCCATTGGTCGACAACAGATGGATCGGCTCCGCTCCCATTTCGAGCAGGAAGCGCGTCATGCCGTAGACGAAATCCGGATCGCCGAACACGGAATAGGTTTTGCCGTGCAGCCAGGCCGAGGAATCGGCCATCGCATCCACCAGGCGCCCGCGCTCCTTCTCCAGCGATGCCGGGATCGGCTTGCCGCTCAACGCCGAGAGCTTCATCAAGAGATCGTCGGTGGCGCCGATGCCCAGCGGGTAATGGAAGGATGCCGTCTCCTGCCCCACCGCAGCGGCCAGTTCCAGCGTCTTCTCGGAGCAGTATTTCTGCATCGCCACGGTGGCCTTGGAGTTCAGCGCCTCGGCCACGGCCTCAAGGCTGGTGCCGCCGTCGAACATGCGATAGGTGCCGTCGGTCGGGGTGTCGAACACATCCGAGGCGTCGGAAATCAGCGTGTAGTCGATGCCGAATTCGGCAAGCATCCGCTTCAACTCGCGATTGTTGCCGACCGCAAAGCCGTCGAAGCCGGGAACGATGTTGATGCGGGCGTTGGGCTCGCGCGTCTTGCCTTCCCAAAACGTGTTCAGGACGGACTTGACCATCGCATCGTAGCCCGTGACGTGGCTGCCCACGAACGACGGCGTGTGCGCCTGCGGGGCCGGGAAATTCTCTGGGATGCTGCCGTCCCTGCGCGCCTTCTGGATGAAGGACGTCAGATCGTCGCCGATGACTTCGGCGATGCAGGTGGTCGAGATGGCGATCATGTTCGGCTTGTAGACGGTGTAGGCGTTGCTGAGCCCGTCGACCAGATTCTGCATGCCGCCGAACACGGCGGCGTCCTCGGTCATCGAGGTGGAAACGGCGGCGCAGGGCTCCTTGAAATGACGCGCCAGATGCGAGCGAAAATACGCCGTGCACCCCTGCGAGCCGTGGTTGAACGCCAGCGTGCGCTCGAAACCGACCGCGGCAAACACCGCGCCGAGCGGCTGGCAGGCCTTGGCCGGATTGACCGTCAGCGCCTCGCGCGCCAGGTTCTTTTCGCGATATTCCCACGAGTTGATGTATTCAGCCTGCTTGGCCACTTCCTCGGCCGTCGCACCGCATTCGAACGCCTTTTTGCGTTCGAACAGCGCCCGGTATTCCGGCTCGTTGAAAAGGGTTGCGTGGTCCTTGATCCGTTCTGCCGATTGCGGCATGGGCGAGCTCCTTACGCGGCTTTCCAGGGCGCCTTGTGCATGCCCCACACCGGATTGTTGATGGCCAAATCCATATCGCGCGCGAACACCGCGAAACCGTCATAGCCGTGATAGGGGCCGGAATAATCCCAGGAATGCATCTGGCGGAACGGAACGCCGAGCTTCTGGGTGCCGTATTTCTCCTTGATGCCCGAACCGACCAGATCGGGCTTGATGCTCTGGATGAACTTCTCCAGCTCGAATTCCGAGGCGTCGTCGTAGACCAGCGTGCCGTCCTTGATGTACTTGGTGGTGCGCTGATAATCGTCGGCGTGCGCAAATTCGTAGCCGGTGGCCGTCACCTCCATGCCGAGATCGCCATAGGCATCCGTGACGTGGCGCGGACGCAACCCGCCCACGTAGAGCATGATCTTCTTGCCTTCGAGGCGCGGCCGGTATTTCGCGATCACGGCGTCGGCCATCGGCGCGTACTTCGCGATGACGCGCTCGGCACCTTCCTTGATCCTGTCGTCGAAATGTTCCGCGATGGCGCGCAAGCTTCGCGCGATCCGCGTGGGGCCGAAGAAATTGAATTCCAGCCATGGCACGCCGTACTTCTCTTCCATGTGCCGGCAGATGTAGTTCATCGAGCGGTAGCAGTGGATCAGGTTGAGCTTGGCATGGACGCCATGTTCCACCTCGGCCACCGAGGCGTCGCCCGACCATTGGCCGATCACGCGCAGACCCATCTCCTCGATCAGCATGCGGCTGGCCCAGGCGTCGCCGCCGATGTTGTAGTCGCCCACGATCAGGACGTCGTAAGGCGTACCGTCGAATTCCTTGCCGGCCGACTTGTCGACGATGTGGTCGCGCATGACGTCGTTGGCGATGTGATGGCCGAGCGATTGCGACACGCCGCGGAATCCTTCGCAACGGACGGGCGCGATCAGCTTGCCGAGCTGCGCGCTGCGGCGCTTGGCGACCGCTTCGATGTCGTCGCCGATCAGCCCGACCGGGCACTCGCTCATCACGGAGATGCCGTGGTTCAACGGAAACATCGACTCGATCTCGTCGATCACCTTGTCCAGCTTCTTGTCGCCGCCGAACACGATGTCCTTTTCCTGGTAGTCAGACGTCACCTGCATGGCGACCCAACTGTTCACGCCGGTGACGGCACCGCTGACGTAGTTGCGCCGCTGGCCCCAGGAGTATTGACCGCAGCCGACCGGCCCGTGGCTGACATGCACCACGTCCTTGATCGGTCCCCAGACCACGCCCTTGGCGCCCGCATAGGCGCAGCCGCGCACGGTCATCACGCCCGGAACGGACTTGATGTTGGATTTGACGCCGCAGTCCGTATCGCCTTCTTCGAAAACATTGAGGTGCTTGCCGCGCTTCTTCGCCGTTTTCGGCGGGTATTCGCTGAGCACGTCGGCGATCAGCGCCTTGCGGGCTGCCTTGGCTTCTACGTCCATGGTTGTTCTCCTGCAGCCCGCGTCAGGCGACCATGGCCTTGCCGATGATCGTTTCGTCCTCGGGCTTGAGGATGCCGAATTCCATCAGCATCTCTTCCAGCTCTTCCATGGTGATGGGCGTCGGGATGGTGCCCTTGCCCTTGTTGAGGTGAATCTTGCGCGCCAGTTGCCGGTATTCCTCGGCCTGCTTGGATTGCGGTGCGTATTCCAGCACCGTCATGCGGCGCAGTTCGGCGTGCTGCACGATGTTGTCGCGCGGCACGAAGTGGATCAGCTTGGTGTTCAGCCTCACGGCCAGCGCTTCGGCCAGCTCGATTTCCTTGTCGGTTTGCCGCGAGTTGCAGATCAGGCCGCCCAGCCGCACGCTGCCGCTGGAAGCGTATTTCAGGATGCCCTTCGAGATGTTGTTGGCCGCATAAAGCGCCATCATCTCGCCCGACATGACGATATAGATTTCCTGGGCCTTGTTCTCGCGGATCGGCATGGCAAAGCCGCCGCACACGACGTCGCCCAAGACATCGTAGGCGACATAATCGACGCCCTCATAGGCGCCGTTCTCTTCCAGGAAGTTGATCGAGGTGATGACGCCGCGCCCGGCACAGCCGACGCCCGGCTCGGGGCCGCCGGATTCCACGCAGCGGATTTCGCGATAGCCGACCTTCAGCACGTCCTGGAGTTCGAGGTCTTCGATACTGCCGGCCTCGGCCGCAAGCGACAGCACGCTGTTCTGCGCCTTGGCGTGCAGGATGAGGCGCGTCGAATCCGCCTTCGGATCGCAGCCGACGATCAGGATCTTCTGGCCCTGCTCCGCCAGAGCGGCCAAGGTGTTCTGGCAAGTGGTAGATTTTCCGATGCCGCCCTTGCCGTAGAACGCGATCTGTCTCAACGATCCCATGGAACGCTCCTTTTGAAGTCACAAACGAATTCAAACCCAAGGGCAGTGGAGCAATCGCCGTGCCAACCGGGTTCGACCGGAGATTTGCCCGATTTGCGCGGCCAAAAGCGTTACCGGCGCCGCGACCAATGTCGGAAAGCCGACACGGATCGGACGACGCGACCCGACGCCTATGTCGGTTGTCGCACGCGAGGTTCGGCTTGATCTTTGAAAACGCGGGTTCCGGCGCTGGCACGCGGCGTGCAAACACCGGCGGTGTCGACATCAAGCCTTTGCGGACATGCCCCAGAACATCGTCGCCTTATCGAGTATCGGCCGAACGCCCCGCAGCGGCGGGAACAAGCCAGTCACGTGCGGAACGGCGGCCGGACCGGACGACTTGCCGCAAGCGGTATGGGAGAAAATCCGGGATCATCCCTGCTACAGCGAAGACGCGCACCACTACTTCGCCCGGATGCACGTGGCGGTCGCGCCAGCCTGTAACATTCAGTGTCACTACTGTAACCGCAAGTACGACTGCTCGAACGAGAGCCGGCCCGGCGTCGTCAGCGAAAAACTGACGCCCGAACAGGCATTGCAAAAAGTGATGGCCGTTGCGGCCGAGGTGCCGCAGCTTTCGGTCGTCGGTGTCGCCGGACCGGGCGACGCGCTGGCGCATGCCGACGAGACGTTTCGCACGTTCGAACTGGTGAATAAGGCCCTGCCCCATCTGAAGCTGTGCCTTTCCACCAACGGATTGGCGCTGCCCGACCACGTGGAGCGGATCGCCGCCATGGGCATCGACCATGTGACGATCACGATCAACACGGTCGATCCCAAGATCGGGGCGCGGATTCATCCCTGGATTTTCTTCCGCCACCGGCGGTGGGAAGGCGCGGAAGCCGCGCGCATCCTGCACGAACGGCAGATGGAGGGTTTGGAAGCGCTGACCGGCCGCGGCGTTCTGGTCAAGGTGAATTCGGTGCTGATCCCCGGCATCAACGACGAGCATCTCGCAGACGTCAACGCGGCGGTGTGCGCCCGCGGGGCCTTCCTGCACAACATCATGCCGCTGATCTCCGATCCCGCCCACGGAACGCATTTCGGACTTACCGGTCAGCGCGGCCCGACGCCCGACGAACTTCGCGCCACGCAGGATCGCCTGGGCGGCGGCGCCAAGCTGATGCGCCACTGCCGGCAATGCCGCGCCGACGCCGTGGGGCTTCTCGGCGAGGACCGCGGCGCGGACTTCACCCTCGCCAAGCTGAATGCGGCAAAACCTTACGACCCGCGCCGGCGCGAAATCTATCTGTCGGTAGTCGAGCGCGAGCGCTCCGATCGCCAAAAAGCGAAAGAGTTGGCCCAAATGGCACTGGCAGTCCCGGAAACGCCGGTACTGGTTGCCGTCGCCACCAAAGGCGGCGGCCGCATCAACCTGCACTTCGGCCATGCCACCGAATTCCAGATCTACGAAGTCGACCCGCGCGGTGCCCGCTTCATCGGCCATCGCCGTACGGAAAAATACTGCGACGACGGCCACGGCCGCGCCGACAACTGGGACGCGATCGTGCGGGCGCTTGATGGGGTTTCTGCGGTGCTGTGCGCCAAGATCGGCGAGCGGCCGCGCGAGCGCCTGGCCGCGGCGGGCATCACGGCCACGGATCAATACGCCTTCGAATACATCGAGGCCTCTGCGATCACCTGGTATTCGAGCCGGCTTCAATCCGGAGAGCGCGCAGCCTCCGCCTGACAAGGGAAAACAACATGGCCTTCAAAATCGTCGCCAAAAACTGCACGGGATGCGGCGCCTGCGAGTTCGAATGCCCCAACAAGGCGATCAAGGAAAGCGGCGGCGTTTTTGCGATCAACGACAAGAAGTGCACGGAATGCGCGGGCTTCTTCGACACGCCCCAATGCGCCGCGGCCTGCCCGATTCCCAACACCTGCGTGCAGGCGTTCTGAGCATGAATGACGGCGAGATCGTCGAACTGGACGCGCCGCCGCAATTTGCGGTCGGCGACAAGGTGCGGTCGCGCCGGCAAATCCGCAACGACGGCAGCTTCCTGGGCCGGCGCATCGGGGAGAAGATGATCGACAAGGGCGAAACCGGCTATGTGCGGTCGATCGGCACCTTCCTGCAGCGCTTTTTCATCTTCGACGTGGATTTCGTCGACCGCGGGCTCATCGTCGGGATGCGCGGCAAGGAGCTGGAACTGATCGAGGCGGGCGAGCGATGAAGGTCATGTTGCGCCGGAGCGGCGGCGAGATCTCGGTCTATGTCGCCAAGAAGGACCTGGAGGCGCACGTCGTGGAGGCGCAGAACCCCAACCTGTGGGGCGGCTGGATCAAGCTGAACAACGGCTGGGTGCTGCAGCTTCCCGA
>Ga0187810_10000659_pt1 | contig 12565 bp, 10 predicted proteins | sample NC_wetland_sal_i_9_FD_132963 | JGI IMG/M metagenome (GOLD analysis project Ga0187810, IMG submission 132963) | Wetland sediment microbial communities from Neuse River Estuary, North Carolina, USA - ASW_5 | ecosystem: Environmental > Aquatic > Freshwater > Wetlands > Sediment | place: USA: North...
CGCGTGCTCCAGCAGCGCAAGCCGAAGACGCTGCGCATCGCCGCGCTGCTTGACAAGCCTGAACGCCGCATCCGCGAAGTGAAGGCCGATTACGTCGGCTTTCCGATTCCCAACGAATTCGTCGTCGGCTACGGTCTGGATTACGCCGAGCGGTATCGCAATTTGAAAGACGTCTGCGTGCTTTCGCTGCCGCCATCCTGAGACGGCGGAGCAGAGCAGCCGATCTCCATACTGGAATGAAATCCGTCCTCACCATCGGAGATCTGGAAGCAGTTGCCTCCGGCGCTGAACTCGACCTGGCGTTGGGCACGATCATCACGCCGCTGGCGCGCGAGGAAGCCGAGCGGCGCGGCATCACGTTTCGATTTGCCGCCACGACTGAGATGGCAGATTCTCCTCTTCTCGCCCCGAAATCTCCCGCGGCCGAGCCGCTCGCCCGCGTTGTGGCCATCGCGGCCGATCACGGCGGGTTCGAGCTCAAGGAAAAGCTGAAAGGTCATTTGAAGGATTGGGGTTACGAGGTACTCGACATGGGCACAGACAGCACGGCTGCGGTGGATTATCCGGATTTGGCCGAAGCAGCGGCGCGAGCCGTCGCGCGCGGAGAAGCGTGGCGCGGCGTGGTCCTGGACAGCGCGGGCATCGGCAGCTCGATCGCCGCGAACAAGGTCGTGGGAGTGCGCGCCGCGCTCTGCTATGATCGCGCCACGGCGCGCAACAGCCGCGAGCATAACGATGCCAACGTGCTCACGCTGGGTGCGCGGCTGACTCCGGCCGATGAGGCGCGCGAGATTCTTGCGGTGTGGCTCGCCACGCCGTTCGCCGGAGGGCGCCATCAGCGCCGCGTGGATAAGATTCGCGCCATTGAAGAGCGTCAAGCGAATTGCGAACCGCCTCGCACAGGGGAAAGCAAGGGATAGGACTCCGACTTGGATTCGCGCGAACTCGAACAAATCGTCAAAGTTGTAGCCGAGGAAATGCTGGCCTATCTTGGCACGCCGTCCGCGGCCTTGTCTCCGCACGAGGAGCACGACGACGAGATCTGTTCCGACTGCTTCCACAACTGCGTTGAAAAATGCGCGCGCAAGACGCGCAAGGTGATGGACGCGGGCGCCGACCGGATTTCCGCGTGCTCGCCCATCGGGCGGCTCGATGACGACATTGCCCGCCTGATTGACCATACGCTGCTCAAGCCCGAAGCCTCGCGCGACGACGTCCGCAAGCTTTGCGAAGAGGCCGTGCGGTTCGGTTTCGCCTCCGTCTGCATCAATCCGTGGTACGTGCCGCTGGCTGCCGAACTTGTGCGCGGCTCGCGCGTGAAGGTTTGCACGGTCGTCGGATTTCCGCTCGGCGCGACCCTTCCGCAAGTGAAAATCTACGAGACCGAAGAGGCCATCAAGCTGGGCGCCGAAGAAATCGATATGGTCATCAACATCGGCGCGCTCAAGTCTGGGCAGGATGACGTGGTCGAGTCCGATGTTCGTGGCGTTGTCGAAGCCAGCCACCGCGGCAAAGCCATCTGCAAGGTGATTCTGGAGACTGCACTGCTCAGCATTGAGGAAAAAGTCCGCGCCAGCGTGGCGTGCAAGAAGGCCGGAGCGGACTTCGTGAAGACTTCCACAGGCTTCAGCACGGCCGGGGCGACGGCGGAGGACGTTGCGCTCATGCGCGCTGTGGTTGGCGCTGGAATCGGGATCAAAGCCGCCGGCGGCGTGCGCAGTCTCGAAGACTTGAAGAAGATGGTGAGCGCGGGTGCGACTCGCATCGGGGCCAGCGCCAGCGTGAAAATCATGGAGCAAGCCCGCAAGACTCAACCGCCGCCGCCCGCGATGCCCTCGGGTATGTGGCCGGCTGGCGAAGCGCCGTCCTATTGACCCGCGCATCCGCGCGAGTCTTTCATGAGCCATTGAAAACGCGCCTGGTTTTTCGAAAGTCCGCAATGACCTCCTGCTATACTACAATGTTGCGTCCCGGGGCCGTCGCATCATGCAGGCGCGAAGCTGCGAACAATCCTCGGCTTGCTTTCCCGAACGACATGGAATCTGCCGAAGCCAAAGCACCGACCGAAATCCCTGCGGAAGTCCTGAACACGCTGGTCGAGATCGGCGAAGAGATCAATGCTTCGCTGAGCCTTGACGACGTGTTGCAGAAAACCGCGGCGCTCGTGAAGCGGCTGATTGACTATGAAATTTTCAGCGTAATGCTGCTGGAAGACGACGGCAAGCGCCTTTATCACCGCTTCACGGTCGGCTACAGCGAGGAAGTGCGCCAGGCCTGGCGCATCCCGGTCGGGCAGGGAATCACCGGAACTGCTGCGGCCACGGGTCGCGCCGTGCGCGTCAGCGACGTGCGCACCGACCCGCGCTACATCAACGCAATCCCCTCTGTTCGCTCCGAGCTGGCTGTTCCGTTGGTGGTCAAGGGACAGGCCATCGGCGTGCTCGACATTCAGAGCCCGCAGCTCGATTATTTCACGCCCGATCAGCAAAACATTCTTACGCTGATGGCCGGCCGCCTGGCCAGCGCCATCGAAAACGCGCGGCTGTTTGAGCGCGCGCGCAGCCAGGCCGACACGCTGCTGGTCCTGAATGAAATCAGCCGCGAGGCCGGCTCAATTCTCGACGTGGAGGAACTGCTCCGCCGCGCCGCCGAACTGGTCAAGCGCGTCATTGATTACCAGATTCTGAGCATTATGCTTTACGATCAGGCTACACAAACCTTTCGCCACCGAATTGACGTCAAGTACGGACAGAGCGTGCAAGGCAAGCTGCGCGTCGCCGCAACGGAAGGCATCGTTGGCGCCGCGGCATCCGGCGGATTTCCGGTGCGCGTTCCGGATGTGAAAGCCGATCCCCGCTACCTTATGGTCAATCCCGAAACGCACTCCGAACTTGCGATCCCGATGATTCACAAAGGCCAGGTCATCGGAGTGCTCGATCTCGAAAGCCCGCAGCCGAATTACTTCACGGAAGACCACGTGCAAACGCTCTCGATCCTGGCCGCAAATCTTGCGGTCTCGCTGGAAAACGCCCGCCTGTACGAAAAAGTGGCGCGCGATGAGGCGCGCATGGAACGCGAGCTCACCGCCGCGCAGCGCATGCAGGGCGCGCTGTTGCGTCCCGTGCCCGTCGAAGACTACGGGCTCGACATCGCCGCGCGCATTCTCTCGGCGCGGGAAGTGTGCGGCGACCTCTATGATTTTCTGCGTTATGGTTCGCAACAGCTCGGCATTGCGCTGGGCGACGTGAGCGGAAAGGGCTCGGCGGCCGCGCTGTACGGCGCAGTCTCCATCGGCATTCTGCGCAGCCTCGCGCCACAAAAGCTTCAGCCCGCCGAGCTTCTGCGCGCGCTAAACCAGTTGATGGGCGAACGGCGCATCGAGGCGCGCTATTTGACGATGTGCTTCGCTACCTGGCAGAAGGCGCGCCGCAAATTGCGCGTCGCCAACGCCGGCCAGTCGCCACCGCTGCTCTGGAAAGATGGCCGCTGCGAGAAGCTGGACCTGAGCGGTTTTCCTATCGGCATTTTTGACGGCGTCACCTACGACGAATGGAGCGTACGGCTTTCGGCGGCCGACATTCTCGTCTTCTATTCGGACGGGCTTACCGAAGCCACAAATCCCGAGGGCCATTTCTTCGGTGCGGGACGCCTGTGCTCGCTGGTCGCAGCCAACGCGTTTCTTTCTTCCGGGGCGCTCGCAGACCTGCTGCTCGAAGAAGTGCGGCAATTCACGCATGGCGGCGCGATCGCCGATGACCGCACGCTCGTGGTGATGAAAGTCAAGTGAGCGCTCGCGCACCTCATCGCCGCTCGCCTGGGCATGCCGCACCGCAGGATCCCGCGCGCTTCACGGTGGGCTTCTCCTGGCGCGGGGCGCAACTTTATTGCGAAAGCGTCAGCGCGGAAGAAATCGCGCGCCGCTCCGGCACTCCTTGCTACGTCTACAGCCGCGCGGCGATGGAGAGCGCGTGGTCCGGGCTGGACGCAGCGCTTGCCGGTGTGCCGCATTCGATCTGTTACGCTGTCAAGGCCAATTCCGCGCTCGGAGTTTTGCGCGTCTTCGCGCGGCTCGGCAGCAGTTTCGACATCGTCTCCGGCGGTGAGCTTTACCGTTTGCAGCGCATCGGCGTCGGCGGAGATCGCATCGTCTTCTCCGGTGTGGGGAAATCGCGCGAGGAAATTCGCGAGGCGCTCTCCGCGCGCATTCGCCTTTTCAACGTCGAATCATCCGCCGAGCTCGAGCTTTTGGCGAATGAAGCCGCGCGCATGAGGCGCCGCGCTCCCGCCGCCATTCGCATCAACCCCGATGTCGAGGCTGGGGGGCATCCCCACATCTCGACCGGGCATCACCGCCACAAATTTGGAGTGGAGTGGAGTGAGGCACGCAGGCTTTACCTCGCGTTTCGCGGCTCGCGGTGGATTGATTGGCAGGGGATCAGCGCGCACATCGGTTCGCAGATTCTGAGCCTTGAGCCGTTTCGCCGCGAGGTTGCACGATTGGCCGAGTATTTTCGCGAACTGCGCGATGCGGGCATTGCGCTCAAGTATCTGGATTGCGGCGGCGGGCTTGGAGTTCGCTACCTCGACGAGAAGCCTCCGGCTGTGGACGAATACGCGCGCGAGATTTTGCGCAACGTGCGCGCGCTCGGCTGTCATCTGTTGCTTGAGCCGGGCCGCTCGCTGGTAGGACCCGCAGGAATTCTTCTCACGCGCGTGCTCTACATAAAACGCAATCGCGGCAAGACTTTTGTCATTGTCGACGCTGCCATGAATGATTTCATGCGTCCCGTTCTCTACGGCGCGACGCATGCCATCACGCCGGCGCGCCGCAGGCCAAGAAGAATGTCGCGCGTGGATATCGTGGGTCCGGTTTGCGAGACCGGCGATTGCTTTGTGCGCGACTGGCCTCTTCCGGCAGTGAACTCCGGCGACTTGCTTGCGATTTGGGGAACCGGCGCGTATGGGTCGGTCGAAGCTTCCAATTACAATTCGCGCCCTCGGCCAGCGGAGATTCTTGTGGATGCCCGCCGCTTCCGCGTCATTCGCCGGCGCGAATCACGCAAAGACCTGCTGCGCGGCGAATGAGCGGCGGGCTCTGCGCGCAGCTCAGCGCGAGGGCCTTTCGTAAACCGCGCGGCCGCCGACGAGCGTCATCACCACGCCGACGTCGCGAATTTTCTCCGGAGGAAGCGCGAATAGATCGGCGTCGAGCACGACCACGTCCGCGAGCTTTCCGGGCGTGAGCGAGCCGCGCTCTTTCTCCGCAAATTGCGCGTATGCCGAACCCATGGTGTATGCCTCCAGCGACTCCTCCAGCGTCAGCTTCTGCTCGGGAAACCATCCGGCGGGATTCTTGCCGTCCAGCGTCGCGCGCGTGACGGCCGCGTACAGCGTGAGCATCGGATTCATCGGTGCGACGGTCCAGTCCGTGCCAAAGGCGAGCCGCATCTTGTGATCGAGCATCGTGCGAAACGCATAGGTCGTCTTCGCGCGTTCGTGTCCGATGCGCTTCTCGGCCCAGCGGCCGTCGTCAATCGCATGATACGGCTGCACGGACGCAATCACGCCAAGCTGCGCGAATCGCTCGAAGTCGCTGGGAAGCAAATGCTGCGCGTGCTCGATGCGCCAGCGGCGGTCGGGTCGCGGGCCGTTCTCGCGCGCCACCTGCTCGTAGATGTCGAGAATCATGTGATTGGCTTTGTCGCCGATGGCGTGAACGGCGATTTGCAGCCCCGCGCGGTCGGCCCCGCGCACCATCTTCAGCATGTTCCCTTCGGGAAACATCATTTGGTTGAGCAGGCCGGACGTGTTGGGGGCGTCGCTGTAGGGCTCGAAAAAAAGCGCCGTCGTCGAACCGAGCGAGCCGTCGGCGAAGCCTTTTAGCGCGCCCGTGCGAATCCAGTCGTTGCCGAAGCCGGCGAGGATTCCCGCCGTCGCCGGGCCTTCCCATTGCTGGATGGGAGTGATGCAGTAGATGCGCAAGGTAAGTTCGCCGCGCCGCATGAGAGTTTGGTATGCGCGAACGTCGCGCGTGCTGCTGATGTCGGCGATTCCGGTGACGCCATATCTGGCAGCTTCGGCCATCGCCGCGCGGATGTCGCGCAGCAATTTTTCCTCATTTTCGGCGGGGATGGTGCTGAAGGCGAGGTCCATCGCGGCGTCTTTCAGCAGTCCGGTCGGCTCGCCCGCTGCGTCGCGGACAATTGTGCCGCCGGGCGGGTCGCGAGTTTCGCGCGTGACGCCGCCGAGATGCAAAGCCAGCGAATTGGCGAGAGCCATATGACCGTCGTAGCGGCTCACAAGAACAGGATTGTCCGGAGTGAGGTTGTCAATCCACTCTCGCGTTGGCGGCATTCCACCCCAGAGTTCGTGGTCCCAAGTGCCGCCGGTGATCCACTCGCCCTTGGGAATTTTTCGCGCGTACTCGCCGATGCGCCGGGAGAATTCGGCGGGAGTTGCGGCGTCCCGAAGCTGCACCCCGCTGATCTCGGCGCCGCCGCTCGAAAAATGGACGTGCGAATCAATAAATCCGGGAAGGACCGATGCGCCGCGCGCGTCGAGTCTTCGAGTCCGAGGGCCCGTCCACTTTTCGATTTCCGCTTCGGCGCCAATCGCTGCGATGCGGTCGCCGACAATCGCCACTGCCTCGGCGCGAGGGCGCGCGGGATCGCCCGTCCACACCGCAGCGTGAAGAATGACGAGATCGGCCGGCGGCCGCAGGTCGTCCTGCGCAGCCATTAAGACCGCAGGCAATCCCATCGCGGCCGTAGCCAGCAGCACGGCCAGATTCTTCATCGCTCACCCCACTTCAGCTTGTTGCGAAGGATTTCGTAGTACGTATGCCGCGCGGGCCGGACAAGTTGGAGCTTCGAGGCCGCTTTGTTGACCACGACGCGATCACCGCGCCGCAATTCGATGCCGATCTGGCCGTCCAGCGTGAGGTATACAGGCTCTTCGCCCGGCTGAAAATCCACTTCGATCTTCGAATTATCCGGAATGACCAGCGGGCGGTTGGTGAGCGTGTGCGGGCAGATCGGCGTAACGATGAATGCGGCGACACGCGGGTAGACGATCGGCCCTCCCGCCGCAAGTGAATACGCGGTTGAGCCGGTCGGCGTGGAGATGATGAGCCCATCGGCCTTGTAGGTGGTGACGTACGTATCGTCCACCCGCAGCTCGAGATCCATGATGCGCGACATCGCGCCTTTGTTCAGCACAGCATCGTTCAGCGCGCGCTGGTGGCGAATCACTTCGCCGTCGCGAATGATTTCCGCCTCGAGCAAGACGCGCTCACTCACCCAATGCTGGCCTTGCAGGATCTTTTCAAGAATCGTGTAAAGCTCGTCTTGTGGCACGGATGTGAGAAATCCGAGGCCGCCCAAATTCACGGCGAGTACGGGCACGGGATGGTCGCCCACAAGCCGTGCCGCCGCCAGCAGGGTGCCATCGCCGCCGAGCACAATGATCAGGTCGGCCCGAGCAGGAAGCTCTTCACGAGGATGCGTCTGGCCGGAAAGCGGGCCGATGCAGGCGCTGGTCTCCGCGTCGCAGATCGCTTCGATTTGACGTGCGCGAAGCCACTCGATCAATGGCGGTACAACGCGCGCCACTTCCTCCGGCCGAGGTCTCGAAATAATTCCTACGGTTCGAATCATCGGATTTCCGCGGCAAAATGCCGGGAACGGATTCTACTCCAGCGGGACGCTGCTTCGCGGAAGAATTTCAGTCTCTCGTAGAGAGAATCGCGTGGAGAAAAAATTCCTGATTGCCTTCCGCGCCCGCCAGCCGGCTCGGCTTGACGCCTTCCACGCGCAAACCAACCTTTTCTGCTGCGTCGCGCGCCCGCTCGACGGCGCGCTGCTGCGCTGCCGGGTCGCGCACGATGCCCCCTTTGCCGACTTGGCCGCGTTCGAGTTCGAATTGCGGTTTGACCAGGATCAGGAACTCAGCCCCGGGTTTTGCAGCCGCAATGACGGCTGCGAGAATTTTCGTCACGGAGATAAACGACACGTCAATCGTCACCACTTCTGCGGCCTCGGCGATTTGGCCGGCGCGAAGATGACGCGCATTCGCGGCGACCTGCGTCACACGCGCGTCTCGCTGCAGCCGCCACGCCAGTTGCTCCGGCGTTACATCCACGGCGTAGACGCGGCGCGCGCCGTGCCCCAGCAGGCAATCCGTGAATCCGCCGGTTGAAGCGCCGATGTCCAGGCAAACCTTGTCCCGCACGCTAACGCCGAAGTCCGCGAGCGCGCCTTCGAGCTTCAAGCCGCCGCGGCTGGCGTACTTTGCGACACTGCCGGCAGCCTCGATACGGGCATCCGCGGCGACGAGCGCCCCGGACTTGTCCGCGCGCACCCCATTGACGAGCACTTCGCCTGCCAGAATCATGGCCTGCGCTTTCTGGCGCGATTCTGCAACGCCGCGCTCGACAACGAGCACGTCAAGCCGCTTCTTTGCGATCTTTGGTTTGGGCGGCACGATGGGCGAGGCCACCTGCGGCGATGCGATGCGCTATGGACGCTTAGGCGCGGCGCAGCACAAGAAATTCGGCGGCCTCCCGCAGACGCGCAGCGCGTTCGCCGTAGGGCTGAAGTTCGGCCATCGCTTTCGTGGCCAATTCGCGCGCAAACGCGTGCGATTTCTCGAGGCCGTAAAGAGCCGGGTACGTCGCTTTTTTCTGTGCAGCGTCTTTGCCCGCGGTTTTTCCCAGCGCGGCGGAGGATTCTTCAACATCCAGAATGTCGTCCACCACTTGAAAAGCCCAGCCGATGGTTTCGCCGAATCGCTTCAGGCGCGCGATATCCTCGTCGTTGCCGCCGCCACAAATCGCGCCGGACACGACCGAGGCGCGAATGAGGGCGGCCGTCTTCGATTGATGAATGAATTCCAGCGTTGCGGCGCGCACCGGTTTCCCTTCCGCTTCGAGATCAGCCACTTGCCCGCCGACCATTCCGCGCACTGTCCCCGCCGAAGCGGCCACGTGCGACAACATTTGCACCCGGCGCGCAGGATCGATCGGAGCGTTGGCCAGAATTTCAAACGCGAGGGTAAGCAGGGCATCGCCAGCGAGAATCGCCGCGGCTTCGCCGAATTTCCTGTGACAGGTTGGCTGGCCGCGGCGCAGATCGTCGTTATCCAGGGCGGGAAGATCATCGTGAATCAGTGAGTACGTGTGAATGCATTCGAGCGCGCAGGCTGCGGGAAGAGCCGGTGTGACGTCGGCAGAAAAAATCCGCGACGATTCGAGGCACAGAATCGGCCGCAAGCGTTTCCCCCCGGCGAAAACGCTATAGCGCATCGCGCGGTGAATCGAAGGGGGCTCGGTCGTCTCAGGCGGAATCAGGCGATCCAGCGCCGCATCCACCGCTTTGCGGTCTTCTTCAAAGAATGCCGGATAATTCATGCGCAAATCATCCGGGGAATGCGCGGAAGAGAAAACATCGCGGATCTGGAACGAGGGTCACGATCCTTCCTCGGCTTCCGGGTCGAAAGGCTGGGCGGCCATTTCGCCGCCGGCCTTTTTGAGCAGGATTTCCACTTTCCCTTCGGCCTGCTCGAGATACTTTTGGCAATCGCGCGAAAGCTGCACGCCTTCCTCGAAAAGCTTCATGGCTTCGTCGAGCGAGAGATCAGCGCTTTCGAGCTTGCGGACGATCTCCTCGAGCCGCGCCAAGGACTGCTCGAAGCCGGGTTTCTTCGCAGCGTCAGGCTTCTTTGCCGGTGTCGCTGGATTTGCAACCATCGCTTCGCCTCATTGCCAGCGGACCGGGAAGAGATTGCCGGCCCGTCCGCCTTGTTCGAATCGCCGAATGCGGCCGACGCAGCGTTTGCGAAGCTGTCCCCTGCGGCCGTACGCGGTCAGGATGCCGTCCAACCAGTGAAATCAAAAGTTGAAATCGCGAATACCACTTGCTGGATCGAAGCAACATTCTAATGCACGGCCGAGAACCGAAACAACCGCTTAATGTGGAGAGTCCAAATCCGCGGGCTTACGACAAATGTCGTGCCGCCGCGAATGCCAGAGAGCGTCAACGCGGCGCGGCGGGTTCGAGTACGAGCCGATGCACGCGCGCTTTGTCCTCGGCGGCTTCGCTGAACGGCGAGACCACCGGTTTCCCCGCAAACCAGTCTGCAAACTGATCTTTATAGTGCGCCGTCCAGGGCTGGCCCGATTCACCCGTGGGCAATTCCATCAGCGATTGATCCCAGTTGGAAAGGTCGGCGACCATCCGCATGGCCGGGCCATGCGTGTGCGTCATGGCCTTGGGCGCAAGGAAACAGCCGGATTGCTCGGTCGGACCAATGCTGAGGAGCCGTTCGAGGATGCCGTCGCGACCCATCGGGTGGTCCATCGTGAGGACGTTCAGCGCGCCCAACCGCCACACGGAAACCTTCGGGTTGCTGAAATGGGCCGCGAGGAATGCGACGCTCTGGTCCGCCGCTGCAACGATGAGCTCGTCGTAACTGCGATAATTCGGAGGAAGCCATGCTGCCGGGCGCTGCTCGAGCACGCGCTCGACAAACAGGTTCGAGCGCCACCACACATATTCACTCGTGTTCGCACCGAGATAGGGTTCGAGCAGGTCGCGCAGCAAAAAGTCGCGCGCGACTTCGACAAAAGCCGCTTGCGTTGAATCGGCCGCGCAGCGCCCGTCCCAGGTTGCCAGCGACTTCAAGAGGTCAGCAGTTCGGGGGTCCTTGGGTGTTGCGGTGCGCTCCGCCGCAGCCAGGATGGCCGCGAGTCGCTGGTCGGAAATGCTGGTAATGTCGTTCTGAATCGAGTTCATGTCTTCCGCGCGCAGATCTTTTCTCCCCGCGAGAAGATCGTAGATGCGGCGCGTGCGGTCGGGCGCGCCCCAGCGGTCGGTAATGTAGTACTTGTAGCCGGGGCCAACCACGCGCGCATTGGCCGTCACGATGATTCCACCCGGGGGATTCAACGCCTGTGGCAGATCGTCGAACGGAACGTACCCGGTCCATTCATAGTCGTCTATATCGCCAGGGACAGGCACTTCGCCGTGGCCTTCCTTTCGAATTGGAATCCACGCCGCGACGATGAACCCGATGTTGCCATCCACATCTGCATACACTGCGTTTTGCGCCGGGCCGCTCACTCCGCGCAACGCTTCGCGGAATTCTTCCCAGTTCCGCGCGCGGCCCATCCACTCGTAGGAATGGTTCAGCGCGCCAGGCTCGAGCGCCGTCCATTTCAGCGCGTAGCCTTCGCCATTGACGACGCGCAGGATCGGCCCGTGCCGCGTGGTCAGGATGTCTATCAACACATCGCTCTCGCCGCGGACGGGAATGCGATCGGTGCGCAACGTCGCGTTGACATATTTTCCATTGACCATGTAGCGATGCGGATTCTGCGGATCGAGTTTCTCGATGTACACATCCTGCACGTCCGCCATGTCGTTGGTGAATCCCCAGGCGATGCGGTCGTTGTGGCCAATGACGATTCCCGGCGCGCCAGGCAGCGCGAATCCCTCCACGTTCCATCCTGGCCCCGTCAAGTGAATCGTGTACCAGATCGAAGGCATGGTGAGTTCGAGATGCGTGTCGTTGGAGAGAAGTGGTTTTCCGGAGGCCGTGTGCGTGCCGTCCACGACCCAATTGTTGCTGCCAAATACGGCGCGCGTTTCGTTGCTGAAAATGCCCAGCATGCTCTGTGCATTGTTCCACGCCGAAGGCTGCTCTCCGCTTAACCCGGATGCCGGCGCAAATTCGTCGAGTGACGGTGCGCGCGAGGCCGCAGAAGATTTCTTTTCCGCCTTTGTAGAGTTCGCTGCCTCCGCACCGACAATCTCGAGATCATCCAGCGAGTCCACCAGAAAAAGGGCGCGCGCACGATCCGGCCCCACGCGTTCGGTGACGATTTGCCGCTCAACCTCCGCGGACCACGTGTTCGTCAGCGTTTGAAACATGTAGCCCACGACGGCCAGCGAATCGGCGGGAGTCCAAGGCTTGGGCTGATACCGCAGCGCGACAAACTCGAGCGGCATGCGGTTGCGATGCGTTTCGATGAAGCGGTTGACGCCGCGCGCGTAGGCTTCGAAATCCATGCGCTGCTCGGGGTTCAAAGTTTTCGAGTCCCGCTCGGCGGCTTGCCGCAGTCCGATGCGCCGAAATTGCTCGTCAAGCAGCAAGGTCTGCCGCCCGAAGATTTCGGACAACTCGCCCGATGCAACGCGCCGCAGCACGTCCATCTGCCACAAACGGTCCTGGGCCATGACGTAGCCCTGCGCTTCGGCCAGGTCTGCCTCGGAGCCGGCGAGGATGTGCGGCACGCCCCAGGAGTCGCGGTCCACTGTTACTCGCTGCGTCAAACCTTCCACTGCGATGGTTCCGTCGATTTGCGGCAGCGCACGGTAGAAAATCCACAAGCACCAGGCTGCGGCCGCAGCCACAAGGAGAAAAACGCCCATCAGAATCCTGCGACCGATGCGCAATGAAAACCTCGCAAAGAGTTTGGCCAGTGTATGCGGCATCCCGCAGCAACACAAGCGCATCTGGCGCAGCGATTCCAGCAGGCTTGGGTTGCGCCCGCCGGACTGTTAGAATC
>Ga0187810_10000660_pt1 | contig 12555 bp, 13 predicted proteins | sample NC_wetland_sal_i_9_FD_132963 | JGI IMG/M metagenome (GOLD analysis project Ga0187810, IMG submission 132963) | Wetland sediment microbial communities from Neuse River Estuary, North Carolina, USA - ASW_5 | ecosystem: Environmental > Aquatic > Freshwater > Wetlands > Sediment | place: USA: North...
TGACCGTTGATGATCAATTCATACACATCGACGAGGGAGCCGTCTTCCCGGTTTTGGCGGGCCAGGGGGACCAGCTCCTTCGGCAGATGGGTGACATAGAGGGGGTCGATGGTTTTCGCCTCGACGAATTTCTCGAAAATCTGCTGCGTCACCTCGAAGTCGACCATCGCCGGGGTGATCTCAGCTCCCATTTCGACGGCTTTCTTGCGGCGGTCGGCGGCGCTGATGTCGAACCAGTCGGCCCCGGCTACGTCGCGGATGCAGTCGTGGTAGCGCTTTCTCTGCCACGGGCGGGCGAGGTTGATGGGCGTCTGGGCGGTGCCGTCCGGTGCAGGCGGGCGCGGGATGCTCAGCGATCCGTGGATTTTTCCGGCGAGGCGCGTCACCATTTCCTCCACGAGGTCGGCCATCATCTCGAAATTGGCATAAGCCCAGTAGGCTTCGAGCATGGTGAACTCGGGGTTGTGTTTGCGGGAGATGCCTTCGTTGCGAAAGTTCCGGTTGATTTCAAAGACCCGGTCATACCCGCCCACGAGAAGTCGCTTGAGGTAAAGTTCCGGAGATATTCGCAGGTAGATGTCGATGCCCAAGGCGTTGTGCCGCGTTTTGAACGGTTCCGCCGCAGCGCCGCCGGGAATGGCTTGCATCATCGGTGTCTCGACTTCGACGAATTGCCGCTCTTCAAAGAAGGCTCGCACCTCGCGGATGATCTGAGCCCGCTGGAGCATCACCTTTTTCACGTCGGGATTGCTCACCAGGTCGAGGTATCTCTGGCGGTAACGCTGTTCGACATCGGCCAGCCCGTGCCATTTGTCGGGGAGAGGATGAAGCGACTTGCTCAGGAAGGTGAGGCTCTCCGTGCGGATGGTTTTTTCCCCGGTCTTGGTGACGAAAAGCGTTCCCTCGACGCCGATAAAGTCGCCCGTGTCGATGAGGTTGAAGATTTGCGGGAGCGGCTCGGGCAGGCTTTTGGGCTGGACGTAGATCTGGATTTTTCCCGTCTGATCGGTCAGATGGAGGAAGTGCGACTTCCCCATGTCGCGATGGGCGGTGATGCGGCCCGCAAAGCGTACCCGGCGGTTCTCCTCAAAATGCTCCAGGATCGACTGGGACGATTCGGCATTCGGAAAAGCCTGGCCAAAAGGATCGATTCCCAAGGCGCGGAGTTTGTCGATCTTGCCACGACGAAGGGCAAGGAGTTCACTCAAATTCTCGGACATAAAGGGAGCAACTTACCCGCTCGCCGCCGGATGACGAGATTTTTTCAAGGCATGCTCTCCACAGGGATGGTGCTTTTGCGAGAAATGCTGTGGCTCTGAGAAGGAGAAGGTCAGGCAACCATCATGAAGGTTTCGACGTTGAGGGAGCGTTCCTTGATGCTGGCGAGACTCGACTCGATGTCTTCGGAAAAGAGGCCGAGATCGTCGAGGGCTCCGGGGGCGATGTACTCGATGATGTCTTCAAAGGCGCAGAGTCCGCAGTGGACGGAGGCCGCCAGGGTGGCGATGTGGCAGACTTGTGCGAGGGCGGGAGCGCCGCTTTCGGGCCAGATGTGAAATTTGACGGCGTCGAGAATTTCCGCCGGGAGAGCCCATTTATCCAGAAGGCAGACTCCGATTTCAGCGTAGTCGGTGCCGAGAACTTCCCGTTCGGCTTCGACGGTGGAGATGCCCCGGCTGTCGACGAGCTCCTTGATCTTATTCGTGAGGAGAGGATCGGTGGAGTTGAGGACGACCTTCCCGATTTCATGGAGGAGGCCGACGGTGAAGGCGGTGTCGGGATCGACGGGGGATTGACGTCCGGCGATGGCGATTTCCTTGGCGATCATGGATGCGGCGAGGGAGTGTCGCCAGAGTTCGTAGGGGTTGATGTAGGTGGCTTTTTTATTTTTTGCCATGACATCGCCGACATTCAGCGAGACGGCGATGGAGGCGATGTTCCCATAGCCGAGCTTGAGGACGACTTGCTCGACGGAGGTGACGGGGGTGCCGGTGCGGAAAAAGGCGGAGTTGCAGAGTTTCAGGAGTTTGGCGGTGAGGTTTTCGTCGTAGCGGATGATTTCGACGATGTCCTCATTGTGCTGGTCTCTTTTTTTCAGGAGCGTCATCAGCTTAAAGGCGACCGGGGGTGCGGAGGGGATGTCTCCCGCCATGAGGATCAATCGCGAGGCGGCAGCCTGGGATGGGGATTCCTGTTGGGGCTCCGTCATAAGGCATGACCGATGGTTGTCTGGAGACGTTTCATACAGAAGTCAAGGGAGGCGGCGGATGTCATTCCCATGGCGGACATGTCATTCATCTAATAGCCTGAAGGTTTTCGAAGGCAACCTAGAATAATTCACCATATGCGCGGAAGGTATGGCAAATCTGGGTCTGAAGGGACTTGAACCCTTACGCCTTGCGGCACAGGATCCTAAGTCCTGCGTGTCTGCCAATTCCACCACAGACCCCTGGGAAGATTGGAGCACGCTCTTTTGTTCCGGGCAACAGCTTTTCAGTGGAGGGGTGGGAATCAAGTCATTTGGAACGGGTGAGCAAGCCTGTTATGATATATTTGTATTATAAAAAATGATAGATTAACTTTTGTCACACGGTTGTCGTATTTTTTAAAATTCAAGGCTCTAAAAAAGAAGTGAGAACTCATGGATGCTTTAAGTAATATCAACTAGGTAAGGTGATTGAAATGGAAAATCCCCTATGAAAAATGAATGAAATGCTGGCGGTCGAGTGATTTATTCGAAAGGTAAAAGACTTTTGTTACGAAAAAGGTGGTTTCTGTTACAAACAGTACTTCTCATGTTACGAAGACGTTAAATCAGATTTAGTGGTGGGGAAATGCCTTGTTAAGGAATGGCGAAACAAATAAAACCTTTTCCGCCACGACCAAGGAGGATAAATGACCATTTCAACGACCCCCCGCAAGCCCGCCCGCAAACCCATGACGAGAGCGAAACAGCCGCAGCTCAAACCTGTGATACCCGTGGAAACGGAAGACTACCGGGAAGTTTTCGAGGTGCAACTTCCTCTCATTCGCGCCGCCAAAAAAGGCGATCCGGAAGCCCTTGTCCAGTTGGAAGTACTCAGCCGCAACCTCCGCCGCTCCAAAGCACAACGATTTCTCCCCAACCGCCCCGACTTGCACGAGGATGCCATCCAGTCCGCGTGGACGGGGGTTCTGAACGCCCTCCGCAAATGGGACGAGTCCTGGCGCCGCCTTTTCCTTGCCTACGCCCACTGGGATATTTCCGAGGCGATCCGTGAATTCAAGTATGAGATGGAACTGACGGTTTGCCGCCCCACTCACATGCACCGCAAGCTTTCCAAACTGACCAAGTATAATACCTCCGATGTGGATGAGCTGGCCGAACTTTCCGGCCTTACCTCGGAATCGGTCAAGGGGATCATGGCCATCAAGCACGGGGATGTCTCTCTCCACCAGTACAAGCTCGACCATGAAGAAGATATCGGCAACCGCTTCATCATGGAGCAGGATTCAGACGAGGCCACCCCGGTGCAGGCATTGGATCAGGCCGATCTTCTTAAACTCCTTGATGATGCCATGGGCATTCTTGATGAGCGCGAGGCACATGTCGTCATGCTTTACTATCATACTGATTCGACCTTTGGTCAGATTGCCGAGACGATGAACCTGACCCGTCAGCGTGTCGAACAGATCAATGCTTCGGCCATCCAGAAACTTCAGCGCTACTTTCTCACCCGGGATCCCGATCTCGTCATTGCCCTGAAGCACCAGAAGGCCCTCGGAACCAAACGCGGCGGACGTGAAGCTCTGGGCGCTGGGCGCAATCTCATGGCCGCCCTAGCCTGAAATTTTTCCCCTCCCATAGTTACAAGTTGAAGCCGGGCAGGTTCATTCCTCCCCGGCTTTTTCTTCGCCCTTGTCTTCTTCCTCTTCTTGCTCCTGAATCCGGTGGGCGTAAAGACCCGGCTTGGTGTTTGTCTTGGCGGGTGGAACGGCGTGGGCTTGGAAACGGATATTTCCGGCAAGGGGGAGCGCCGGCAGTTCGACGGCCATGCAGCCGACCACCCCGGCGGTATTGAGCAGACAGTGACCGGGGCGGAGTAACTGGGGTGTGTCTCCCAGCGGAGGTGTGGTCTCGGGGGAGCGTCTGGCCACAAGATCGCTGAACCACTCCACCGATGCTGCCTCGCTTGTACTCAGGAGAGCTACGGTGGTCTGGCTTTCGGCAAGGTGGGCCGCCGTCGATTTTGACGCGAGCTTCAGGTCGCGCAGGGATCGGCACCCGATCACGGTGCGGACTTTGTCCGTCCCTTTTTCCAAAATTTTTTCGGCTGCGTCCTCATCCAAAAAGGATTCGCCCAGATTGGTGACGAGCGTCATCGGCGGCAGGTCGGGTATTTGATCGAGCAGGAGGAGAATCTGATTGAGGAGAAGATTTCCCAAGGCGGCGGAGGAAGGTTCACGCAAGGGGCGGTGCAGTCCCACGTAGAGGAGATTGTTCGATTGGACGAAGGCATGCAAGTCGAGTGCGGGTTGGTACGAGCCGAGTTTCCAGTGGCTGAAGAGTCCGAGGTAGGTGAGGAGTTCCGAGAGTTTGCGCAAGTATTTGGCCTCTTTTTCCTTCACTTCCAGAAGATCGGAAAGAGGGGCGGAGTTTTCAAAATTCTTTTTTTCCTGGAGAGATTCCAAGCCGCCGTCCGATTCAAGGAGATTTTGGAGATCATCCATGTTGAAAGCGACATTCCCCTCCTCCAGTGCGCGGAAGAGCAGGTTGAAGGCGTTATTCTGGAATTCCAGATTCCGGGCGCGGGATGAACTGCGCATCCAGGAAAAACAGGTCATGATCGATTGGGCTACGGCTCCCTTGCCGAGAGCGGGGCAGATGAGGGGGTTCCAGGTGGCGCTGAGGTCTTCCAACGGGGAGGCGGGTGCCAGACAGAGGATATTTTTTTTCAGGCGGTGGTAGCACCACTCGTGAAGCGTGTCGAGAAGAGTGCGGTCACACGTGCAATCCACAAACAATACCGGGTGCCCCTGGCTGGAGTCACGTATGGCGGTTTGAAGGAGGAACGAATTCGTCGCGGCATCATCCTCGCCGAGGAGGAGGAGGGGTCTTTCGCGGAATGACTTGTCAGCCCACAGGTGGCGGCTCCGGGTGCTTTTGCCCAATCGGAGAAGTCTCTGCCCGAGGTAGGCAAAGGCTTGGTCTCGGGGAGGGGTGAGTTCCGTCAGCCCTGAGATGGTCTTCATGTCATTGTAATGGTATGAGGTGAGCGATTGTGAAAATGTGGCGACGGAAAAAGTATTTGCCAGAGGGAATGACAATTTGGAATTGCGTTGGCCGCAGATTGACCAATTAAACTTATGGGTGAAACGCTCTTTTTTTATCTTGCTCAGGACATGGGTTGTCGTCCTCTGTTCCCTCCTCACGGCTCATGTCGTGAGGGCGGTGGAGCCTGTGGCCGTGGAAGTCATCAAGGCCACCCCGGTGAAACCCGACGAAGTGAGGAAGTATGGCTTCTGCCCGGAGCGTCCGATGCAACTCTTCACCCTGCAAGTGGAGCCCACCCAGGCCGCGATACCCGTGCGGGTTGAGCTTCCCTGGACGGATCGCTATTCGACGGAAATATCGACTCATTATCCCGATTCCGCCGTGGGGGGAGGCATTCTCGTCGCTCCTCCCCTTGAGCGCTGGCCTCAGGAGATGGTGGTCACGGAACCGGACAGCCGGGAAATGCTCCACTATGCCCAGTTTGGCCAACTCTCTCCCACCCAAAGAGTTATTTTAAATCGTCAGGCTCTGGAATCTGCGTATTGGCAAAGAGCCGCAGAATCACCCATTTATATGTCAGTGACTGGTCAAGACATGTATGCGGAATGGGGTGGTCAGGCATCCCGCGTGCCCATGCCTGTGGACGGTCGGGTAAATATTCAATTTCAGCCAACCCCATGAGCGTAAAACCCCTTCAACCAGAAAAAACTCATGCTCTGCGTCTGAGTGTGACCGCCTTCATACTCCTCATGCTCGATTCCGTGGGGAAGATGAAAGTGAATGAAGAATTTCTGCACAGTCTTTCCTACATGGTGCAGTCGCAGATGAAGGATGGGTGTTACCCCACGATGAACTGGACCATCCGTTCCGGCTTGATTTTCAGCTCCGAAGTGGAGAAGGGCCTTCAGATTGCCCGCCGTCAGGGATTGGTTTCCGCCCCTCCCTCCGTCAATCTCACCGCCACGGGGCGGAGGCACTGTTCCCTGCTCGGCGTATCGGTGGAACATTGCCGGAATGATCTTCGCGAAGCCACCGCCTACACTCTCGGAGTCTGCAAGGACGAACCGCACTCCCTCTGTACCGCCGCAGCCGCTCTTGCTTCTGGTTTTGACAAGTCGTTGTTGGACAGGCATGTTCTAGCAATCATCAAGCGGCACAGCCGTTTCATGACACGCCTCGGACACCTGACCAACGCATGAAGAGATTGATTCTTGCTGCGGCCTTTGTCAGCGCATCGCTGGCATTTGCCGAAGAGATACCTGTCATTGACGTAAGTCAATCGACGGCACCTGTCGATGCTGTGCCCGTTCCCGTTGCGACTGCGGTTCCTGCCGCCACGCCGGTAACACCAGTCCCTCCGAAGGATACCCCCCAGCCCGTCGACCCCAATACTCCGAAGCGGGTTCGCCTTTTTCTCCGCGAGCTTTCCATTGTGCAACAAGCGGCGCGTGCTGCAGGAGGAGATATCAAAGTGACGATCACTCCCATTGGCATCACGGCGGAGGACTTGATTGTTCCCCTGACCAAAAGCGGTTGGTTCAACGTCCGTCAAGACGGAGATGTGGTCATCATCGAGAGCCGCTCGGATGATCCCTACCGCGTCAAGTTGAATGAGGACATCGCCCAGCTGGAAAAGCGCAGGCGTGTTCTCCTCGACCAGATTGGAGTTCTCGAAAAAGCCGCTGCGGAATCGGCCCATGCTGCCTTGACCGGGCCGGGTGGGGCAGAGGCTGACAAATATATTCCCACTGGTTCCGAACCTCGTTTCACTCTCTCGGTCATTCCCCAAAGGGCACAACTGGCCTCTCCCAAACCCTTGGAGTCTCCGGACATGAGAAGTGACTCTTCCGTGGTTGGTTCTCCCGTGCCTGCCACCCCCGGCATGACTGATGTGACGCCGAAGCCGCCTTCTCCTTCGGACTGGATCACCCGCCCTGCTACGGTCAGAACTGGTGCGCCCGTTCCTGACCACACCGCACCGGTTCCTGTGCCGAGCACCCCGGATGATCCTACCAAGCCGCGATCCATTGAAGAACTGAACCGCTCGATCAATCCTCCTGGCGCGAGTTCCAGCGACCATTACCGCGCGACCGTTCCCGCGGCAGACGGTTCTTCTGTCATTCAGACCCAGCCCGAAACAACAGACGTCGCGCGCGACCCGGTGCCGCTGGTGATGAATCCCCGCCCCAGAGACGGGGAATAATAAAAGATGATGTAACGATGAGCCTGATTTCCAAGTTTTTAGATTTCCCCGAATTGACGCCTTTCATCACCGATTTGCGTCTGCAGGTTGGTTCCGTCCCATGGGTGAACATCAACCGCCGCTGGATGCCCCATCCCGAACTCCGCACGCCTCTTACCCAAAACGAGTTTGAGACCTTCATCCGGCAGACTCAGACGGTGAATGATGAGATGGATTTGATGCTGGAGGGACGGGAGCTCGACTTCGCCTTTTCCGCCGAGATTGGCGGAATGATTCACCGTTTTCGCGGGCATGAGAGCCGAAATTATCAGGGCATGGCGATTGATATCCGCGTCCTCCGGGCCAATTGCACCAGCTTCTCCGACCTCGGATTCCAGGAGGTTCTTGCGGATGAAATCCTGCGGACAAAAACCGGGTTGATCATGATCGGCGGGCCCACGGGTTCTGGAAAATCGACCACGCTTGCCGCTTTCGTCAACCACTTCGGACAAAAAAATCCCGGCTCCCACATCGTGACCCTGGAAGACCCGGTCGAATACCTCCTTCGGCTGCCGGATTGTCTGGTCAGCCAGAAGCATGTCCCCGTCCATGTAAAATCCTTCGAACAGGGGATTTTTGAAGCCAAGCGTGAAAAGCCCGACCTGATCGTCATCGGTGAACTCAGGAACAAGGAGGCGATGCGTGCCGCAGTGGAAGCGGCGGGGAGTGGCCACCTCGTCATAGCCACCACGTTTGCCGATCGCGTGCCGCGCGTGCTCGATGCCCTGCATGATGCCTTTGCCCCCGAAGAGGGTGTGAGCGTCTGCAACCGCCTCAGCTACCTCCTTCGCGGCGTCATTTGTCAGGCACTGGTTCCTTCCGCCCATGTGAAGGAGGGGGGACTTGCCATGCCCGTGCTGGCTTATGAAGTTTTGTGCAGTGACGAACCTCTCGTTGCCGGACTGCTCCAGCAGGGGGCTTGGAGCGATCTCGATCTCAATCGCCTTCACGGGTGCTCCGTTTCGTGGATGAGCCGGGTTGAGGAACTTGAAAAACAAAAAGCCATTTCTCCCGCCACGATGGACTTCCTGAAAAAGAAATGACGCGGCAACTGACCTTTTTATTTTTGATTCTTCCCACATTGGTGATGGGACAGGAGGGGAACCCTGTCGACATGATCCCGATCATTCCCACCAACCCTCTGCCGCCCCCACAGCCGCCGCACCCCATCCTGAAACCACAGCCCGCGACTCCCCCGACAAATCCCCAACAACCTCCTGCACAACCGACGAATCCCAAGTCTGCCACGGAGGGGGGCGTCGATGTTTCCGTACTGCCCATTGTGCCACGGGATATCCCCGTCCGCCCCGCGAAGGATGATGCGGGTACCTTCATGGCGACGTATCACATGGAGGCTCTCCAAGCAAGCCGCTCGTGGGAACACTACTGGAATTCCCCCGATGTCGCCTTTATCAAGGTGGCGGCCCCTCCTCCAATGGCCGGAGTTCCCCAAGGCGCAGTGCTTCACTGGCACCGGGATGCCTTGGGCAACCCGATGATCACACTCCGGGCGACCGTCATGTTTCCACGGCTGCGCGCTCCCGACGCCATCACGGAAGAAGAACCATTGAGCGCCGTTCCGGTGACGATCTCGCAGGCGATCATTTTCATTCCAAGACGCGAAGGGTGGCTGGCCAGCGCCTCTCCCATGATGGTGACGGTGGCCGAGGGTGATAAAAATCTGGTGCTCCTGCCGCTGACCAAAGGCCAGGGAAGCTGGCGTAGTTTTGTTGGGCGCGGAGGATTGTACATTGATAATTTTGTCGGTGCCGGGCTGACCGCCGCCCGGACGGAGATCTACCAGTATTTCCGTGATGAAGAAGTGCGACTTTTCCTGACAAAAAACACCTCGGACGTGGTCTTTTATTTCCGCCAGTAGCATTATTTCGGCTATTGGCATAGACACACATCTCCCGATCTCCCATTAAGCCAATGGATGAGACATACGCTAAACTTTGTGCGTAGGATCTGGACGTTCATTTATTCACACCGTTCTCTGGCGCTGGTCTGTCTTTGCCTGTGGTGTGTGATGTTGGCTCCTGTGAGAGCGCAGGACGATCAATCGCAAATAAATGACCTACAAAGTACGGAGACCACGAATGATATGGACAATTTGGAAACAAATGGGAGTGCCTTTTCAGCCGCCAGCGCAGCGGGGCTCTCAGGGACCACGATTTCCGGTTACCTAGGCAAGACCATTATTGAGGTTCAGGCTTGGGCCTCTGTCTTGACGATCATCGCCGTCATTATTTCCGGGGTGAGACTCGCCTATGGAGACCCGAGTATTGTCCCCAAGGCATTTTTTGGCGTGGTGATCCTTTACGGGATTATTTTCTTTTTCGGAATCATCATCGGACGGCTTGACGACCGTGCGGCTGGCGCCAGCTATCTGAACGTCCTGAATCCTCAGTAAAAATTCCCAAGCCACAAGCTGACGGGGTTTAGCCCTGTTCAACTCGAGCTATTCCTCTTTATCGCTAACCGATTCTAATCGTCGTTCTGTGTCCGGGCGGAATAACGGACGCGAATGGTGTAACGTTCAGCCTGCGGGGTAAGCGCTGTCTGGGTATAGGGAATCGATTGATTCGGGGTGAGGCGGAAATTCTGCCACGGGGGTTCGCTGCCCGTCTGTGCGTAGAGGGGGAATCCGTTCCGGTCGAAGAAGAGGGTCTGCACCTGGATGTGGAGTTCCTCGTCGTTTGTCCGGTTGCGGAGGGATGCCTGAACGATGAGGCGACCCGTGCTGTCGCGCGTGGACATGGTGGGATGATCGATGTCGAGGGTGCGTCGGAGATCCTTGTCGAGCAGGATGACGGGGGAATTTGCCGCAGCGGAGTTGACTGCGTCTTCCTTCGGGGTGTAGGGGCCGGAGGTGCAGGCTCCAAGAAGGAGGGCGGCTGCAAGGATTGGATATGCGGTTGTCTTCATATTTTTAGAGATTCCAGTTGATAAACGCCACGCGTTTGGTTTCTCCGACGCGCACGGGGGTTTGCAAAATGACGGAGCGAAGTTCCTCATGGTTTGCGCCGAGGGCCGTGATTTTTACGTTTGTGCCCGGCGTGACGGTGAGGGGAAGGAGGAAGATGGAATGGGGAAGATTGCTCCAGGTGCGGACATCGGCTTCAGGGTCGGTGGCGGCGGAAAGAGCTGCGGCGCCGATGGCTGCCACGGCCAGACCAAGGGAGGTGTAACCCGATTTGTCGACATCGGCGGCGGCAATGGCCCCCGCTCCGAGTCCGACTGCCGCGATGCCAGCGCCTTCCTTGAACTGGGCCTTGCCCTTGAGGATGGAATCGATCTTGCGCCCGCCCCGAGTGGTCGCTTGAAAGAAGAGGTCTTCAGCCACGGGGGTCACCATTCGGGTGTCGCCGATTTCGGCCTCGGCGAACTGCATGGCCGTTGGATGTTCACGGAAGGCGAGTTTCTCCCCCATCCTTCCCTCTCGGACTTTCATGACGGCGTCTCCGACTCCGATGAAGACGAGGAGGTTGTTGGAAGGATCGTGTTCCTTGATCCCCGGTTTGTAGGAGGCGAAACTCTTGATCCGCTGAAGCGCGGCCTGTGCATCGGCTGGGCGGTTGGCCCAGTAGGAGGCTAGGGCGAGGGCCAGCTCGTCACTCTGCCAGTCTCCGGCAAAGCCCGCCTTGTCATCAGCGGTGATGTCTTCGATCTGCGAGCGCTTGAAGCAGGCACAGGCGTTGTCGAAATCTCCTGCATTCAGGTAGAGAAGCCCGCGATAAAAGTAGAGGGAGGAACGTTCGTAGGGTTCTCCCTTGAACCACTTCTCCTCTTCGCCGACGAATTTGCTCTGGGCCCGTTTGGCTTGTTTTTCTCCGTACTGCATGGCTTCGACTTCACGGATGGCTTGATCCCAAAGCTGGGCTGCTATGCCGTAATCCCCCAGTCGCATCGCCTGGAGACCGCCTTCCATGGCGTGGAGGACGGAGTTTTGGCGGCCTTCGGAATAAAGGGCGATGTAATAGGGGCGGAGTTCCGGACGGATGTTTTCCTGAGTCACCCGGGCCTCGGCATCCGCCAGGGCTTTTTGACTGACGGGTGTGCCGGAGGCGGAGACGACCCCGCTTGAGGCACAGGACATGAGCCATCCGCCTGCACAAAGTGCAAGGGTGAATGCCCAAAAGGAAGTCCAGCTGGACAAAGTTTTTTTCATGGACGTGAAGGGAGGCGTTTAGCGGTAGACGACGCTTTCTTTGCCTTCTTTCTTGATCTCGTACTGATTTTCCCAGACGAGAATGTCATTAAAATCGACCAATTTGAAGGCGACAATGAAGTAGTCGCTCTGCCCTTTGGAACCTGCTTCGGCGATGCCGGAAATCTCCGCTGTCAGGATGTAATCGTAACTGGAGGCGGCGCGGGAGGCACGATCTCCCGTGACGACCTGGCCCGACTGACGCATGGCTTGTTCGCGCTCGTTGGCAGCGGCGGCGGCATCACGTGCCAGGAATCGGACCTTGCCGCTGGCATATTGCATCAGCGTACCACGAAGTTTCATGGTGTAGAGCGAGGTGTCGATCGGCGTGGAACTGCGGTTGGTCACCGGGGTGATGAGGATGGTGGGTGGCGTTTTGGCGTTGGCGATGGCCGGGACGGAGAGGATGGATTGAGCGGCCTGGTTGGCGGCGTTGGCAATATCCTGCGATTCAATGCCTGTTCCCTGCACGACCTGCCCTTGGGAGCCGGGATCCACGTAGGTGACATTCGGTTGGGGAGCACTGGCGCAGGCCAGAATGAATGGACAAAGGATCAGGGGGTAAAAGAGTTTCATATAAGATCGGCTTAGCGTGCCGTTTCCAACTGTCAACTGTGTGACTTTCACTTGGCTCATGCAAAGATATGACGTATGAAGAGGTGAATGGATTCGCAAAAAATTCACACCGGGCGCCTGTGGTTTGGGAGTGCGCTGGCTTTTTGCTTTCTATTTGTCGCTTGTACGACGGAAATGGTTTCTCTGCCTCCCCATGGCTACGCTGTTCTGGTGGAAGACCCTCGTCTGGCTGGTGGTCTGGCCATCATCCGTCAGAGATATGAGATCGACCCA
>Ga0187810_10000662_pt1 | contig 12546 bp, 9 predicted proteins | sample NC_wetland_sal_i_9_FD_132963 | JGI IMG/M metagenome (GOLD analysis project Ga0187810, IMG submission 132963) | Wetland sediment microbial communities from Neuse River Estuary, North Carolina, USA - ASW_5 | ecosystem: Environmental > Aquatic > Freshwater > Wetlands > Sediment | place: USA: North...
AGATACTCCGTCAACTGAGCCTCCGACCAAAAACGATCCCCATCATGAAAACGCTCCTGAATCAAATACCGCAGAGAATTGCGCAACTGCGCGTACAGAGGTGTATCACGGTTCGGATCAAGCTGAATCCCCTGAAGCATGGCAGGTGGAGGCGATACTCTGGAGACATTTCCATTTTTCATGCTACCTGTCAGCCTGCGACTGTTCCCAATATGAGTTTCAAAAGATATGAACATACATGCTGTTGCCTTTGTTGTTATATGGCTGAAAAACCAGCGAGTGAAAGTGGTCACGGAGGGACTGGTCGGGTACGGATCGAAGGTCAAATGTGTCAAGGTGACTCCACGAGCCATGCGTTGGCATGTCGAGGATAATCGAGCAGTCTGCCGGAGTGAGTAGAATAAATCTCATTTTTCAATACAATGCATGTACTACGTTGATGTACTATAGAGCAGGCGAGGGGGGCCTCGCGAGCAATGTCTTTTTGATCGTTCAAATCCACATGAATACATTCCCCGCTCCAGGCGTTTTTCCCAATCCTCCGAGGCTTTTTGGGTTATTTGGACTTTGGAATGAGCAGAGTGCGACCGGGATGCCAGACTCCGCGAATCACCATGCTGACAGGCGTTGCGGGTATGCCAAACTGGTGGTTCTGACGAAGAGAAATAACCCGCTCCACGGCAGTAGCCCCAATTTTCCTTCTCATGGAACAGATGCCAGCCCAATCACTGACATCATCATCCGTGGCAAGATGAACGAGACCGATCTCTTCAGGCACACGAAAACCGGCTGCCTTTAGCCAATCTTCCAATTGGTTATGAAATCCAACGATCACATCCGGACGATGGCAGCGCACCCAGGCCACCACCTGGCTCTCAAGTTCCAACTCCCGCTTTTGACGTTCCATCCATGCCTTTGGCTGATAAAATAATGGAGGAACACGATCCGCTGTGGGAGTGCTGGCTTGAAAATATTGAGCGGCTATCTTTACGGCATGATACGAATTGTGAACGATGTCAGCAGGTAGATAAATTCCGATACGCCGATAACCAGAGAGCTTCAACCTCGTCAGAGCCAACAGCAGATTGTAAAGGTAGTCTGTTTTAACCTGATCCAACTGGGGCGTGATTAGGTTTCCCTCCAAGCCGACGGCAGCCAGATAATCCCACTGGAGGTGAATGTGTCGAGCGAATTGGGTTACGATAACGGCATCAACGCCCCGTTGATAGATGATCTGGGATACACGTTGCATCGACATGACATCCCCGAGGCCACGAAATATTTCGATACGGTATCCAAGTTCCAAAGCACGAGCACTCGCGCCTTCCAAATAGGGCGAGAGAAATTTAAATTTGCTCCAGCCTTCCAACTCACCGTTGGTATCCAGCCAGATGATTGGCTGTAAATCCTTTTCTTTGGCCTTGTGCACCTGCGCCATCCATGAGGAGAGGCGTGGATCCGGAGAGTAGCCGAGTTTTCCCGCAACCTTTAAAACATGTTCCCGGGTTTCCCGGGCAGGCCCGGGGAAATTGCGCATGACATAACTGACCGTCGTTTTGGAAACGCCTGCCACAGCAGCGATCTGGCTCAAGCTGACTTTGGAAATTTTTTTGCGCTGCATAGATGCGATTCCAAAGGAAATGGACAAGAACTCAAAGGAGTCGTTGAACAGGAAAAAACTCTGCTGCTGTTTTCCATATCCAGACTACAATCCAGCCAGAAGCCTTGTTGCCTGTTTGCAGGCCAGGAGTCAAGCGTTGTTTGAACGATCAAAGTATTCGGGTAAACATGGCTTCACCCGTTGTCTTTCGTCCTGATCAACTTTTAAAGTTCGATCAAAATCCGGTTCCTCCGGCGTTATATCTTCGTCCCATGCCACAGTTCCCGCCGGGGATCGGTATGGATTAAATAAAGCGTGTTGTAACCCTGCTGAACCAGACGTTCGCATGTCGCGTCAAAATCCATGTAGGCAGGGCTGGAATGCGTGGCGAAAAGATACTTCCGCGTGGGAGTATCAGGGCCGCTGGCGATGATGTTGGGGACGATGGGTTTTTGTTGTGTGGAGTTCATGTCTGTTTTGATTTGTGGAGACGAAGGTCAAGAAACAACCGAAGCCTTTGTGCAGCCCGCACATTCTTCAATGGCACCATTATCTACGATTAGCTTATCGTCAGGTGATCCGGCTGTCATTTTTACATTGTTGAATACAAGCGATTGGATTGTTCCATTATTGACTAAGAAATGGGCATTCTGGTTAGTCAAATTTTTGAATGATGCATCGGATACCATCAAGGAATCCACCGTGGCGCCAGAATCAATTCCAATGGATTGGATGGGTACATTTTCCTCAGTCCGATGAAAATTCTCTATGGAAAGTCTTCCAATTTTCACATCGCGCTCACACCAAACAAGCGGAAAAACAGGACCCCCATCTTTTAAGTAGTGAGTATGTCGAGGGGCTTTTGAACAGTGTATATTTTTCAAAATAATATCGTCAAAATCTCCCATCCCTTTGCGAGAAATAAAGAATTTGGTAAAACCAATTCCATATTGGTAATAGGTTCCAAAGACATTTGAAATACTGATCCTGTGGACGTGAGAACCGCTTGATAACAAGCGCACGGCACTATGACAATCTCTGGCGTAAATTCCATCAATCACGATATCTTCTATGGGGCCAAAGCAGGGGGACTCGCCCTCCATGTCATCTGCATTTAGCGCAACAACATCATCGTTGCTCACTCCTTTGATATTTGTTATTGAACCAAAGCGGCAGTAGCCATCCAAATGAATTCCATCCATGTTGTAGGGAAGTGGATTATAGTGTTGGAAATCAAAAGTGACATCGTCGATCCCAAAATATTCCATTCGGGCAAACTGGGTGCAATATGTTACCGGATCACGAAATGTAACGGATTTAAGCGTAAAGTTCCTTACATTCACAAAACGCATGCAAATTCCCCAATATCTATGAGGATCGTATGATAGCCTACTGATCCCCAACATTCCCGCGATGGGGTTTGGACTTTGCTGCTGGTTGTCCATATTCCAAATTCCACCTATAATGGCAATTTGTTCATTGCTACCAGTAGGATTGTCATTCGTGATCATAAGACAATCACTTCTGGGGGCTAATCGAATTTCGGTGAAGCGATCCAATAAAAGCGTCTGCTTGGAATGAATCTGTAAGGTCTTACTAATCAAGTAATGCTTACTTGGTGCGGGAAGATATACAGCGCTTTTCCTTTCATCAAGAGCTTCCTGTATCCCGGCTGTGTCATCATGAATTCCGTCACCAATAATTTTCATATTTTAATTTTTTTGGCAATTGAGGTAAATGATCAAATGGGTTTCAAGATTGCGGAAAAAGATAAACGTTTATTTAATTATGGCATATATGTTAGTTTTTTGCAGTTTCGTCAAGAAAATAGTGCCACAATCAGCCTGAAGGATGGTGTGTATGTTCCACATTCTCGTTTCTGAAAAAAAGAAGTCATGACATGAACGATTCCAGACTGGCTGTCGTATTGGGGCGCCTGATCCGGAAAACGGGAAATGCTTTCAGGATGAGCGCGAAACCAGGTCTGCGGTGTCCACACCCCGGCGTTGTGGATCACTTTGAGCCGATGCTTTCGCAGGGATGCAAGTATCCGGGTAAACAATGCCTCATCTCGTTGCCTTTCCGCCGGTCCGACTTTTAAGGCCCGGTCAAAATCCGGTTCCTCCGGCGTCAAATCTTCTTCACATGCCACGGCTCCTTCTGGTGAGCGGTATGGATTAAATAAAAAATAAAGCGTGTTGTAACCCTGCTGAACCAGACGTTCGCATGTCTCATCAAAATCCACGTAGGCAGGGCTGGGATCCGTGGCAAAAAGATACTTCCGCGTGGGAGTATCAGGGCAACTCGCGATGATTCTTGGCACAGAGTCGATGTAGTCTTGTTGAGTAGAGTTCATACTTGGGATAATTTTTACTGTATGTGTTTTGCCTTGAAGACTGGGCCGTAGGTAAATTCCGGATAGCTATTGGGATTAAATTCTTTCAGAGTCAGTTCAGTATTTGCCACCCGAAAAACGGGTAGAATGGGGACGCCATTTGCATCTTTGGCATAATTTTTCCCCTGTTCTTCAAGAAATAGATAGCCGCTAAATCCACGACCTCTGCTGTCACCGATAAGGATATCGAGTCTTTTAAATTCGTTTGCTTTCCATTCAATCCAATTCCCGGGCATCAAAACAAGAGTGCTTTCATAACTTCCCCGTGGACGTGGATAAGGATGTGGGGCTGGGGGAATCCAGTGCGAACCAACCATGGGCCGAAAGTCAACGCCCGGCTCGCTATATTTCACTTCCGGACATGTGATGTCTATGGATAAGGTCGAGCCGTCCAACACGGTCTTGCCGTCCACTCCGACCAGCAGATATTCGTCGGCAAATCCGACAAAGCGATAAATACCATCCGCAGGAGGAGCAACAAGCGCCTGATAATGTGCCACCCAGTGAATACAAGGTTGCTGGACTTCTTTTTCCACTCCGTATGCTCTCGGAGCTTCTATCGCTCTCATGGATGGCATGAAAATGTAGGATGCGTATAGCGATTCGTGAGAGGAAAAATACCGAGCCAGTTTGGTTGGAGAGTAACCGGAAGATACAAATTCTTGAACAGCTCTCCCCATATTGACACAGGCGGTTTGTAATTCCATGGTTGGCCGCATGGTTGACGGTTGTCTATTGCTGAATTGTTGCAGATCATAAAATCTCCCGACCATTGAATCTGCCGTTTTTTCTCTTGAACCAAAAAACGTCATTCCTTTCCCCGTGCCTTTGCCGACTCCATACCCGGTTCCACCACCCGACCCGCCCCTGCCACTGGTAAAGGCGTCGACGGAAACGGCGGTGGCACCGGGCATGGCGTTGAGGCTGGGGCCAGTGTTAACGGGACTGGAAAGAGTTAGCGCGTCCACGGAGTCTTCCGTCGATGAGGGGGTGGCGTTTTCCGGCACGTCACTGATGGGGGAGCCGCCCGGTGAATCTTGAGTGACATCCGAAGGTTGAACCATGGGGGGAGCCGGCGGCACTTCCATCTGCGGCGGAGCGACGGCGGTGATGCGGGTCATCTCCTTCACCACTCCGGGGACAATGATGATGCTGCCCAGCAGGAGCAGAAGCAGACCATGAATGAGAAGTGAAACGGCAAAACTGCCGCCCATCACCTTTTTCCCCTCTTCATGAGGGTTGCCTTCATTCAAGTTTTGCTTTTTCATGGAGACTGCCTTTCCTATGGATGTCTGGAAATTCGAAAAGTCCTCCCTCCTCTCTACCTCATCTTGAGATAAATGAGGCGACTGGAGTGGGGCTCAGGGAGTTCCACCCGGATGCCGTGTTCCATGAGGATTGTTCCCCGTTCCATCCAAGTTTTTTTCAAGTCAAAGTCGTGGATTTCATAGTTCCCGTCAGGATTGAGTCCCTTCAAACGAATGCAAGCAGTCTCAAAATCAGACTCACTGCGCCGGAAGGCAAAGAGGGCGGCTTGTCCCAAGTCGGGACGATGGAATTCCGAAACGCTCCAGATTTTTTTCGAGTGCCCGATTTCCTCAACCAGTGGGTAGAAGTCTCCCGACATGCAATCTTTGACGGTGTGAAATTCCTGCAAACGTGCTTTCAACCATTCGTGGGGATAATCATCCGCAAGTGAAAAACGCTCGAGTCCATAGTAACCGTTTACCAAGGCTGTGGCCATGGCGCTTCGACAATGGTAGGTGTTCGCACCACTTTTATGTGGTTCATTCCCATATGCGCCAGCTCCGCCAAAGGCAAAAAACGGTATCCAGTGGGACAATCCCGAGTTATGTGTCTGTGAGCAATCTGGGTCGTGAGGGCCGCACTGCATATCACTCGCCCATAGGGGAATGCTATGCCTGAGAAGTTCGATGTCGATCCGGCGACCACCGCTGGCACAGTTATCGATCATGAGCTTGGGGAAGCGTCGGCGCAATTCACCCCAGAAGTGATAGAGACCTTCGATGGCTTTCACTTCAGTGATACCCTGTCGATCTGGTGTGTCGCTGGAGCGCCAATAGGGAAGCGGATCAATGTTGAAATCTTCCCGATAACAATCGATTCCCTGTTTTTCTATCGTGTCGGATATAAATTCCACACACCAGTCCAGCGCTTCTTTTTTGCCCAGATTCAGCAGGAGACTGGCTCCTGGCCGACATTCTCCGAGATACCAGTCGGGATGTTTCGCTGGCATGGGGAGACCGGCAATGGCGCGTTCCGGCTCAAACCATAGGAGGAATTTTAAGGAGGCAGCATGAGCGGCCTTAGAAATTTTTTCAAAGCCATTGGGCAGGATATCTGGATTAAAATCCCAGTCGCCAACCTGCCGCGCCCATTCACCCGTGGTTTCCTCTAAATTTTTCGTTTTGGGGTGGCCAAACCATCCGGCATCAATCCAGTAGATGTCGAAGGGCATTTTGTGGTTGCGGATATTTTTGATCCGATCCAAATGGCATTGTTCCGACATGCTTCCCCATGTCCCGTTGCATGCAGGAGGCACGATGGGTTTGCCGTCGTACTTTGGTGCGATCTCCTCGCGGATGAATCGGCGGAGGATGTTGTTCCCACGCAGCATATCCTGGCCTTCGTAACGGAGCATGTAGACAGATGGCAGGATGATTTTTTCCCCCGGCAACAGCTTGGCGTGGAAGTATCCGTGGCCAGCTTCGACCTCGTACTTGGAAACTTTCGCCTTCCACTGCCCGGCCCAGCCAATGGCAAAGACAAGCCCCCCACCTGTGGATAATTTTTGATTAAAAAATGGCAGCCATGGATCGGAGCAGCGTCCAGCACGAGAACCAAATTCCACGACGCTTTCCCTGTCGAATTCATTCACCACCGACTCGGGTGGACGGTTGGCTCCGCCTGCATACGACTTGAGCATCTGATGATCCAAGTCATTCAGGACGGGGAGGAAGCTGTCGGCATAGGGACTTTTTTTAGACTCAAATTGTGCCTCTCTGGCATCATAGGAGCCTCGGCCTCGCATTAATTTCGTCTGTGCTGGCCCCGGAGGATATTTCATCGAAAGGGATTTCACTTCGCGGAGGATCGGAGTCGCCACCGTGCCGCAATTTTCAAAGGAGATGTGCCACTCGCAAACGGGGAAAGCCTTGTATTCTTTCAACGAAAACTCCAGCACAAGACCTGTGCCAGCATCCTTTGAAGTGAAAAGGATCGTGTCCCCATTTTTTTGTTTTTCCAATCCGCAGCGCGTAATAAATTGATGCATGGTCTCATCGCCACAGTAAAAATCCATGGGGAGAAAATCTGTCTGCGGCAGAGAACCGAGCACCCCTATTTTCACCACTTTCCCCGGAACCGATTCTGCCACCACCTCACCCCATTCCGTATGTGCGAACTGAGAAGGTGTAGGAGAATTTGCGATCAGACGCAGCTCTTTCTGCCCGTTCAACTGGAGATCAAATCTCTCTGGATCAGATGCATAATCCAACGGTTTGCTCTGCCAGAGTACCTTGTCCCCATCCAAAACGCTAAAAGTAGCCACCGTATTTGCCTTATGCATCCGGGTAACATCATTCCCCTCGATTCCCACAAAACCGGACAATTTCATCAATGGCTCTGATGAAAACAGGATAATCTCACTATCGGCATGGCAACCGATACCCCAGCCAAATACACGATCCTTAATTTGCACGGGGCCACCCAGTAATCCTTTGCCCACCACCATCTGTCCCCATCCCTGACGTACATCCCTCAATTCAATTTTCGTGGATGCATCGTTATTTTCGATCGTTTGGATGAATTTCTTTATATAGTCCAGTTCTTGCTGTCTGATGTCGTATCCGCTTATGCTCATAGTATTATTTTGATTTGATGTTGATTGTTTTCGGGAGAAAAAATTATGATGCACCCGTAAACCGGAGGAGAATGGGATAGTCCTTAAGATAAACTCCTTCGACGATCGTCTGTTGTTTTTTCCGAATGGCACGCAGTGGCTGCTCCACACCGTTTAGACAATCGTATCCGATGACAGATTTGAAAAGGCCGTCGATCATGAGACGGACAGGGGAACCCGGACATTTGTCTTTGGCCAGACCTTTTGTCCAGAATGCCACCACTTTTTCCTTCCCGCGTGCCATGGGACATATCTCGACCTCCTCTTGAGAGTCTTCCATGTGGACAACAAATTCAGCCGCTTCCAATCCATCCAACGCTGTAGCAAGATTTCGCATGACGTAGTAGGCCGCCTGCGGTTGCAGGGGTGATATGGGGTCGGCTGAGAAAGTTTTCCTCATCAGGCTGAGATCCAGAGGATAGCCCGGATGTCCCCAGACCTCGCAAAAAAAGGAACCCATGTTGAGTGCCGTATGAAGGGTTGAAATCCTTGCGACATATTTGGCCTTCTCGATTTCCGAGCAAGTGAAGTTTCCCCACCATGCGGAGCCAGCAGGCGCCGGATAGTTGGCTCCATAGTTGTACTCTGTGCAGGAGCATTCGCCTCTAAAGCCTTGTTCTCTGGCCCATGTCTTGAACGCAAGGACATCCGCCCGGTAATTCGTGATTCTTCCAGGCTCGGCCTGGTAGAAGGGATGCCAGCCTATGAGGTCTACATACTTTCCCAACTCCCGGACGGCAGGAATCAGCCACTGAGATTTTGCCTGTTCATCCCGCACTTTCGGACTCCAACTGGCAAAGCCATGGCAAAAGTTGGCTGTGGAACCTAACATGACCTTGGCCTTCGGACATTCCTTTCGGATGATGGGAATGGTAAGCCGGGCAAGAGCCAGATAATCCTGTAAATTTTCTTTTGCTCCCCAGTAAATCGGGATCGTCCATTCGTTCCACACCTCGAATACTTTGACTCTGTCACGAAAATGACGGCACATGAAGCGGACATAATTCGCCCAGGCTTTCAATGCGGCAGGAGTCGTCGGCGGAGCTGGATTTTCATAATACCATTCCCAGAGCTGAGGCAGCTTGCGCGAGGTGTCTTTTTGAGTATAGAGACGATTCCCGAACCCCAGTGACAGGATGATGTCGATACCGTTTTCCACGGTATGGGTCACAGCGGCATCTGTCTCCGGATCGATCAAATATTTCCCTTTTTCTTTTTCCACCCAGTGCCAGTTAACCGGATCGTCGTGATAGCCGATTCGTATCCACTTCAACCCTAGATCAGAAAGGATGGGCCAGAGGTGGTGATGTTCCTCCCGGGTTTGACCATTTGAATGATGAGTTGAACTGACGGTCACCCCCGTCCCGCGGCTCGCCAGTGCCCAATTGTCCCCCTTTTCGTCAAAAACCTGCACCGACGCCACTGAAAAGGAATGGTGCCAGTTCTCCACTCGCTTGAACTGTTTTCCGATGATCCATATTTGTTTGGCTTTTCGCGGGGTGAATTTGTAGACAAAGTCTTTTTTGTTCGGGGAATCTCCGCTTTCCCCGGCAAACACCGTTTCCCAAGTCATCCCGTCACAGGAGAGTTTGATTTCCAGGTAGTTCGGAATTGCCATCCCCACTTCCACCGCGTCCGAACACATGGGCATGGAGCCAATTTTATTTCGTGCGGCACCTGGAATTCTTTTAACGAGCGTCACGGCAGTGAGATCTTTTTCTCCTGCCAAATCGATGCGAATCCATGCTGGTTCTGCATCGGGATGAGCCACGGGGCGGCTGGACCAACAGGTGGTTGGATCACCATCAATCAAATGAACCGGCTCCAGTGGTAGACAATCGTTTTCCACCGTCCGAGGCATACGCGGCGTCGTGCCCCCCAAAAAATTAGAAATGATCTCGGAACTTTTCTTGAGACGCATCTTTTGCAGGGGGACATCATTTTTAACCTGCATGGAAACCGCATCCACCAGATCGGGACTCTCTCCATAAACATGAGTGTACCCGTAGGAATATACGGCCACCCCATTACATATGGCGCTCACCTTTGGCTTTGGAAAAAAATCTGTTTTACTTACGTTCGTTTTCATGAATTCCTTTTGTATCTTGCTAAGAACCCTTTTTCATCCATGCCATCCCAACCACACCGAGAAGTGTCAGGAGAATTCCCAGAGCCATTAAAAATCTCGGCACCCGAGGAGAACCCCGCCATTCACCGAAGATCACCCCCACCCCCTGCGAGGATAAAATCTGCACACCCTGATAAAGCCCAAATCCCAAGGATGCACCCAACGGCCCCAGCATCCTCATGCCATTGCCCATGCACAATACGAGGAGCAAAAATGGAAGTCCCATGGTCAGGCTGAGGAGAAAATCTCTCTGAAAACTTAAGGTTCCAAAATTTTTATTCCGCCATAGCAAAAGGAGAGGAAATACAATGTTCACGAAGGCGCCACCGGGCAAGGTTACCGCCCAGACCGCAGTCATCGCGCCCGATTCGGAAGCCCCGCCCGCCTTCAGGGAATCCATCAAAGGTCCCTGCGAATAGATAAATGCAAAACTCAGCCCTACCTGCAACACTCCGGCGGATGTCGCCATGAAAAGCCCCTTTACAATTCCACGATTTCCCTCCGGCTTTTGCTCGCGCAGATAGCCTGCATAAGTCATGAGCACAACAGAAACCACGAGTAAAGCGGTAATGCCCAGCAGCGCCATCCCTGTCGGAGAAAAAAAGGACGGCGCTTCGGAAAACTGTCCGGAACCTTTCCATATCATGGGCAACAGAATCCCCACCGGCAGGCCCACCCCTGTCAAAATGCCTGTTGTCAGGCTGAATCCGATCCGCACCAGGCAGAGCCCGCAAAGCACATTCGCCACGCCCCAGGCCAGAGAGCAGAGATTCGCTTTCAGATAAACGGGAAATGGTACCCGGCTCAATCCCTGGAATAAATCGGGACAAAGGGCAAAGGCGCACATCCATGGCAAAACCACCATGCCGAGCAAGGCTGACACCAGCGCCCAGTGTTCATACCGGTATTGCCGCATGAACTTGATCGGCGTGCTGCCCATCCCTGCAGAGAGTCCGGCGACCACGAGCAAAAGAATCCCTATGGAAGAAGATGAAATCATATACAAGATAAATGTTTATTTTTTTGGCGAAAAATTTATTCCGGATTACTAAAATTGCCGCGGAAAAGTACCCGAGGGGCTACCAGTGTTTCTTTCACAGGTTTTTCTCCCGTTTCGAGAAGTTTAAAAAGGAAGTCCACTGCCAGTTTCCCTTGAAAACACTGACGCTGGTGAATGCTGGCGTGAACGATCTCTTTCTGAAAACCTTCTGCAACTGGCTCGGAAATGCCGGTGACAACGACTTTGACCTTTCCCCTCCGACCGCTCTCCTCGAGGAATCGTAAAATACCCTTCGCGTTTTCCGTGCCTACGTAGATACCCCGAATATCCCAATGCTCCTCAAAAAGCTTCCGAGCCACCGGATACGCCATCTGCGGATCGTCCAATGCCTCGGCAATCCAGGGCGGCTTCATACCATGTGCCACCAGTTCACCATGAAATCCCTCGATCTTCATTCCATGATCCGGAATATCCCTGCGACCTATAAAGATCGCTGTCTCCACCTCCTGTGGCAGTGCAAAGGCAAGCACCTCAGCCGCCAGCTTCCCGCATAACCGACAATCCTGCCAGACATAGAAAAAACCAGGAGCATCGCTTTCCATCGAGTGCCCCAGTGCGCAATGGGGAATACCGGACTCGGCCAAAACCTCTAAAATGGACTCCCTATCCCGTTCACAGATCAGAGCAAAGAGAATGCCATGGACAGAATCCCTGATCACTTGCCGTAAAACCTTCAAAAATGGTTTCCCACTTTTGGAATTAGGAACCGTTCGGAAAGTGGCTTCCACACGGTAGTCACTTAATTCTGCAAGACGCTCCCGCGCACCATCAAATAATGCCTGCGTGTGACTTGGCCATGCCGTCGGATAAATTGCGGCCAACCTGATGACCGGGCGCCCCATACTCCTGGCAGCGGCGCTGGGGCGATAGCCCAACTTCCGTGCAACCTCAAGTACTCGTTGCCGCGTTGCCTCCGTAATGGGGGGCTTGCCTGTCAATGCCTTGTGGATCGTGCAAACCGATAGGGAAAGCTCCCGAGCCAGATCGGTGATGGTGATGCGCTTGGGAGAAATGATTTTCAATCCAGATAAAGGTTTATTCTTTTGTTGACACTTGTCAACTTTAAAACCACTTATGTAAACGCAGGTTGGATCTCTCAGGGTTGATTTCCCCGTCCCTTGGGACAACAACTTTATCTGACCGGCACAAGAATACCCCGTAGAGGCTCATGTCACTCTTGGATCTATTCTACAGAGCGTTATTAAATCTGTGCGGCGGGGACTTGATCCTGCTCATTGAGCGGGGCGGGTTGCTTCCGCGTGCTGATTTGAATGACGAGTTCGGAGAGCTTGTCGAGCGAGGTTTCAAAGGATTCCTCGTGGGTGCGCAGTCTGAGCTCCGGTTTTTGCGGCGGTTCGTAGGGTGCGCTGACGCCGGTGAATTCCTTGATCTCCCCGTTGCGGGCCTTTTTATAAAGTCCGCGAGGGTCACGCTGTTCGCA
>Ga0187810_10000664_pt1 | contig 12517 bp, 13 predicted proteins | sample NC_wetland_sal_i_9_FD_132963 | JGI IMG/M metagenome (GOLD analysis project Ga0187810, IMG submission 132963) | Wetland sediment microbial communities from Neuse River Estuary, North Carolina, USA - ASW_5 | ecosystem: Environmental > Aquatic > Freshwater > Wetlands > Sediment | place: USA: North...
TCCCCTCGGATCTTGTCTAACCCCCGCGCCATGGAAAGGATCCGGCAGGCCGCGGAAGGGCTCGAACCACTTGGGTCTCGCCCGACGGTCGAGTCGTTCTTCGAATCAAGCGAGCGGTTCACCGATCGGGCCGGGCTCGCAGGCTCTTCGGTCCGGAGCGTGATCCGTGCGCTCCGACAGCGTGGTGCTTGGGCCGCCCAGGCGATGTTCGGCCGGAGCTTCTTCGCCCTCCCCCGGACCCCGGCGGCTCGTACGGCCGTTGTGCGATGGCTCGGACGGGCGCGACTCCATGCCGTGGAACTGCGCGCGTCTCGCACGGGAGCTCGGATCCTTCCATCGGCCGCTCGGTAGCTCGAGCGGAACGTCGGCCCCCCACGGTCCGCCCCAGCCGCGCCGCAAGCCTTTTACCGAGATTCCCGTCTCGGCCGCTCCCATGACGCGCAAACCGGCTCGCATGTACCGCAAGGTCGAGGGGCAGGTTTACACCCGCCGCGAGTACATGGGTGGGGTCCCGAACTGCCGGATCACTCAGTTCGATTCGGGGAATCTCCAGCGGGAGTTTCCGCTCTCCCTCACACTGATGACGGAGGAGGCCGCCCAGGTCCGCGACATCGCCCTCGAGGCCGCGCGCGTGAGCGCCGGGCGCGTGATGGAGAAGGCCGCCCCGAACGAGTTCCATCTCAAGGTCCGCCGGTATCCGCACCAGATCCTGCGAGAACACAAGATGGCCATGGGCGCGGGGGCGGACCGAATCTCCGATGGAATGCGTCATGCCTTCGGGAAAGCGGTGGGCCACGCCGTGCGGGCGAACATCGGCATGGCGCTCATCACGGTTCATACGACCGAGGCCCATCTCGCGGACGCCCGCGAAGCGCTTCGGAAGGCGTCCCACAAGCTGCCGGTACCGACCCGGGTGGACGTCATCCGCTCGCCGTCGGCGTAGGCGGCGGACGCACTACCAGCACCGGGCACGGGGCGTGGTTGACCAGCGCGGTCGAGACGCTGCCCAAGAGGAGTCGCCGCGCGGTCGATAGTCCTCGGGATCCCACGACCAGGAGGTCCGTCGGGTGTTGCTCGAGGTGGCTCAAGATCTCGTCCACGACCACGCCCTCATCGCAGATCCCGGTCACGGTCGCGATGCCCGCGGCCTCGGCCCGCTTCACGGCCGCATCAACGATCGCCTGAAATCGGGCGAGCTCGCTGTCGGGGACGGCCGCCGGAACGTACGGCTCGGAGGCCGTGACGTACACGGGAACGAGCGGCGCCACCGACAGGACGACGAGGGCGCTACCATACCGCTTCGCGAGGTCGGTCGCGTAGTCGAGGGCCGCCGCGGCGTGGGCGGAGCCGTCGATTGCGACCGTGATCCGACGGAAGAGCCCTTCGACCATCGATCCCGGTGAACGGCACCGGGCTACATGGTCGTTACGACCGGGCAGGTTCCGGGGTGGGGAGGAGCGGAACGGTGCGGGTACACGCAACTCTTTTTACGGGAAGGCCACCTGATGACCCCGGAAAGGTGCCCCCTTTGGCTCCGGTGTGTGCGAACTGCGGCGCGGGCGAGTTTGTCTGGGTGAACGACATCAAGACCGGTTCGATCGGCGGGGGGACGCTATCGCTACGTTCTCGGGGAGAACTTTCCCTTGGAACCCGGATCTGCTCCGCGTGCGGCCACGCGGACCTGTTCCTCAAAGATCCTGCAATCCTGAGGATGCCGCATACGTGGCGCCCGGGTGAGTTCATCCCCATCCCCGCGCGGCCTGCTGCGCCGGCCGCGCCCCGCCCTCCCTCGGCGCCCCCGCCGGCGTCGCCCCCAACCGTGACCGCCTCGCACAGCCCTGCGACGACCGCCGCAGCGCCCCCGCCCGTGACCCCGCCCCCGGCTCCACTACCCCCACCTCAAGAACCCCCTACCTCGGTCCCTGCGCCGCTTCCTTTACCTCCCTCCGAGGCGAGTCCCTCGACGGACGAGGCGGGTCCTGACTCCTCACCGGCCCGGAAGCGTCCGCCCCGACGCAGGGCTCCGAAGGCGAAGCCGGGAGAGAGTCCCTCCCCTGAGGGCCCGTAGCCCGGTCCCGATCTCCTCTTGCTTCACGGCCGAGCTCGGTCGGGCGCGCGCGCGAGCGCATTCCGTCCCCGAGCGGGATTCACGGCTCAGAGTCCCCGGCTCAACCCTCGCAGGAAGGGTGGCGGGGCATGGAGTTCCTATTTAGTTCCACTCTCGTTCATCGGGTGATGGTAAGTCCGTACCGAACGATTGATCCGATTTCGCGGGGGCACGACGAGGGGGCCGGACCCCTTACCCGCCATGAGCTGGACGCCGTGCTGGCGACCCTTCGGCGCTCGAAAGAGCCGTCGATACAATGGAAGGTGCGGGTTCACGTTCTCGGGGAGGATCGGACCTCGAGAGGGATCCTCGACCTCGAGGAGGAGATCCGACGATCCTCACGGGTTCGGGCGTTGCTCTCTCGTCGCACTCAGCTGGGTCGTCCGGGGACAGCGCGCGGGGTCTACTACAAATGGCAGGGGATTCACTGGGTTCTCGCTAGTCTCGCGGACATCGGATACCCCGCGGGAGATGCGGGCCTCCTTCCGCTGCGCGACCGGATTCTGGAGCTCTGGCTCCGACCGAGCTACTATCAGGAGTATGTCGCGCGGAGCAAGGCCGAAACCCACCGGGTCGGCGTCCCAAGGATTCGAGGACGATACCGCCGCTGCGCGTCCCAGCAGGGCAACGCCCTCTACTTCCTGACGAGACTGGGAATCGCCGATCAACGCGCGGATGCGCTCGTCGAGCGGCTCCTCCACTGGCAGTGGCCCGACGGAGGTTGGAACTGCGACCGGCGGCCGGAGGCGGATACGTCGTCCTTCATGGAAACGACCCTGCCCATGCTCGGCCTCGCCGCCTACGGCCAGCAACGAAAGTCTCCCCTCGCCGCCGAGGCGGCCGAGAGGGCCGCCGAGGTATTGCTCAGGCGACGGCTGTTCAAGCGGGCTCGAGACGGACGGATCATCCATCCCGACTTCGTGAGGCTACACTACCCGCTCTACTACTTCTACGATTTCCTTGGGGGACTCAAGGCGATGGCGCGGCTTGGCAAGATTCGCGATCGCCGGTGCACGGACGCTTTAGATCTCCTCGAACGCAAACGTCTGCCCGGTGGGGGTTGGCCCGCGGAGGGGCGGTACTACAAGAGTCAAGCTCGAATGCTAAGGTCGAACGCTGACTTCGTCGATTGGGGCGGGGCCAGCTCGAAGCGATGGAATGAGTGGGTCACCACGGACGCTCTCGCGGTCCTGGTTGCCGCGGGACGAGTCTTGGTCTGAAGAGCGGAAGGACCCGCAAGTTAGCGGGCGGAGTCCGCTCGAAACCGGGCTCGGCACATTCCGGAACAGTCCCTCCTCACGGTCGCCATCGGCCAATCGTCGCTTCGCGAGCGCGTCCGCGCACCGTTTCTAGCGGGGCATGGATTCCCCATTTGGTTCACCTCCATCCCGCTTGAGTCACGATTGGATTCGGGCGGACCTTGTAAAGGCATAGACCCCGAATCCAAGCGTCCGTTTCCCCCACCGGAGGTACGCCTTCCTCCACCGCCGTATCCGACGGAGCATTTCCGGAACATCCGGGTCGTTGGGGCACTCCCTCGCGTAACTCTCGATCCCTTCTGCGTAGTCCTTCTCGAACTCGTCCCACTCCTCGCTAGTGCTCCACCAACGGTCGGCCAGCCTCAACCCCAACCCTTCCCCCACCCGCACGTTACCCGGGTCGTCGAGGAGCTCATCGGGCGCGGCCTCCAACACCTCCAAGTACCGGGTGCTCGGGCGTCGTTTCCAGAATCCTTCGCCGACGACTATCCAACCGTCGGATTGAGTCCATCCGAGGAGCGCGTTGAGCGTGTTCTCGAGGCCCCCGAAGGCATGGGTCGCGCCGAGGCATACGGAGAGCCCGTACGGCTCCTGTGGGGGCTTGAGAGAACGCACATCCGCGCATCGGAAGACCAGCCTATCTTGCAAAGCGTGTTGGAGGGCTCGGGCTCGTGCGAGCACGATCGCCCGCTCCGATCGGTCGATTCCTTCACCCCGGACGTCTCGTCGCTTGGCGAGTTGGAGCAGGAACTCGCCCTTCCCGCATCCCACGTCCAGTACGCGACTACCCTTCGGAGGGTTGCAGAGATCGATGATCCGGTCGAGGGTCGCTGGGCTCAACGGGTTATTGATATTCCGGTGGCGCAAGGCAGTCTCTCCGAATTTCCGGGGGTCCACGAACGGAGGGAGCGGCCTCTGGAATTAGCCGTTTCTCGTGCCACCGGTCCGAACCGGAGCTTCACGGGAGCGACGGTCCGAGTCCGAAGCCCCCTTCGGTACTTCCCCCGCCCCCGCCTCGCGGTCTACACTCGGGGGCTAGGCAGTGTGCGTGCGCGTACGCTCGCACTCCTTAGCGGGGCATGGATTTGAACCATGGATCTACGGGTTATGAGCCCGTCGGGATTTCAGGACGGCCGGCGAGGCCGACCGCTTTCCTGACTACCCTACCCCGCTGCGGCGCGACGCAGGGGGATGGCCTATATAGGCCCTCTCTCGGAACAGGGCCCTCGAGTCCCCGGTGAGCTCAGTGCGGGCGGCTGAGGTCCTCGCGTTCCCGCTGGAGCAGGCGCTGCCAGTCCGCACGAACCTGACCCTGGATCTGCTCGATGTCCGCAGGAGTGAGGTGGCGGAACCGGCTCTGTGCGGCGAGGTACTCCGCGACCGGCTTCAGCTCGCCCGTCTTTCGGGTGATGTGCAGTTGGCCATCGACGACCTCGTAGAGCGGGAAGAGCCCCGTGTCCGTCGCGAGCCGCCCGAGAGCGATCGTTTGCGCGGAATCGAACTTCCACCCGGGAGGGCAGGGGGTGAGGGCGTGGAAGAAGCGCGGACCGACGAGGTCGCGAGCGCGCTCCACCTTTCGAACGAAGTCCTCGGGGAAGCTCGGGTTGATCGTGGCGGCGTACACGGGGTGGTGCGCAAGGACGATCGCCATGATGTCCTTCTTCGGTTCCGGCTTTCCGTGGTGGCCCCCGCTGACCGGGGTCGTGGTGGTCCAGGCGCCCCACGGGGTCGCGCCGCTGCGCTGGATCCCGGTGTTCATGTACGCCTCGTTGTCGTACATCACGTAGATCGCGTTCGTCCGTCGCTCGAGCATCCCGCTGAGCGCCTGCAGCCCGATGTCGACGGTCCCTCCGTCGCCCGCGAAGCCGACGATGTTGACGTCCTTCATCCCGAGCGCGTCCGCCGCCGCACGGAGGCCCGAGAGCGACGCACCGGTCGCTTCGATCGGATTGTCGAGAAAACCGACCTTGAGCGCCGTGGTCGGGTAGGGCGTGTCGACGACCGTCCAGCAGCACGCCGGCACGGAGACGATCGTCCGGGGACCGAGGCCTTTCAGGAGCAGGCGCATCGAGAGGGCGGGTCCACAACCCGGGCAGGCCGAGTGACCCGCGTACATCAGCTCCTGGGACGGGATCGTGAGCTTAGCCATCGGCCTTCACCCCTTCTTCCTCGAGGTCCAGCCAGTGCGTCTTCGGTTCCTCGCTCGAGAGCAGGGTTTCGAACAGATGCCGTACCTCGTGCGGGGTCACGTCCCGTCCGCCGATGCCAGTGAGGAAGCTCGTGACGGCCGGGTGCCGGGGGGCGGTGTAGAGCGCCGCACTGACCTCGGTCGCCGCCGGACCCATGCGCCCGAACGTGTACGCGCGGTCCGCCACTCCGATCCGGTCCGCCGAGGCCGCGAGACGTCGCACCGCGTCTTCGGGGAACGGCCGGAAGAGTCGGAGCTTGGCGAGCCCGACCTTCTGACCCTCGGCCCGGAGCTCGTCGACCACCGACCGGGCGGTCGTGGTCATCGTCCCCATCGTCACGAGAATCGCATCGGCCCCATCGGTGCGGTAGCTGGGGAGCGCCCCTCCGTGGGAGCGACCGAAGATCCGCTCATATTCGGCCTCGACCTCCTCGAACACCTTGGGGACGCGCGCCATCGCGTCCGCCGCTTCGCGACGGAAATCGACGTAGTGGTCCGGGCCGGTGAACGACCCGAGGCGCGCCGCCTGGCCGGGCACGAGCACCGCGTGGCGCTCTCGAGGGGGAAGGAACGAGTCGACCGTCGCCGCGTCGGGTACGTCCACCGGCTCGACCGTGTGTGAGAGATAGAACGCGTCCTCGCAGACCATCGCCGGCAGGCGGACCTCCGGGTGCTCGGCGAGACGGAACGCCTCGAGCACCGTGTCGAGCACCTCTTGGTTGCTCTCTACGTAGAACTGGATCCAGCCGGTGTCCCGCTGGCTCATCGAGTCGGTGTGGTCCGCTCCGATGTTCCACGGCGGCCCCACCGCTCGATTGACGACCCCCATCACGACCGGCGTCCGCATGCCCGACGCCCAGTGGACGAGCTCGTGCATCAGCAGCAGTCCCTGGCTCGAGGTGGCCGTGTACGTACGGGCCCCCAGCGCCGCCGCACTGATGCAGACCTGGAGCGCGCTGTGCTCGGACTCGACCTCGACGAACTGGGCTCGCAGCTCGCCCGTCGCGACGAACTCCGCGAGCTTCTCTACGATCGACGTCTGCGGAGTGATCGGGTACGCCGAGATGACTTGGACTCGGGCGAGGAGTGCGGCGTACGACTGCGCGTAGTTTCCCGACAGCACCTTCAGCACCATGGAACCCCCCTCAGGCCTCCGCGATCATCTCGATCGTCTTCGGCGGACACTCGGCCGCGCAAATCCCGCACCCCTTGCAGTACTCCATGCGGATCTTCGGGAACCCGCTCGCATCGAACTCGATCGCGTCGTCGGGGCAGAACTTCCAGCAGAAATTGCACTTTGTGCATCGTTCGAGGTGGATCACGGGGGTGAACGTGCGCCATGTCGCGGTGTGGATCATTTCGCTCGGCAGCGTGGCCATCGGACCCTCCGGGAACGGGCGAAGGGATGCGGGGGCGGGGAAGGCCTGCGGGAGCGGGGCGTGCCCGCCGTCCACCGTTAACACCTTCGTGTAGCCGTCGCGAGCCGCGAGCGAGTTCTCTTGAGGACGCGCGGGCACGAACTGCTCGATCGCTCGGCTCAGCGCCTCGAGCGAGACGACTCCCGTCGCGCGGGCGAGCGCCCCGAGCACGGCCGTGTTGACGATCGGGAGCATCGTCGACCCGAGACCGTGGGCGAGCGCGATGCGAGTCGCATCGACGGCCGCGCGGTGGACACCGGGAGGGGCGCGCAACTGCTCGGCCGGCGACGCCGTGTTGACCAGCAGGAGGCCGCCCGGCTTGAGGCCGTCGGTCACCGGCGTGGAGAGCAGAAGCCCCGGGTCGAGAACGACCACCACGTCGGGCGCAACGATCGACGTCCGCACCCCGATCGGGTGGTCGTCGATCCGCGTGAAGGCGGTCACCGGCGCCCCGCGCCGCTCGACCCCGAAGAACGGGAAACTCTGGGGCATTTTCCCGTCTAGAAACGCCGCCTGGGCGAGCAGCTCGGACGCGATCACCGCGCCCTGCCCGCCCCGGCCGTGGAAGCGGATCTCGATCACGATTCCCTCCACACGAACCACCCGCCCGAGGGTTGATGAAGAGGTGGTCAGCCGCAGTTGACCATCGCCTAAATCAAGGGTGGACCCCTCGTGGTATCATGGTCGGCATTCGTGCCCTCAAGAAGATCTGGCTCGATGGCCAACTCGTGGATTGGGCCGATGCCAAGGTCCATGTGCTCACGCACGGCCTGCACTACGCGTACTCGATCTTCGAGGGGATCCGGTCTCACGACACCCCGCGGGGACCCGCGATCTTCCGGTTGCACGAACACATGGACCGGTTCTTCAACAGCGCGAAGATTTACCGCATGAACGTCCCGTACTCTCTATCCGACCTTGAGACGGCCTGCGCCGAGCTGGTTCGGGCCAACGAGGTTCCGACCGTCTACCTACGTCCGATCGCCTTCTCGGGGTACGGGGAGATGGGGCTCGACCCCACCAAGTGCTCCGTCCAGGTGGCGGTCGGTGCCTGGGAGTGGGGCGCCTACCTGGGCCAGGCCGGGCTCGACCATGGGGTTCGCGCGACCGTGTCGAGCTGGGTTCGGATGGATTCGCGTTCCCTTCCGCCGCAGGCGAAGTGCGCCGCGAACTACGCGAACTCCGCGCTCGCCAAGATGGAAGCGGTGGTGGCCGGGTACGACGAAGCGATCCTCCTCAATTCTGCCGGGATGGTCGCCGAGGGACCCGGCGAAAACATCTTCCGGGTGAAGAACGGGATCGTGAGCACCCCGCCCGCCAGCTCCGGCATTCTGCGCGGGATTACCCGGGACACCGTCATCCGTTTCCTCGCGCACGAGGGCCTCCCCTTCCAACGGACGGACTTCACGCGCGAAGAGCTGTTCACCGCCGACGAGCTGTTTTACTCCGGAACCGCCGCCGGGGTCACTCCGATCCGAGAAGTGGACGGGCGGCCGGTCGGTACGGGGGACTATCCGATCACCCGCCGGCTCCAGCGACGCTACGACGAGGCGATCCACGGTCGCAATCCCGCCTACGACGCGTGGCTCACGTACGTGAGCTAGAGGGACCGAGCGCCACGCCGGGATCGGTCGTCCGAGGGCGGCTCGTATAGGATGGCGGTCGGCGGTAGTGCCGGCGTGCGCCATCGCCATCGGCTTCCCCCGAGGAGAGCTCCGGATCGCCCTCGGTCAAGTCAATCCGGACTGACCGAACCCCGATGAGGCCGGATCGATGTCCGGGAGTGAGGTGGTCTATGGATCGCAAGGAGAGAACCTCCATGGTCGAGTTCCTTCGGCGAGAGCAGGCGAACGCAGTTGAGATGTATTTCCAGTACAAGGGGTATCACTGGAACGTCGCGGGACCGCTGTTCCACGACCTTCATCTGATGTTCGATGACCACGCGAAGCAGGTCTTCGAAACGATCGACGACCTCGCGGAACGCCAGCGGATCCTCGGAGCGCCCGCCGAATACACGTTGCCGGCGCTGCGCCAGGCCTCAATGCTGGGAGCCGAGGAGAAGTTGCCCGCGAACCCGAAGGAGATGGTCGAGCGCCTCGTCACCGCGCATCGGATCGTGATCCACGACCTGAAGAAAGCCTTCGAGCTCGCCGCCCGGATGGGGGACCCGGGGACCGCGGACCTCCTGACACGCGTCGTCTTGCTCCACGAGAAGTTGGAATGGTTCCTGCGAGAACTCCTGGAGCGCCCCAGTATGGTCCTGGAAGGAACCGGACTCGGCCCGGTCATCATGCCCCGGAAGGAATCGTCCATCCACGCGGGACGGTAGCTTCGCGCGCGGCCCAGTGGAATCCCTCCGACCGACAACCCCTTCCTCCGAACGGGGCCCACCGGGCCCCGTTCGGCTTCTCCTAAGCCCAACCGACGGTTCGGTTCGCAAGCGAGCGCTGGAGGCGATGGAAAGGGTTCGGGGCCTCCGACCCGGAGGCCCCGTCGCTCGTCCGCTTCGACGATGCGGGTCGAGCCCGTTCAGTCCCTCGCTTGGGACGTGGTCCGCTCTATCCGTTGTCCTCCAGGCCTCTCTCAGGGCGGGGCCCCGAGGTGCGCCCAGGCCGAGCTGATTCCGTAGAGCACGGCCGCGAGGCCTGCCAGGAACACGATGATCATGAACAGCCCGATCAATGCCATCCACATCTTGGGGTACTTCGGGGTTGGCTCGGTCGGTAGTGGGTCCGCTCCGGGGTGGGTGGGACCGACGATGAACCAGTCCACGAAGAGAGTCACGGGGTAGGATAGGATCGACATCGCCCCGAAGGCCATGTACATCAGGAGGGTCTCGAGCGGGTCCTTCGTCAGATTGAGCTGGTACGCCCGGAACCCGTAGAACAGGACCCCTAGGCCGGTGATGACCCCGAGCATCCCCACAAAGTGGGTCGGGTAGTTCAGCCGGACCGTGGCCGCGAACGCGACCAGGAGGATCGCGAGCATGACCAGCACGTCAAAGAAGAACAGGTCGTACGACAACGCCGTCGGGAAGCCGGCGATCGGCCACGTGAGCTCTCCCCATATCGCGAAGAATCCCAGGACTAGGCCTAAGATCCCGATGAGGAGCGCCCCTTCTTTGAGGTGGGTGAGCGCCCGGACGTGGTCGCGGCGCCGTATCTCGAACCAAACCACACCCGCGGTGTAGAAGATGACCGCCGTGACCAAGATCAGCAAGTCAAGAATGAGGGTCAGGTCGTCGATGAATGGCATGGTGCTTCTCCTTCGCTCCTTGGCTAGCTGCCGGTTCTCCCGTCGAGAGGCTCTGCTCGTCGGTCGGTCGATCGTTCACCGGTATTCGCCGTTCGATTCATCGCGGCACCTTGCCGCTCTCGGGGCTTTTTCAGGTCTTTAATGGTTCATCAAGCCGACTTGACCCGTCGGAGCGCTCCCCGGCCGGCCCGGGGAGCGACGGCAGCGGTCCCCTACGAGTTGGAAACCAAGGGTCGACGGTCCACTGTGGTCCTGCCGTGCCTCGAAAAGCTGCGGTCGGGATCCATCGACCGTTCATACGACCGAATCCCTTCGGCCCAACCCTCGATCGAGTCGGTCCACCGACCTCGGTTTCCAGAGAGCGCTCACGATGAGCGCTCCAACCGGAACGGCTACGAGGTACACCCAGAGGTCCGTGTAGATGCCGGCGACGACCGCCGGGGCAAGCGTTCGGGCGGGATTGAGCGAGCTACCGGACCACGGCCCGATCACGTATGTCGATAGGCCTACGGCCAGGGGAGGCAATCCGAGCCGCCAACGGAACCGCCCTTCGCCACGGTCGGCCAGCGCGAAGACCGCCGCGACGAGCAGGGCGGTGAACGCGACTTCTGCAAGGAAGGCGCGGACGATCTCGCCGTTGGCCGGCACGGTCACGCCGAGGTCTCCGGCCTTCCCCAACGCGACGAGGACCGCTCCGCTCGCCAGGAAGGCGCCGGCGGTCTGCGACAGCACGTACGAGGGCACCTCCCGACGATCGAGCCGGCCGCTCGCCGCGAGGGCGAGGCTCACGACCGGGTTCAGATGGGCCCCCGAGACCCGAATGAAGAGCAGGATGGGCACTAAGACGGCGGCCGCCCAGGCGACCGCGAGCACGGGCAACGGCAGTAGCCCGGTGCGGGCGTTCACTACGATGCTGGCGGTCCCAATGCCGACCAGGAGCGCCGTTCCCGATGCCTCGGCGGCGCAGCGGCGCAGAAGGCTGCCCTTCACGCGAGACCCGGCTCGGAGACCGAGGACCGTCGACGGTCGGTGAGAATGATCTCCGACCGCAGTCGACGGACGCGCTCCACCAGTTCGTCCCGTACGTGGCGGAATCCCTCGTCGTTGAGGCGGGTCGGGTCCGGAAGCGCCCAATCCCGGAGTTCGAGCGTCTTGAGGTGAGCGGGACAGGAGGCATCATCGAGGCAGCCCATCGTGACCCGGATCTGCGCCGAGTTCGCGAGCTCCGGTGTCAAAGGTTGCGGCGGATGACCCGGGAGCGGTAGGCCGATCTCGGCCAGCATCGGGCCCGTCCGCCCGTTCGGAGCGGGAGCCGGCCGAGTTCCGGCGGAGACCGCGCGCCACCCGGGCGCAGGGTTCGCGTTGAACATCGCCTCCGCCATCAACGATCGGCCCGCGTTCTCGACACAGATGAACAACACCCGCTTCTCCGACACGGCTCGGTCACCTTCCCAGCGGCTTCACCGCCCGGATCGAGCCCGGGACTACGCCGAGTTCCGCCGGGCCCTTCAGGGAGTCCGCTCCCGCTGACGGCCCAAGGAGAGTCACCTCCACGTCCGAGAATCCGGCCTGTCGTAGGGCCTCTTCGGTCTCCGCCACCGTAAGAGCTCCCGAGGAGCAGGACGACCATCGTTCCGGGTCGGCCCGAAGCGCGGAGGCGATCGGTCGGGTGGCGAGCACGTCCGCGATGGCCAATCGACCTCCCGGACTCAGCACACGGAACGCCTCGCGATACACCTGAAGCTTGTCGAGCGCGAGGTTGATCACGCAATTCGAGAGGACCACATCGACCGACCCGTCGGCCACCGGGAGGTGCTCGATCTCTCCGAGACGGAACTCGATGTGGTTCCGGCCCGACGTTCGAGCGATCTCGCGTGCGCGGGAGACCATCTCGGGCGTCATGTCCACCCCGATCACTCGACCAGCAGGACCGACCCGCTCGCCGGCGAGGAAGCAATCGACGCCAGCCCCGCTCCCGAGGTCCAGCACGACCTCGCCGAGGCGCAGGTTCGCGAGACCGCCTGGATTCCCGCAGCCCAGCCCGAGGTTCGCCCCAGGGGGAAGGCTCGAAAGCTCCTCCGCGGAGTAGTCCCCGCAACTCGAACCGGTAGGACCGCAGCACCCCGCGCCAGACGAACCCCCGCCACAACAGGCTTCGCCGTCCATGGGGAGATCGCTGGAGGCGTCGCGAAGCGCGGCCGCACCGTAGCGCAACCGAACGGCGGCTCGCACGCGGTCCGGTGACGGCGGGACTTCCGTCACGGGATCTCCACGCCTTTGGCGGAGGTCA